>Ga0265316_10006220_pt1 | contig 11445 bp, 8 predicted proteins | sample 4522metaG_FD_202092 | JGI IMG/M metagenome (GOLD analysis project Ga0265316, IMG submission 202092) | Rhizosphere microbial communities from Carex aquatilis grown in University of Washington, Seatle, WA, United States - 4-5-22 metaG | ecosystem: Host-associated > Plants > Roots > Rhizosphere >...
TACCACGCGAGCATTCCCATAGAAAAACTCGCGGCCAGCGCCATGTCCATCGAGGCAGCATGGGCATACCCGATTACGCCCGCGCAAGAAGCCGTGATCAGCGCCGCATCGACTTCCACCCCGCGCCCGAATTTGCGAAAGAAAAGATAAACGGCGATCACCAGCAGAGTAGCGTCAATCGCGGCCGGGATGCGCGCGGCCACATCATTGACGCCGAACAAGGAATAGGCGAGCATCGCCTGCCAGTAATACAGGGGCGGCTTCTCGAGCCAGGCATGCCCGCCGAGAACCGGCGTGATCCAGTCGTGGCGTTCGAGCATCTCGCGCGCCACCTGCGCGTACCGCGGCTCATCGGCGCCGATCAGCCCGAATTGGCCCATGCCGTAAAAAAACAGAAACGCACAAAAGCCTGCGATCAACAGCACGTCCGTGCGGGTGCGAGCGGTCATGGGGAAATTGTCGATTGATGATTGTTGATTGATGATTTGAAGACCCGAACTGCCGCAGACTTGATCGCCCTTCAATCGGCAATCAGAAATCAACAATCAACAATGGATTTTCTATTGTACGGAAGGCCCGCGGCGAAGCTGGAAAAGAACCTGGCGAACGGCCTCGGCGAGCGGACCGTCGACCGAGCAACCGCTGGCGCATTCGTGGCCTCCGCCGCCGAAACTCTCAGCCACGTGCGCGACGTCCAGTTTGCCTTTGCTGCGTAGGCTCACGCGGTATCGCCCCTCCGGCGTCTCGCGGAAGAAGGCCGCCACCTCGACACCACCGATGGAAAGAACGTAATTCACCAAGCCTTCGCAATCTTCTTCAATCGCGCCGCAACGTTCCATCTGCTTTTGCGTCACCCATGCGTAGCCGATATGCGATTCGACATTGAGATTGTGAAGAGCCTCGCCGAGCAGCCGGATCTTGCCGACCGAGTGCGCGAAATAAATTCCCCGCGCGCAGTGCGCCGGATCCGCTCCCGCAAGAACCAGTTCGCGCGCCAGAGCGAACGTATTCTCATTCGTGCCTTGAAACATGAACGACCCGGTGTCGGTCATCAGCGCCGTGTAGAGGCAGGTCGCAATCTCGGGAGAGAATTTCACGCCCGCTTCCCGCGCCAGCCGGAAAACCATTTCGGCAGTAGCCACGGCATGCGGATCAATCCAATTCACATCCGCAAACGGACGCCCGCTGACATGATGGTCAATGCTGATCAGCACTCGATCTTCCAGCCCCTCAAGCCGAGTCCGGTGAATGCTGTCACATTCCAGAATGATCGCGGCCTCATAGCTGCCCGCGATGCGACTGGACTGCACCACCTGATCAGCGAACGGAAGAGACCGATAAATGCGCGGGACGCCATCGTGGAGCACAACATCGGCGTGCTTGCCCATGGCGCGCAGCACCTGGCAGCAGGCCAGCGCGGAGCCCACGGCGTCGCCGTCGGGACGAGCGTGCGACGTCAGCACGAATCGTTCGTGCTGTCCGATCTGCCGGAGTACATCCTCGACGCTGCTATGCCTTTTTTCCACCGTGTGCCTTGCCCGCTTTGCTCCTCTTCTTCGCCCGCGCCAGCAATTCTTCCACTCGCGCCTTTTCCTGCTCCGCGCGGTCCAGCCGAAAATACAACTCCGGAGCGCGCCTCAGGTGCAACCGCTCCACGAGTTCGTGCCGGATGTATTCCTTTGCCGCTGCCAGGCCTTCCAGGCTGTGGTCCGCGTCCTCGTCATCGCCTTCAACATTGACCCACACCTGCGCCGATCGGCCGTCATCCGCGATGTGAACCGCCGTCACGCTCACCAGCCCAATCCGCGGATCGGCCAGCTCGCCTTCGACCAGCGTCTCGATCTCCTCGCGTAGAGCCTCGCCGACCCGACCGCGATGATATTTGAGTCCGCGCTTCTCCACGATCCGGCCACCTCAGGTAAAACGCATGAGAATAACAGAAAATCCACCCCAAGTGTGTGATCCGGCTACGCTATTGTGGACCGATTCCGCGGTGGAGGGTTAAGTACGGAGGTAACAACGTGTTAGGAGGTGTTGCGGAAATCAGCGGCTGGATGCGAATGCCCATCCCAGCGCCGAATCTAGAAGTACTCCACGAACGAATCCGCGATCTCCGCGCCGTGGTTATTCGCGATGCGCGTGGCCGCGCGCTCCACGTTCTTCATCAGTCCGTCGAGATAGTCGCGGGAATTGGAGATGCTCACCACGCCGATGGTGGCGCGGTTCCAGAGTTCCGCCGCATCGAGTTCGGCGACCGACACGTTGAAACTGGTGCGCAGCCGGTCTTTCAAGCTGCGTACAACCTGTCGCCGGTCTTTGATTGACTGCGCCGCTTCAATGTGGAGTTCGAGGGTGAGAAATGCAATCATGCAGCCGTTGGTCGCTGGCCGTTAGTCGCTGGCAAAACTGCAAACTCACGGTCTTGGCGAACGACCAACGACGAACGGCTAACGACGGTTCTTACACCATCGCTTCGGCGGCAATCCGTTCCGTGGCGAACGCCTCGATCACATCGCGGGCCTTGATATCGCCATAGTTCGCGATCGAGATGCCGCATTCCATGCCGTTGGTCACTTCCTTGGCATCGTCCTTGAAGCGGCGCAGCGATCCTACTTTGCCTTTGAACACGACCACATTGTCGCGCAGCAGGCGCACTTCGGAGTTGTTTTTGATCACGCCGTCGGTCACGCGGCAACCGGCAATCGTTCCCACCTTCGGGATGCGGAAGGTTTCGAGCACCTCGGCGCGGCCCTGGTAGGTCTCTTTGATCGTCGGCTCAAGCAGCCCGGTCATGGCGCGCTTGATCTCGTCCTGCAGTTCGTAAATGATCGAGTGCAGGCGGATGTCGACTTCTTCCTGCTCCGCCAGTTCCTGCGCCTTGCGCTCTGGCCGCACGTTGAAGCCGATGATGATGGCGTTCGACGCAGAAGCCAATAGGACGTCCGTTTCGGTAATGGCGCCCACGCCCGAGCGCAGCAGTTTCAGGCGCACCTTGTCGTTCGAAAGCCTCGCCAGCAGGTCGCTCAAGACTTCGACCGATCCGCCCACGTCGCCCTTCAGGATGATGTTCAATTCCTTGGTACCGGCGGTCTTGATCTGCTCGGCGAGTCCTTCGAGCGACACGCGCGAACTCTTGGCCAGCGCAGCTTCGCGGGCCTTCTGCTCGCGGTATTCGGAAATACCGCGGGCCTTGTCGCGATCCGCAACCACAACGAACTGATCCCCAGCTTGCGGCAAACCTTCCAGGCCCAGAATTTCGACCGGCGTCGACGGAGGCGCGGACTGCAGCACCGCCCCGCGATCGTCGAACATGGCGCGAACTTTGCCGAACACGTTGCCCACGACGAAGTTGTCCCCGGCAACCAGGGTGCCGTTTTGCACGAGTACAGTGGCCACAGGTCCGCGGCCGCGATCGAGTTTCGCTTCGAGAACCACGCCAGTTGCAGCGCGCTCTGGAGTCGCTTTTAGTTCCGCCAGATCCGCGACCAGGCAAATCATTTCCATCAGCAGGTTCAGGTTCGTCTTCTTCTTCGCCGAAACGTCGACGAACACCGTCTTGCCGCCCCACTCTTCCGGAACCAGCCCACGATCGGCGAGTTGTTTCTTCACGCGCTCGGGCATGGCGTCGGGCTTATCGACCTTGTTTACGGCAACGATGATCGGAACTTCCGCGGCGTGCGCGTGATCGATCGCTTCCACGGTCTGCGGCATGACGCCGTCATCGGCAGCGACAACAAGCACCACAATGTCGGTGGCCTTCGCTCCGCGCGACCGCATACGGGTAAATGCTTCGTGACCCGGCGTATCGAGGAACACAATCTCGCGTCCAAAGGCTGGAGATTCCTTGTCGGTGATGCGTACTTTGTAGGCACCAATATGCTGCGTGATGCCTCCCGCTTCGCCTTCCGCAACGCTGGTGAGGCGAATCGAGTCGAGCAATGTGGTCTTGCCATGGTCGACGTGACCCATGATCGTGACCACCGGCGGACGCGGCGTAACTTCGACCGCGGATTCCTCGCCGCTCGCAGCTGCCGCATCAATATCTTTCGAAGCCTGCTCTTCGAACGTGATCACGTTCGTCTCAGCTCCGAAGAAGCGCGCCATTTCGCTCGCCAGTTCGGCGTCGAGCGTCTGGTTCACCGTCGCGAAGACGCCGCGTCCGAGCAGGCGAGAGATCACATCCTTCACGCGGATATCGAGCTTCTCCGCCAGATCTTTAACGCTGATGCCTTCCGTGATCGTGATATTGCGCGTGATCGGCATCGGCTCATTCGACACCACCATGCGCGGCGGCGGCGTGTAGCCCTTCATCGGGCCTTCTTTTACGCCACGCGGAACATAACGCTGGCCAGGCCGGCGCGCGGGAGCACCCGGACGCGCACCTGGACGTGCTGGTCCCGGAGGCGGAAGCCCCGGACCAACACCGAGCGGACGCGCACCCGCCGGCGTCGAGCGCGTGGGGTGCATGGGACGACGCTCACCCGGACGCAAAGGCCGCGGCGGACCTCCACCGGGAGTGGTCGGACGCGGACGCTGAAAAATTGGCTGTCCCGGCACTGGACGCCCGGGCGCGGGACGCATGGTCCCGGCAGGCGCTCCGGCCTGCGCAACGGGTGCGACCGGACGCGGCGGCGGAGCTTTGTACACCGGACGCGGTCCAGTCTGCGGAACAATCATGCGCGGCGCTGGAGGCTGCGGCGGACCTGTAATTACTGGCGCAGCCGGACGCGGCGGAGCCACGGGAGCCTGAGGCGCTGCGGATGCTGTAACCGAAGGTGCGACCGGCGCAGGCGGAGCAACCACCGCCGCGGGAGCGGGCGGCGTCACGAGACGCGGCGGTGCCGTAACCACGGGCGCGGCTGTAACTGCGCTGGGAGTGACGGCTGGAATCGCGGGCGCTGCAGGCTTCTCTGCCGCAGGAGCGACTACTTCAGGCCGCGCAGCCGGAGCCGGTGCCTTCGCTGTCGGAATCGCAGGCGCTACGGGAGGCGGTGTCGGTCTGACCGCCGGAGGCGCAAACACAGGCTTCGCCGCAATCGGAGGCGCAACCGCCGGACGAGCCGGGGGCACCACTGCTTCTTTCTGCTGCGTAATAGCTTTCAGCACATCTCCTGGCCGGGAGATATGCGACAAATCGATCTTGGTCTTGATTTCTTCTTCGCCGCGCAGAGGACGCGCGGACCGGGCAGACGTTGTCTGCGCTTCGGACGAGCCACGGAGGTGCACCCGCACTTTTTCCGCTTCATGCTCCTCGAGCGAACTGGAATGGGTCTTCTTCTCAGTCACCCCGACTAGAGGTAGCGCGTCGAGAATGGCTTTGCTTTTAACTTCCAGCTCCCTGGCGAGATCGTTGATTCGAACCTTACTCATCCGGCCTTTCTTGTACTCCGCGTTGTGCTTAAGTCTTCATCGCACCCTCACGGAGTCAGCGTCCTGCACTCGCACACTATCGAAGATTTGCGCGCGTGCCATCATTATTCAGTTGTTTCGGGAGCAGAACCATCTTTCGGCTCATGCTCTTCGTTTTCGCCCGAGGCGGCTTCGGCTTCCGCCGTCGCCTCAGGCGCCGCCGCTTGTTCTTCCGCGGCAACTTCGCCGTCTACTGCTTCCGGCGCAGTTTCTTCAGCTAGCACTTCACCTTCAGCAGTCACGCCCTCCGCAGGGATTTCCCCTTCGGCGACGCCCGCTTCCAGGCTCGCAAAGTAATTATTCACCGCGAGACTGATTTTTTCCACCGTCTTCGGTCCGATGCCTTCAATGGCTTCCAGCTGTTCCGGCGTCATATCGGCAAGCGCTTCAACGGTCGTCACGCCCGCCGCGCTGAGCTTTTCGACCAGCCCTTCGCCCAGGCCGGTTACGTTCTCGAGTGGAGTCGACGCTTGCGGCGCCATCGCAGCCATCTGCAGTTCGACTTCCTGCCGCTTCTCTTCCTCACTCTTGATGTCGATCTTCCAGCCGAGGAGCTTCGCCGCCAGACGGACGTTCTGCCCCTTCTTGCCGATGGCAAGAGACAGCTGGCTGTCATCGACGACAACTTCGAGATGCTTGTCCGCGCTGTCGACCACGGTCACGCGGCTTACCTTCGCGGGCTGCAGCGCCTTCTCGGCGAAGGTCACGGCGTCTTCGTGATACTCGATGATGTCGATCTTCTCCCCGCGCAATTCGCGGATGATCGATTGCACGCGCATGCCCTTCATGCCCACGCAGGCGCCCACCGCGTCCACGTCCTTGTCCTTCGACATGACTGCGATCTTGGTGCGCTCGCCGGCTTCGCGCGCAATCGCACGGATCACCACCGTGCCGTCGTAAATTTCCGGAACTTCCGTCTGGAACAAATGCTGTACCAGTTCCGGGGCCGCGCGCGAAACCACAACGCCCGGACCTTTCGAGGCTCGCTCGACGCGGGCAATCACCACGCGCACGCGCTCGCTGATCGCAAACGACTCCAGCCGCGACTGCTCCTTGCGCGGCATGCGGGCTTCCGCCTTGCCGATGTCGAAAATCACATCCGGGCCTTCGACACGCTTCACCGTCGCGTTGACGATTTCTCCTACGCGCCCGATGTACTCGTTGTAAACCGTGTCGCGCTCGGCTTCGCGCACCTTCTGGAAAATCACCTGCTTCGCCAGTTGCGCCGCGATGCGTCCCAGAATTCCTTCCGTCACTTTCGGAATCAGCAGCTCGCCCCCGACCTCCAAGGCCGGATCGACCTTGCGCGCATCTTCCACCGTGATTTGCAGGTTGGGATCTTCCACCTGCTCCGGAGTCTCCACCACGGTCTTCACCGCGAAGGCGTTGATCTTGCCGGTTTCCTTGTCGAGCTTGGCCCGCAGATTTTCCTGCGACTTGTAGTACTTGCGCGTGGCCATGACAATGGCGTCTTCCACCGCGCTGACTACAATCTGCGGATCAATCCCTTTTTCCCGGCTGAGTGCGTCGATCGTGTTGTAGAGCTCGCTAGCCATAAGTAAAAGTTTCAGAGTTTCAAGGTTTCAAAGTTACAAGGTCTTTGAAACCTTGAGACTTTGAAACATTGAAACCTTAGATCTCGGGCACTAGGTTCGCCTTCTCCACATTGGCGAACTCAATTTCTATCTTCTCGCCGGCCGCCGCGCCCATCTTCTTGCGCGACTTGTGGCTGGCAACGCTCAAATCCAATGTCAGACGACCGTCTTTGAAACTCTCCAGCCGTCCTTCAAAATGGCGGTTGTTCTCCACCGGTTGCCAGGTCGTCAACTTCAAACGGCTCCCAGTGAAGCGGGTGAAGTCCGCAGCCTTGATCAATCTCCGATCCAAGCCGGGCGACGAAACTTCCAGCGTGTACGAGCCCGGCATCACATCCTCCACATCGAGGATCGTGCCAAACTCCCGGCTGAAGTTCGCACAGTCTTCATGCGTGACCCCGGCCAGCGGATCCGTTCCGGCCGAAGCCTTATCCAAAAAAACCCGCAGCATGCGCGCTTTGCCCCCGCCGAGGAACTCGATTTCTACAATCTCGAGCCCGCTGGAGGAGGCGACCCGCTCCGCGATTTCCCGCACACGTTCAACGTCAAGCGCCATGAATCCAGTAGCTTACAGGCGATGGCTGCAACACCCGAAGGGGCCCAAATTAAAATGTGGGCTTGCGCCCACTGGTGTGCTTCGCCAATTGCCGGTACACAGCAGTTCTCAGTTCTCTAATATACGCGCCCGGGTGCCAAAAGACAAACGACCTGGCTTGAGGGGAAGCCCGTCTCCGGAGAACCGGGGGCGCACATTTTGCAGCCCTTAGTCAGCCCTATCGAGCTTGACGTCTCGCGCGTTCACGGTAAACACGCTCAACCCGCTGACACGATGATTCGCGTCTCTGCGGAACACTAATGTGCCAAGATCCGCACTCTCAAACTCGTCGGGCGCGACTGCAGTCAGTTTCAGGGGTGTATTCCGCTTGTTTCGCAGCAGCAGACCTCCCTGGTCGATCGAGAGATCGTAGGTGGCGTCGAGTTCCGCACTTTTATACTCTCCGGCGTAGGTCACCAAGTCGGCCTCGCTAAGATGTGGTGCTTCCACTCTCTTGCCGGCAAAAAATATTTCACCGTCCGTTACCAGCGTAGCCTTCATCCCGCCATTTGATTCTTCAAATGTGATGGTTCCCGTGCCAAGGTCCCTGAACTGATTCGCTCCCACGCGCCGAAGGTTCCCGCCCCACGCCATCAGCTTGCCGTCAGAAACAACAAACGAGTAAACAAAATGCTTATGCGGATCCAGGTATTTGCCGGCAAAAAGACTTGGGTCGGGAAGGCCGCGATTGCCAACCGCCGGGGCTGCGCCGGCCTCGGCATGCAGCCTCTTCTCCAGGTAGACTTCGGCAACCGCGCGCGAAAGAGAACCCGGATCTGCGCTCGATAAATTGCACAGGCACACCACCGTGAACCGTTGCTCCGGGAAACGTAGGATCCCTGTGCGGTATCCGAAAAGCGCGCCGCCATGTCCTACGGTGGGTAAACCACGGTAGGCACTTAGCTCCAGCCCAAGGCCATACTCGGTCTCATTGCCGTTATTCAGCACCCCCCGTGTCTGCATCTCTGTGAGGAGCGTGCCCTTTCCCAGCTTGTTCTTGTAAAAGTTGTTATCCCAAAGAAGCAGATCGTCGACGCTGCTCATCAGCCCACCGGGACCGACGGTGTCAAAATTGGTCGACCAATCCACAAGAAACTTGCCATCGCCTCCAGGATCGTAAGCTGCAACGCGGCCTTGCATCACCAAGCTATGGTCGTCGTAAAACCGCGTGTGCGTCATACCCAGCGGCCGAAAGATACTGTCGGCGGCAAACTCCGCAAGGGACTTCTTCGTCGCGCGCTTTACGACCTCCGCCAGCAGAAAATAATTCGTATTGCTGTAGATCCACTCGTCCCCGGGAATGTTGTTGAGGCCTTTCTGTCGCGTAATGAGATCGAGCATTTCATCTTTGGAATGGAGGTCTGAGAGTTCCCGGCCGGATAGAAACATGAGCGTCTCAAAATCTCGAAGTCCGCTGGTGTGGTGCAGCATTTGCCGCAAGGTGATCGCATGTCCGTAGTCCGGGAGTTCCGGGATGTATTTTCGGACGTCGTCGTCCAGCGAAAGGAATCCTTCTTCCGCCGCCAGCGCCACACTGGCGGCTGTGAATTGCTTGGAGACAGAGGCCAGATAGAAAACAGACTGAGAAGAAAGAGGAACTCCGAGTTCGAGGCTGCCCATGCCGTATCCTTTTCGGTATACGAAGTCCCCATTCTGTATCACGCCAACCGCGCAACCGGGAGAGTTTGACCTGTTGTAGGCGGCAAACATCTGATCCACCTTTCGCTCTCGGGTGTCAGCGGAAAAAGCTGGAGGGCTGACAAGTAAACCCACGGCAAGTGAGACAACGACTGCAAACCGCATCGTAGACTCCTTTCCAAATCCAGAACCCTCCAAGCCAGGAATGCATCCGTTTCCCACGAGCACCCGGCTCACCACCGTAGCACTGCGATAACCTTCGAAACTAGGATGCTGCCTCCGCCTCGCCGATTTGCCTCAATCCCCCGCCCTCTCTAGAATGAAGAATTACTCCATACGGCTGGGAGAGTTCCCGAGAAACTTATGATTCATTTTCCCGTTCCTGAGGCTCTTACTTTCGATGACGTTCTTCTGCTGCCCGCCCGCTCCGACGTCATTCCCGCGCAGGCCGTCACTCAGACACAGCTGACCCGCAACATCAGCCTGAACATTCCGATCGTCAGCGCGGCCATGGACACCGTGACCGAGTCGCATATGGCCATTGCGCTGGCGCAACAGGGCGGGCTCGGCATTATTCACCGCAACCTGACTATCGAGCAGCAGGCTAACGAAGTCGATAAGGTAAAGCGCTCGGAAAGCGGCATGATCGTCGACCCGGTCACCATGTCGCCGACGGACCGCGTCAGCGATGCGCTCGAAGTCATGCGCAAGTATAAGATTTCCGGCGTGCCCATCACCGAGCATGGCAAGCTGGTCGGCATCCTCACCAACCGTGACCTGCGCTTCGAAACCCGCTTCGACATTCCCATCGACAAAGTGATGACCAAGAAAAATCTCATCACCGTGCCAGTGGGAACCACGCTCGAAGACGCGGAAAAGATTCTCCACCAACACCGCGTCGAGAAGCTTCTCGTCGTCGACGACAAGTACAACCTGAAGGGCTTAATCACCGTCAAGGACATCCAGAAGAAACTGAAATATCCCAACGCGGCCAAAGACTCTCAAGGCCGCCTGCGTGTAGGCGCAGCCATCGGCGCTACCGGAGATTTCCTCGAGCGCGCGCAGGAACTCGCCGAAGCGAAAGTCGACGTCCTCGCCATCGACAGCGCCCACGGTCATTCCACCAAAGTTCTCGACGCCGTGAAGCTGGTGAAATCGAAACTTCCTCACATCGAACTGCTCGCCGGAAACGTGGCCACCTTCGACGGCGCCTGCGAACTGACTCGCGCCGGTGCGGACGGCATCAAGGTAGGCATCGGACCTGGCTCGATCTGCACCACGCGCGTCGTAACCGGCGCGGGCGTGCCGCAGATCACCGCGATCGCCGAAGCCTACCGCGCCACGAAAGACGCGGGCGTCCCCATCATCGCCGACGGCGGCATCAAGTACTCCGGCGACGTCACCAAAGCCCTGGCTGCGGGAGCGAGTGCCGTCATGATCGGATCGCTCTTCGCCGGCACCGACGAGAGTCCCGGCGAAATGATCCTGTATCAAGGCCGATCGTTCAAGTCATACCGCGGCATGGGATCGATTGGCGCCATGGCCCAGGGATCAAGCGAGCGCTACTTCCAGAGCACCGAAGGCGATTCCTCTGCTTCCATCTCTGCAGGCGATGGCGATTCCAACCGCCTCGCCAAGCTCGTCCCGGAAGGGATTGAGGGACGCGTTCCCTACCGCGGCTCCGTCGCGATGATCGTCCACCAGATGGTCGGCGGATTGAAATCCGGAATGGGTTACTGCGGCTGTTCCACAATTCCTGAACTGCTGCAGAAGACGCGCTTCGTCCGCATCAGCGGCGCCGGCCTCCGCGAGAGCCACGTACACGACGTCATGATCACCCGCGAGGCTCCGAACTATGCCATTGAGTAGTCGAGACGCATTGCGAGTAGCGCCGGCATCTTGCCGGCTGTCGCGTGGGCGTCCCGCCCACGCCGCCGTACTCTTACTGGGTGCCCCATCCCTTCGCTTTGCTCAGGGCGGGCTCTTCGCGTTCTTTGCGAAGGGTGGGAATTCCGGAACTGCAGGCGCCCCACTCGCTTGACCACCGACCGCCACGAAGCTCTCAAAGCCTGGATCGCCGCCATCCTGTGGCTGATCGTCATCGCCATTGAGTCGACAAAATATCTCTCCGCCCACACCACCAGCCGCATCCTCTTCCCCGTGCTGCATTATCTCTTCGGCATGGACTTGGCGCACTTCGAGCCCTGG
>Ga0265316_10006221_pt1 | contig 11443 bp, 6 predicted proteins | sample 4522metaG_FD_202092 | JGI IMG/M metagenome (GOLD analysis project Ga0265316, IMG submission 202092) | Rhizosphere microbial communities from Carex aquatilis grown in University of Washington, Seatle, WA, United States - 4-5-22 metaG | ecosystem: Host-associated > Plants > Roots > Rhizosphere >...
AAAATACCTGCACGCCGGAGAGTTGGGTGGGGTATCGGCCATTGGCGGCCGTTGCGATCGCGCCGGCGGCGGGACCTTGATTGGTCATGAGCGCGATGGTTTCGCCGGGCGAGATGGGCCCGAACTGTTGGCTGGCTCCGTTGATCGGAACCGGCAGCGGAAGTTCATAAAAATATGCCGCTCCGTTGCCCATATTGAGGCCGCCCGGGGCGTCGGTCAGCACCGCCCCCTGGCTGAGCGCCAGCGAGGCGCCGAAACTGCCCGCATTCGGGTCGGACGGCGTGATTTCGGCCTGCTGGCTCCAGGCGCCGCCGGTTTGCTGGAACACGTAAAACTTCGCGCGAACCGGCGAGGTGTTGTACGCCGGAGCGCCGGCGACGATGATGTTGCCTTCGATCGCGACTGCGCGGCCGAAGTAGTCGCCGCTCGCTCCATCCGGCGCCGTGAGGACGGTCTGCTGCGTCCAGGCGCCGGCCGAGCGGGCGAAGACCAATACCTGGCCGCGGTTGTTGCCGGCGTCGTCGGCGCCGATCAGCGCGGTATCGCCGCCGATGGCAATCGACGCGCCGATGTTCGGGTCGGCGGAAGTGAGCACGCCCTGCCGGCTCCAGGCGGTTCCCGATTGGGTGAACACGTACACCGCGCCGGTTCCATCCGGCCGGTTGGGGTCGTCCACCAGCACGGTATTGCCGCCGATCGCCACGGTGCTGCCGAAATTCGGGCCGGCGCCGGAAGCGGTCAGGGTCGCCTGCTGCGTCCAGGTCCCGCCCGAGTTGGTGAAGATGTAAGCGGCGTTCGGCGGGCTCGCGCCAGTCACGATGGTCCCGCCATCGATCGCGACGGAACGAACCTGCGGACCCTGCTGGATGGTCTGCGCCGTCCAGGTTCCGTTGACCCTGGTATACGCCAGCACCGCGCCGCTCGGGCCGGAGCAGCAGACCACGACGGTTCCGCCGCTTACCGCGACGGCCGTTCCGAATCCCGGAGGGACCTGGCCGGCCGGGTCCGAAATGACTGCGTCCAGGCTCCATGTGCCGGCCGAGCGCGCGAAGATCTCAATCGCCCCCGGCTCCGGACCCTGGAAGAAGGTGCTCAGCAGGCCCTCCGCTCCCACCACCGCGAGATTGCCATCCATCGCCACGAAGCCAAAGGATGTGTTGGCGGTCGTCACGGTGCTCGCGAACTGCGCCACCGGCTCGACGTCCGCGGTGGTTGCCGGCGCCCCCTCGGTCACGGTGACGGAGGCCCCGCCTATGGTGATGGTTGCGCTGCGCGCCGCTCCGGAATTCGCGGCCACCGCCAGCGGAACGCTTCCCGGTCCGACGCCGCCGATACCGGCACACGAAATCCACGCGGGCAGGTTCGCGACGTACCACGCGCAGGAAGGCCCGATCGAGACTGCGAAGACCAGGTTGCCGCCGCCCGATCCGAGATTCGCGCTCTCTGGCGAGACGGAAGCGGAGCAGGTTGCCGCGTTCGGCCGCAGCACGCGGACGCGCCAGGCCGGCGGCTCGGTGAAATAAATATCGCCGGCGCCATCGACGGCGAGGCGATCGGGCTGGATCGCCGCGCTGAGGGAAGGCAGATTGTCGCCGCTGTATGCCTGTGCGCCTGTGCCGGCGATGGTGGTGATGATGCCGTTCGAAACTTTGCGAATGCGTGTGCCATCGGCGATGTAGACGTTGCCGGGCAAATCGACCGCGACGCCGCTCGGGTTGTTCAGTTCTGCCGCGGTCGCAGGGCCGCCATCGCCGCTGGGTCCCCCCGAGTACCCAGTGCCGGCGAATGTGGTGATGACGCCGTTCGCAAGCTTGTACACGCGGCTGTACGCGACCTCGGCGAAATAGACAACCCCCGTGGAGTCCACCGCGATGCCGTTCGGCGGCGGGCTCATGGAGCCGAGTGTGGTGACGTTGCCGTTGGCGATTTGGACGACGGAGGAAGGCCACACGCTGGCGTACACATTGCCGGCCGCGTCCACCGCGACATCGCGCGCGTTCACCGCGCCCACCAAGGTGGATAGCACGCCCTTGCTGAGTTCGGCGATGCGGTTGTTTCCCGAGTCGGCAATGAAGAGATTGCCGGCCGCATCCGCCGCCACACCGTCCGGACTTGACAGCGCGCCGCCGGTCGTGCCGGGCACCGTGGTGATGATTCCGTTCGATACTTCGCGGATCAGCGAGTTCTGGTCGGCGATGTACAGGTTGCCGGAAGCCCATGCCAGCGCGGCGGGTTGGTAGAGTTGCGCGATAGCGGCCGGTCCGCCATCGCCGCTGTAACTGTACTGGCCGTTGCCGGCCACGGTGGTGAGCGCGCCATTGGAGAATTCGGCGATCGTACCGCTCAGCGGCTCGCAGATGAACACGTTGTCCGCCGAATCGACCGCGATTCCAGCCGGCTGAGGGAGGCTCACCAGGGTGGTGGCCACGCCGTTCGAGATTTCCTGAATGGCGCCGCCGCCGGGTGCCGACGGAAGGCTGAGAAACAGATTCCCGCTGGCGTCCACCACCAGGCCGGCGGCACTGCTCGACACCGTGGTGAACGTCGTAATCGTGCCGCCGGAGATTTTCCACACGACCGTGGAAGCTTCCGAGGAGTCTGTGGCCCCCAACGCATAGACGTTGCCGGCGCCATCCACCGCAATCGGCCCGAGATCGTCCAGCGGAACGCTGGTGGCCGGCACGCCGGTGGTGGTGGCGCCGGTGCAGCACGCTCCGTTGCCCGCAATAGTGGTGACGATGCCGCCGGAGATTTTGCGGACCGTGTTGCCGGTTTGGGTAGTAGGGGCGCCAAAAAGGCCGGCGACTTCATACCAGACCAGGTTGTTCAGGTACACATTGCCCGCCGGATCCACTGCGAGTTCGAGCGGCCGGATTTCGGCGGAGGTGGCCGGACCGCCATCGCCCGTTGTGCCGCACGTCCCGTTGCCCGCGACGGTGGTGATGATGCCGCCGGAGACCTCGCGGATGCGGCAGGTGTCGACGAAATAGATGTTGCCGGCCGCATCCACCGCGATCGCGCTCAGAAGGGACAATTGCGCGGCGGTCGCCGGTCCGCCGTCGCCGCTGAAGCCGGGGACGCCGTTGCCGGCTACGGCGGTCAGGATGCGGGTTGTTTTGTCCATGCGCAGCAGGGCGTGCCCGCTGGGAAAGTAAAGGTTGCCGGCGGAATCCACCGCCACGTACGCGGGTTCCACGATCGAGGCCGAAAGCGCGGGAATATTCACCGGCAGCCCGCCGCCGGCCACCGTCGACACCGTATAGACCTGGCCGAAGAGATACGCCGCGCTCATCAGGCACAACGCCGCCAGCCTCATTCCGCCGGCGCGGATCGCCACACCCGGTGGGGCGCAATAACCCCATCTGCTTGCTCGAAACACGTCGAAGCCCTTACCGGCGGCAGACATCGCCGAGCCTTGGCCGCCTATTAGCAGTGGTGGGGCCAAACTACGCGTTGGCGATGAGGACCGTCACCAGCGCGGCGTTGTGTCATCGGCAAGCCGAGAAACGCCCCCGCCGCTAGCCGGGCGGATCGGGAATCGACAGCCTACGGCATATCTTTCTTGCCAGCAGGTTGGCAATCTCGGAGTGCCGTGGAACTGCTTCCACGTGACCGGTTTGTGGATTTTCCCAAAGAGTATGCTCTTTGCCTTCCCGGCGCAGCACGCAACCGTAGCGGCGAAGGTGCCGGAGAAGCCCTTCGCGTTTCATCCCACAATCACGGGTTCCTGTTTGGCATCGGGGGGTAAAGCACGCAGAGATTCTTCGCGCCGGTGTTCCAGAATCAGCGCAATCGCCTCGCGCAGGCTCGCCAGGCAGTCTGCTTGCGTTTTGCCTTGCCCGTTCGCGCCCGGCACCTCGGCGCAGTACGCCACGAACCAAGGCCCGTCCCGCTCGACGATCGCGGTGAACTCGTTGCGCATGACCGTATTCTACCTGAACGCCGGCACGCCCACCCAGCGGCACAACGCCCGGTCCGTAGAAAGTGCGACGGGCAGCGGCTACACCGCTTGCGCCCGCTGGCCGTCCCAGGCGTACGTTTTGCCGTCGCGGATGGCCATCACGCCCATCAGCGTGGGCAAGGTGGAATAGAATCCCGTGTCGACGGTGACCACCGGATCCTGGCGGCTTTTCACGCAATCCAGGAAGTTGCGCACGTGCGCGTGGTCGGAGGGACCGCCGTTGTAAGGGAAACTCTGGCTCACGGGCTGGAATGGCGGCGCCTGCGCCGGACCGGTGCGCCCGCCGCCCACGGGGTTGGCGCGGTAGCGGAAGCCGGTGCGGTTCACTTGCAGCCAGCCGAGGGACCCCAGGAAGTGGTTGCCCTGGACGTCGAAATCCGGGCTGGTGCGCACGCAGTTGGTGTACGTCATCACGAACTGCGGATACTTCCACGTCACGGCCAGGGTGTCGGGCAACTGAAAGGGTTGCGGCCCAACGCGGGCGGACTGGCCGGACGCGCTGCAGGTGAGCGGTTCCGGACCGCCCATATACCAGTGCGACACGTCGGTGAGGTGGGTTCCCCAATCGAGCAGCGTGCCGCCCGAATAATCGTAGAAGGCGCGCCACGACCGCTGCCGCATCACGGTGTAGGGGCGGCGCTCGGCGTTCCCCTGGAACATTTCCCAATCCAGGCCCGCGGGCGGCGTGGTGGGCTCGCCTTCGGCCCGCGTGTAGTTGCCCTGGTAGATGCACTCCACGTGGTAGACCTTGCCGATCATGCCGTCCTGCACCCGCTTGGCGTTCTGCTGGAAGTGGTCCCAGGAGCGCTGCTGGAGGCCGATCTGCACCACCCGTTTGTGACTGCGGACCGCCTGGCGCATCTTCTGTCCCATTTCGATGCTGTTGGAGAGCGGCTTCTCGCAGTAGGCGTCCTTGCCCGCTTCGCAGGCGGCGATCAGGATGGGCCCGTGCCAGTGATCCGGCGTGGTGATGAGGAGGGCGTCCACGTCCTGGCGGTCGAGCACCCGGCGGTAATCGCCCACGCCCTCCGGATGGCTGTTGGTCTTCTCGCCCTGCCGGGATACGGTCGAGTCGCAATTAGGCTTGTAGACGTCGCACACCGACACCAGCTCCACGTCCGGGAAGTCGGTGAAAACCCCGCCGACATAACTGCCGCGGGAGCCGGAGCCGATAATGGCCAACCGGATTCTGTCGTTCGCGCCGATAGCGGAGCGCGAAACCGCCGCGGTAACGGCGGAACTCACCAGGAAACTGCGCCTGCTTTGCATGATCCCTCCTTAATTCACCTTCGGATGAGGCGTGGTGCTGCCTTCCGTTCGTTTCATGGCCCACTTGACGGCTTCCAGATACATCTTCTGCACGTCGGGATTTTCCCAAGCCTCGTTGGTGTGGCCCAGGCTGGAATAGAAGACGCGGCCTTTGCCGTACATCTTCGACCAGGCAATGGCTTGGTCCTTATCGGGGCGCGTGGCCGCGACGCCGTATTGCGGGTTGACGTAGTTGAGCTGCGTCTCATCCAGCCGCATAAGCACGTTGACCTTGTCGCGCGACCAGTTCTTGGGCGAATACATTTCGTCGAAAATGAACAGGCGCGGCGGGAAGTGGCGCATGGCGGGGAAAGTGGGATCTTCCACGATCACCGGCGCGTCGAATGTCCCCCAGGGGTGCGCCTGGAACCAGCCGCCGGTCATTTCGGCGAACTCCGGCCAGTTGTAATTGGCGTCGAGCGCGGCATGCGCCAGCACCAGCCCCTTGCCGTCATCGTGCACGAACGAGAGCAGGGCCTGCTTCTGCTCGTCGTCCAGTTTCCAATCGCCGGTGGTGTTCACAAACGCCACGGCGTCGAACCAGTCCAGGCTGTGGGCTTCGCTCGATGGCGCCTTCTTGGTGATCCATTCCATGTCGGTCTTGATCTCGGTATCCCAGACCGCGGACTCCTTGCCCAGCTTCCAGAAAGTGGCCAGGGCGTTGGACGTGGAGCCGTGATGGTAGCCCCTGGTCATGCCCACAACCAACAGGTGTTTTCTCGGCACGGGCGCCGGACCTCCGCGCCCACCCGGAACCGGCGCCGGCGCGTTACCGCGCCCTTGTCCGCCGCGCGCCGCCGGTGGCTGGGCCTGCGTGCCCTGAGCCGGGGCTGGCGTTTGCGCCTGCGTTACCGCGATCAAGAGAACGGCGATCGCCGCCGTCCATAGCAAACCGGATATTTTACGCATTTCGACTCCTGGAATCTTTTATTGCTGGCAGGCTCATTCTCGCTGGTTTCACGTTCCGCGTCAAAGGGGGGGTGCGCGGCTGCTGCCACGGGCGTAAGGATAAGCCCTACGCCCAAGATGGCGATCTCGGCCCGCCGCGATCCAGCCTCGCCCCCAGGTTTGGTTGCAACTTCTCAGAAGGCGTTTCCGGGCTCTTCCCGAGTGGGGGACGATCCACTCCAAGCAGGCAGGCTAGCTCCCGCAGCCGTCGGCAGATTCGGGCCGATTGCTTGCCTGAATCCGGCGGCATTCGGTGCGGCGTCGCCCACCACAGCTCTCCGCGAGGCACCTTGGGCCGCAACCTCCTCAAAGGCTTCGGGGCCACGCAGCTTACCTCTCCCTCTGCCGCCAGTTCCCCACGAGGTGCGGCAGTTGGTCCACGAGGGCCGCGGGATGACAACCCACCGGTAAGTCGTTCCAGGCGATTCCTTGACCTTCGAGTTGCTCGCGGATTGGCTCTCTTTTCGTTCCGGCCAGTCTGCGCGAGGAGTCAGTTCTCGGTCGGCTCTTGTTCTATGTGATCGATTACCATCACCTGCACCTTGCGCTTCATCGGTTCCAGCTTCAGGCCTGCCTGCTTTTCGAGTGCATCGGAAAAGGAAACAGTTCCGCTCGGAGTTGAGGCTTCGTTGCCGGCGTCGCCCGGCGCTCGCGTGCCGAAGCCCGCTCTGATGCCATTCACGAACGTACCCGGAGGGCCGTTGCCCTCAACCATCGACCAGGGACTGAAACTCAGAGTGATGTCCCACGTACCCGGCAGGTCCGTTGCGTTGATGACCGGGTCGGCGAAGTAGCCCCAACTGAAGTTCTCTATCAGGACGGAGAATTGGTCCATAGAAACGTTCCGGCATGTGACCAGGCGGCTGAGCGCCGGGTTGGTTTTGCGGGGATCTTTGCCGTTGGCGCCAGGACCCTCGGAACATTTGGTGCGAAATCCGGGATCGGCGGGGCCGAACTTGGGCTTTAAAGCGACCAACTTGTAAGCGGTTACCTCGCGTTCCTCAAAATGTGTGGTCAGCTTGAAGCGATCCGCCAGCAGCGCGCGCAGCATTGGCCAGACGCCTTCGGGCGCGGTAACCACGGGCGCTCCCGTTTGCGGATCCACAGGCAGTTTCGCCACAATCTCCCACCGATTGGTATCCAGCCATTTAGGACCTCCCACCACTTTGTCCGGCTGCAGATTCCACGCCTGCTGGATCAGATAACTCAGTGTCATGCCGCTGATGGTGACGCGGCTTCCGCGCCCGCCGGGAGGGAACTGAAGGCCCATCATGCGCCGCATTTCGGAGTTCGACATATCGAAGGGTTTGATCCCCGCCACTTCGAATTCCGGTGTCTTCACCGCCAGGCTGGCGACGTCGCTTGCGGCGTTGGGAGTCGGCACGCGATTCACTTTCTCGATCACCACCACCGGAAAGGGCACCTGAGTGTTTTCGAACTTGAGACCAAGTTGGTCCTCGATCGCAGCGGCAAGCAGCCCGGGCGTACTCATCGCAGCCATCGGAATAGTCAGGGTTAAATCCCACGCGCCTTTGATCTCCGTTTTGTCGTGGATCGGCTCGCGGCTCATGGACCGGACTCCCGCCGCGTTTTCCTCCACCGCTACGTTGCTCAGAAACTGGCCTCCGGGGAAGCCGCGAACCTGATCCGCAAATGCGGCCATGGTCATGTTATGACAATCTACGTGGAGCTCGGGAGTTTCGGGAGGAGCACCTGTCGCCGACCTTCTGCACCCCGCGGGCGAGCCGCTGGTGGGCTTAAGCTGCAGTTTCTTCCCAACAACCAGCGCCACCGCGGGCAACTGTCTCGTCTCTGACCTGATCACCAGGCCAAAACGCGTCGCCAGGACCGTTTGCAGCATCTCCCTCACCTTTGCGAGGGAGGTGTCCGGCGGAATGCGGGCGATGATATCGTACCGGTCGTATTCCACCCACATGGGACCTTCCAGAACTTTCTCCGGGGCAATGCTGTAGGCGGTGTCGACAAAATCCACGATATTCCCGCCTCTATATTCGTACCGGTTCCCATTGATTACTTGACTCGCCACCTTCCTTTGGAATGCCGAAACCGGCTCGATTTCAACAGCTTCAAACGAGGCGCGGCGCGGGGGGCCCTGGGCGGAATAGAGACAAACCGCGATGAGCAGGAGGGCAAGACCCTTCATTTATTTGCAATCATACAACGAATTATTCGATTCAGCGCCCGCCGGCCAGTTTGTGCGTCGCGCGGGGCATGTCGTCGACACCGCCATTGTGCCAGGGAAATCCGAGATTCCTGTCGGCACGTTGCGCAGCATTCTCAGCCAAGCCCACATCTGTCCCGACGATTGGGAGGAACCGGGCTAGCCGCGCGACCGTCTCGCGGGACCAGCAGCAGTGAGTTCTCGACGCGTCCCGCGAGCCGCTTCTGGAGGTTGTAGGCGACCGGATCGCGCGCAGCCGAAGTTGTCGCGGCGGGCGCCTTGTTCCAGCGCCTGCGCCGCCCCATCGCCCCGCCCCCCCACCGCCCGCCCCCCCACCGCCCGGCCCCCCACCGCCCGGCCCGCCACCGCCCGCCCCCACCTCTCCACCGCCCGCCGCCGCCCTCACCCGCCGCCCGTGAAATCGGATAAACTGAACGCGGTCACCGAAAATCCGCGAGGTAACTATGAACCGTCGTGAATTCGTGCAAAAGAGTGTCGCCGGGCTGGCGCTGTCGGCTGTCAGCCGGTATAGCGCCGAGGCCGCGGATGCGCCTCCCAAACGGGTGGGACTCATCGGTTGCGGCTGGTATGGCAAGTCCGATATCTTCCGGCTGGTCCAGGTGGCGCCGGTGGAGATCGTGTCGCTGTGCGACGTGGACAAAAAGATGCTGGCCGATTGCGCGGACATGGTAGCCACGCGCCAGGCATCCAAAAAGAAGCCGCGGACGTTCACCGACTACCGCGAAATGCTGAAGGAAAAAGACCTGGACATGGTGGAGATTGCCACGCCGGATCACTGGCACGCCCTCCCCATGATCGAGGCGGCCAAGGCCGGCGCCGACATGTATCTGCAAAAGCCCATCAGCGTGGACGTGGTGGAAGGCCAGGCCATGCTCGCGGCGGCCCGCAAGTACAAGCGCGTGGTCCAGGTGGGCACGCAGCGGCGCAGCACGCCGCACCTGATTGAGGCGCGCAACCTGGTGCAGGAAGGCAAGCTCGGCACCGTCGGACACGTGGAGATCTATTCCTACGGTGGCGGCCGCGCCTCGGCCGCGCCGCCTGCGCCGGTGCCCGACACGCTCGACTGGGAGTTCTGGGTAGGTCCCGCGCCCATGCTGCCCTACAGCCCCGAGATCCAGCGCAGTTGGCGCAACTTCATGGAGTACGGCAACGGCACCATCGGCGACATGGGAATCCACATGTTCGACATGGTGCGCTGGTTCATGGGCCTGGGCTGGCCGAAGCGCATTTCGTCCTTCGGCGGGCTGCGCATTCTCAAAGGCGGCAAGAACGACATCCCCGATACCCAGACCGCCATGTTCGAGTTCGACAACCTGACGGTGGTCTGGCAGCATCGCCGCTTCGGACCCGCGGTGGATCCCAACTATCCCTGGGCCGCCACGCTGTACGGCGAGCGCGGCACCCTGAAGGCCGGAGTGATGGGTTACGATTTTGTTCCCGCGCAGGGAGGGCAGGCGATTCACAAAGACGTCACCTACGAGCTGGAGCAGTACCCGGAAGACAAGACCGAGGCGCGGCTGGAACGTCATGTGGCCCCGGCTATCCGCGGCCACATGAAAGACCTGCTGGCCAACATGGCGTCGCGCGGCAAGCCGGTGGCCGATATTGAAGAGGGCTACATTTCCACGTCGTGCTGCATCCTGGCGAACGTCTCCATGCAACTGGGGCGAACGCTGGCGTGGGATGCGCAGAAGGGCATGGTGACCGGCGACGAGGAAGCCAATCGCCTGTTGCGCCGGCCCTATCGCAAGCCGTGGGTCCATCCCGAGGTGAGGGCCGTATGACGCGCCGGACGTTGCTGGGCGCGGGCGCCGCAGCCCTCGCGAGCCAGAGCGCCAGGGCGGCGGCAGCCCCGGCATCGGCAGCCCCCGCTGCACCCGCCCCTGCCGGCAAGGTGAAATTCGGGCTCGACCTGTACAGCGTGCGCTCGCAGGGTTGGACACCCATCCAGCACCTTGACTATTGCGCCAAGTGGGGCATCCAGGTGGTGCACTTCAGCGAGATCCGCTTCCTGGGGAATCTGGAAGAGGACAATCTCAAACAGGTGCGCGCGCATGCCGCGGAGCTGGGCATCGAGGTGGAGATCGGCATGATGTCGATCTGTCCCACCTCGACTATGTTCAACAAGTCGCAAGGGACGGCCGAGGAGCAACTCACCCGCATGATCGCGGCTGCGCACACCGTCGGGTCGAAGATTGTGCGCTGTGTGCTGGGAAGCTCCGCGGACCGCGCCGGCGCCGTTCCCCTAGATGCCCACATCGAAAACACCGTCAAGGTGCTGCGCAACGTGCGGTCGCGCGTGGTGGATGCCGGGCTCAAGGTGGCCGTCGAGAACCACGCCGGCGACCTGCAGGCCCGCGAAATGAAGATGCTCATCGAAGCTGCGGGACCGGACTTCGTGGGCTCCTGCCTGGATTCGGGCAACCCGCTGTGGACCATCGAAGACCCGCACCTCACGCTGGAGACGCTGGGGCCGTACGTGCTCACCAGCCACGTCCGAGACTCGGCCGTGTGGAACACCCCGCAGGGCGCGGCCGTCGAGTGGGTCCGCATGGGCGAAGGCAACATCGGCATGGAGGATTACATCCGCGAGTACGCGGCGAAGTGTTCCGGCCGCGCCCTGTCGCTCGAAGTCATCGTCATGGGGCCGCGCGCCTTCAATTACCGCGATCCCAAATTCTGGAACGCCTATCGCCAGACTCCGGCCTGGGAATTCGCGCGTTTCCTGGCGCTGGCCGACAAAGGCACGCCGCGCGAAGCGCCGCCGCGGCTATCCGGACCCGCCGCCGCCGCGCGGGAACTGGAAGACGTGGAAGCCAGCATCCGCTGGACGAAAGCGTTCCTGGGCCGCGAGGGGCTCGGGATGGCGGGATAGCGCCGCGGCGGGGGTTGGTTTGGGCACCCACAAAACGCCGCCTTGCCGCGGCCGGCCGCGCTGCCGGCAAACGAGGCAGGGGGCTCAGTTCAATCGGCGCCGAAGGAATGATGGGATGTCGCGCGATCCTTGCGTTACCGCGACGATC
>Ga0265316_10006222_pt1 | contig 11443 bp, 9 predicted proteins | sample 4522metaG_FD_202092 | JGI IMG/M metagenome (GOLD analysis project Ga0265316, IMG submission 202092) | Rhizosphere microbial communities from Carex aquatilis grown in University of Washington, Seatle, WA, United States - 4-5-22 metaG | ecosystem: Host-associated > Plants > Roots > Rhizosphere >...
CACGATCGCCTACCGCGTGCCGGTAGCGCGCGAAGGCGCGGTCTGGGCGACGGGCGGACCGGTGATCGACAGCGCCGGCAATCTCTACATCTCGACCGGCAACGGCAGTTCGACCGGCACCTACGACGGCAGCGACTCGGTCATCGAGCTGTCGCCGGCGCTCAAGATCATCGGCCGTTTCGCTCCCGCCATCTGGGCCAGTGACAACGCCAGCGACCTTGACCTCGGCTCCACCAACCCCGCGCTCGTGCCCGGCGGATGGGTCTTCCAGATCGGCAAGCGAGGCATCGGCTACGTCATGCACCAGGGCGCCCTCGGCGGCATCGGCGGCCAGGTCTCCAGCGCATCCATCTGCGGCGCCTACGGCGCCACGGCCCAGGACGGCGCCACGATCTATGTTGCTTGCCGGACGGCGATTCGCGAGGTGACCATCGCCGCCAACGGCAAGATCACGGTCGGCTGGGAATCGAAGAGCGGCATCGGAGGCGGACCGGCCGTCATCGGCGGCGGCGCGGTCTGGAGCGCCAACTGGTCGAACGGCCACCTCTACGCCCTGAACCCGGCCACTGGAGCCGCGATCGCCGGCATCTCCGTGGGGGCTCTGCCCCACTTCGTGTCGCCGACTCTGTGGGGCGGGCAGGTCTTCGTGGGAACGATGAGCGGCGTCGTGGCGGTCAAGCCGTAGGTCGGCGATCATTTCGAGACACCCGAAAGGAGGCCTCTCGTGGCTCGCATGACCGACGCTCAGGCGGAGGAATACCGACGGCCGGTGCTCGCCATGCTCGCGCACGACGACCCGCTCGAGGTCCAGGCGGCCGAAGTGGCGGCCTGGCGCGAGCTCGTGGACCGAGCCGGCGGCGATCTCCGGACTCGTCCGTCGCCGGGCGAATGGTCGGTCATCGAGTGCCTGGGCCACCTGGCCGACTCGGAGCTGGTCACATCGGCCCGCTATCGATGGGTTCTGGCCGAGCCCGAGCCGCCGCTCCAGGGCTGGGATCAGGAGGCCTGGGCCGATCGCCTGGATCACAGCCACGACGACCCGGCCACGCTATTGGCCTTGCTGGCCGCACTCCGCCAGGCGAATGTGGCCCTCTGGAAGCGCACTCCGCCGCAGTACCGGGCCCGTTTCGGGGTCCATGCCGAGCGCGGCCCCGAGTCGTTCGAACTGCTGTTCCGCCTCCAGGCCGGCCACGGCCGGGTCCACCGCGATCAGGCCGAACGGGCGCTGGGGGAGGCTCGGCGCGGCCGGTAGCTCTACCCGCGAACGACGCGCAATTCCAGGCTCGAGTGGTTCAGGACGTCGGCGCCCTCCCGGCCGCACATGACGATGTTCTCGAGGCGCACGCCCCAGCGGCCGGGGAGGTAGATGCCGGGCTCGACGCTGAACGCCATCCCCGGCGCCAGGGGAGTGGCATTGCCGGTGACCATGTACGGGTCCTCGTGGACCTCCAGCCCGATGCCGTGTCCGACGCGATGCGTGAACGACTCGCCGTAGCCGCCGGCGGCGATCACCGCACGGGCCGCGGCGTCGATTTGCTCGGCCGGCACGCCCGGTCTCACGGCCGCCGTCGCCTTCGCCTGCGCGTCTCGCACGAGGTCGAAGACGCGCACGAATTCGGGCTCGGGCTCGCCGCCGGGCTCGCCGCCCACCCAGACCGTCCTGGTGGTGTCGCTGCAGTAGCCGGCCAGCGTGCCGCCGATGTCGAGCACGATCGGTTCGCCGGCGGCGATGACTCGATCGCCGGCGTCGTGGTGGGACGAGGCGCTGTTCGGCCCGGAGCCCACGATCGCAAAATCGGCGACGTCGTGGCCCTCGTCGATGAGCCGCCGGCGGACCTCGCGAGCCACCTCGGACTCGGTTCGGCCGACCAGCCGACCGGACGCGATCGCGTCCACGGTTCGGTCGGCGGCAGCCGCGGCCAGCGAAAGCAGGCGCGCCTCGTCGGCGTCCTTGACCTGGCGAAGCTCGCGCATGACCACGCTTGCCGGTTCGAACTTGCGGCCGGGCAGGACCGCCGCCAGCGCCAGGACGTGCATCGCCCAGAGCCGGTCCGAGATGCCGATCGGCTCCCAGGCGGCGGCGCCGGACGCCAGCTGACGGGACGCGAACAGGTCGGCGACCAGCGCGGGCGCGTTGTCGGTTTCCTCGAACGGAACGACATCGGCATGGCCGGCCCGAACGAGCGGAGTCGCGCTCGCCTTCTGCGCCTCCAGGCGCGGCACAACGAACGAAACGGGACCCTCGCGCGGGATGACCAGGAGCGTGATCCGCTCCATGGGTTCGCCGGCGAAGCCGGTCAGGTAGCGCAAGTCGGGACCGACGCCGATGAGCAGGGCGGCGAAACGGCGCTCGACGATCGCCTCGCGACAGGCGGCCAGCCTGTCTGCGAAACGGTCGGCGGGGATCTGGCGGGCGGACTCAATCATGTGCGGAGAGTAGCCCTGGATGGAATGGCGCGCCAGGCCGGGGATGGCCGGCTCCCGCCGACCGGCGCGCGCCGCCGGCCGGGCTGACCTCGCCCGCGCCTACCGGCCCGTAAGGGCCTCGACCAGCGGCGCCATCGACTCCATGGCGCCGCCCGGGATCGTGTAGTAGCTAATCCCGAGCCTGTCGCGCCGTCGCAGCAGCCGCTCGCGGACTGAGCTCAGCGTGCCGTAGAGGACGTAGGGACTGGCGTAGATCGACGTCAGCGCCCAGCCCGCGGCCGCAACCAGGCCCAGCCGCGGCCCGCCGCGCCCGGCGAGTCCGGCGCCTGCGAGCCAGATGTTGAGTTCCAGATTCGCGAAGCGATCGCCGGCGGCCTCCTTGACCAGCGCCACCTTTTCGGCCGTGGCGCCCTCGCTCGCCTGGCGGAGGATGGGCCGGCCCTGCATGTTGAAGCCGGGAGTGAGACCGACTATGTCGGCTTCGCGCGCGGCCAGCCGGAGCATGCGCGGTCCGCCGGCGCCGATCGCCAGGCGAGGCCGCGGCCGTTGAACGGCGACCACGCCCACCGACGCACCCTCGAGCCGGTAGTGGTCGCCGCTGTGCGTGACCGTCTCGCCGGCGAGAAGCCGCTTGACCAGCGGGACGGCTTCCTCGAGCCGGTCCACCCGCCGCGGTCCGGGGTCGTAGGTCATGCCGAGACGGCGATAGTCGCCCGGCATCCAGCCCGCCCCGAGCCCCATCTCGAACCGTCCCCCGGAGAGCAGGTCCAGAGTGGCCGCTTCCCGGGCGAGGATGAGAGGGTGGCGGTAATCGTTGGCGAAGACGAAGGCGCCGACGCGGAGCCGCGTCGTTGCGGCCGCCGCGGCAGCCAGAGCGGCCACGGGCGACAGCTGCGAGCCGAGGTGGTCCGGCATCACCAGCACGTCGTAGCCGAGCGATTCGGCGCGGCGGGCGAGGGCCGCCCACTGCTCGCCGGACGGCGCCGATCCCTGCTGGACCGCGAACCGGAACGGATGCATGAGAGCAGGTTACTCCCGGGTGGATTGATCGCGGCGCGGGCCGCGGCGCGCGCGGACGCACCCAGAATCGAAGGAGGCCGGTCTCAAGCGACCGGCCTCCTTGTGTACTCGAGTGCGTCGGCTACACCGCTTCCGCGATTGCCTCCTCGAACTGGGAGTTGTACAGGTCGAAGTAGAAGCCCTTCCTGGCCATTAGATCGTCGTGGCTGCCCTGCTCGACGATCTTGCCCTGGTCCATGACCACAATCTCGTCGGCGTTGCGGATCGTGGAGAGGCGGTGGGCGATGACGAAGGCCGTGCGGCCCTTCATCAGGCGCGCCATCGCCTGCTGGACGAGGACCTCGGTGCGAGTGTCGACCGAGCTCGTCGCCTCGTCGAGGATCAGGATCTGCGGGTCGGCAAGGAAGGCTCGAGCGATCGTCAACAGCTGCTTCTCGCCCTGTGAGAGGTTCGAGGCATCGTCGTCGATCACGGTGTCGTAGCCGTGCGGCATCGTCCGCACGAAATGGTCGACGTGCGCCGCCTTCGCCGCGGCGATGATCTCGTCTTCAGTCGCGTCCTCGCGGCCGTAGGCGATGTTCTCCCGGACCGTGCCGCCGAACAGCCACGTATCCTGCAGCACCATGCCGAAGGTTCGACGCAGGTTGTCGCGCGTCAGGTCGCGGCTGTCTATGCCGTCGATCTTGATGCTGCCCTTGTCGATTTCGTAGAAGCGCATCAGCAGGTTGACGACGGTGGTCTTGCCGGCGCCGGTCGGGCCGACGATGGCCAGCACTTCGCCCGATCTGACGTCGACGTTGAAGTCTTCGATGAGTGGCGTCTCGGGATCGTACCGGAACGAGACGTTCTCGACGGTGACGTGCCCGGTCGCGTTCTCCAGGACGCGCGGATGCGTCGCGTCCGGAATCTCCTCCGGCTCATCGAGCAGCTCGAAGACCCGTTCTGCCGAAGCCATCGTCGACTGCAGCAGATTCATGATGCTCGCGACCTGAGTGATGGGCTGAGTGAAGGAGCGCGAATACTGGATGAAGGCCTGAACGTCGCCGAGCGACATGCCGCCTGTGGCGACCTGGATGCCGCCAAGCACACCGATTGCCACGTAGTTGAGGTTGCTGACGAATGTCATGACCGGCATGATCAGGCCGGAGATGAATTGCGCCTTGAAGCTCGCGTCGTAGACCTGCTGGTTCTCCTCGTCGAAACGGCGGATGGCGTCTTCTTGATGGCCAAACACCTTGACGACGCTGTGGCCGGTGTGCGATTCCTCGACGTGGCCGTTCAGAACTCCGGTCATCTTCCACTGGGCCGCGAACTGCTTTTGGGACTGGCGGGCGATGAGCATCGTCAGGATCGCCGCCGTTGGTAGAACGAGCAGTGAGATCACAGCCAGCATTGGGCTGATCCAGAACATCATCAGCAAGACGCCGATGATCGTCGTGAAAGACGTGATTATCTGGGTCAAGCTCTGCTGCAACGTGTTGGCGATGTTGTCGATGTCATTGGTGACGCGGCTGAGGGTGTCGCCGCGCTGATGTGTGTCGAAGTACTTGAGTGGCAGTCGACCGAGCTTCTGGTCAACTTCTCGGCGGAGGCGATAGACGGTGCGCTGGGAAACGCCGGCCATCGTGTACCAGGCCACCCAGGTGAAGAAGGTGGCCACGAGGTAGAGAGCGGTGAGGCCGAGCAAGACCATGCCCAAAGCGCCGAAGTCGACGCCGACGCCGGGGACCGCGCTGGTCCCGGCCACCAGGTCGGCGATCGGGCTGTGGGCAGCACGCAGGGCGGCGACCACCTGATCGTGGTTGAGGTTCGTGGGGACGCCGTTCTGGGCCATCATCTTGCCGACCAGGCCGTTCATGAGCTGGTTGATGGCGTTGCCCAGGATCTTGGGACCGAAGACGGTGCCGGCGGTGCTGAGCAGCGCGACCGCGACCACGAGGACGATGCGAGGTCGTTCGGGTCGCAGTTCGCCGATCAAGCGTCGGAGAGCGCCCCGGAAGTTCTTGGGCTTCTCGACGGGCATGGCCATGCCGCCCATCGGGCCCATGCCGCCCCGCATCGGGCCACGACCGGGTCCGCCCATCGGCCCGCCGGGCGCTCGCCCCGCGGCGCCGCCTGTTCTGGAATTGCCGCTCGCAGGCCCGCTCATGCCACTTCCTCCCGGGTCAGCTGCGAGTAGACGATCTCTTGATAGGTCTCGCAGGTCTCCATCAACTCCGCGTGAGTTCCGATCCCGGCCACACTTCCGCCGTCCAAAACGATGATCTGGTCGGCGTGGAGGACCGTACCCACTCGCTGGGCCACGATGATCACGGTCGCACCGCGTATGTCTTCTCTGAGGGCCGCGCGGAGCATCTGGTCGGTCTTGAAGTCAAGCGCTGAGAAGCTGTCGTCGAAGATGAATACCTTGGGCTTCTTCACGATGGCGCGTGCGATTGCCAGACGCTGGCGTTGGCCGCCCGAAACGTTCGTGCCGCCCTGATCGATCTCAGCCTCCAACTCGCCAGTCATGTCGGCGACGAAATTCTTGGCCTGTGCGATCTCCAGAGCCTTCCACAGCTCGTCGTCGGTGGCGTTCTCGTCGCCGTAGCGAAGGTTGCTGGCGACCGTCCCGCTGAACAGAAAGGCCTTCTGCGGGACCACGCCCATCAACTGCCACAGGTCCTCCTGGCGCAGTTGGCGGACATCGATGCCGTCGATCCGGACACTGCCGGAAGTGACGTCGTAGAAACGTGGGATCAGGTTGACCAGCGTCGTCTTTCCGGCGCCCGTGCTGCCGACGATGGCAGTCGTCTGACCCGGTTTGGCCGTGAACGAGATGTCGCACAGGACGGGCTCCTCGGCGCCCGGATAGCCGAACTGAACGTTTTCGAATTCGACCAGGCCTTGAGGATTGTCAACTTCAACCGGCACATCCGGATCGCACAACTCCGCCTCCGAGTCCAGAACCTGCTGGATGCGCTCGGCGGCGGCCGCGGCCCGTGGAACCATCACGAACATCAGCGCGGCCATCATGACGGCAAAGAGGATCTGCATCACGTACTGCAGGAAGGCCGAGAGATTGCCGATCGGCATGCTGCCGGCGTCGATCCTGAGCCCGCCGAACCATACGATGGCGACGGTGGAGAGGTTCATGATCCCGAACAGGAACGGGATCATCATCGCGAAGAGGCGGTTGACGCGTAGAGCGGTGTCGGTGAGGTCGCTGTTGGCGACATCGAACCTCGCCTCGTCGTGATCGGTGCGCACGAACGCGCGAATGACGCGCATGCCGCTCAGCGTCTCTCTCATCACCTGGTTGATGCGGTCGGTGCGCTTCTGCATGGACCGGAAGAGAGGCATCGCTCTGGTCGCGAGCAGTCCCATGACGATGGCGACCAGCGGCACGATCACAACAAGCAAACCTGAGAGCGGGACGTCTTCGCGGAGCGCCATGATGACGCCACCAACGAGCATGATCGGGGCGATGATCATGACGTTGAAGGCCATGACCAGGACCATCTGGACCTGCTGGACGTCGTTGGTGTTGCGCGTGATCAGCGACGGCGTTCCGAAGACGTTGGTCTCCTTCTGGGAGAAGCTCATGACCTTTCGGAAGACCGCGCTGCGCACGTCGCGTCCAAAGGCCATTGCCGTCCTCGAGCCGAAGAAGACGGACACGATGGCGCACACGACGACCAGCAATGTGACGAGCAGCATGAAGCCGCCCGTTCGGATGATGTAGCCGGTGTCGCCTTTGACCACTCCGTTGTTGATGATGTCGGCGTTCAGGTTTGGCAGGTAAAGGTTGGCAAGCGCCTGCACAGTGACGAGAGCGACGACGATGGCCAGCGGGCGACGGTACGGCCGCAGGTAGGTAACCAGAAGTCTGATCATCGGCGTGTTTCCTGGAAGCTCATCGTTGGGCGATCCTCAACTCGGTGGTGGGTCGGTAGGTGGCGCGCTGTTGGGCCTTGCCGGCCAGACTGGCGGGGGAATGTGAATGGCTTGTGAAGCGGGCTCAGAAGAGTGATGTGCACTCCTCAGCTGCCGGAGGACGTGCGGGCGCCCGGGTTCGCCGCCAGGTCCGCGTCGTTGGCGGTCAACCGGCGGCGCGCGGCGTGGATGGCCCTCATGCCTGTGAGGAGGGCCGCCATCTCCGCCTCGGAGAGCTCGCCCAGGACCCTGGACAGCGAGGCCCGGCGTTGGGCGGCCATGTCGGTGAAGACCTGGGCGCCGGCCGGCGTCGGATGGACGACGACGATGCGGCGGTCCTCCGTGCCGTGCTGCCGCTCGACGATGCCGCGTTTCTCCATGCGGTCGACGATGCCGGTCGCGCTCGCGTCCGACACGTCCATGACCTCGGCCAGCCGCTTCATGGAGAGCGGGCCGTCCGCCTCGAGGGCGGTCAGCACGTTGAGGTGAACCAGGCTGAGTGAGTGGCGGTGCCAGGACTTGAATGCGCCGGCGAAGTCGCTCGGAGAGAACCCCGTCATCTCATCGAGCAGCTCCGCCTGGAGTGCCTGGCGCTCGGGCGAGCCCGGCTCGGGCGTCGGCGGTGTGCTAAGTGTCTCAGATATCTTCTGCATGACATGTAGTATATCGCGGACACGCAATCCTCCCAATTCAGTAGTCCCCCTCCTACAATCGGCTAGACGATCGGTCGGTGTCGAGGCCGGCCGAGGAGGAGGGAACGGACATGACCGAGTTCGTTCTGGGCGCCATCGCCAACGCCCGGTTCAAGACGGGGATGTTCTCGGCGGAGAAATGGGTCCTGGTCGTGACCGATCAGCGGCTGCTGGGAGCCCGCCTGACCGACGAGGTTGCCCGGAGGATTTCGGACGAGGTCCGCACTCAGGCCGGGGCCGCCGGGTCCGGTTTCTTCGGCCAGCTGGGCGCCCGGATCCGGGCAGCCTCCGCCATCGGGCAGCGCTACGCGGCCATGACCCCGGAAGGGATTCTCGCCGAGACGCCGGGCAATTGGGCGCTCCGGCCGGGCCAGGTCAGCTCGATCAAGGTCGAGCGGAAGTCGCGCCCCGGCGGCGAAGACGGCCCGGACCTCGACTTCCTCAAGATCACCATCGAGACCCCGGGAGGCCACGGCACCTACGACACTGAGGACGACAACCCAGGTCAGCGAGACGTTCAGGCCCTGTTCGCTCGAACGTTCGGGCCCGTCGTCCGGTAGGGGAGCGGCCGGACAGGTCGCTGCCGCGATTGTGGCTGCGCCCGTGGCCTGGCGGCGGCCGTGGCCAGGCGGCGCCGTGGCCCCCGTGTCGCCCGTGGCGCCCGGATCGTCGTTGGCAGGATGGCCGCCGGGCCGGAGAGAGAGTCCTTCCGGCCTGAACGCTCGGTCGGGTAGCTTGACTGGGCCGCCGGGGTAGCGTGCAATAGCTTAGTGATGCGCTTATCGTGCGCCGTCGCGGGAATTGCGCTGGCCGCTGTCGTCGTGGCCGCGTGCAGCTCGTCCGGCGCCGCCCCTTCGCAGGCAAACGCCGGCGTGCCGACCGGCGCTGCCTCACCCAGCGCCACGTTCCCGCTCGGCCCGGTCCCCGGCAACTCGGTCCAGGCGCCGCTGCCCACCGACGCGCCGACGAAGATCCGCACCCTCTCGCACCTGTTTTCCTGCGGAGCGGAGGTCCTGTTCGAGGAGGACGTGGACATAACCCCGGTCCCGACCCCGCCCGGTCCCATCACCGACGCCGCCGACAATCAGCTGGCGGTCGATTGCCTGATGGCGGCGTGGGAGAACGGGCTGCAGGCGGAGGTGATCGTTTCCGAGACCACCGACGAGGCCGATCAGATATTCACGATCTACCGGCTGCCCGGCAACGGCACCCTGCAATTGGTAGTGCGAGTCCTGTCCCATGCCGACCACACCGTGGCCTGGACCGAGACGATCTGCCGGGAGTTGTCCCTGCAGGGTGAAACGCTGACCCCGGCCGACTGCGATTCCGAGACGGTCGTCCACTGATGCCAGCGACTTCGGGTGGCTTCCAACTGGCCGTTCGGGGGGCGCAAAGTCCCGCCCGTTGGCCTTGGGTCCAATTGACCATCGGCTGGTGGCCCACGCTGGCCATCGACTTCTCCGCGTTCAGGGCGCATGGTTATCGGCGTCAAGTCGGCCCTCATAGCCGGCGTCCACCACCGCAGGCAGACAGGGACCGCCCGACACGGCGCCTCACCGCGGCAACCGTCCGCACGCCGGGGCTTCCCGTCCGTCCCCAACCGTTCGCAGCTGCGATGTCGCGTGCCTGCGTCCGGGAAAGGAGGAACGATGTCTAGAAGCGTTGCTTCCCCATCTCCCACTCCGGCGCCGACCAGGCGCTTCTCCAGCGCCGTGCGGCTGGGAACCGTGGCGGCCGGGGCGATCCTGGCCATGTCGGTCGTGCTGAGCGCCTTCGCGGCCAACGCTCACATTTCAGTGCCGGCGATGGCCGAGCCCGGAGCCCACATCACCGTCTACGGAACCGGCTTTCGGTCCGGCCAGGTCGGTAACCTGACCTATAACGGCGGCGTCGTGACCGGCTTCAAGGCGTCGGCGAGCGGCTCGTTCAGCGCCCCGTTCACCATTCCGGATTCGGCGGTCATGGATGACGTCGGTCGCATCTCGGCCAAGACGAGGTCAGCCACCCTGATTGCCACGTCGACGCTGGCGATCGGACCCAAGGTCACCGCGCCGACCCTGTTCGTTCCCGACCACGCTGCGCCGGGATCGCGAATCGTAGTCGGCGGGGCGGGCTTCGGCGCCGCGCAGGCGGGCACCCTGACCCTGGACGGTGTCAGGGTCACGGCGTTCAGGGCCTCGTCGAAGGGGCTGTTCAGCTTGTCGTTCGCCGTCCCGTCGGCGACGACGCTGGGCACCGGCCGTATCTCGGCCAGGACCTCCAAGCTGGCCCTGATCGCCACCACGACGCTCGCGATCGCGACCGCCGCCCCGAGTCCGACTCCGACGGCAACGCCGCCGACGGCCAGCCCGGCGGCAACGGCGACTTCCGCAGCCACGGCATCCCCGACCGCCGCCCCGACGGGGCCCCCGAGCGCGGGTCCCGGACTGACCGCCGCTCCGACCGCCGCTCCCACAGCCGCGCCGACCGCTCCCCCGACCGCAGCGCCGACGCCGGCACCGACGACCAGGCCGACGGTCGGCCCCACGGCGCCATCGGCGAGCGTGCCCAACTTCAGCCACGTCTACGTGATCATGTTCGAGAACCACGAGTACTCGAGCATCGTCGGCTCGAGCGCGGCTCCTTACATCAACTCGCTCATCGCGCAGTACGGGCTGGCCACCAACGACACCGCGGTGAGCCACCCGTCGGAGCCCAACTACGTTGCCGTGACTTCGGGTGGCACCCAGGGCGTGACCGATGACGGCGTCTACAACCTGGGCGCGAACAACCTGTTCGCACAGGTGACCGCGTCCGGCAGGACGTGGCATGCCTACCAGCAGGGATACCCGGGCAACTGCTTCGCGGGCTCATCGTCGGGCGCGGTGGTCGACGGCGTCGGGCTATCCGGCTCCTATGTTCGCAAGCACGACCCGGCCATCAGCTACACGGACATCAGCGGCAACGCCGCCCAATGCGCCAACATCACCAACCTCGCAAGCTTCAATCCGTCAGCCGCCAACTTCGAGTTCATCACGCCGAACTTGATCAACGACATGCACGACGGCACGATTGCGGACGGTGACAACTTCCTCAAGGCGTTCCTGCCCAAGATCACCAGCAGTGCTGCCTTCGCCAACTCCGTCGTATTCGTCACGTTCGACGAAGGGACGAGCAATGTCGGAGGCGGCGGCCACATCGCCACGATAGCCATCACTCCGAACATGACCGCCGGCTACAAGACGGCGGTGGCATACAGCCACTACTCGCTGCTTCGCACGATCGAGCAGGCCTGGGGCCTCTCGTATCTGGGCAACGCGGCATCGGCGAGCTCCATGAGCTTCCCGTACTAGCGTCGCGCTGAGTCGCAAAAGCGAGGCGGCCGACCGGTTCCCCGGTCGGCCGCCTCT
>Ga0265316_10006225_pt1 | contig 11441 bp, 8 predicted proteins | sample 4522metaG_FD_202092 | JGI IMG/M metagenome (GOLD analysis project Ga0265316, IMG submission 202092) | Rhizosphere microbial communities from Carex aquatilis grown in University of Washington, Seatle, WA, United States - 4-5-22 metaG | ecosystem: Host-associated > Plants > Roots > Rhizosphere >...
TTCGGCCGCCGCCAGGATGAGGTGAAAGAGGTAGCGGTCTTGCGCGAAGGCGCGCGCGCCGCGGCTGGCCTGGATGACGACCGGCGCGTTGGTCTCTTTGGCCGCGCCCATGATGGCCTGAATCTGCTCCATATCGTTGACGTTGAATGCGCCGACGCCGTAACCGCCCTTGGCGGCCTCGTCGAGTAGCTGCCGCATAGAAACTAATGGCATAAAGAACTCTCCTTTGGGGGTGGCTCCGGCCCTCTCTGGCTCAGGCTCGAATAAACGGGAAAACAGCCTGACGAACGGCGGAACCGCGATCATCCTCATGGTAGCAGAGGCGTACAAGCGAAAAGTGTGTCATGTAGCACAGGCAGAAACTCAGACTTCACTGCTTTCTTGGCCTCATGTGGAATAATTTGGCGGTGAACCTTACCATTGCGGCAAATCACGATTGGTTTCTGGTGGCCTGCGCCGCCGGAACTGTTCTGCTGCTGCTCGTCCTGATCGCCAAAGTGCGGCTGCATCCGGCGCTGGCCCTGACGCTGGCCGCACTCGCGCTGGGCGTGGCCTCGGGGATGTCTCTCGTGCAGGTTCCGCTCTCCTTTACCGCGGGCGTGGGCAGCCTGATGGGACACATCGCCATCGTGCTCGGTCTCGGCGCAGTGCTGGGCCGCTTGCTGGCCTCTTCAGGCGGCGCATCTTCGCTGGGCAGGGTTCTGGTCGAGAACTGTGGCGTCAAAGGCCTGCCCTGGGGGATGCTTGCGCTGGGCATTCTGGTCGGCATGCCGGTCTTCTTCGAGGTGGGCCTGGTGCTGCTGCTGCCCATCGTCGCCGAGACCGCCCGCCGCAGCAAGCAGCCTCCTATATTGGTTGCTCTGCCGGTGCTGGCCGGACTCTCCATGGTCCATGCCGTCTTTCCGCCCCATCCGGCGGCTCTGCTGGCCGCGGCCCAGTTTCATGCCGACCTGGGAAGGACGATGCTTTGGGGAATGGTGGCCGGGCTGCCCGCAGCAGCATTGGCTGGGCCTGTTCTCGGCTTTCTGCTCATGCGCCTTTGGTCGCGCAGGAAAGATAAAACGGAGTTTGCTGAGGAGACGCTCTTCACCGCTGCCTTGGAGACGGCCGGCAGCGCAGAGGGCCAGTCGGCATCCCTCCCTGGCGGCAAAGATGAGAACGCCGCGAGGGTGGGGCGTCCGGATGTTCACTATGCACTCTCTCTGCTTCCCTCCCCCGCCGGTCCCCTCCGCGCCGCCGCCGCCATTCTGCTGCCCGTCGCACTGATCTTTCTGGGCAGTTGGGCCGATACGTTGGCTGCGTCAGGCAGCCTCGTCAACCAGATTCTGCACCTGATCGGCAGCCCGGATATGGCGCTGCTGATCGCTGTGCTGGTAGCGCTTGTCACCCTGGGAGGGCACATTCAGACCGGCAAAATCAAAAGCCCGGATGGCCTGCGCAAGCTGACCGAGGAGTCCTTTGCGCCCATCGCCGCCGTGCTGGTGATTCTGGCCGCCGCCGGGGGGCTGAGCGGAGTGCTGCGCGACTCGGGCGCGGCACAGGCCACGGTGAGCCTAGCGCTGAACGCGCATATGCAACCGCTGGTGCTGGCCTGGCTGCTGGCCGCTGTGGTGCGCATCGCCATGGGCTCGTCCACCGTGGCCATGGCGGTGGCCGCGGGGATTCTGGCGCCCATGGCCAGCCACCTCGGCGTGCGGCCTGAGTTGCTGGTGCTGGCAACCGGCACCGGCTCCGTCATCCTTTCCCACGTCAACGACCCCGGTTTCTGGATGATCCAGTCTTTCTTTAAATTGGATTTGAAGGAGACGCTCTCGACATGGACGGTGCTGGAGACGGTGCTCTCGGTGGCCGGGCTGGGGATGACTCTCCTGCTGGCGGCTGTGCTGCGGTAGAAACAACTCCCATGCTTTCTCGAATGCTCGCGTTCCTATGCGCTGAATTCATGCAGTGTTCAGTATTGAGCAGACTCCGCCAAGCGGGCCGCGTCAACCTAACCTCAGTTCGCAGAAGAAGCGGCCGGACGTGACAGCCTGCCCCCTGCGTGGTGATGGATATGGAAGATTCCCGCTGCAAGATCGCTGCAATTGAGATAGAACACCTGCGCTGCAAGGAACATTGGAATGGCGTCGACCTAGAGACAGAAGATTTCCGCTGCAAGAGCCTGGCGACTCGCAGGACGATTGAAATCGAGGACCCTCGCTGCAGCCCCATAGGGATGAAAATGGAAGACCCTCGCTGCGGGAGCCTACTCAGGGCGTGGTAATTGAAGGGTGAAATGGGCCGCCGGTCCCCGGCAAACTACTGGGTCCGCAGGCGCTTAAGCATCGCGCTCTTAGTTGAACTCGCCGGGAGGCTGCACACCCGGCGCAATCGAATCGGCTGCATAACCCTGGAGCTGTCTTCCAGAGCAAAGGATATCTGAGATGCTCATCATCGTTCTGGTTATTGTTCTGGTTCTTGTTTTCGGCGGCGGAGGAGGCTACTACGGCTACGGTCGGTGGGGAATGCGAGGAGGAGCGGGCATAGGGCTGGGTACAGTGCTTCTGATTCTGCTGCTGTGCTATCTGCTGGGGCTCTTCAGATAGATCGTATTGCTATCGACTCCATAATCCTCTCCCCGTCAACAACCCCGGCTTCTGGATGATCCAGTCCGGGGTTGAAGGAGACTCTCTCGACGTGGACGGTGCTGGAGACGGTGCTCATCAGTAACAGGTCTGGGGATGACGCTAGCGCTGGCGGCGGTGTTGCAATAAAGGCAATTGATGCGCTCCATGGCTGGGCGTCCCAGGTCTCGATTTTGAGACCTGGAATTCTCGCTTGGAGCTCTACGCCCCCAGCACCGTCCTCTGCGCCGCGAAGATCTTCTTGATCCCCGCCTCGGCGAGATCGATCAACCCGTTGAGTTGCCCGCGCGAGAAACTCCCCTTCTCCGCCGTGGCCTGCGTCTCGATCAGCCCGCCGTCCTCGGTCATCACCACGTTCATATCCACCTCGGCCTGCGAGTCTTCCTCATAGCAGAGGTCCAGCAGCGCCGTGCCGCCGACGATGCCGACCGAGGTCGCGGCGACGAGTTGTTTGAGCGGCGACTGCTTGAGAGTTCCTGCCGTAACCAGCGCCTTCAACGCCAACGCCAGCGCCACGGCAGCGCCGGTAATCGCAGCCGTGCGCGTTCCACCGTCGGCCTGAATCACGTCGCAGTCCAGAATCACCGTCCGCTCGCCCAATGCCTGCATATCGACGACCGAGCGCAGGCTCCGGCCAATCAGTCGCTGAATCTCGTGCGTCCGGCCGCCGATTTTGCCCCGCTCGCTCTCGCGCGGGGTTCGCGTCACCGTGGAGCGCGGCAGCATGGCATACTCCGCCGTTACCCAGCCGCGGCCCGTGTTCCTGAGCCAGCCCGGAACGCCCTGCTCCACCGTGGCGCAGGTCAGTACCCGCGTATTGCCCAAAGAGACCAAAACAGAACCCTCGGCGGTCTGGACAAAGCCGGGGACAAGCGCAAGCGGGCGAAGCTGGGCCGACGCCCTGCCGCCGGGACGATAGAAAGACTCAGGAAAAGCAGGGGCATCCATATGGGGATTGTACGGGAACTGGTCAGCCAAAAGAGCCTTGCCCCTGGCTGGTTCCAGGACGGGAAACTGGGGCTTACACGCCCCAAAACGGGAATACCTATCTATCTAATTGATATTAAACAGATTACTCTAGTTACCTCCAGATGCATAGTTCCATTTTGGGAGATTGATCTCTCCACGGCCCCGCGCGAGTGTCTCGGAACTGCGCAATATACCCTTTTATTATCTGGCACTTAGCGAATACGTTCTAGTTTGGCACTCTGCGTGTACTAGAAATGAACAGCAACCCGTGGCTTGGGCAGGAACGGGAAGGAAAAAGAGGGGGTGGGGGTAGGAAATAGGTGTAGCGAGTGGGCGGAGTGCACAGAAAAAACGGATTTGACGAGAGAGCGGCGCGATTTGAACTCCGCTAGCTCCACGAAGATCTCTGGCCCTGCTTCGATCCGGAAAGAGGACAAAGCAAGAAAAGTGAAGAAAGAAGGAAGCGCCATGCAACAGACGGAAGAGACGGCAGGATGGAACGGAGCGGAGCGCAGGCGAGTCGAAGCGGTCGTGCAGACGCTGGCCGCACTGCGCAGCGGAGGCGAGAGCCTGGCGGAGGTGGCGCATGACGCACGGAATATGGTCACGGCGCTGGGGCTTTACTGCGATCTCCTGGAGGAACCGGGAGTGCTGGCCGTCCCGTTCACTCACTATGGAAACGAATTGCGGCTGGTGGCCGCAGCTAGCCGCCGTCTGGTGGAGAAGCTGGTCTCTTTGGATGCCCGCGAGGCTCCCGGCTCCGCTTTCCTGAAGGCCGCAGCGCATGAGCCGGGCGATATGCCGTTTCCGGGCAAGGCCGCTGGCCGACTGGAGCGGAGCCCGAGCTGGGATCCGATGCCCGCCGAGCCCATCGACAATCTGGCCGTGGAACTGATGGCCAAGCGCAACCTACTGGCCGCCCTCGCCGGACCCGCGATTGCCCTGAGCGTAAAGATCGAGGGCAGCGCCAAACCGGTAAAGCTGAACGGCGAAGACCTGACCCGGGTGCTGGTGAACCTTGTGAAGAACTCTGCCGAGGCCATGCCCACGGGGGGCAGGATTCAAATTGCCCTGCGCGAGCGGCCGGCGGAGCCGGGAGCTGCCTCCCGGCTGGCGCTGACGATTGAAGACAACGGGCCTGGCATTCCCGCCGATGCGCTGGAGAAGATCTTCGACTCCGGCTACACCACCAGCGCAAAGAATCTTCCAGCGGACAGGAGCTGGACGGCAGCCCATCGCGGGCTGGGCCTCTCCATCAGCCGATCCATCATTGAGACGGCGGGCGGGAGGATTCAGGCCGCAAACCGTTCTACGGCGGGCGCGCGCTTTGAGATCGAACTACCGGTGCTTACCCGTTGAATCCGTATGCTTGATCACGCAGCCGGGGCGGCGCCTGACCGGCTTGCGCAAATCCAGTCAACCGAAAAGCGCGTGAGGCGAATACAATGCTTGAAACCGTTCTAAACTCGAGGATGATGGAGTTTTTCCCTCAAGATACGGAACCGGCGGTGCGGCTGCACCTGCTGGTGGTGGATTCGGACGCGGCGGTCCGCTCGGCCTGTGCCGAGATCGCCACTAGCCTGGGCTATGCCGTCGAGAGTACCGGCGACCTGAGTCAGGCGCGCAGCCTGCTGCGGGGCCGCGCGTCTGACATTCTGCTGGTTAACCTGCCCGCGGGCAGTAACCAGGGCCTGGATCTGGTCTCCGAGGTCAAGCTGCTCTACCCGCAGACGGCGGTAATCGCCATGACTGCCTCGGGCTCGGTGAACGCCGCCGTGGAGGCGATGCGCTGCGGAGCCTCCGATTACCTGACCAAGCCCTTCGCCATGGACGAGCTTTCCACGGTGCTGGATTGCGCCTCCGCCTCGCTCACTACCGACACCGCCGCCCGCCAATTACGGGAGCGGCTCCGGCTGAGTCAAGGTCTGGGGGCTATGATCGGCCGCTCCGGGGAGATGGAGAAGCTCTACCGCATCCTCTCCAAGGTCGCCCAGAGCTCGCACCCGGTACTGGTCCTAGGCGAGAGCGGAACCGGCAAGGAGCTGGTGGCGCGGACCATCCACGCCTTCGGGCCGAACTCTCAGAAACCCTTCCTCCCCGTGGACTGCGGCTCGCTGGTGCCTACGCTGATCGAGAGCGAACTCTTCGGCTACGTGAAGGGCGCCTTCACCGGAGCCAACCGCGCCAAGGACGGATTGCTGGTCTCGGCCGAGGGCGGCACGGTCTTTCTGGATGAGATCGGCGAGCTTTCGCTGGACCTGCAGGCCAAGTTGCTGCGCGCCCTGCAAGAGAAAGAGGTCAGGCCCGTCGGGGCCACTCATCGCGTGCCGATCAAGGCGCGCATCGTGGCCGCCACCAACCGCGATCTGGCGGCAATGGTCGAAGAGGGCACCTTTCGCAAGGATCTCTACTACCGCCTCAACGTGGTCAACCTGCGGCTTCCCCCGTTGCGCGACCGCCGCGAGGATATTCCCCTGCTAGCGGCGCACTTCCTGGACCGCATCAGCCGCGAGCACGGCACCAAGTTCACGCTCAGCGACGAGGCTCTGCGTACCATGATGCGCCACGACTGGCCGGGCAACGTGCGGGAGCTGGAGAACTCCGTGGAACGGGCCTGCGCCCTCTCATCCGGCCCGGTGCTGCAACTGGGCGACCTGCCCACGCAACTACAGCAGCAGGGACTGGAGGCCCGGCGCTCGGCAGCCGCCGGCGATCCGGAGCATGAGGGCGGCGCGCCCCTGGTCTCGACTCTGGCCGATCTCGAGCGCCAAGCCATCCTGGGAGCCATTCGCATTCTCCACGGCGACAAGCTGCAGGCCGCCAAGCTGCTGGGCATCGGCAAGACCACGCTCTACCGCAAGCTCAAGGAGTATGGCATCACCGACTCGCTTGAGGAAGAGTAACCAAGAACAGCCTCCAGTTCTTCGCTATTAGCCATTCGCTTCGACTGACTGGCGCGAAGTGTTTAGGTCTTGATTCAGTCGTTACTGAGTCTGGAACTGGAGTTAGATGACAGCAATTGAGAGCTAGGAGCTAAAGCTAACAGCTAAAAGCTGGAAGCTGGCGCACAAGGAGTTGGAAATGAACATTCTGATGGTGACCGGAATCGAAGGCGCCCGCAACTGCGCCGCCGTGGTGAGCGCGCAGCTGGGCATAGAGGTGGAGGTGGCGGAGGGGCGCAAGGCCGCGCTGGCCGCGCTGCGCCGCCGTGAGTTCGCCGCCGTAGTAATGGATGAGACCATGGCCGAGTGCGATCCCGCTGCCGCCGAGGCGGTCTGGGAACGCGCAGGGCTGGCCATTCCCCTGCAAATCAACTTCGCTCTCTCTGGCGCGGCCCGGCTGACCCGGGAGATTCGCGCAGGGCTGCACCGCCGCGAGCGGGAGCAGGCGGTGGCCCGCCGGGCAGCCTCGGCGGCTATTGAGACCGAGTTGAAGACCACCATCGCCGGGCTGCTGCTGCATTCACAACTGGCATTGTCCGATAGCGAAATGACCTCGCCCATCGCTGAAAAACTGCGCGTGGTGGCCGACCTGGCCGGCAACCTGCGCCGCCAGTTGAGCGCGCCCTTCGCGGCCCACGGCGGCCCCTCGGCCTGAATACCTACAGTGTGACCTGTCGCCTCTTCGGCGCCTGGGTACCCCATCCTTTCCGCAGTCTCATGCGGAAGGGTGGGAGACAACGAACCTCACTCTGTAGGTCTTTCTGTATTTCCTGTTTCCTGTTTCCTACTTCCTACTTCCTATTCTTGTCCCCGTCTGCCTCACTGCAGGTAGTGGTTTAATCTGAGCAGAGCATGAAAGATTCGGCTGTTCTACTCATCGATTGCCCGGACCGCAAGGGTCTAGTCGCCCGCGTCTCCTCGCTGCTCTACGAGCGCGGGGCCAACATTCTCCACGCAGACCAGCACCAGGACCACGAACTGGGCCTCTTCTTCATGCGCGTGGAATGGGCGCTTAACGGCTCGGGTAGCAGCGCGGCAACGCAGTCGGACCGCTTCGACCTGGAAGGCTTCCGGGCGGCCTTCGCCTCGCTGGCCGCGGAGCTCGATATGCGCTGGATGCTAACCTCGGGCGCGCACCTGCCGCGCGTGGCCCTCTTCTGCTCGCAATATCTGCACTGCATGGCCGACCTGCTGCACCGCTGGCGCACCGGCGAGCTGGCCTGCGAGATTCCGCTCATTCTCTCGAACCACCGAGCGGTCGAGAGCCTGGCAGGGTTTTACGGAATTCCCTTCGAGTACATACCCGTCGACAGCGCCAACCGCGATGAGGCCGAGGCGTGTCAACTGCAACTCCTCGAACGCAACGAAATTGAACTCGTCGTCCTGGCTCGCTACATGCAGGTTCTCTCACCCGCCTTTGTCGCCCGCTATCCGGCGGCCATCATCAACGTGCACCACTCATTCCTGCCTGCCTTCACAGGGGCCCGGCCTTACCACGCAGCCCACGCGCGCGGGGTGAAGCTAATCGGCGCCACCAGCCACTATGTGACGGATATCCTCGACGATGGCCCCATCATCGAGCAGGACGTAGCGCGCATCTCGCACCGCGATCAGGTGGAAGACCTGGTCGCACGGGGCCGCGACCTGGAGCGCATCGTTCTCTCCCGCGCCGTACGCTGGCACCTCGACCGGCGCATTCTCTGCTATGGAAACAAGACAGTGGTCTTCGACTGATCGCTGTGCGTCTCACTCGCTAATACGTCCCCAGCGAAACCCTCAGCACCACCGGCTCCTCGCCGAAATCGAGTCCCCAGTCGGTCTCGTCGCCGTTCCAGATGCGCTGCGCCTTGAAGGCGCCGTTCTCGTAGCCGCCCTCTTCCACGCGCAGAAACTGCCGGTGCAGCCACTTGCCTTCAATCATCGCCGAGGGATTCTGCTGCGTCCCGATTACGATATTTTGCGTCTTGCGCTGCTGTTCCGTTCCCGCCGGTCTGAAGTCGACGCGGCAGAAGTATCCGGTAACCAGAAAGCTGCCGTCCTCCAGTTGCGCCACTAGCGCGCGCCCCTGCGGCACGGGATTCCCCGCTCCGCGATTGTTGCGCGCCGCGCCGAACGAGACAATCGCCTCCCATGCGCCGAAGGGCAGCGTCCGCACCACCCTGCCCTGTTCTTCGGCCACGGCCTGCAGCCTGCCCTCAAAGTTGAGCCGCGCAACCTCCCGCATCATCGGCCCAATCAGCCGGTAGTTCATCGCCCACGGCGCGAGAAACTCCTCCTGCGGCCGATTCGGCTCGCCCTGATTCAGCGACCGGCTCGCGGCCCTGTGGGTGTAGTCCAGTCCAAAGGGCGAGAAACCGATGGTCTGCAATCCCAGCGCCGTAAAGAAGAAGCGCTCCTTGCCCGCGCCGCCGGTCTCCGGCACAAAGAGCGGGTTGTCGTCGCGGTGGTAGAGCTCCATCACCTTCAAATACGAGGCATCGTCGTTCTCGTAATCGTCGGGCGCCAGCACATCCAGCGCCGGGGCGGCCACCTTCCAGATGCCCAGCACATTGTCCGTGGGACCTCCGCTCTCATACGAACCCTGCGTGCCCGGCTCTCCGGCCGCGCCGGGATGCAGCGGATTCCGCAGCGCCGCGTTGGCGTACATCGGCAGCGGATAGGCAGCCTTGCCCGCCGCCGCCACCTGTCCGATATACTTTGCCACCGACCAGGCGTGGAAGTACTCATCCGCATCGGGACCGAAGGCGGCCAACCAGTTAGGCGTTGGCGTCTCCGTCTTCACCTTCATCGCGGCCAGCAGCTCCTTCGGCACGGGCGCATCGAATAATTTTTGCGCGACGGGCGAGAAGTCCCGCACACTGCCCCACGCGCCGGCCTCGTTCTCCACCTGAACCATCAACACGGTCCTCTGCGGATCGGCCTCCTTCAAGTGCCGCATCAGCGCGGTAAAGGCCGCCTTGTCCGCCTCCAGCGCCGCGGCGGAGTGCGGCGAAGGCGAGTCCACCGCCTGCCCATCCCGCCCGATCATGTGCGGAAAGCGCGCGGGGTCCAGCTTCGCCCACTCGGGCATGTAGTGCTGGCTACCGTTCTTCCAGGTGCCGAACCAGAGCAGCACCAGGCGGACCTGATGCGCCCGCGCCTCCTTGAGCAGGTTGTCCACCAGCGCGTAGTCGAACTCGCCCTGCCGCGGCTCCAACTGCTCCCAGTAGACCGGCATCTCCACCGTGTTCACATGCAGGTACTCCATGGCGGGCCACACCTTCGTTTGCACGGATGGCCACGAACTGGAGTTATGCACCTGCGCGCCCAGCATCAGGTAGGGCGCGTTGTCCACCATCAAGGCATAGCGCCCGTCCTTCTTCGCGATGCGAGGCATCGGACGCTCGGCAACCTGTGCCTGAAGCGTGACGGCGGCGAGTAGGACTGCAAGAAAGGCGAGTACGGCGGAGTTCATCTTCATCTGGGTCACTCCTGATCTCTGCTGCGTCGAAACGCGCAATAAAAAGACAGTGCCAATATAAATCAGAAGGGCTCTGATCGCTTCCCGGGTAAAGGGAGCATGTGCAGAACAAAGGGAGCAGGGGCCTTTATATCTACATCCTTTACACTCCAACAAAACGCCCCCGGCTGGTTGGCCGAGGGCGCTGATGTGCGGGTCGGATTGAGTTTACGCGCTGAAGAGCAGAACACCGGCGGCCTTTTCTTCGTTGACGCTCTCGTCGGCGCTGACCGGGCGGTAGAAGAGCTGGTTGGCGTCAAGGTAGACCTCAAGGAAGGCTGGCCGCTCGGTAATATGTCCGGCGATCAGTGCTTCCGAAAGTGGGTCCTCGACATAGCGCTGCAATGCTCTCCGTAGCGGCCGCGCGCCGTAGCTGCGGTCGACCAGGGTCTTGTCGAGGATCCACTTCTTGGCCTCCTCGGTGACCGAGATAGTGATGGACTTCTGCGCCAGGTTGGTATTGAGCTGCTGGACGAGCAGTTCAACGATCTGGAGCAGGTCGGCATCGTTCAGCGACAGGAAGAGAATGACTTCGTCGATGCGGTTGAGGAACTCGGGGTTGAAGGTCTTTTTGACCTCGCTCTTGACCAGCTCCTCGATCTTCTCGCTGACCATGTCTGCGCGCTCGCTCTGGAAGCCGAGGCCCTGCTTCTTCATCAGGTGGCGCGCGCCGATATTCGAGGTCATGATGACGATGGTGTTCTTGAAATCGACCGTGTTGCCGAGTCCGTCGGTAAGCTGCCCGTCTTCAAAGACTTGCAGCAGAATGTTAAAGACGTCGGGGTGGGCCTTCTCGATCTCGTCGAGCAGGACGACCGAATATGGGGAGCGCTTGACGCGCTCGGTCAACTGGCCGCCCTCCTCGTAGCCCACATAGCCCGGAGGCGAGCCGATGAGCTTGGAGACGGTGTGCTTCTCCATGAACTCCGACATATCGAAGCGGATGAGCGCCTTATCTGACCCGAAGAGGAAGTTGGCCAGGGTGCGGGCCACCTCGGTTTTACCGACGCCGGTGGGTCCGAGGAAGAGGAAGCTGCCGATGGGCCGGTTGGGCGACTTGAGGCCGGCGCGTGACCGGCGGATGGCGCGGGCGAGGGCGCTGATGGCCTTCTCCTGGGAGATGATGCGCTTGTGCAGCTCCTCTTCGACGCGGAGCAGCTTAAGCGTCTCTTCTTCCTTGATGCTGGTGACGGGTACGCCGGTCCAACGAGAGACCACGTCTTCAATGTCTTCGCGGCCTACGATGCCGCTGGCCGAGTCGTCGAGGTGATACTTGTCGCGCAGGGCGCGCAGGTTTTCGCGCTCTTTGCGCTCTTCGTCAGAGTAGAAGCGCGCCTTCTCAAATTCATGATTTGCAATCGCCGAATCCATCCTGTGCACGATGAACTTGATGCGCTTCTGCACCTC
>Ga0265316_10006233_pt1 | contig 11432 bp, 9 predicted proteins | sample 4522metaG_FD_202092 | JGI IMG/M metagenome (GOLD analysis project Ga0265316, IMG submission 202092) | Rhizosphere microbial communities from Carex aquatilis grown in University of Washington, Seatle, WA, United States - 4-5-22 metaG | ecosystem: Host-associated > Plants > Roots > Rhizosphere >...
CGCCTCTGCCGGCCTTATGAAGGAAGATCTGAACGGACTGGTCGGAGGCATGCGCAGCCGTCTCGTCCTCAGCACACCCATCACGTTCGTCATCCATGTTCCGCAGGGTCGCACCGCCAACTCCTATGAGCTCGTTCGCCTCCACGTTGTCGGCAACAACCGGCAATTCCAATCCGTCGCCGGCGGGCTCAACCAAACTTCCGGCTCCATCCGCGACGAGATCGATTTCTCCAGCACGCAAATCGCCCCCGGCGCTTACCAGATCGTCCTCAATAACGGATTGGGTGACGGCGAGTTTGGTTTCCTCGAGCCGCAGGACACGTCCTCGCCCAAAAACCCGGCCAGCTCCGGCAAAATCTTCACCTTCGCCATCGTCAACTAGGCCAGCTCTACAGCTATCGCCACGCCGCCGGGGTGCCCGTTCGAGCTCTTCTTGGGCGCGGTACGTCTGCATAATTCTGCGGCGCCCCACTTCTCCGCCTGAAACGAGGAATCCTTAGTCCTATTGCGCAAATCTGCGTTTGGGAGGATCATTCATGTAATTTCCCCGAATAGCTTTTCTCGTTCTGAACAACAAGGGGTCGTGTGTCGAAAGGGGAAAAAAGTGAACAAGTTAATCGCCATTCTTCTTTGTGCCTTGTTTCCGTTAAGCGCCTTTGCTGGCGAATTCGGCTACAAAATCGTTTATGACGGAGGTTCGCTACCGGACTCAAAGCCTGGGACAGACATGAAGATGTCCATCGAGGGCACGAACATTCGGATGATGCGTGACCGAACCGAAGTCGCTGTCATACCGGCAGCCGCCGTAACCGAAATCAGCTATGGACAAGACGTACACCGGCGCGTAGGAGCAGCGATCGGCCTCGCCGTGTTTTCGCTCGGCCTCGGAGCCCTACTGGCCCTATCCAAATCGAAGAAGCACTTCGTCGGCATCACCTGGGACAACAATGGCCAAAAGGGTGGAATCGCGTTTCAAGCCGATAAGAACGACTATCGCGGCCTGCTTGCAGGACTCGAAGGGATCACCGGCAAGAAGGCTGTCGATTCCGACACGATGACTGTAAAGAACTGACGGCAACTCCGAAGGAAGTCCTGTCCCGGTTCGCCGCCAAAGATCAGGCGGCGCGCCAGAGGGTGGCTTATGCCATCCTCGCTCCGCACGCACCCGCTGTCCTATCCCCCAAATCAAAACTCCCCTTGCCTAAACGGGCCGCACGTTAGATCATTCTGTTGCATCCCACCGGCGCTTTTTCCAGTTCGGAAACTTAAGGAGAAGCTTGATGCGCAAAGGCGTTCTTGCACTTCTGCTCCTGGCAACCTGCTCGTTCCTCGCCGCCCAGCAGGTAATGAACAACGATTCCGTCATCAAGCTGGTTAAAGCCGGCCTGTCGGATGACTTAATCGTCGCCACGATCAGCGCGTCCTCGGGAGCTTACGACGTCTCCGCAGACGCAATCATTGCCCTAAAAACCGCGGGCGCCAGCGATAAAGTAATCGCAGCGGTTTTGGCAAAGAGCGCGGCTCCGACTCCCGCTACGGCTGCGCCCCCCACCGCTCCGGCGCCGGGGCCGTCTGCGACGGGTGCGACCGAATCGGCAGAGCCGGGAACAGCTTCTGGCTCAGCGCCAATTTCAGCGGGTGCGAGGGTCGTGATCGCTCCGATGGGCGGATTCGAGACGTATTTCGCAGCGGCGGTTCGAGAAAAGAAAGTACCGATCACTCTGACGCTCGACAGAACCTCGGCCCAGTTCTTCGTCGTTTCAACCGACACTGAATGGCAGGGGTTCGTATACGGCTCCAGCGGAGCGGCAAATTGGAGCCGGGCGGGCGGGACCGCCGCTTTCGGATCCGGCGGGAGCTCCACTCGCGGACTTGAAGCGAGCATTATGCTGATCGATGCGAAGACAAAGGATGTTGTTTGGGCATACGAAGTGCATAAGAACAGCCATGGCTCCTTGCTCTTCGGCACGCTCGGCGCTCGCGGCGAGCAATCCGTGGCGGAAGCCTGCGCCAAACACCTCGGGGAGTACATTGAAAAGGGAAAATAGACGGAATCCTCCGCCACGCCTGGAGTGCTACGCTCACTCCTGACGGCTGCGCCTCCATTAACTGAGTGAGCCAACGCATCCGCACCTTGCCGTCATCAGATGTGCAATCCAGCGGTGGCGTGGAATACGCCGCGAAACTCATAAAAGAGGAGTAGCGACCTGGCCGATTCCTGGTGAGAGTGGAGATCAGCTATGAAACGTTCTGCTCTGATTCTCGTTCTGCTTGCAGCTTCCTTCGCGGCCGCGCCGCTGGCGGCCGCGACCGGCGATCACCCGCCCATCAACACCATCGTGGTCGACCATTTTGCCAATGCCAACGGGATGGCCCAATCGCAGGACTTCATGCATTTTTTTGCCGACTACCTTTCCGTAGAGCTGGCGAAAGGCAACGTCGCCGCTCAGGTCGTGGATCAGGGAACCCCCGTTCCCGACGCTGCCGCCGCCAATTCGCTGGTGATCGACGGCAAGTTCCTCTCGCACGAAGATGCCGGCTTCATGAAACCCGGGAAGCTGATCGTCGAGATCAGCATCTACCGGCTCAGCGATCATGCGCTGGTAAAAACGTGGGCTGCAACAACCCACTTCCCGATCAACGCGGATCACAAAGACAGGGTCTACGCTTATTACACGGGAACCGCAGCGGCGGATGCGATCTCGGATGCGCTTAGAACCACGGACTTGTCGGCGATTCCGCCCGCAACCCCCGGCTCCAGCACCGCCGCCCCCGTCACAGCTTCCAGCCCAGCTCCCATCAACGCTCCCGGCCCAGCACCAGCGCCGTCATCGAGCGCCGCGCCTGCAACCGCTGACACTCTGGCTTCCGTGCAGTTGTCTTCGGATCCCGCCGGTGCAGAGATCACGATCGATGGCAGCTATGTGGGCAACACGCCCAGTCTCATCAAGCTCAAGCCCGGCACGCACTCCATCAGCATGGCGATGCCCGGATACACGCCCTGGGCCCGGTCGATCGAAACCGCGGCCGGCGAATCGCGCAACTTTGCCGCCACGCTCGAAAAAACCCCGTAGTGATTTCACACCGTTGCCCCATCCTTCGGTCGCCGCGCCGACCGAAGGGTGGAAAGCGCCAACTCCGCCAACTCCAGTAACTCCTCTCTCGTTCCCTTGTTCCCTCGTTCCCTGCCCCAGGTGTTACGCTCATTGCTGACGGTTCCTGCATCAAACCCCCATGAGCCGACGCACCCGTAAAACGCTTCTGATCGTAGCCGCGGTCCTGCTTGTGCTGGCCCTCGCCATCTTCCTGCGTTCCAAGGCCCCGCCCGAGGCCGCGCGCCTGCTCCCCGAGTCCGACGGCATCATCTACTTCAACCTCAAGGCCATACGCACCCTCGCTCACAATAACTTCCAGCCGCCCGCGCGCGTCCCCGAGTACCAGGAATTCATTGACGCCATCGGCATCGACCCCGAGCGCGACCTCGATCAGGTTGCCATCGCATTGCACCGCATGCCCGATCCCAACGGACCCAACGGCCCTGTCGCCTATTCGATGGTCCTTGTCGGCAGAATTACCGGCCCGCGCTTCAACGCATGGCTCGACGCCCATGCCACCTCGCGCGAAACCTACGTCGGCCACACCATCTACAACATCTCTTCCCAGGACCGCACCGTCCGCGTCGCGCAAATCGGCTATGACGCCGTGGCCATCTCCAACACTCCCACCTCTGAGCAGATCCACTCCATGCTCGACCGCCATCGCGCCGCCGCGCTCCCCTTTTCCGGCTCCTCGCTCCTTGAGCGCCACTACCACGATGTGCCCCTGCTCTCCCTGGTTTGGGGTGTCGGCCAAATCGGCCTGCCTTTCTCTGAGAGCGGCTCCATTCACGTCTTCGGCCTCGCCCTTCCTCTCCAGGAAGACTCCACGATCATCGCCAGCATCGCGCCCGCGCTCCCGGTTCCCGGTACACTCGCCGCGCTGCGCTTCAAAGTTGAGGAGATCGCCACCAGCGAGGACAAGGCCGCCAGCCAGGCCGCCGACCTGTCCACGCTCGTGACTCTCGCCCGCGCCGTCGAACAGCCCACCGCCAACCCCGGCGCCAACAACGCCTTGAAAGAGTTGCTCAAAACGACCGAAGTCACTCAGCACGGCGAGCGCGTCGTCGTCACCGGCACCATCTCTGCCGGCACCCTCGCACATCTGTAGGCGACGGCTTCCATCCCTGCCAATCCCTGATCCCGAGTCCCTTACTCCCCTGAGCTCTACTTTTTGTCAGGAGGATCCGGCTCCAGAGCGATGAAGTTTTCGAAGGCGCTGGGTATCGGCGGCGGGAAGAAAACGGCCAGGTGCTCTCTGGCCGCTTCAACCAGTTGCGGTTCTATTTTTCCCGTCTGGCCGTGGCAATGGCCGTACAGTTCCAGGCCCAGGCGACTGGGCGTGATATCGAAGCTTTCGATGTCGCGATACGAGGTAAAGTCGAAAAGCTTCTCAACCAACCCGAGGTTATACAGATAGGCGAGATCTGTGGCGTTCCTGCCGGCATCGTGTACGCCCGTCAATTGAACCATCTCTTGCTGATTCACGATGATCGACAACGTAGCAGTATCCACAGGCCCCGGCTTCGAGCTTTGGGCCCGCTCGCATGCGTGCAGCAGGATCATGGCCTCGGTCCGTGTGATGTGGACCAGAATATCGACAAAGATCTGATTGCTGTCGTCCGGCGCATCAACCGAGCAGGAAGATGCGAGAAGACCTTCCCAAAGCTTCCGTGTCACTTCATCCGAGGCCCAGGAGCCCTCCCGCAGGATGTTTGCGACCAGCTTGGGATGAGCGCGCATGCGGCTCGCGTCGGGCTTTGCTGCCAGCAGGCATTCCGCACCGAATGCGATTTTGAAAAGCGTTGAAGTGCGCCCTGGGTCGAGCTGCCCATCGAGCAGAAGAATTGCTTCCTCGGCCTGCGATTTACAAAGGCTGTATAGAAAAAGTACCGTCCGGAGGTTACGAAACATCTCCGCTGCTTCATCCCTATCCGGATGAATTACGATTTCGTGCAGCAGCTCTCCGCACAGGCCGGGAGTCATGCCAGGAGGCACAACAAACTCCAGCCCGACCCCGTCCTCTCCCTGCCATGCGGCTCGAGTTTGGATGGGTATCTGCAGATCCGCATTCTCTCCCCGCTTGCCATCCAAACCGAGTATGAGGGCGACGGTCTGATTCGGGGCAAAACGCTCCTCAGTCAAAAGGTAGAGGCCGGAGATACTGACGTCTTTGATACGGGCAGGTTTCGAGGCGGTTTCGATGCCATAGAAAGCCGACAGGCCCGTTGCGGGCCATCGTTCAGCGCGTGGCTGCTCAGGTTCGCCCAACCTCTGCAGCGCGCGTTTCAAATTGCTCAGCCGAGACATCGCTAATAGTCTCTCGTCTCAGTGCCCGCAGCGCAAGCCTGGAGCCAACACGGCTCCCGCCGCCGTCGGTTCAAAGAAGAGAGTTCGCTTTTCCGGCATCTCGGCGATCACCGGTGGCGAGGCTCTGCATGCCCGCGTGGGGTTCGATTCTGTATCATCGATGGGCGCCCCTCAGGCCACTGCGTCAAGCTTCCGACGGGATGGGGACGCGGCTTCGTCATCGCTCGATCGCGGGGCCTCATTGGAGACATATGCAGAATCGCAAGCCTGGTTTCAAGCTTCTTTCACTTTTCGCTGTCATCGCCACCCTGTCCGGAGTAAGTGCTCTTAGAGCGCAGGGCACCGACGCCGGCCGCCCCTGGATGAATCCTGCGCTTCCGCCTGAAGATCGCGCCGACCTCGTCTTGAAGCAGCTCACGCTCGACGAGAAGATCGCCCTTCTCCATGGCAATGGAATGGCTCGCTCTGCCATTTGGACCACGCCGCTCACCGATCTCGCCAACGGCGGTGGCGGATACGTTGAAGGCGTCAAGCGCCTCGGAATTCCCGGGCTCGTGATGTCAGACGCGGCCTATGGCATCCGCGACTCGGGCGCCAATGGTAGATATTCGACCGCCCTTCCTTCCGATCTGGCCGCCGCGTCGAGCTGGGACACGGAGTCCGCTTGCGCTTACGGCACGGTCATCGGCAGCGAGCTTCGCGCGCAGGGATTCAACATGACCCTCGGTGGCGGAGTCGATCTTGCCCGAGAGCCTCGCAACGGCCGCACCTTCGAGTACGCAGGCGAAGACCCGCTTCTTGCCGGAACCATCGTCGGCAATCTCATGAAGTGCGAGCAGGCCCAGCACGTCGTCGGCGACATCAAGCACTACGCCATCAACGACCAGGAAACCGGCCGCAACTTCATCAACGCCATCATCTCCAAGCGCGGCATGCAGGAGTCGGACCTGCTCGCCTTCCACATCGGCATCTCCATCGCCAATCCAGCCGCCGTCATGTGCTCCTATAACCGTGTCAACGGCGATTACGCCTGCGAAAACTCCTACCTGCTTCACGACGTGCTGAAGAGCCAGTGGGGCTTCAAGGGTTTCGTTGACTCTGACTGGGGCGGAACCCACTCCACTGAGAAAGCGTCCGCCGCCGGTCTTGACCAGGAACAGCCCATGGGCAATCACTTTGGCGCCAAGCTTAAAGACGCTGTGGTCGCCGGACGCGTGCCCATGTCAGAAATCGACGACCATGCGCGCCGCGTTCTCTATGCGGAGTTTCTCTCCGGCATCGTCGACGATCCGCCGCAAAAAGGCGTGGTCGACGTGCAGAAGGGATTGGACGCCGCCCAGCACATCGAGGAAAACAGCATCGTTCTTTTGAAGAACCGCAACGCCGTGCTTCCCATTCTGCCTTCGCGCATCCGCTCCATCGCCATCATTGGCGGCCATGCTGACGTCGGCATGATCTCCGGCGGAGGTTCGGCGCAAGTTGACCCTCCCGGCGGCAACGCCATCATGCCTCCCGGCAAGGGCGCCACTCATTGGCAGGATCACATCTGGTTCCCGACTTCTCCGCTCGCGGCGCTGCGCGATAAACTTCCGCACACCAAAATCAGTTTCGATTCCGGCGCCGATCCCGCCGTGGCCGCAAAGCTCGCCCGCAACTCCGATCTCGCCATCGTCTTTGCCTATCAGTGGACATCGGAAGGCATGGACCTTCCCACTCTCTCGCTCTCCGACAATCAGGACGCTTTGATTGAGCAGGTCGCAGCCGCCAATCCGCACACCGTCGTCGTCCTCGAAACCGGAACCGTCGTCACCATGCCTTGGATCGACAAAGTCTCCGGCGTCGTCGAAACTTGGTTCGCCGGCAGCTCAGGACACAAGGCTCTCGCCAACATCCTCGTCGGCGACGTCAACCCATCCGGCAAACTGGCCATCAGTTTCCCAAAGAGTGAGCAGGATCTTCCCCATCCGGTCATTCCGCCCGCGCCGCCGCGTCTTCACGACATCGGAACGGGCCCCATCAATGAAGGCGCGCCGCCATCAAACTTTTCGGTCAACTACACTGAAGGCGCAGAGTTCGGCTACAAGTGGTATCAGGCCCAGCACAAAACGCCGCTCTTCCCCTTCGGCTTCGGCTTGTCCTACACCACGTTCGCCTACTCCGGCCTGAGTGTGGACTCAGTTGCGAGGACCGCCCGCTTCACCGTGCGCAATATCGGCACGCGCGCCGGCACTGAAATCGCCCAGGTCTACGCAACCCTGCCTCAAGGCTCTGACGAATCCTGGGAACGCCTCGCCGGCTTTGCGCGCGTCACGCTCGCGCCGGGCAAGTCGCAGACCGTCACCGTCGCCATCGATCCGCGGGTGTTGCAAACCTTCGACGAAGCCGATGAAAGCTGGAACCTCGCGGCAGGCGCTTACAAAGTTCTCGTCGGCCCATCATCCAGCAACACGCCCCTCACCGGCAGTCTCACGATCCGCTGACGGGCTTATGCGTGGGTTGCCCCATCCTTCGCCGTCCGACTGGCGAAGGGTGGGACAGGACCAACCGTTTACAGTAACCTTGAGCGAGGCTCTGACCACCCCCTGAAACGTCCTGAACATTCCTCGAACGAGGACCCATTGAGGAGAAGATTCCTATGCCAATTCCGAAAAAACCGTGCGATGGCTTCTTTAGCGAAGAGACAATCGGAGTACTTCTCGCCAACAAGGATCGAGCCCAGTGGCTTGTTCATCCGTGTGCGCGTTGCGGACAACAGGTTGGCGCGCGTCTCGAAAAGGGCCATTGGTCCCCCGAGATGCACTGGCCTTCAGTTCCCCCGCGTCCGCCTCGCGATCGGACAGAGTCTAAGCGGTGATTCCCGTGTCGAACTCCGCGTAGTTATCGAGATGCTGCTTGACTACGGTGTAGCATTCGCACGCGGCCTTCGTCAGTCCGGCAATATCGAGGATGCGAATAAGCCTTCAGCCCCTCAACCGCTGGCCCTTCACGAACCTCGCCGTCAACCTCCTGCATCTATAACAATGTTCGTCTGGCGCTTAGAGTCGATTCGCACTTCCCGCAATTCATCCCCGAGAGAGGTCTCATGAGTCACCCGCATCGTATCCTCACCGCTTCGGCCTTCTTCGGCCTTGCACTCCTCGCATTCACTTTCACGGTTGGATGCCCCGTCCTGGCGGCGCCTTTGCCGCCAGGGTGGGATGGCGCCGCCGAATCCGCCACCGCTTCCAGCTCTTCATCCGCCGTGGATTCCGCTCCCAGCCATACCGTCCTCACCGGCCAGGCCGCTTTCACTGACGCGGCTCACGAATCTCCCGGCACGCGCCGCCACCTCACCGTCGCAGACCTCCCCGAGCCCATGCCCGATCAATCCGTCGACAACGGCGCCAACGTCGTTCCCCGCCCCACCGATGCCTGGCCGATCGCACCCAAAGGTTTCAAGGTCGAGCTCTACGCAACCGGTCTCGATAACCCGCGCTTGATCCGCTTCGCTCCTAACGGCGACCTCTTCGTCGCTGAAAGCGGCTCCGGCAAAATTGAGATCTTCCGCGGAGTCGACGCCGACGGCAAACCAAAGCAAGTCTCCGTCTTCGCCACCGATCTGCACCAGCCCTTCGGCATCGCGTTCTATCCCCTCGGCCCCGACCCGAAGTGGATTTATATCGGCGACACCGATGAAATCGTGCGCTTCCCCTACCATAACGGCGATCTCAAGGCCACCGGCCGCATGGAGAGCCTTGCCGATCTTCCCGGAGGCGGCCGTCTTCGCGGCGGAGGCCACTGGACCCGCGACCTGGCCTTCACGCTCGACGGCTCCAAACTCCTCGCCTCTGTCGGCTCACACTCGAACGTTGACGATGCCGACACGCACCCTGAGGAATTCCATCGCGCCGATGTTCTCGAATTCACGCCCGAAGGCAAATTCGTCGAAGTCTACGCCTGGGGCATTCGCAACTGCGTTGGCGAGGCCATCAATCCGACCACCGGCCAGCTTTGGTGCTCCACCAACGAGCGCGACGCCATCGGCAACAACCTCGTCCCCGATTACATCACCCACGTCCAGGAGCACGGATTCTACGGCTGGCCCTGGTTCTACATGGGCGGACCTGCCGGTGGTCATCAAGATCCGCGCCTCGAGGGAAAGCACCCCGAGCTCAAGTCCAAAGTCATCACGCCCGACATTCTGCTCGAACCGCACTTCGCTTCGCTTGAGTTGACTTTCTACGAGGGCTCGCAGTTTCCTGCCGAGTTCAAGGGTGACGGCTTCGCTTGCGAACATGGCTCCTGGAACCGCAACCAGCGCGCAGGCTACGAAGTCGTCCGCCTGCCCATGCACGACGGCCACGCCACCGGCGAATACGAAGACTTCCTCACCGGCTTCACCGTCGGCGGCGCCGATGGCGATGTCTGGGGCCGTCCCGTCGGCGTTGCAGTCGCTCCCGATGGCTCGCTCTTCGTCTCCGACGACGGCTCGAGCTCGATCTGGCACGTCATCTACACCGGCAAGTAACCGCGCGCAGAATAGGCGCGGTCATCCTGAGCGAAGTTGGGCGCGCAATCGGTAGCGATTGCGCGCCCGACGCCGTCGCTTCCTCCGCTTACTTTTTCATCCCCGCCAGCACTTCTCCCGCATCCGCATCCTCGAGGCACGGCGTCGTCTCAATCGGCAGGAATTCTGACCATTCCGCGCACCACGCGTACAAGGCCTTCGGATCGCTGGTCTCCACAACCGCAAATCCCTTGCCGCTCATTCCGTGCCAGCGTCCAATCACCTTCACGGCCGCCGTCGGCATTCCGCCCGTCTTAAGAAACCTCTCCGTGGCGGCGTTGTACGTCGCCTGCGGCAAACTCCAACTCACAATGAATTTCATAATTCCTCCTGGTGTTTTGGGGGGAGGATTTGGTTGCTGTCACGCGTCAGTCGAGTGCCCCTGGTCCCGCTTCCGAGACCAGGGGTCGCACTCTGTCCATTCGCCATGGCATGGGGCGCCCCATTCTAAAGTTCGCTGCTTGCCAGCGAACTTTAGGGTGGGGTATCAAGCTCCACTAACCGCGCTGCTCTTACTTGTACGCCCCGCTGCCCTTCAGCAGCTCATCGCGATGCTGGCTGTAGTCAACGAAGGAATCGAATGCCGCGCCGATAAGTGGATTGTCTTTCCCTGAGCCCCTGATCGCCGCGCGCACTGTATCGATGCCTTCCGGCTGCGGTGTCACGTAAACAATCGCAAACATACCCGGCGCATCCGTATGAATCGCCTCGGTATCCACCTCGTATTCCAGAATCGTCCCGTCGGCCAACAGCTTTTCCATCGCCGGCACAACCACACTCTTGCTCACAGTCTCCACCGCATCGTCGTCCGCGGTAGGCTTCAACTGGTACATCGCCACGTTCACATACGCGCCCGCGTAGGCGCCCGGCTTCCAGTTGTAATAGTGGCTCACGAAAATGAAGTCCCAGTGCTTCGTCGGATTAAGCGAAATCGGCGTATCAGCCGGCGGCAACGCTCGCACCTTGTCCAGCACCTTCATCAGCCCCGCGATCGACGTCGCCGACCACCACGTGTCGTGCGATTCGCCATCCACCGTGTGCACCTGGTTCGCATCGTAGCCGTAGCCCACCAGCGTCCCATCGCTGATCGCCGCATCGAAGATCTTCTTGTCCACGTCGTTGATCCTCGACACATCCCCCCAGCGCTCCCGCGGAAACTGCCAGTCCGCCACATACGAATACATCGCCGGTTTTTCCTTGACCTCGGTCGCCTGCGCGCCCGAGGGAACTGCGCTCGGCACGAACGCCGCGAGCCCGCACAGGCATGCGAAGACACCACACACTTTTGTGTTCATTTGCTTTCTCCTGTCTTGATTTAGTCAGCGATGCTCTGGGGAAGCCTGACCACCGCAAGTCTAACGCAGCCGCGTGCGCTCACAACAATAAATTCTTCGCTTCCTCAGAGTTCTTCTTCCTTCCCGGTTTATCTGGTCAGCGCTGTGGCAGCGGCGGTGGGTTCCGTACGGCCTTTGCGGCGCAGG
>Ga0265316_10006234_pt1 | contig 11432 bp, 11 predicted proteins | sample 4522metaG_FD_202092 | JGI IMG/M metagenome (GOLD analysis project Ga0265316, IMG submission 202092) | Rhizosphere microbial communities from Carex aquatilis grown in University of Washington, Seatle, WA, United States - 4-5-22 metaG | ecosystem: Host-associated > Plants > Roots > Rhizosphere >...
TTGTATTTATCACAGATTCAGCGTATAATAAAATATTAGTAAACCTTGGTCATTCCTGCTTTTCCTGTATCTTCTTCTCAATGATTCCGCACTAAAGATTCATCTCAAGTATTCGGTGACCAAACCCCATCCCGTTATTCTTGCGAGGAGGTCTACCGATGAGTTATCAAGCCAAAACAATCACATGCTCCGACTGCCGTACAACATTTACATTCAGTACGGGGGAACAGGAGTTCTTTCGCGCCAAAGGTTTCACCGAGGAACCGAGGCGTTGTCCCATCTGCCGGGCAAAGAGAAAAACGCAGCGTCAAGACAGCAGTTCGCGGGCATGGTAGTAAGTAGTTTATTACAATAAAGTGCTTTCTCTATACCTATCGTTTTTCTTATATTCGGCTGCGGCCCGGTTTCCTCGTATCTTTTAGTTTTTTAAAATCCTCCGGTTTTGGAAAGGATGGTTTAAAATGGCCTTCGATGTCACATTGCATCCGGGAGAATCCCAGGAGTCATTGCTCCGCCGTTTTCAGAAAATGGTGCAGACCAGCGGCATATTAAAGACCTACCGGGCGCGTCAGCGGTTCATGTCAAAACGCGTTGCATATCTGGCCAAAGCGAAAAATAATGCCAGAAGAAAAAAGCGGCAGCCCCGCTAGCCGTTAACAAACAGGATATTTCATTAGTTTCGGGAATGAAGTCTGAAGAGCAAACAGGAAGGTGAGAAAATGACCGTCGATACACTGACTGCAGCATCGCAAGATTTCGAGATAGATGTTTTAAAAGAGCCGGAAACTGCGCCGCAGGAAGAGGCTTTATTAGAAATAGAGCTGGCCGCCGAAGATGTTGAACCGGGAGAACCGGCAGCAGAGGTTCTTGAAGCGGACGCTCAGTTTATAGATGAAGACCCCGTGCGTCTTTACCTGCATGAGATCGGGCGTGTTCCCCTTCTTACAGCCAAAGACGAAAAAATTACCGCCCGCCGGATTGAAATCGGAAGGCGGGTATCCTCAGTCCAACATGCGCTGGAAATTGACGGGAATCATGCTGCTGCCAGCCGGATTTTTCTGGAAATAATCAAAGATCTTGGACAATCGTGGGAGATTATCCAGAAGCTGCAGGAGAATGTCGGATTACCGGAAAATACCAGTTTCCAAAAGACCATCACCGATGAGAAATTCCGAGCTGCCATCGACGGTGTAATTGACCCGCTGATGGTGCAAAATATTGCCGATAAACTGAACCTGACTCCTCAACCGGTGGAGGCGCGCCTGATCGCGCTCTCTGTGGAAATCGCATTATTACCGGAAAAAGTCCTGACTGCTATTGGCGCCAAGACGACATTGGCCGGTATTCCCGCTCTGGTGACTGAACAAAAATTCATTGATAAGTTGAATAGCTACGAGGTTTACCTGGACGAATATATAGAGAGTTTACAGAAGGCGGAAAAAATCGCTACCGATTATCTGGCGGAAGGTAATTTAAGATTAGTCGTAAGCGTTGCCAAGAAAAACATCGGGCACGGTATGTCTTTGCTCGACCTGATTCAAGAGGGAAACATCGGCCTGATACGCGCGGTGGAAAAATTTAATCCGCACAAGGGTTTTAAATTCAGTACTTACGCTACCTGGTGGATACGGCAGGCAATCACCCGTTCCATTGCCGACCAGGCGCGCACTATCCGGGTGCCGGTGCATATGATCGAAACTATCAATAAACTATTGCGAATCAGCCGTAAACTCTCGCAGGATTTAGGTCGCGATCCAACGGCAGGTGAGATCGGTCAGCAATTAGGTCTGACTGCCATGAAGGTGCGCGGCATTATCAAGATTGCACAGCTTCCGATTTCGCTGGAATTACCAATGGGTGAGGAAGCGGACAGTCACCTGGGGGATTTTATCGAGGACCATAATGCCGTCCAGCCCGTAGATAGCGCCTCGCGGCAATTCTTAAAAGATCAAATTGGTGAGGTGCTGGCGACACTAACACCAAGAGAACAAAGAGTTTTACAGTTGAGATTTGGCCTGGAAGACGGTAGAAGCCGGACGTTAGAAGAAGTCGGTTTGGAATTCAGTGTAACTCGTGAACGAATCCGGCAAATTGAAGCTAAAGCGCTGCGTAAGTTACGGCATCCCAGCCGGAGTCGTAAACTACGGGATTATTTAGAGTAATTTTATAAGAGAATTCCAGAGCTTGTAAAAACTTGACATAATGATTGACACGTAATAATTGCAGCAGGTAGTTAACAAATAGCGATAAATAGTAATTAAGATAAGGAAGGTCATAATGGTAGCATCACAGGGGTTTAAAAGAGGTTCGCATCTGGTCAAGTCCCGTATCAACGCCAGGCAAAATAAGAGACGCAGAGCCAGAAAAGCGGGCAAGAATTACGCTGGATAGTAATTTTCAGGTATTATCATGGGTAAAATACAGAAACCGTAAAAAAATAAAAACCGGAATTCTTTTTATTTAAGTCCGTTCGGTAGAGTTTAACGGGGGTAGTTGTATTTTTTTTACATATGTAGTATGCTCTGACTAGGTTTAGAGGTTTTCCATTGGAAGAATATCACTTTTTCCCTTCAACTATTGGATGACCATAAAGCAAACCGAGTAAGAAAAAGGAGGTCATTCGATGAGCTATACAGACAAACAAATCACCTGTTCCGATTGCGGCACTGCTTTCACTTTCACCGCCGCAGAGCAAGAGCAATTCGCTTCCAGAGGTTATACCAATGAACCGAAGCGGTGCGCCACTTGCCGCGCAGCGAGAAAGCAAAATTCTCCCGGCGGCAATCGCAGCAGCAGCTACGGGAGCAGTGCCCCTCGGCAAATGTTCCCCGCGAAATGCGCCACGTGTGGCAAAGATACTCAGGTACCTTTCGAACCCCGCGGCGACAGACCGGTATATTGTTCAGATTGTTACCGCAAAACAAACCCGGCAAAAAGATATTAATTATATCAGCGGATAAAGAAAGGCCTGGCGGAGTAATCTGCCAGGCCTTTCTTGTGCGTAAAATTTGGGCGGAATAGACGTAATTGTTATGTTCTAATTTTTAAAATGCACAAAGATTCGGCCGAAGTTCTTGTCGTCTTTTTCCACGCGGTGGTAGATCTGTTTTATTTCAGGCTGTTGCAAGAACCGCAACACGTGTTTTTTCAATTGTCCGGATCCTTTGCCGGGAATTATTTCCACCAGGGCAATCTTTTTATCGATGGCTTCTTTCATCACCCGGTTAAGCTCGGCGTCTATCGAGCGGCCTTTGTTAAAAATTTCATGTAGATCCAGGACAATCTTAGCCAACGTAAAATACTCTCGAAAAATCAGTATTTAATTTCTTTGACTCGTCCGACCAGTCCGCTTTGCAGCCGCACTTTAATGCCATGAGGATGCGAGGCAGACGGCGTCAGGATGTCTTTTACCACACCTTCGGTGAGTTTGCCAGACCGCTGGTCTGCTTTTAAAACAATCAGAACGCGTTGTCCCGGTTTGATGTGAACCCGGTTATTGCCGCTAAGCGATTCCATTTTTATACTATACAGCTTCGCCGAGAAGCTTCAATCCTGCCAGATTTCTCTCCAGATGGGCTCCGGTAACGGGCGCCCGGAATAACCCCATGCATTTGCCGAGGAAACCGAAAGGCATGATTACGTCCTCAAAACAGGTGACATGGATGCCGGTTTTAGTGGGCTCGAGAAGGTAGCGCTGCTCATAGCCTTTGACCAGATTCCCCGAGGTCAACTTAAACGTGACGCGGCGATTTTCTGCCCATTCGGTGACGACGAAGTTCAATTTCAGCAGTTGTCCGATGGCCCGTTCCTCAAAATAAAAGGTTGCGCCCAGTCCATTGCGCTGTTCGCTGGTGCGAAAAATTCTGATTGCCGGCTGACACCATTTCTTGATATTCTCCGGTTCCACCAGCAGCAGCCAGATTTTTCCCGGCGCGGCGGTGATGTTAATTGACCTTTGGGCTTTCATTCTTCACCTTTCCTGTTATCCATTGCAACATCTTCGCCAATAATTGAAGTTAAATTAAATTATCGGCTTTTGTCTTACTGATGTTAATTATACATGTTACCGGGTTTCGTCGTTTTCGACTAATTAACACCTGTAAAACTTGCGCAGTTTTGTCCCAATTAATATTTTTGTTGAAAAGATGGTCATATTAATATTTAAGAGCATTATCAGTAATTTACAACGACTATCTGCTGGAATTACTGTTTGGGCACAAACAACTTGTTTCCAAGTAATTATTTATAAACATTTTGGAAGAATTAACAATCGAAATGAAAAATGACCGCGATAAAGTGAAACTACAAAAATTACATTACAAAAAAATCTGACAACGGAACGCTGTCAGATTTTTAGGCAAAACAAACAACCTTCTTACAATATTTCAAAGGTAACCTGTTTCATATTCCAGTTTATTGAATTATCGTTAGAATATTAAAATATATAATCCTATTTTGTCTGGATTGCTTAATGCGCTAAGAGTAAAAAGTAGTGTGGCAAAAAGTAAAAACTACTTTTTATTCTCAACGTAGTGAACATTCCATCTGAAACAGAGATTGGTTAAAGAGGCTTTTAATTCCGCGTTTTGCGACCGGTAAATCTCAGCGAGAAAACCATGCATCAGCTCTCCGCCGCTCATGCCTGCTTCCGGTTCCTGTGGGCCCGGCAGGTTGATGTAGACTACTTCTGTCATTTGTTTTTGGTATTCAATCGATTGTCCCATTAGTTATCTCCTATCTATTAATTAACCCGCTGCGCTACGCGCGAGCGGGAAAATACCCGAAAAAATTAGTCCGTGTGGAAAACTTCTGCCAGTGGGTGGCAAACCGGCGAATTGTCTGAATTGACTTCCATGATATCAGCCATATATGCCCACCAGCATTTCATTAGAGGATGATTCGGCAGGTCGTCCACCTTATTCCCTCGCGTGAGCTTCTGGATGGCAAATAGCGTGCCGCTTTTACTTTCCAGAAAGATGGAATAATCACGGATACCGGCGGCTTTCAGCAAGGCGGACAATTCCGGCCAGATTTCATCGTGACGCCTGCGATATTCGGCTTCGAAACCGGGTTTGATCCGCATGGTAAAAGCCATCCGCTGCATGATTGCTTATCCCCTCAAACAGAAGTTATAAATGAACTTAACTTTAATATTCTGACTCGACGGTTGTCAATTATTTAGCAGGGTCGTTTTAAAGCTAAATGACATTCTCTACTATTATTTTAACACGACATTTTTTGATTACCACTATTTTTTTCCGGCAAAGAAAATATTCACAAAACGTTGAAAAACGCGGTTGAAAATGTTCAAAATTGAATATATATTATAGGCATAAGGATTCTCACGGAGGAGAAAGCAAATGGAAGTGATCGTTTATACCAGTCCTACCTGACCGTATTGCGGCATGGTGAAAGAGTTCCTTTCACAGCGAGGTGTGACTTTTCAGGAGCGCGATGTCTCCAGAAATGCAGCTTACGCCGCCGAGCTGGTCAGAGATACCGGGCAAAGGGGAGTTCCAGTTACCATCATCGATGGAAAAATGGTTATTGGCTACGACCCTGCGCAGCTTGAGCCTTTATTAAAGCTAAATAAACAGCGTCCGCCATTCGGCGCGTCAATTGCCGATGCCGGTAAGATCACTGCCAAACTGAGTACCGGAATTACGCTGGGGGCTTATGTCGGAAGCGTGAAGCCGGGTTCCATCGCGGCCCAAACAGGGTTGACTGCCGGCGATATTATCACCGGCATTAATCTGAATAATGTAACGACTGCCAGGGATTTTGAACGCGCGCTTGCTAGTCTGCACCGGGGTGGTCGTTTTTCAATAAATTTTCTACGGGGCAACCAAACCATGACTGGTGAAGGCACATTCTAAAGACCGGTAATCAGCAATTATTTGTATGTTTCATAACAGATAATTGCGGCTAAAGGCTTGCGGGTTTTCGGTCTGCCCGGTTGTTTCGGGAAGCCTAAAGGCAGCAAAGCGACAATCTTGCAGCTTTCCGGAATCTGTAGCACAGCGCGCGCCATTTCCTGGGAGAAAGCGCCGATCCAACAGGTGCCCAATCCTTCATCGACAGCGGTGAGCGTGATGTGGTCGACCGCAATCGCCAGATCCACGGCGTAACCGGGCACGCCGCATCTCATTATGATATCCGGCATGGTTGCCACGGCGGCAATTACTACCGGTGCTTGTGCCACGTGCGGTTGTCCTCCTGACGCCTGCGCCAGTTCCTGCCGCCGTTTGCTGTCCCGCACCACGATAAATTTCCAATCTTGCCGGTTTGCCCCGGAAGGAGCTAAACGGGCAGCTTCGAGCACTCTGAGCAGTTTGTCCTCCGGCACCGGTTTATCTTCATATTCACGAATGCTTTTTCTGTTTTTAATCGCTTCTTGCAGTTCCATGATTCTTCCTTTGGCACGTATTTAATAAATTTGGTTATTATGCCGATTTTAGCATGTTTTTAATGTGAAAGCACAGCTGACTATGTAGAGATGGCAACCGTGAGTTGACAAATTTATCGTATAAATTTCGTGTAAATAATGAGCTATCTCCGCCACAATATAGTAATATTATTACATGAGATATAATCTTGGTTTAGACATTGGTTCGGTTAATGTTAAATTGTCGTTGATCGATGAAAGCGGCAATGTACTGCTTTTTGATTCTAAACGGATTACTGTCAATGCCAGGGATGCGATAAACTGGTTACTGAACCGGTTAAAACAAAAGTTCATCTTTGAACAAATCGAATCGGTGGGATTATCCGGCTCCGGAAAAACCGCGGTGCCGCGGGAATATCATTGGACGGAATACAGTAGTTCCCTGGCGATCGCCACCGGATTACTGCAAAATTATCATGACGCGCGGACTATTATCCAAATCGGCGGGCACAGTTCGCTCGTCATCGGACTTGAGGATGGACTTAAAAAACCCTGGAAAACGGCTTCCAATTCATTGTGTGCAGCGGGGACAGGATTATTTCTCGAACAGCAGGCCTATAGATTGGGCATCAGCCTGGAAGAATTCACAGCGTTGGCTTTGAAATACAGCGGCAATCCGCCGAGAGTGGCGGCCAGGTGCAGCGTTTTTGCAAAAAGTGATCTGATCCATCTGCAGCAAAAAGGCGTACCTATCGAAGCAATGTGTTACGCGCTTTGCGAAAGTATCGCCCGTATGGTGGTTTCCCAGCGTAAAGGCGTCTACGAAGAGCCGGTTTACTTCGCCGGCGGTGTGGCTGCCAATGCCGCAATTCTGAAAGCAATCAAGAGTGTATTGGCGGCGAAGAACGGGCATGCGGTGCAGGTTACTGTTCCACAAAACTATTTATACCTGGAATCGTTGGGGGCGGCGCTGCTGGCGCGGGGAAAACAAGCTCAGGTCCTGATATTACCGGAGACAGAGGTAAAGCAGCATTATTTTGAATTACCCGCACTGGTCAAATATCCTGCGCCGGTAACATCTGCTGATCTGAAAATAACTAACAGATGTCACGGCTACCTGGGTATCGATGTCGGTTCTACCAGTACGAAGGCGGTTATCCTCGATGATACAGGGAAAAAGATACTGGCGAAGAGCTATTTAATGACGGCCGGTAAACCGGTGGATGCCGTCAAACAGGTTTTGCAGAATCTGCGGTTGGACGGCGCGGATTTGGTAGATATCAGCGGGGTCGGGGTGACCGGTTCCGGCAGATATTTAATCGGCAGTCTGACGGGGGCCGATCTGATCAAGAATGAAATCACTGCGCAGACCAGAGCCGCGGCGGATATCGACAATGAGGCCGATATTATTGAACTGGGCGGACAGGATTCCAAGCTGGTGATCAAAAGGAATGGTCTGGTTGTTGATTACCAGATGAACAAGGCCTGTGCGGCAGGCACCGGCAGCTTTATTGATGAGATGGCGGAGACACTCGGCATTTCTGTGAAAAACGGTGATTTTGCCAATCTGGCTTTTACCGCACAACACACGATCGACCTCGGCACCAAGTGCGCTGCATTCATGAGTCAGGCCGTAGCCAGCGCACGTCAAGAAGGCATCGCCATGGAAATAATTGCAGCCAGCCTGGCGAACTCGATTGCCAGGAATTACCTGACCAAAGTGGTGGGTACCCGCAAACTGGGACGCACGATTATCCTCACAGGCGCGGTTTTTTATAATGAGGCGGTTGTTTCTGCTTTCCACCAGGAACTCAAAGACAAAATCCTGATTGTGGCGGAGCACCGTGAAATCAGCGGCGCGATCGGGGCGGCGCTGCTGGCCAAAGAAGCCATTTCCGGTAAACCATCGAAATTCAAAGGATTCCGTACTGTCGTAGAAAATGATTGCGTATTGACAGTTTTCAATTGTAACAAATGCGATAACAATTGCTCGATCACGCAGATGAAAATTCCAGATGCCAAACCGACGTTTTACGGCAGCCGGTGCGACCGTTATGACAGCGAAACAGAGCATGCAATCAAAGAGACGGCTTTCGATGAACGGGAGAAAATACTTTTCCGGGAATATCATACGGATTCCGGCGACAAACTGCTGGTAGGCATTCCGCGTGCGTTGGTGATATATGATTATGCGCCTTTATTTTTAGGTTTCCTGAATACGTTGGGGGTCAAGGCTGTAGTTTCCGGTCAGACCAGTGGGGACACCATCGAACGGGCATTGGAAATCAGTTATCCAGAAAGTTGTTTCCCGCTCAAGTTGCTGCACGGCCATATTGACGCGTTACAAAAAGCCGATTACATTCTTTATCCCAGCGCGATCCGGATGGGGATCAAAGAAGGTGAGGAAAATCAGAAATATGCCTGTCCGCTGATCCAGGCTTCGCCCTATATTGTGCGGCAGGTATTGCATCAGGAAACTAAAATGCTCATTCCTACCCTCGATTTCAGCCGCGGAGATAAGGAAGTCATTGAAAACCTCGCCGATGCTGCGGTGAAAATGGGATTTACACGAACGAAAGGCAGAGAAGCTGCCACCGCAGGCCTTGAAGCGCAGAGACAATTCGAAAACGAAAAACTGGCACGAGGCGAAAAGTTATTAAAAGAACTGCACGATAGCGGGAAAATCGGGGTCGTGCTTCTGACCCGTTCCTATGTCTCGCAGGACTCTGGGGCGAACCTGGGCGTGGCGCAAAAACTGGCGCAATTGGGCGTGGTGCCGATTCCACTCGATTTTCTGCCTTTGAATTTAATTGATATCAAGAAATATTCGGACCGACCGTACTGGTCTTATGAAGGTAAATTCATTGCTGCGGCGGCCATCAGCGCTGCTGATAAACAGCTTTACAGCCTGGTATTGACCAATTTCGGTTGCGGGCCTAATTCATTCATTCTGAAAATTCTGGAAGACATTATGGGCGGGAAACCGCTTGGACAGCTGGAAATCGATGAGCATGCAGCAGAAGCGGGCATTGTTACTCGATTAGAAGCTTTCGTCGATACGATCAAAGAGCACGCGCGTTCGGGACAGCCGGTGAATATTCCGGCAGAAAAAATATACCGCAGTGTCAGCGACTCGCCGCACAACGGCAAGATCATCCTGATTCCGCGTATGGCGCCGAATGCCGATGCAATTGCTGCTGCGCTGCAGTCTTATAATGTCGGAGCAGTAGTGCTGCCGGAGCCGGATGAGCGTAACCTGTTGTATGCCAATCAGGTGACTTCGGGCACAGAATGCCTGCCGTTTAGAGTGACTTTGGGCGATTTTATGCGATACTACTATGAAAGCGGAGCGGATATCAAGAATGTCAAGGGTTTTATGGTTGGTTCTTACGGGCCTTGCCGTCTGGGTAAGTACGCAGGTGAGCAAGTGAAGGCTTTGCGGGAGATCGGCTTTGATCTGCCGTTAATGCTGAGCGTGTCTAATAATGCCTATGGTGATTTGCATCTGGGGCCTGCGTTTGACCGCCTGCTCTGGCGAGGTATCGTGGCAATAGATTATCTGCAAAAGATGCTTTTCCACAACCGCCCCTACGAAAAACAAAAGGGCATAGCAGACCAGATATTTAACGATTATGTTGCGAAAATTTCAGAATACATTCGCCTAAAACGGGATTTAAGCCCGTTGCTCAGACAAGCTTCATCCGATTATGCCACCTCGATTAACAGCAGTCTGCCTCGGCGTCCCCTGGTCGGCATTAACGGCGAAGCCTATTTAAGGGCCAACAAGTTTGCCAACAAAGACCTGGCCAGGGTGTGCGAAGAGTCCGGTCTGGAAGTCGCGTTATCGCCGGTTACCGAATGGATCAGATACACCTCATTCCGCAAACTGGAAGACTCGATTAAAAATCAGAAAGCGGCACAGATAGTGCGCAGTTTTATCAGTAAATCGGTGATGGAATATGATGAAAATACCATCGCGGCTAGTTTTAACTTGAATACGAGGCTAAAGGAACCTACAACAGCACAGCTGCTTAAAAAATCAGGCCAGTATTTATCGCCGCGGTGCGGGAGTGAGGCGGTATTGAGTCTTGGCAGCGGTATTGAATGGATGGAAAACGAAGAGTTTGCCGGTGTGATATCGGTGATGCCGCACGGTTGCATGCCCGGCGGGATTATTTCGGCGATGTCGGAGACATTCAGTGTGGTCTATCACAAACCGTGGATCAGTTTGACTTATGATGGTTTCCAGGAATCGAACAATCTGGCGCGCATCAATGAATTCGCCGAGTTGATCCGGTTCTGCAATAAAGATGACGGAAAAGCTGGCGTGACCGCGAAGTAGGGATTTGTTTTAGGCCTGCTTTTAATTCCTGAGGTTTAATTTCATAATAAGTTTTTCTGCTGGTTCTCTCTCCCCCGGATAAGCCTGATACATTGCCAAAAGGGGAGAATAATTCGACTGTAGAACCAGATCCCTTTCGTACATTTTGCCTGCGGGCTCAAAGCGACCTTCGTTTTTCTTCTAATTCAGAAAGTCTATCGAGTATGTCATCCTTAATATCCTCCAGGAGGACTAACCGGCACAAACTCGGCACAGTATAATAACTAAACCGGCCTGAGCCAGTCCGCATTACGTATTGACTTTTCAGATAGACTAAGTTATCTTTATTGCTAATACTTAAAAATACTGACAATTACCACGTGAAAATAATTGAATAGTGCTCCTTCATTATCCTGAAAATCATCGTCGTCCGCGGATGACTTTTATGAATAGGTCCCGTAAATACGCGATTGAGGTTTGTGAATGGATAATTTCGATGTGATTGTCGTCGGTGGTGGACTGGCCGGTCTGTCAGCTGCCTATTGCCTGGCGAAAGAAGGCATTGGTGTGCTTGTCGTTGAGCGTGGAGACTATTCCGGCGCGAAGAATATTACCGGCGGCAGGTTGTACTTGAATCCCATCAGGAGCCTTCTGCCGGATATCATAGAGAAAGCGCCGCTGGAGCGGTTCGTTACGAAAGAACGCATCCTGATGATGAGCGACAAA
>Ga0265316_10006237_pt1 | contig 11429 bp, 11 predicted proteins | sample 4522metaG_FD_202092 | JGI IMG/M metagenome (GOLD analysis project Ga0265316, IMG submission 202092) | Rhizosphere microbial communities from Carex aquatilis grown in University of Washington, Seatle, WA, United States - 4-5-22 metaG | ecosystem: Host-associated > Plants > Roots > Rhizosphere >...
CGAATGCCGCGTTCATGAAGCCCGTCACGCCCGACGATAAACTCGCCGCCGTTGTTGGCTCGAAGCCGTTGCCCCGCACCGAGCTGACCAAGAAGATCTGGGACTACATCAAGAAGAATGGTCTCCAGGACAAGAAGGACAAGAAGATGATCAATGCCGATGCCGCCCTCAAAGCGGTGTTCGGTGGCAAAGCCAAGGTCAGCATGTTCGAGATGACGAAGCTCGTCTCGGGTCACGTTTCGTAATTGGTTTCATCAACGCTTTTATTCGACCGCCGCCGGTTTTCCGGCGGCGGTTTTTTTTGCGCCTCACCCCGGCGGCTCGATCCGCCTGTAGCGGCGGTCTATGACCGCCGCGTTTTGTAGGAGCGAGCTTGCTCGCGATGAGCCCGTCGCACTGCTCGCGATTCCGGGGCATCGCCTGCAAGCAGGCTCCTACAAGGGGAACGGCGGTCATAGACTGCCGTTCCCGGCAGGCACAGGCGTACCAACATCCGGGGAGCTGCACCCGCGACGACAGATGCCCGAAATTCTGTGCTTGTCATGTGATTTCTTTGTGATATCACTTTGAAATCTCCTTCAACTTCCTTCCTCCCATGACACCCAATTCCATTCCGCAAGATTCCAATCGCGAGCAGCGCGTCTCCGCCGTGAGCGGCTGGCTCCTTCTCTTCGTCAACCTCGCGTTCTTCGTCGCCGCCATCTGGCTGTTCGTAACTGGCATCCGCGGCGTGCGCACCGACGGCATTCTGCCCGTGCTGGGCGCCGTCGCTCTTTTCATCGTCGGCTTCGTCACGGCCGGCGGTTTCTTCACGCTGCAACCCAATGAAGCCGCGGTGTTGGTCCTCTTCGGCAGTTACAAAGGCACCGTGCGGGACAGCGGTTTCTTCTGGACCAATCCCTTCAACCGGAAAATCCGCGTCTCGCTGCGCGCCCGCAATCTCAACGGCGAAAAACTCAAGGTGAACGAGAAGCGCGGCAATCCCATCGAAATCGCCGTCGTGGTCGTCTGGCGCGTGCGCGACACCGCGCAGGCCTGCTTCGACGTCGAAAACTACGATTCCTACGTGCGGGTGCAAAGCGAGTCGGCCTTGCGCCATGTGGCCAGCAGTTACGCCTACGACGATGGCGAGCCCAACGAGGTCACGCTGCGCAGCGGCGGCGAGGTCGTAGCCGCCGCGCTCACGGTCGAGCTGCAGGAACGCCTCGCCCGCGCCGGCGTCGAGGTGCAGGAGGCACGTCTCACGCATCTCGCGTATGCCCCCGAAATCGCCCAAACCATGCTCCGCCGCCAGCAGGCCGAGGCCGTGATCGCCGCCCGTCAGAAGATCGTGCACGGCGCGGTGAGCATGGTGGAGATGGCGCTCAACGAGCTCTCCGCCAAGAAAGTCGTGGTCCTCGACGAGGAGCGCAAAGCTGCGATGGTTTCCAACCTGCTCGTCGTGCTCTGCGGCGAATCCGAAACCAAGCCGGTCATCAACACCGGCACGTTGTACAACTAACCCCGCACCATCCCTCTCCATGCAATACAAAGTCATTGTCATCGGCAGTGCCTTCTCGACCAAACGCGCGCTCGAGAAACTCGCCAAGGAAGTGAACGACGCCATCGCGGAAGGTTGGGAGCCGCTCGGCGGAGTCACCTTCGCCCAAACCTCCATGCTCCAGGCCATGATCAAGCGCCGCTGAGGAAAGGTCCCGCCATGCCCGGTCCGCACCATTTGTCCGATCGCGAATTCGCTCCCGCCCCGCTCGGCGGCCGCGTGCGAATCACGACTTGGCTGACCGTAGTTTTGGTGGTCGTGATTCATGCGGCCATCGTCTCAGGGCTGCTGCTGGAGCGCCATCAACCGCCCTGGCCGGTGTGGCCGATCCTGCTTGTCGCTCCGGCACTTGTCGGGGCCATCTGGTATGGCGCGCTGGTGCACCGCTATCGCCTCCTGGGCGACGAACTTCTGGTCGAGCGCGCGTGGCAAACCAAACGTTTTCCGCTCGCCGGGCTCATCGCCGCGGAGTCCGACTGCGAAGCGTTGCGCGGCGCCTGGAAGCTCTGGGGCAACGACGGGCTCGGCGCCTATGCCGGTCGCTTTCGGAGCAAGAAGCTGGGAAACTTTCGGGCGTACGTGAGCGATCCCAACTGCGCAGTGCTGCTGCGCTGGCCCGACCGTTGCCTTGTCGTCTCGCCCGCCCAACCCGGGGAGTTTACCGACGCCGTGCGGGCGCGCGTGGCCGGCCGCTATTGAAACCATGATTCTCTTCCACTGCCGACATTTCTTCGCGCGCGGCCGGCGGACAACCGTCCTGCTCCTCGCCCTGCTCCTGGCGATGGGACTGGGCAGCGCCTTGGTTGGCAATTCACCGGAGCCCGTCCGGGAAACGCCCCCGCCCGAGTTCGCGCTTGCGCTGCCCGGCTGGCCGCTCGTACTCGCGCCGCTCGTTCTGAACGATTATCTTCACCGCTGAAACCGCATGTCCGCCGAAGACCGCAAAACCTTTCTCCTGCGCATCGACCCCAAGCTCTGGGACGAGCTCGAGGCCTGGGCGGCCGACGAATTGCGCAGCGTGAACGGCCAGGTGGAATTTCTTCTGCGCGACGCCGTGCGCCGCCGCAAAAAAACGTCCGGCGACGACGCGGCGGAATCCGCGGCGCGCAAACGCTGATTCCACTAAGCCGTATCCATGCAGACGGAATGTAGGGGCGCAGTCTTGCTGCGCCCGGCTCACAAGGCAAAACGGGCGCAGCAAAACTGGGCCCCTACAGCACATCGCACGAAGGCCCGCACCTTCGGTGGTTCGCGGGAATGAACCCTGGCCGGAAAGTCTATCATCCTGAGCGCAGCGAAGGATCCATCAGTGTGTTGTTGGCCAGCTGCATCAAGATGGATCCTTCACTTCGTTCAGGATGACAAACGGGGGCTGCTCATCAGCAGCGAAGCGAAGAATCCATCCGGTCGTCTGCCGGCGATTGTCGCTCTGGATTCTTCGCTTCGCTCAGAATGACAGAAAGAAATTGTGGATCGATTTGCCTCGCCCCACTGCACGCGGAACCGGCACCGTTTTCCCGCATGATCGCCGCTGTCCCCCGCCAACACACCCGCGCCGTTTTCATGCTGCTGCTGGCGAATTTTTTCTGGGGACTGAGCTTCCCGGTCATCAAGGCCCTCGCGCTGGTGCATGGTGCGTTGCTGCCGGGCAGCAGCAGCTGGTTCATCGCCGCGATGTCGGTGGCGCCGCGTTTCCTGCTGGCCAGCGTCGTGCTCCTCGTCCTCCAGGCCCGCACGCTCGCACAGACGACGCGCCGCGAGCTCCAACAGGGCGTGTTGCTCGGGCTCTTCGCTGCCGGCGGCATGGTGCTGCAAAACGACGGGCTCCAGTTTACCGCGGCTTCGACCTCGGCGTTTCTCACCCAGCTTTACGCGATCCTGATCCCGGTATGGCTCGCGCTGCGGCACCGCCGGTCGCCGGGTAACCGGATCTGGCTGTGTTGCGCGCTGGTGCTGATCGGCGTCGCCGTGCTCGGACGTTTCAATTGGCATACCCTCCGTTTCGGGCGCGGCGAAGCCGAAACGCTGCTCAGCTCGGTGTTTTTCATGGGGCAGATTCTCTGCCTCGATCGCACGGATTTTGCGGGCAACCGGCCGGAGAAGATCACCCTGGTCATGTTTGCCGTCGAGATGGCGATCTTCTGGCTCATGGCGGGAATCACCGCGCCGGCCGCCAGCGCCCTGCTCGTGCCCTGGACCTCGCTGCCGTGGGTCGGCCTGACGCTCCTGCTCACAGTATTCTGCACCCTCGGCGCCTTCACGCTCATGAACACCTGGCAGCCGAAGATCGCGTCCACCGAGGCCGGGTTGATTTATTGTGTGGAGCCGATCTTCGGTTCGCTGATGGCGCTCTGCCTGCCAGCGCTGTTCTCGCGATGGGCCGGCATTGACTACGCGAACGAAACGGCCACCTGGCATCTGCTGGCAGGCGGCGGCTTGATCACCCTCGCCAACGTCCTGCTGCAATTGCGCCCCCCGGCGAAGGCCTGATTGCTCCGGCCCCGCGAGGGCAACCGCATCCAACCTCGCCCCAGAGCGGCCGGCCCAATCCAGAGTTTGTCACATATTACGTGACAAACTTTGGTCAGCCTTTGTTTCCGGCAAGCTGCCTCGCGACGGGACCGTCGAGCAGCACCGTTTGCGTCGGGAAGGCAAACTCGAGTCCGCGCGCCGCGACCGCCCGCATGATTTTCAAGTTGATGCGTTCGCGCAGGTCCATGTGCCGGGCCCAGTCGGGATCGACCGCAAAATACATGATGTGAAGGTTGAGCGAGCAGTCTCCATATTCGGCGAAGTGCACCAGAACCGAATCGGCCTGCACGCCCGGGTCGCCGCGCAGGAGTTGGCGGATGTCCTCGGCGATGGTCTGCACCTGATCCGGGGTCGCGTCGTACGTCAGGCCGATGGTCTGGTCGACGCGTCGCTGCGGCATGCGCGTGAAGTTGGTGATCGCCTCGCTGGCGACCGTCTTGTTTGGGATCACGATGAGCGTGCGGGCCGCCGTCCGGATTTTGGTCGAACGCAGGCCAATGTCCTCGACCCGGCCCTCGGCAGTGCCGATCTTGACGACGTCGCCCACGCGGAACGGATGGTCCACCACCACCACGAACGAGCCGAAAAGATTCGCGATGGTGTCCTGGGCGGCCAGGGCAAATGCCAAGCCACCGATGCCGGCGGCGCCGAGCAGTCCCATCACCGGCCAGCCCAGGCTCTGCGCGATGACCAGGAGCCCCAGCACGACTGCGACGACGAACAGCGTCTTTTTGATCAGCGGCATGAACGTCGCCACCGTCATCTGCTTCTCATGGGCGATCTCCTCGAGGTGGGCCAGGACCGCGCCGCCCGCCCGGATGAGCGCCCACGTCAGGACGGCGAGCGCGGAGATCGTGGCCGCGTTGGTCACGAGCCGGTCGACTTTGGCGGACAACGGCAGCACGGTGAGTGCGGCGAAGATGCCGAGCACGAGCACCAGCATGTCGGCCGGCCCTTCGAGCGCGGGGAAGAGCTTGTCGTCGAGCGTCGTTTCCGTCTTCGCCGCCAGTTTCTTCAACTGGTGGAAAACGATCTTGGTGACGACGTGGCGCAGCAGAATCACCAGGACAATGATGACGCCGCAGGCAATCCAATGAAACAGGGTGCCATCTATCCCCGGGAAAAAACCGTGCAGCCAGGCCACGAACTGTTCGAGGATATCAGTCGCCTCGGCGGCCACTTTGCCGCCAGTGGCGGGCGCGGGCGTCTCCACTGCGGCCAGAAGGGACGTCGCCCCCAGCCCGCCGGTCAACCACACGCCCAGAAGTCGCGGAGCTTTCATGGTAAAGTAAAGAAGCCGAATCATGCAGGCGCGCCTGCGGTGTCAACCCACCAAGCGGCCGGCCCGCGATGGGTTCCGCTTGCACCCGCCCGCTGGCTGCGCCATGGCTTCGCGCGCGATGCCAAACCTGATCGCCACTGCCGCTGCCCTGCCACCTCTGCCGTGGTGGGCTTGGGTGGGCTTCTTTGCCTTTATTGCGGCACTGCTGGCCATCGACCTCGGGGTGTTCCACCGCGGCTCGCACGAGGTGAAGCCGAAGGAGGCACTCGTGTGGTGTGGCGTGTGGGGCGGCCTGGCGCTCGCCTTCAACGCCCTGGTCTATGGTTGGCGCGGCGCCGAACTCGGCCAGCAATTCCTCGCGGCCTACCTCGTGGAACTCTGCCTGAGCGTCGACAACGTTTTCGTCTTCATCGTCATTTTCGCCTTTTTCAAGGTCGCCCCGAAGTGGCAGCATCGCGTGCTTTTCTGGGGCATCCTCGGCGCGGTCGTGATGCGCGGCGTATTCATTTTGTTCGGCGTGGGCGTGCTGGCGCGCTTCCACTGGGTGTTCTACCTGTTCGGCGCCTTTCTTGTGTACACGGGCATCAAAATGGCCCTGCCGAAAAAGGAGGAGATCGACGTCGATCCCGAGCACAACATCGCGGTCCGGCTGTTCCGACAATTTTTCTCGGTCGCGCCGGAACGGGATGACGGGCGTTTTTTCACCCGCGAATCGGGCCGGTTCGCCGCCACCCCGCTGTTCATCGTCCTGATCGTGGTGGAGACGACCGACCTGATGTTCGCCCTCGATTCGCTGCCCGCCGTGCTCGCGATCACCAAGGACGGTTTCGTGGCGCTCACCTCCAATATTTTCGCCATTCTCGGCCTGCGCTCGCTCTATTTTGCGTTGAGTGGCGTGATGCAGCTTTTCCGCTACCTGAAGTTCGGCCTGGCGGTCATCCTCGGATTCATCGGCGTGAGGATGCTCCTGGCCACCTGGCTCGACATCTCCACGACCTTCTCGCTCGGCGTGATCGGCAGCGTGCTGGCCATCTCGGTCCTGGCGAGCGTACTCCGGCCCGAAAAGCCGAAACCCTGACAAAGCCCAAACCGGGATGTAGCCGCGAGCGCCAGCGAGTGGTGTTTTTTCCAATCGCCCATTCGACAAGCTCAGGGCCCCGAGCCTGCCGAGGGGCTGGCGCTCGCGGCTACAGAATCGTCCCAAATATCGGGGCCTTTTGTATCAATCGAGGAACCTCCTGGACCATTTCGGCCGTGCCAGGGCCCCGGCTCGCGCCGCGCCGAAGAGCCGCCGGCGCCACCGCGCCACCAGCCGGTAGCCCGCGTCACGCCACGCTTGCGGCACCACCCGGAGAACCGCCGCCATCATGCGTCCGATGCCGCCGACCTCGCGCAACGCGGCGATCACTGCGTCGGTCTGCCGCCAGGGCGTGGTCGTGTCGCGACCGGCCCAATCCGAAACCAGGAGCATGCTCTCGAAATCGGTCATGGGCAATCCCTGCTGCCGCAGGTAGCTTTGCGCCATCGGTCCCTGCAACGGCGCGAAGCGCAACCGGCCCCGCCGGTCGAGTCCGAGCAGCACCCGCACCAGTCGCTGGCACAGACCGCACTCGCCGTCGAACAGCATCACCGGCACCGGCTTGGCGGCATCCGTCGACATCGCTCAAGGGCGCTCTTGCGCGAACACTTCGGCCACGTCGGCGAGATCGCACAGCAGCGGCGCGATCAGCTCGAAGCGTTGCCGGCGAGGATCATTGCCGAACGTTCCCTGTTCGGCGTATTTCACTTCCCCATACTCGAGCTGGAAACTGCCGGACGCCCCGGCGCGGCGGGCCGCCATGAAGCGATCGCGAATCTCGCCGACGAGCGCCGCGCGAAAATAGTCCGGCTGGTTGGTCTGCACGAACCAGGCGGCGTCGAACGTCGCGTCGTCCACCGTGATTTCCTTCGCGCCGAACAATTCCATGACTTTCGTGCCCAGCCCCTGCTTGCGGAGCCGGAACGTGAGTCCGCCGTCGGCTCGCGGCCGGGCGGTGAGCGCGCTCCACGTGGTGCGCGATTTGCCGGAACCGGTGGTGTAATTGAAGAACTCGACGCGTTTTTCCCGCATCGTACCGCGGCCGCGCGGATTCGGCCAGAAGAGCCCGAGCACCGGCTGCGCGGGGTCCAACGTGAGCCCCAGCGCGTCAGCCAGCCGCTGCGCCTGTTCGCGCGTCCGGAGGGAGTAGCATGCCGCGCCCCACCCGATCAATCCCACGATCGCCAGACCCATCACCGCTGCCAAAACCGGGATCAGCACATCCATTTGCATGGGCACAAGCTCGCACGTGGCGCCCGCCGCGCCAAAACAAAAAGCGGGGCCCGCAACGCGGCGCAAACCAGTTTTGGCGCGTCGTACGAAGGCGCTCATGGCCCTGAGCACAAACGGTATTCTGTAGCGGCGCTCTATGAGCGTTTTCAATAAAACCGTGGCCGGGTTTGTCGGGCGTTCGCCAAGCCAAGTTTTTCTGTCATTCTGAGCGAAGCGAAGAATCCCGAGCGACAATCGCAGACGGGAAACCGGATGGATTCTTCGCTTCGCTCAGAATGACAAAGGTGGCTCCCTGCGATCTGACCGGGTGAGACCGGCTACACTTTTATTCAAACCGCTCTAGGTTTTTTTCGCGATCAACTGCGGCGTGGCTTCGAGCTGGCCGCGAGTGACGCCGAGCTGGTTGATCAATTTCATCTCGCGCCAGATTTCCGCGCCGGTGATCTCGCCCCGCAAGAGCTGGCGATAGCGTCGTACCGTGTGCGCGACTTCATCGACCGGCTCATCGACGAATTCGACCCGGAACTGGCGCGCGCCGAGCGCCAGAAACCGTTGCAGAAATTCCGCGCCCGTCTGCGCGCGATTGTTGAAAACGGTGTTGCGGCATCCGGCGTCGGCCTTGAGCGGCAGGAGCGCGCCCACCCGATCGCGGAGCTCCACGCGGCGGGTGTCGCACGGCCGGCCGCAGTCGTGGTAGTCGTGGCCGGTCGTGAGAAATGCGCAGAACAGGCAGTGCTCCATGTGAAAGAGCGGCATGTGCTGGTGGATCGTGATGTCGAACCACGCGGGCGGCGCCGCCGCGAGCAGCGTTTCGAGCTGGGCGACATTGAGGTCGTAACTCGCGGTCACGCGCTCGAGTCCGTAGCGGCGCAGGAAATAGTCGGCGGCGAGCGGATTGGCGACGTTGAGCGAGTAGTCGCCACGCTTCCGGTCGGCGGCAAAGAACCGCAGATGGTCGTAGTTGCGCACGAGGTAACCGTCGGCCTCGCTGGAGCGCACCTGCCGGAGAATCCATTCCTCGCCCGGTTTGAACACGCGAGGCGGGGCGACCCAGATCGAGGAATTTTCGATTTTCGATTTTTGATTTTCGATTGCGGATGGCGGATGGGCGGCTTCATCACCCTGCAACTCGCGGAAACGGGCGACGGCGGCGCGATAGTGTTTCGGGTTTTCGAACTCACAATAAATTGTGCGCGCCCCGGCGGACCAGGCGGCGTCGAGCTGCGCCAGGTTGCGGACGAGGATGATGAGCTCGGGGTCGTCTGGAGTTGTAGGAGCCTGCTTGCAGGCGATGGTTTGAATTGCGAGCGAGCTCGTTCCTACAGGTGCGTCGGTCACCGTCCAACGCCGCCGCTGCGCCCGGAGGCGGTCGAGGGCCGCGACGGCTTCGCGGCGCAGGCGGTTCAGCTCGCTGACCGGCAGCATCACATCGCCCTCGAGACGCGATTGGAAGGCGCCGAGCTTGAAGGGCGTGCCGCCGAGGCGGCCGAGCTGCTCGCGCAGGCGCGCGACGGTGAGCGGTTGTTTTTCAGCGGCGCCGAGCGGCACGGCGGACTCGACCTGCACCACGTGACCCTCGCCGTCGTTGGCGATCAGGATGAGCGGCCCGCCGGTCCGGCCGTGGACTTCGAGCGCGATCGGACGTTGAAAACGGATCTGGTCGCCAGAATAGGTGGAGCGCAGTTCGCGTTCGAGCGCGGGATCGCTCGTCTTCCATACCCGTTGGCCCGCCTGCACCCGGCGGAAATCGATGTCGCCGTGTCCGAATCGCAGCACCGTCTCACGCCCGTGCGGCTCAACCTGATAAACGCGGCCGCCTTCCTCTCCATCCTCGGGCCGGCCAGCGTCAAATACGATGCCATCGCCGGGTTTGAGCGGTGCGACGAGGCGAAGCTGCACGGACTCGCCGTCGACGCGCGCCACCTCGCCCAGCAACACGCCGCGCTTGGTGCCGAAACGGCCGTGGACGAGCGCCTGGTTGTCAGTGCCCTGAAACCAGCCGGTGTAGAGTCCGCGGGAAAATGCCATCTCCAGCTCGTAACGCGTCTGGCGCGACATCTCGTGCGAAAGCGGAGAGCGGAAAGCGGGAAGCGGAGAGGCCGGAGGCGACCCGCCATAGATGCTCTGGGCGCTTGGCTCCGGATTCATGACTCCGCAGATCGTATCCAGCGCCTGGCGGTAAACGCGGGTGATGCTGGCCACGTATTCGGGGCTCTTGAGGCGGCCTTCGATTTTGAGCGACGCCACGCCGGCCCGCACGAGATCGGGCAGCACCTCGACGCTCGCGAGATCCTGCGGGCTGAGGAGGTACTTGCGGTCGCCGAGTTCGACCTTGTGTCCGTCGGCGATGAGGTCGTAAGGCAGACGGCAGGCTTGCGCGCACTCGCCGCGGTTGGCGGAGCGCCCGCCCAACGCTTCGCTGGTGAGGCATTGGCCCGAGTAGGCGACACACAGCGCACCGTGCACGAAGACCTCCAGCAGCAGCGGTGTAGGGCGGGGACGCCGATCCCCGCCCTCGGATTCGGCCGCGTCCGACCCCACTACCCCACACTGCGCCGCCTGGATCGCGGCGATTTCCTTCAGCGAGTTTTCCCGCGCGAGGACGACAAGCTGCGCACCCAGTTCGCGGGCGAACTCGATACCGGCAGCGCTCGTGATCGTCATCTGCGTGGAGCAGTGGATCGGAAAATCCGGCGACAGCGTCCGGATCAGGCGCGCGATGCCCACGTCCTGCACGATCGCGGCGTCAACCCCGCTGGCGATGATCGTGCGCAGGTAGTCCTCGGCATCGGCGAGCTCGGAGGTGAAAACGAGCGTGTTGAACGTCACATAGCCGCGCACGCCGCGTTGGTGGAGAAACGCCATCAACGCCGGCAGATCGGCCTGCGTGATGTTTTTGGCGCGCATCCGCGCATTGAAGCGTTCGAGCCCGAAATAGATCGCGTCAGCACCATTTTCGACCGCGGCGCGGGCACATTCCCAGTCGCCGGCCGGGGCGAGCAGCTCGGGCCGGCGCAACAGCGGCACGGGGTCGGTCGCGCGCGGAAGAGGACTGGGCTCGGTCGGCATGGGGTGACGTTACGCGCAGCGAGTCCGGCGGCAAGCCGCGGACTCAGGCCTTATCCGGTGAGAAGGAACGCCAACCCGCCCTCTCGGCCTGTAGCGGTGGTGATCAGTACGTCTGCCTCGGCGACGACTGACCAATGCCCTGACAGGACGTAACCCGCATGGGCACCATTACGTCGGAGCCCGATACGTAGGGGCGCAGTCTTGCCCATTCGACAAGCTCAGGGCCCCGAGCCTGCCGAGGGGCTGCGCCCCTTCCCGTTTCCCTTCGCCCGCGCTCTCATCCAAGGGCGCAACAAGATTGCGCCCCTACAGGTGAGCCGGATTCCAACTCTGGGCTCAGCCGTTTTCCATGCCTCGCGCCTGCCCGCCCGGGATGTCTGATACTCAGTCGGACACTTCCATGGGCTTTTTCGTGTGCTCGCGCAATAGCGTCAAAACCTGTTCAACTCCACGGCTTTGATAGCGTTGCATATGCCGGATCACACCGATTTCCCTGGTCGGCGAGCGATCGGCGAGACTCCGGCAGATCAGCGTGCTACGATCTTCTGCTCCAACAGTCACTTGTGGAAGAATCGTGATCCCGAAACCGAGCGCAACCAGCGCCTTCACGGTCGAGATCTGGGCGCATCGATAACCGATCTTGGGTTCAATATCGTTGGCACCACAGAACTGCTGGATCTGTCCGGAAAGACTGC
>Ga0265316_10006239_pt1 | contig 11429 bp, 9 predicted proteins | sample 4522metaG_FD_202092 | JGI IMG/M metagenome (GOLD analysis project Ga0265316, IMG submission 202092) | Rhizosphere microbial communities from Carex aquatilis grown in University of Washington, Seatle, WA, United States - 4-5-22 metaG | ecosystem: Host-associated > Plants > Roots > Rhizosphere >...
CGAGCGTGGTGTCTACCTGCCGGAGCAGGGCTACGTGACCAATCCCGAGCGCCTGACCAAAACGCTCGCGCAGCAGTTCCAGAAAGACGGCGGCGTGATCCTGCGGCGTGACGTGCTCGACATCGAACTCGGGCCGAACGGGCCGCAGGCACTGCTGACCGACGCGGGACGCATGGAAGTCGACACGCTCGTGTTGTGCGCCGGCGTGCATTCGGGAAAATTCAGCGCGAAGCTCGGTGATGCCGTGCCGCTCGAGGCCGAGCGCGGCTATCACGTGACGTTCTCCGATCCCGGGCTCGAACTGCCGATGCCGGTGTGTTCGGCGCAGAACAAGTTGTTCGTCACGCCGATGGAGATGGGCACCCGCATCGCGGGGCAGACTGAGTTCGCAGGCATCGATGCCGAGCCTGATTATGGACGCGCCGACGTGCTGGTGCATCACATGAAGCATATGTTTCCGCAGGTTCGCGACGTCGAGACCACGCGCTGGATGGGCCGGCGGCCGTCGATGCCGGATTCGCGCCCCGTGATCGGTCGCGCGACGAAATACGCGAATACCTATTACGCCTTCGGTCATGGTCACATCGGCCTCGTCGGCAGCGCGCCGACGGGGCGCATCATCGCCGATCTCGTCGCGGGGCGCACGCCGAACATCGACATCGCGCCGTTCCGGGTCGATCGCTTTTAAAAAGGTCGCGGGGAAAAAATACCCGTGCGGCCATGAGGCCTCACGGGTCAAGCTCCGGGCATGTGAGGAGGAGTAATTGCGCCGGAGCGGAGGGCGCGCGCCATGGTATTACCCTGGTCGGCCACACGGAACGTGCCGCTCGTTCTAGGTATCGACTGGCGACAGCATCCACCATTGCGCCGCCGGACGCAATATGACATTGGCAATAGGCTGTACGCGCTACGGGCGTTAAAGCTGAAAACGCCGCAGAATCAGGGGCGTGGCGCAGGATCAATCGGCGCGCGCGCCGGATTCGCGGACGATCTTGCGCCAGCGCGGGACCTCGGTCCTGATCAGGTCCGCGAACGCTTCGGGCGTGCTGGATGCGAGATCCACCCCCTGCGCGACGAAACGCTCTTTCATCTCGGGAAGTATCACGATGCGCGCAACTTCGCTGTTCCATTTTGCGACGATGGCTGGGGGGAGGCGCGCCGGGCCGAGGATTCCGTACCACGGCGTGACGTCGTAGCCCGGCACACCGGACTCGGCGATCGTCGGCAACTCGGGCATTTGCGGCGAGCGCCTCGCTGTGGATACCGCCAACACGCGCAGCCGGCCGTTTCTCACGTGCGGCATGGATGTCAGCAAATTGCTGAACATCATGTGCGCTTCGCCCGCGACGAGCGCAGTCAGCGCCGCGGCATTGCCTTTGTACGGGATATGCACGATGTCGATGCGGGCGAGGTTCTTCAGCACCTCGCCCGCGAGATGAGTCGGTCCGCCGCTGCCGGCGGAGGCGAGGTTGATCGATCCGGGTTTCGCCTTTGCCAGCGCGATCAGCTCCTGCACGGATTTGGCTGCGACGCCCGGATAGATCACGAGCGCCAGCGGATAGGTGGCGATGAGCGTGATCGGGGTGAAGTCTCTGACGGGGTCGAAATTGACCTGCGGATAGAGGCTCACGTTGATCGCATGCGTGCCGACGTGCCCTATCATCAGCGTATAGCCGTCCGGCGCGGATCGGGCAACGGTCTCGGTGCCGATATTGCCGCCGGCGCCGCTACGGTTGTCGACGACGACCTGCTGGCCCCAGGCGACGCCGACTTTTTCGCCGATGGCGCGCGACATGATGTCGGTGGGGCCGCCGGGTGCGAATGGCACGATGTAATGGATGGGTTTTGACGGGTAGCTGGCGGCAGGTTCGGCCGCATACGCGCACGCCGGTGCCAGCACGCCCAATATGAGACCGGCGCGTACACTCACGTCTGCGCCACGGCGCCGGACCATGGCGACAACACGTCCGTGATTCCCTGATGTTCGCCGGTCGCCGGATCGCGCAACACGGCGCTGGGGCAGGCGAAGTTGGTCGGATAGACGACAAGCTCGGTGAGGTTGACGGGGAATTTCGCGGCGAGCGCCTTTTGCACGTCCGGCGGCTGGCGTGGATCCACGCCGACCGTGTCGCCGCCGCTCGCATCGATGCGCGGCTGATGGAAAGCGTCTTCGAGCGTCATGCCGTGATCGATCAGGAACGACGAGATTTGCATCACCGACGGCATGATCTTGCGCCCGCCTGACGCGCCGAGCGCAAACCAGCCGTGGTCGCCGCGCCGCGCGATCAACGGGCACATATTGGTCAGCGGCCGCTTGCCCGGCGCGAAATAATTCGGCGACTCGGGACGCGGGTCGAACCACATGATTCCGTTGTTCATCAATATGCCGGTGGTAGGCAGCACCACGCGGCTGCCGAACACCGACAACAGCGTCTGCGTATGCGCGACCATGTTGCCGTCGCGGTCGATCACGCTGAAATGCGTCGTGCAGCCGGGGTTCCTGCTGTCGTCGGTTTCGCCCATGCTGGCGAGCCGGTCGGCGTAGGCGTCGCGCAATGCCTGCGCATAGGCGACGAACGCGCCCGCCCCCGGCTTGCCGCCGGTGAATTTGTGATTTTCCAGCGCGCCCAGCACGCGCGCCATCGTCGGGCCCGCGGTGAGACCGCCGGCGAAAGCGATGCGCGCGCCGCGATAGTCGATTTCCAGCGGCGCCACGATGCGCGCGTGAAAATTTTTCAGATCGTGCGCGTCGATGATGCCGCCGAGCGCAGCGATGTCGCTGACGATCAGTTTCGCAACTTCGCCTTCGTAGTAATCGCGCGGACCGTTGCGCTGCAGCTTGCGCAGCGTGTCGGCAAGCCCCTTGAGCTTGAGACGGCCGAGCGGATTGCCCGCCGGGGTAACCGGCGGATAGCCGCCGGGCAGCCAGACGTCGCGCGTGCTCGGATACCGCGCGAGCTCTTTCGCCATCGTCGCGACTTTCAATGTCAGGTACCAATCCATCGCGATGCCCTGGTCCGCCAGTTCGATGGCGGGTGCGATGACGTCGGCGAACGACTTGCTGCCGAATTTCGCGAGCGCGGTTGCAAGGCCGTCGACATGCCCCGGCACCGCGATGGAATTCGGTCCGTGCACGTTGCGGTCGTCCTTGACGGTCGGCCACGTGAAAAGGTCCGTGGTAAAGCCGCCGGTCAGCGGAAAGTCGGCAGGGTTCAACCGGTGCGGCGAAATCGGCCCGAAATCGACGACGTGGACTTTTTTCTCTTTCGCGAGATAGACGAGCATGAAGCCGACGCCGCCCAAGCCGCTGTTCCACGGCTCGACGGTCGCGAGTGCGAGCCCGGTGGCGACCGCCGCATCGACTGCATTGCCGCCCGCGTTGAGAATCTTGATGCCGGCCTCGCCGGCGATCCGGTTTTGCGTGGCGACGATGCCGCTGCGCGAGCGCGCGAGCGGCTTGCGCACGTGCCAGTTCTGGACGAGGTGTTCGGTCATGATGGGTTGCGCTGTTCTATGGTGTGGGCGGGGAAGCTGCATGATAGCGAATCGGCGCGCCGCGCGCTCGGCGGGCGCGCGCAAACGCGCTGTTATAATCGACCGCAAATTTTCTGCGAGCGCGCCTTGCCCAAGCACATTGTCTGTCTGACGTTCGATTTCGACGGGATTTCCGGCTTTGTCGCGCGCGGCGCCGCGACGCCAACGCCCGTTTCGCGCGGCGAGTTCGGGCCGCGCGTGGGCGCGCCGCGGCTGCTCGCGTTGCTCAGGAAGTACCGGATCAAATCGAGTTGGTACGTGCCCGGGCACACGATAGAGACTTTTCCCGCCGCCGTGCAGGCCGTCGTCGACCACGGCCACGAAATCGCGCATCACGGCTGGCGGCATATTTCTCCGGTGGCATTGTCGCGTGCGGAAGAGGAAGCCGAACTCGTGCGCGGCAACGAAGCAATCAAGCGGATTGCCGGCGAATACGCGCGAGGCTACCGGTCGCCGGGTTGGGACTTGAGCCCCCATTCGGTCGAATTGTTTCTCAAGCACGGCTTCACTTACGACTCGAGCATGATGGGCAACGATTACGTGCCGTATTACGCGCGCGCGGGCGACGTCATGGAATTGGAGCAGCCGGCGAAGTTCGGTGCAGTGTCGAAGCTCGTCGAGATGCCGATCAGCTGGACGACCGACGACGCGCCGCACTTCGAATACATGCGCACCGGCAATGCGATCCGGCCCGGGCTCATGAACGCGGGGCTGGTGCTGGAGAACTGGGTGGCCGATTTCGTGTACATGCAGAAAGCGGTGAAATGGGGCGTGCTGACGTTCACCTGTCATCCCTTCATCAGCGGCCGCGGCCATCGCATCATGATGCTCGAACAGCTGATCCGCAAATTGAAAGACAACGGCGCCGTCTTCCAGCGTGTCGACCAGACCGTGGAAGAGTTCACACGGCGGGCCTGACCGCGCCCAAAGGCCGGACTGCCGCTTTGTCGTATGCCCGTCAGCCGGGTGTTGCGAATTCCAGCATCCACCGGGCCGGTTGGTCGGCGGTGACCGCCTTTTTGTGACGTTAGTCACGCCTGGGGCCGCTTCCCCGGAGGGTGCCATTGGCATGTATATTGCACAACGATTACCATCAAGAATAACGGAGGGAACGTCATGGCTGCCCGCGGCAACGAATATGACGTAAGCCATCAGATCAAAACCACGGATCCCCTTGCGGTCAACGAGGAAATTGACCGCATCTACCGCGACCTTTATCAGGGCGCGCCCACGGATCAGCTCGACCAGGCTTTTCGCGACATGGGCCAGCTATATCGCGGCGAGTTTCCCGGTTATCACGCCTGCGACACGGCCTACCACGACACGCAGCACGTGCTCGACGTGACGCTGGCGATGGCGCGCCTGATCAACGGCTACGAGCGCGGCCGCATCGGCGTGCAACCGATCGACGATTCACTGTTCCGGCTCGGCGTGATCACGGCGCTCTTTCACGATTGCGGGTACGTGCGGCAATTGACCGACCAGGAGCACAAGAACGGCGCCGAGATGACGCTTACGCACGTGTCGCGCGGGGCGCATTTTCTGCAGCATTACCTGCCGCGAATCGGCATGGGCAACGTCGCCGATCTTGCCGCCGAGTTGATCCACTTCACGGGCTACGAAGTCGCGGTCGCCAACATCAACGTGCCCTCGCCGGTCCATCGCCTGCTCGGCACCATGCTGGGCTCTGCCGATATCATCGCCCAGATGGCCGACCGCTGTTACCTGGAAAAATGCCGCGACCGCCTGTACCCCGAGTTCGTCATCGGCGGCCTCGCGGTCAAGCGCACGCCGGAAGGCGACCGGCACGTCGTCTACGCTTCGGGTTTGGATCTCGTGATGAAAACGCCGGAATTTTTCCACGTCGCACGCAAGCGGCTCGACGTCGATCTCGACGCCAGCCACGCTTACGCGCACAAGCATTTCGGCGGGCAGAATTTATATCTCGACGAAGTGGAGAAGAACATCCGCTTCGCCGAGACGATCCGTAATGAGGGCGAGGAGGGCGCGTCGCTCAATCGCACGCCCCCGAAGTTTCTTAATGAATAGCGGGCACCCGTAATTCGGGTTCACGCTATCGGGCAGGCGTCATGCCAGCGCGACAGTGGCGTTGCGTTTCGCCGACTCGAGCACCGCCTCCAATACCGCCACGCCGTGCGCCTCGTCGCCGCCCGCGACGGCGAGCCGCTTTTTCGCCTTGATCGCAGCGGCGAAATTTTCGAGTTCCGCGCGCTCGGTGGAGAGTTCCGGAAACGACACGGTCTGCGGTTTGCGGTGCGCGGTCAGGTTCGCGCGATCGACATAGCACACGCGCATCTGCCACGTCGTCAGATGCTCGACGTCGCCGACCTCGACCCAGCCTTTTTCGCCGAATACCTGCATGCGCCACGTCTCGGCGGTTGCGATGAACGTGCCGAGATAGCCGGTGGCGCCGCTTTTAAAGCGCAGCAGCATCGACGTCGTATCGTCGATGCCGTAATCGAGCACGCGGCGCAGGCTTTGCGCGTGCACCGTGTCGATTTTTCCCGCGAGATACAGCATCGCATCGACGACGTGCACGCCGCGCCCCGTCATGCCGCCCGCGGGGCCTTCTTCCGGATTGAGGCGCCAGTGGTCCGGGCCGAAACGATACACGCTGGGGCCGCAGAAATTGCCTTCGATGTGCAGGAGCTTGCCCAAACGGCCGTCGGCGAGCATGCGCTTGATTTCTTGCAGCGCCGGCTGGAAGCGCCAGTTAAAGCCGACTGCAAGCGTCACCTTGCGGTCTGCGCAAGTCTTGATGATCGCGTCGCCATCCCGCTTGTTCAGCGCCAGCGGTTTCTCGGTGAAAACGTGTTTTCCCGCGGCAGCGGCGGCGCCGATGATTTCGACGCGCTGACTGTGCGGCGTCGCGACAATGATGGCGTCGACTTTTGGATCGGCGAGCACCTTGCGATACGAGTCGTAGAGCGGAAATCCTTGCCGCTTTGCATAGTCCGCAGCTTTGGAAACCGTGCGCGTGGCGCCCGCGACGACGCGGATCTTGTCGCTTTTGCCCTGGATGCTGTCGACGAGGTTTTGTCCCCAGCGGCCAAGGCCGACGATGGCTGCGTTGATCATTCGGCTTGTCCCTGATTTGTAGTAATGCAACAAGAGCAGTATTCTAATTGAAGCCCGCGCATAAAAACGATTCCGCGGCGCCGGAGGAGACGTTAGGGACTCTATGAGTCACGACCGCTACCACGAAATCTGCGACGCTTTTCACTGGCAGGTGCCGACGCGCTTCAACATCGCGTGGGAATGTTGCGGCCGCTGGGCGCACGAGCGTGAACGCGTCGCCCTGCATTACGAAGACGACGCGGGCCGCACCGGCGCTTACACGTATTGGGACTTGCAGCAGCAGGCGAACCGGCTCTCCAATGCGCTCGTCGCGCTGGGCGTCGCACGCGGCGACCGCGTCGCGATCGTGCTGCCGCAGCGGCCCGAGACCGCGATCACGCATATCGCGTGCCATCAGATGGGTGCGGTGGCGATGCCGTTGTCGGTGCTGTTCGGTCCCGACGCGCTCGAATATCGCCTGCAGAATAGCGAAGCGGTCGTCGCGTTGGGCGAGGAGGCGTCGCTGCCGCACCTCGCGCAGGTGCGCGGCAATTGCCCGCACCTGAAGCACATCATCGGCGTGGGCGGCGCGCGCGAAACCAATGTCCATGCATGGGACAAGCTGCTGGAGAAAGCGGCGCCGCGATTCGAACGCGTCGACACCGGCGCCGAAGATCCCGCGATTTTGATTTACACGAGCGGCACGACGGGGCCGCCGAAGGGCGCGCTCGCCGCGCAACGTTCGCTGCTCGGCAACCTGCCGGGCTTTCAGCATTCGCAGGACATGTTTCCGCAGCCGGGCGATGTGTTCTGGTCGCCCGCGGACTGGGCGTGGACCGGCGGCCTGATGGACGTGCTGCTGCCGACGCTTTACTACGGGCAACCGGTACTCGGGTATCGCGGCCGCTTCGATCCTGAGAAGGCATTTTATTTGATGCAGAAATACGCGGTGACCAACACGTTCCTGTTTCCGACCGCGCTCAAGATGATGATGAAGACGGTGGCGGCCCCGCGCGAAAAATACGCTCTTGCGCTGCGCAGCATCATGAGCGCGGGCGAAGCGCTCGGCGAAACGGTGTTTGCGTGGTGCCGCGACTCGCTGCGCGTTCCCGTCAATGAAATGTTCGGACAGACCGAGATCAATTACATCGTCGGCAATTCGCACGCGCTGTGGCCGGCGAAGCCCGGATCGATGGGGCGGCCCTATCCGGGCCATCGCGTCGCGGTGATCGACGACGCCGGCAACGTGCTGCCGGCGGGGCAGATCGGCGACGTGGCGGTCAACCGCTATTGGCGCGACGGCGAACAGGATCCGGTGTTTTTCCTCGGCTACTGGAAAAACGACGACGCGACTCGCGCCAAGTACACCGGCAACTGGTGTCGCACGGGCGATCTTGCCAAAACCGACGCTGACGGCGACCTCTGGTACCAGGGCCGCGCCGACGACGTGTTCAAGAGCGCGAGCTACCGCATCGGCCCGTCTGAAATCGAGAACTGCCTCGTCAAGCATCCGGCGGTGGCAAACGCGGCGGTCGTGCCGAGCCCGGATGCGGAGCGCGGTAACATCGTCAAAGCGTTTATCGTGCTGACGGCAGGCGTGACGCCGTCGAAAGACCTCGAAGTCGAAATTCAGGAGCACGTGCGCGGCAAGCTCGCGCCGTACGAATATCCGAAGGAAATCGAATTCATCGACGCATTGCCGATGACGACGACCGGCAAAGTGCAGCGGCGGGTGTTGCGATTGCGCGAAGCGGAGCGTAAGAAAGCTATAGCCAAGGTATAACCATATAGGGGGAGGCATCATGCGGATAGCGTCATGGCGTTGGCTGTGCGGATTGCTCGGTGTGTTTTTTGCGTGGCCGGCAATTGCGCAAAACTTTCCGGACAAGCCGGTCACGCTGGTCGTCCCGTACAGCGCGGGAGGCGCGACCGACGTGGCGATGCGCGCGCTGGGCGATGCGATGGCCAGGCAACTCGGGCAGCGCGTCATTATCGACAATCGAACGGGTGTCGCGGGCACGCTGGGTCCCGCGTCCATAATAAATTCCAGGCCCGACGGCTACGTGATCTCGCAGATGCCGATCACCGTGTTCCGTGTTCCCTACATGCAGAAAGGGAGTTTCGACCCGCTGAACGATTTCACCTGGATCATACATGTGTCGGGCTATACGTTCGGCGTCGCGGTAAAGGCCGATTCGCCGTGGAAAACATGGCAGGAATTCATCGCGTATGCCAAGGCAAACCCGAACAAGGTTTCGTATTCGACCCCCGGCCATGGCACGAGCCTGCATATCACGATGGAAGAAATCGCACGCCGCGAAGGCATTCAGTGGCTGCAAGTACCGTACAAGGGCGCCTCCGAGGCACTGGTCGCGTTGCGCGGCGGGCATGTTACGGCGATGGCGGATTCGTCGACCTGGGGGGAGTTGGTCGATGCGGGGCAGTTACGCCTGCTTGTCACGTGGGGCGAAAACCGCACGCGGCGCTGGCCGAATGTACCGACGCTGAAAGATCTCGGCTACGGCATCGTTTCCAATTCGCCGTACGGCATTGCCGGGCCCAAAGGCATGGATCCGAAGGTCGTGAAGATCCTGCACGACGCCATCAAGAAGGCGATGGACGATCCCGCCTATCAGAAAATACTCGAGCGTTACGATCAGGACAACGTTTACAAGAGCAGCGAAGACTACGCAAAATTCGCGAAGCAGCTCAATGACGAGGAGAGGGCGGTCGTCGAGCGCATGGGGCTCAAGATGTAAGCGCCCTGCAGCGAGGAGCGGCAGGTGCTCATGCCCCGTCATCAAAGCGTAGTAGCAGTTTTCGCAATCGCGTGGTTCGCTTGCTTGAGCGGCGTCCGCGCGCAGACTGCGGAGGTTTTTCCGGACCGTTCGATCACGCTGATCTGTCCGTGGACGCCGGGCGGCAACACCGATATCGCCTTGCGCGCGCTTGCGGACGTTACTTCGCGCAACCTCGGCAAACGCATCGTTGTCGACAACCGGCCGGGTGCCGGCGGCGCACTCGGTCCGCAGAACATGGCCGCGAGCGCCAAACCCGACGGCTACACGCTGTCGCAAATTCCGCTCGGCGTGTTCCGCCTGCCGCACATCGTGAAGACCGCGTTCGACCCGATTAACGATCTCACCTGGATACTCAACGTTGCCGGCTACGAATTCGGTGTCAGCGTGCGTACCGATTCGCCGTGGAAAACGTGGGACGAGTTCATCGCCTACGCCAAAGCGAACCCTGGCAAAGTGAGCTTCGCGAGTCCCGGCATCGGCACCAGCCTGCATCTGACGATGGAAGATTTGTCGGGCCGCCTCGGTATCCAGTGGCTGCACGTGCCGTACAAAGGCAGCGCCGACGCGGTCACCGCGCTGCGCAGCGGGCAGGTGATGGCGCAGGCGGGCTCTCCGCCATGGGAACTCGTCGACGCCGGCCAGGCGCGCCCGCTCGTGATGTGGGGCGACAACCGCACGCCGCGCGCACCCTCCGTGCCGACGCTCAAGGAACTCTACGGCATTGTCGCCAATTCACCGTGGGGCATCGCCGGGCCGAAGGGCATGGACACGAAGATCGTAAAAATTCTGCACGACGCGTTCCGCCGCGCGATGGACGACCCGGTGTTCGTCAAAGCGCTCGACCGCGTCGGCATGTCGCCGTACTACATGGCTGGCGACGACTATCTGCAGTGGGCGCGGAGGGCGGCCGAGGATGAAAAGCGCGCCGTCGAGCGTCTCGGGCTCAAGCAATAGATTCCATTATTCAGTGCAGCGGCGCCGCCGGCGCGACCGTTGCGTCGCGCAGCCCGGCTCGCTCGATTTCGCGCGCGACCAGCCCCGACGCTTTGATGTCCTCGACGAATTCTTTCAGCCAGGCGAGACCCGCGGCGCGTCCTTTGGGCGTGCCGATCGCCTGCCGGATGGCCATGAAGCGGCCGCCGAGCACGCGCGACCCCGGCAACCTTGCAGCCGCTTCGTCGACGCGCTGCTTCACGCCGGCGAGCACATCGACCCTGCCCGTGACGAATTCATCGGCCGATCCCTGCGTGGTGTCCACGCGGACGAGTTGCGCATGCTTCAACGTGCGGCTCAGAAACAAATCGTAATTGCTGCGCGCCACGACGGAGATGCGCACGCCCGCGCGATCGACGTCTTCAACGCTGCGGATCGGCGATTCGGCCGGCACCGCATAGCTGCCTTCGATTTCCGCGTACGGCGCGGTGAAGTCAATGACGGCCGCGCGCACCGGCTCGATTGCAACGAACACGACGTCCAGCGCGCCGGCCTGCATGGCGTCGACCGCATTGCGTGCTTGTTCGAAGACGGCGAGTTCGACCGGCACGCCGAGCCGGCGGCCGAGTTCACGCGCGACGTTGACGGCGATGCCGCGCGCCTCACCGGTAGCCGGATCGCGGGTTGCAATCACGCCGTTGCCGAGATTGATGCCCGCGCGCAATTTGCCGGCCGGGGCGAGTTCTGCGCGCGCGGCGGGCGGCACGGGCGGCGGGGTTGCGCACGCGGCGAGCAACATGAGTCCCGCCAGCGCGGTCGCGATTTTCTTCATTCCGGCTCCGATTGCAGTTCGGATCGCATGCGTATTGAACCGGATTATATGCCCTGCCTCCTGCGCGTCACTCCGCGACGATTTTACGGGCGGTCGCGACCTGCTTCCACTGTTCGAGTTCCTGCCTGATGCGTGCGGCGAACGCGGCGGGCGTCGTGGCGAGAGGCAGCATGCCGTCGGGCTCGAGCAGTGCGCGCAGCTCCGGCGTCGCGGAGATTTCGCTGATGTCGCGGTTCAGGCGCTCGATCAAT
>Ga0265316_10006240_pt1 | contig 11427 bp, 8 predicted proteins | sample 4522metaG_FD_202092 | JGI IMG/M metagenome (GOLD analysis project Ga0265316, IMG submission 202092) | Rhizosphere microbial communities from Carex aquatilis grown in University of Washington, Seatle, WA, United States - 4-5-22 metaG | ecosystem: Host-associated > Plants > Roots > Rhizosphere >...
GCCGTTTTCACCCGGCGCGAGGACACCTACGCCCACCACCTCGTGCGCGCCGTCGATCGGCAGGAGCATCGCGTCCGGCGGCATCTGGTCGGAGACGCGCGGCCCGACCACCACCTGCCCGCTGCCGATACCCCCCACCAGCAGAACAAAACCATTCTTGATCTTTTTCTCGTCCGCGAATTTTTCTATTGATGAGGGCAGTAAATCGCCCTCTTCCAGCCGGATCACAAAGACACGTCCCATTGTCCCTTCAGCAGCTTGCATAATATACTCCTTGTTGAAATCCTAAATCCGAATCTCTAAATACTAAACAAACTTTAATTACAAAATCCAAATTCCAAACAATCGATAAATTATAAGTTTAAAAACCAAAACCCCAAATTATGGTCTCGATATTTTTATTTTATTACTTTTGGATTTGTTTAGCGCTTAGGATTTAGAGTTTAGAGTTTCCCGCTGCTGTTTGTCAATGTTCGTCTGTGTTAAAATAAGCCCATATGATTCCTGTCAGACTGACGCTGAAAAATTTCATGCCCTACCGGGAAAATGTCCCCACGCTCGATTTTACTGGCATCCACCTGGTGAGCATTTGCGGCGATAACGGCAACGGCAAATCCGCAATTATTGACGCCATGACCTGGGCATTGTGGGGCGAAACCCGTGCCAAACGGGATGATGACCTGATTCACCAGAATGCCAACGAGATGGAAGTGGAATTCGAGTTTGCGGTCGGGGAACAGCACTACCGCATCATCCGCAAACACTCCCGTCCGAAAAGAAAAGGTGCTTCAGGACAATCATCGCTTAGTTTCCAGATTGCCGCCGAAAACGGCTTCCGGCCGATGGACGGCGACTCGATGCCCCAGACCCAGCAGAAGATTATCGATGTGCTGCACATGGACTACAGCACTTTCACCAACAGCGCCTTTTTACGGCAGGGACACGCCGACGAATTCACGACGTCCAGTCCGGCCAAACGCAAGCAGGTATTTGTGAATATCCTCGGACTGTCCTATTACGACGGATTTGAAACGCAGGCTAAAGATATTGTCCGACAACGCGAAATGCTGCGGGCGCAACTTTTAGTATCCATCGCCGATATCGACAGGGAATTACAAATGAAACCGGCCGGCGAAGCGGAATTACAAAAGGCTCTGGTTGAGCAGGAAGGAATCGAGAAATCACTGAAAGAACAGGAATCATCGCTTGGTGTACTACGGCAGCAAAAGGAATTACTGGAGTCCAAGCGGGCGCATTTACTCCAGCTTGAGAAAAACATCGCGGAACGCACAAGGACACTGACCCAATGGCAGGAGCAAATCAGGCAGCTCCGCGCCAGATTCGTCGAACATGAAGCGGTACTTTCGAAACGGACCGAAATCGAGGACGGTTTTAAAAAATTAGTTGAAATTAAGAGCCTGAACGATACTTTGAACAAAAATCTGGTGCTGGTCAACAAATTTAATCAGCGCCGTCATGAACTGGCAATGTTTATCGAACGGGAAAGCCAGACCCTGACTAAAGAACACGCTTTGCTCCAAAACAAAGTCACCGAGCTGGAAAAAAGTTTTCAGGACTTGCCGAAACTGAAAGCAGAACTACTGCAGGCACAGAATCAGCTCCAGAACCTGGCGGCGGAAGAGGAGACTTTGCGCACCCGAAGGGAAGCTGTACAGGAAACCGTCGCACTGGTCCGCAGCCTGGAAGCGGATAAAATTCGGCTCGAAAAAGAAGCGGCGGAAATAGACGAAAAATTGAACCTGCTGCTGAGCCAACCCGGTAATGCCAGATGTCCTGTCTGTCAGACCGAACTGGGTACAGCGGGGTTAGAGCATATTTCCCTACATTATAATTCGGAAAAGCAGGCCAAAACGGAAATATTGAAACGCATCACCGCCGAAATCACCCAGAAGAAATCGGCCACAAAGGTGACAGAAGTCGAAATCGCCCAGATTGAGAAAACGCTGGCTAAAGATAAAGCTCAGGCACAGACCCGCTCCGGGGCTGTGGAAAGAGAAATCAGCCGCGCCGAAGAATCAGGGCGTCAGATGGCGGAGGCCAAAGAAGAATTGACCCGGATTGAAGAGCGCCTGGCGCGCAAGGATTTTGCGGCTGTCCAACAGCAGACTATTAACCAGATTGATGCCGAACTAAATGCGCTGAATTACGACGCCCAAAAACATGAACAGGCACGTCAGGAGCTTGTCAACCTGCAGAAATATGAGGTTCCCAAACAGCGGTTGGATGAAGCTGACAGGTTGATTAACCAGGAAAGAGACGATATCAGCCGTTCTGAAAAATCCGCTGCCGAACTACAGGACGGACTGAAAACCGATAATCAACAGAAACAGGAATTAACACTGGAAATCACGAAATTACCCCAGGTATCCGGCGGTCTCCTCCAGGCAGAATCCGAGGTTAAGCGGCTAACAGCCGGGCAGAAACAGGTGCAGGAGAAAATCGGGGGAATTAAGAGCAAACTGGACTACTATTCGCGGCTGGAAATTGAAAAAACTGAAAAAGAAAAACTAATGAATTCGGCGGCAAAAGAAGCCGCGATTTATCATGAACTGGCGGAGGCATTCGGCAAAAAAGGCATTCAGGCCCTGCTGATTGAAACGGCCCTGCCGGAAATCGAAAATGAGGCTAATAAATTGCTTGCGCGGATGACCGATAACAGGATGCACGTCAAGATTGAAACCCAGAAAGAGACGCAGAAAGGCGATGTCGCCGAGACACTGGAAATCAAAATCTCCGACGAATTGGGCACCCGCAATTATGAGATGTATAGCGGCGGGGAAGCTTTTCGCATCAATTTTGCCATCCGCATTGCGCTGTCGCGGCTGTTGGCGAGAAGGGCCGGTGCGCCCCTGCCCACCCTGATTATCGATGAAGGCTTCGGGACACAGGATGCCTCCGGAATCGAGAAATTGAAAGAAGCGATTAATTCCATCCAGGACGACTTCGAGAAAATCCTGGTGATTACCCATGTCGAAGAACTGCGGGATGCTTTTCCGGCGCGTATCGACGTGGTAAAAACAGCGGAAGGCTCGACCATCAGCCTGAATTGATTCTTAGTTTATGGAATAATTCGCTCTTTCATTTCTCCCGTTCGTACCTCCGGGACTTTAGTCCTTACAAAGGAGAGAAAATCGCTTTAAGGTGATATTAATCACAGCGCCCGGCGCCGCGTTCCAATATACTGGATGCTAATCAAATATAATACTGGAATGAATATCGAACCGGAGGACGACAATGACAGAAACTAAAAACGTCACAGTTTATTCCACGGAAACCTGCCCATGGTGTCACCGGGTAAAAGAATATCTTACGAGCAAGGGCGTGGCTTACACGGATATTAATGTCGGCAAGGACAGGGAAAAAGCCAAAGAAATGATTCAAAAAACAAATCAGATGTCCGTGCCTGTAGTTATCATCGGAGACCAGATGATTCTCGGATTCAATCCGGCCCGGATTGACGAATTACTGGCGAAAGAAGGTCCCGGTACAGCAATTTCCATGGTGGCTGAACCGGCATTACCGGTAGTACAAACTTCTCCTCCGACTCCAACTCCGCCGGCCGCTATCAAACCTCCGGAGGCATAGATGTACGAAATTATCATCGTAGGCGGCGGCCCGGCCGGGATGGCAGCATCGGTATATGCCGCCCGCAAGCGGTTGAATACATTGCTCATCACCAGCGATATCGGCGGACAGGTGAACTGGACGTCGGGCGTGGAAAACTACCTCGGTTACCAGTTCATTGAAGGCGCTGATTTGATTGCCAAATTCCAACAGCAGGTCAACCAGTTCCCCATCGACCAGAAAATCGGCCCTAAAATAGCACAAATTAAAAAAATCGACGGGGGCTTTGAAGTAATATCGGAATCGGGCGAGAAATTTCAGGGGAAAGTAGTAGTATTGGCCAGCGGCAAACGTCCCCGACGGTTGAATGTTGAAGGCGAAAAAGAATTGACCGGCCGCGGCGTAACTTACTGCGCCACCTGCGACGGCCCGGTTTTTGCGGGCCAGAAAGTGGCCGTCATCGGCGGAGGAAATTCCGCCATCGAAGCCGCCCTCGATATGGTGAAAGTGGCTGAACACGTTGACATGGTCTCGGTCACGCCTTTGACCGGCGACCCAATAATGATCGAAAAGCTCGCAGATGCGAAAAACCTGACAATTTATACCAATTATCAGACCGAAAAAATCATCGGACAAGCATTGGCTGAAGGCATCGTCATCAAAGAAATCAAAACCGGCGATACGAAACAGCTGGATGATACCGGGATATTTGTAGAAATCGGACTCGAACCCAATTCCGATATGGTCAAAGATTTGCTCAAATTGAACGAATACGGCGAAGTGCCGGTCAATTTGTCGTGCGAGACCGGGGTACCAGGACTTTTTGCCGCCGGCGACGTTACCAACGTGCCGGAAAAACAGATTGTCATTGCCACCGGCGAAGGCGCTAAAGCCGCCCTCCAGGCCCACCGCTATTTACAGAGACAGGCGAAATAGAAAACTAATACGCCAGCCATTTATAAGTCGGCTCTCCGTTTGTATCACTTCTTTGCCAGGTATTTTTCCGGGCTCTTGTCAAAGGCAATTTTGCAGCCTTTGGCGCAGAAGTAATACTTTTTACCGTTATAATCGGATGTGGCGGCGGATTTTTTCTCATCTACTGTCATTTTGCAAACCGGGTCGATGGCCATTTTCAGACTCCTTATAAAATAATTTCAAATATACGCATCATCATTGCGAGACTGCCCTTAGCAGCCGAGGCAATGACAATATGTTGTTGTATATTATTTTAATCCTTCGCGGGTTTGAATGAACGGAGGCGAAGGGAATTAGTCACCACCGTAATCGAGCTCAGGGCCATGGCCGCGGCGGCCAGAATCGGGTTTAAAAAGCCGCGGTCGCCGAGGGCAAACTTCAACCCGGATGGTACGGTGCCATTTTTAAAGACGAAATAAAGCACACCGGCTGCCACCGGAATCAAAATCACGTTATAGGCAAATGCCCAGAACAGGTTCTGCCGGATGGTCCGCATCGTTTGTTTACTGAGCGAAATGGCGGTGACAATGCCGTGCAGTTCGCCGCGGATGAGCGTAATATCGCCTGTCTCCATTGCCACGTCCGTGCCGGTGCCGATGGCAATGCCAACATCCGCCTGCGCCAGCGCCGGGGCATCGTTAATGCCGTCCCCGACCATCGCCACGATTTTACCTTCCGCCTGCAGATTTTTCACTTCGTCGGCTTTGTTTTCCGGCAGGACTTCCGCGAAAACCCGGTCGATGCCAGCCTGCCGGGCAATCGCCTCGGCGGTGCGTTTGTTATCGCCGGTGACCATCGCCACCTCGATCCCCATTTTGTGCAACTGATGCACAACTTTCTGTGCCTCCGGTTTGATGGTATCCGCCAGTGCAATCAGTCCCGCGCCCTTTCCGTCAACCGAAAGGAACATCACCGTTTTGCCCGCGGACACGAGTTCATTGGCTTTGAAGACCAGTTCGTCCAGCATCAGTTTTCGTTCTTCAATTAGTTTCAGGTTGCCCAGCACGATTTGTTTCCCGTCTACGACCGCTTCGATGCCTAAACCGGGCATGGCGCTAAATTCCGAGGCGGCGGACAATATCAAATTTTTCCCGGCGGCGGTTTTCACAATAGCTTCCGCCAGTGAGTGTTCCGAATTTTTTTCGGCTGAGGCCGCCAGTCGTAATACTTCATCCCTGGTATAACCGGCAACGGCGATAATATCGGTAACCGAGGGTTTACCCATGGTCAGCGTGCCGGTTTTATCCAGCAGAACGGCGTTGATTTTGTGGGCGCGCTCCAGCGTATCGGCGCTGCGGATGAGAATGCCCTGTTCCGCCCCTTTGCCCGTGCCGACAATAATCGCTGTCGGTGTAGCCAGCCCGAGAGCACAGGGGCAGGCGATCACCAGCACTGCCACGAAGTTGAGAAAAGCGTAGGTCAGATGCGGCGACGGCCCGGCAAAAAACCAGACCAGAAAAGTCACAACCGCAATCCCGATGACAATTGGCACAAAATAACTGGCAATCACATCCGCCAGTTTCTGGACAGGAGCTTTGCTTCCCTGCGCCTCTTCCACCAGCCGCACGATCCGCGCCAGGGTCGTGTCCTTGCCGATTTTGGTAGCTTCGAACTTGAAACTGCCGGTTTTATTAATCGTCGCGCCGATGACTTCATCCCCCGGTTTCTTTTCCACGGGGATGCTTTCGCCGGTTATCATCGATTCATCCAGGCTGGAAAAACCATCCCGGACAATGCCGTCCACCGGTACGCGCTCGCCGGGCTTAACCTGAACCAGGTCGCCCACGACCACTTCTTCAATCGGGATTTGCTGTTCCATCCCATTCCGGAAAACAATCGCGGTTTTCGGCTGCAAACCGATTAATTTCTTGATGGCTTCAGAAGTCTGACCTTTCGCCCGTGCTTCCAGATAGCGCCCCAGCAAAATCAGGGTAATAATGGCAGCGGAAGTATCGAAATAAACGTTGGCTTGAATTCCGTTGGCAGTAAACACACGCGGAAAAACCGTGGCGATGACGCTGTAAATATAAGCCGCCGAGGAACCAACGGCAATCAATGTATTCATGTCGGTGGTGCGGTGTTTGAGCGCGCCCCAGGCCCCTTTATAGAAACGCCACCCTGCCCAGAACTGCACCGGCGTCGCCAGCGCCCAGAGCAGGTAATTCATTCCGGTGAACATCGGCGTTAACATCATTACGACAATCGGGATGGTGAGAATCGCCGCGATGATAAAACGGTTGCGCACTTTGCGGACTTCCCTCTGCGAGGTTTCGCTGACATCTTCCAGCCCTTCGATTTCCTTGCCGAGTTCATAACCGGCGTCCTCGACGGCTTTTTTCATGTCCGCGTAAGTAGTGCCTTCGATATATTCCACGGTCGCTTTTTCCGAACCCAGATTGACGGCGACCGAAATTACGCCAGGTACATCTTTTAAGGCATCTTCGACGTGGGCGACACAGGAGGCGCAGGTCATCCCGCCGACGGGATAAATGGATTTTTTGGTGGCAACGCCGTAACCTAGCTCCGAAACAGCATGCGCCAGTTTGGTGAGGTTGGTTTTACCGGGGTCATATTCTACCGAAGCTTTCTCCGAAGCAAAATTGACCGATGCTTTTTCCACGCCGGGAGTTTCTGCCAGACCTTTTTCCACGGTCAGTGCGCAAGTAGTACAGGTCATCCCGGTAATCGGAATACTGGCTTTGGTTGTTTTGTCAGATGCCGGTTTTTCTGTCAATTTGAGACTCCTTGGAAGCACAGCGACTGCCTTTAGGCTACTATATTTGAGGTCGGGTTACAAGTAGATTTTAAACGAAAGGGCAGGAGAACGAATGTGATTTTTGTCAGTCTGTTTTTTACTACCGTTCATTGCTAATGCTATAATCAGGTTGTTCGGCCGTGACTTGGACAACAACCACCTGTTTCTTTTACGGAGACAGTCTGCCAAGCCCTGAAATTATTAGAAAGGAAGTAGCATGTCTAAAATCAAGAGCATCAAAGCAAGTGAAATCCTGGACTCCCGCGGAAGCCCAACGATTGCCGCCACCGTCGTGCTGGATAGCGGAACCATCGGGTCTGCCGCAGTGCCATCAGGCGCCAGTACCGGCAAATACGAAGCCATTGAACTTCGCGACGGTGACAAAACCCGTTTCAACGGACTGGGAGTTCTGAAAGCAGTCAATAATGTGAATAAAGACATCGCCGCAGCACTGAACGGAATGGATGCCAACGGGCAGGAAACGATTGACAATATCATGATTAAACTGGACGGCACCGCCGATAAATCGCACCTCGGCGCAAATGCCATCCTAGGTGTCTCGCTGGCCGTGGCCCATGCCGCCGCCAACGATGCCAAAAAACCACTGTACCGCTATTTGAACGATACCAAAACCTACACTTTGCCGGTGCCGATGCTGAATATCTTGAACGGCGGCAAACATGCTACCAATTCCACCGATTTACAGGAATTCATGGTCGTCCCGGCCGGCGCGAAAACTTTCCATGATGCCTTGAGAATGGGCGCTGAGGTTTATCAGGCCCTGAAAAAAGTGCTGAAAGACAAGGGCTTGAATACCAATGTCGGGGATGAAGGCGGTTTCGCCCCTTCCTTGCCGTCCAATAAAGCCGCCGTCGAAGCGATTATCGCCGCCATTGAAAAAGCCGGCTACAAACCCGGTAAAGATTGCTTCCTCGCCCTCGACCCGGCCTCCAGCGAATTCTATGAGAACGGCCGCTATGTGCTGGCCCGCGAAGGCGTTTCCTTCTCCAGCCAGGAAATGGTTGATTTTTATGTCAAGTGGGTCAACGACTACCCGATCTGCTCCATCGAGGACGGCATGGCCGAAGACGACTGGGACGGCTGGCAGTTAATGACCAAGAAGCTCGGCGAAAAAATCCACCTCATCGGCGACGACCTTTATGTGACCAACGTCAACCGCCTCAGCCAGGGGATTAAAACTAAAGCGTCCAATGCCATTCTCATCAAATTGAATCAAATCGGCAGTCTTACCGAAACTGTTGCCGCCATCAGCATGGCGCAGAAAGTCGGGTGGAAAGCCGTCGTCAGCCACCGCAGTGGTGAAACGGAAGATACCACTATTTCCGACCTGTCAGTTGCATTAAATGGAGGGTTGATTAAAACCGGTGCTCCTTGCCGGTCAGAACGCACCGCCAAGTACAACCGCCTGCTGAAAATCGAAGATGAACTGGGCGCAAATGCCCGTTTCGCCGGTATGCAGGCTTTACTTAGCGTGAAAAAGTAATAATGGTAACTCAAATTGTAGCCGGCATCTACCAGCTAAAAGTGCCGATACCGAATAACCCACTTGAGAATACCAACATTTACCTGATTCAGGGCGATAAAAACTATACGCTGATCGACACCGGCTGGGACAGTAACACGGCCTTTAATTCGATTAACCGCCAGCTGGCGGAAGTCGGAGTCGGTTTGCCGGATATCGGGCAAATCATCATTACCCATGCTCATTTCGACCATTTTGGGCTGGTGGGCAGGATTAAAGAAATATCCGGCGCAAAAATTTATATCCATGATAAGGAAAAAGAAGTTTTCCGCACGCGCTATGAAGTCACGGAAGACTTTTTACACCAGGTTGAAGTCTGGTTTACGTTGAACGGCGTGCCGGCAGAAATGCTTGGGGCGGTGCGCGCGCCGATTGCCGGTTTCCGCAAACCACTTCCGGCCGCGCCCGACGTATTGCTGCAAGGCGGCGAGACCATTGCGACAGGAAAGTTCAACCTGCAGGTAGTCTGGACGCCGGGACATTCACCGGGACACATCTGCCTTTACGAACCGACACAAAAGATTTTGTTCTCCGGCGACCATGTGCTGCCGGTGATTACCCCGAATATCAGTTTGACCCCGGGTGCGACAAACAACCCGCTGGGGGACTTCATTAATTCTCTTTTAACCGTGAAAAAACTCGCCGTCGACATCGTTTTACCGGCGCACGAAAATATATTCCGCGACCTGCCAAAGAGGGTGGACGAAATCATCCGTCACCATGAAGTGCGCAGCGCGGAAATCCTGAAAGCGATGAACCGGCAGGAAATGACAGCCTATCAAATCGCAACCCTGGTTACCTGGATGCCGGAACAGGGCGGCGTCAACTATGCCGATTTAAAACCGGTAGCTCAGCTTTCTGCCGTCTCGGAAACACTGGCGCACCTTAAAGCAATGAGTGTCGATGGCAAAGTAACCTCTGTAACCCGGGATAACGTTGTGTACTACAAATATATTTGATAAAATCTAGTTGATACATTAGAACATAACAGGAGAAAACAATGACAACAAAAGTCGGTATCAATGGCTTCGGCCGCATCGGAAGACTCACACTGCGCACAATCAACCAATATCACAAGGGTAATCTGGAAATCGTCGCCGTAAACGACCTGACAGATAATAAAACCAATGCCCATCTTTTAAAGTGGGACAGCACCTTCGGGCAGTACAAGGGCACAGTTGAAGCTGTCGCCGACGGTATTTTGATCGACGGACAAAAGGTCAAAGTATTGGCAGAGAAAGACCCCTCTAAAATCGCCTGGAAAGATTACGGCGTTGACATTGTCATCGAATCCACCGGTTTCTTCACCGACGGCGCTGCTGCCGCGGCTCATTTAAAGGGCGGCGCGAAAAAGGTCCTGATTTCCGCACCCGCCACCAACGAAGATATCACCATCGTCCTGGGTGTCAATGAAAATACATATGACCCCGCGAAACACAACATCATCTCCAACGCTTCCTGCACTACTAACTGCGTGGCCCCTATCGCCAAAGTCCTGAACGATGCCTTCGGCATCAATAAGGGTTTTATGACTACTATTCACTCTTACACCAACGACCAGAAAATTCTGGACGTATTCCATAAAGACCTGCGCCGCGCCCGCGCTGCCGCCGTCAGCATTATCCCCACCACCACCGGCGTCACCAAGGCGATTGCCCAGGTTATTCCGTCACTGAAAGGCAAACTCAGCGGTATGTCCATCCGCGTCCCCACCCCCGATGTCTCCTGCTGCGACTTCTCACTGGAATTCTCCAAAGACGTGACCCCGGAACAGATCAACGCGGCGCTGAAAACAGCCGCAGCCGGCCCAATGTCCACTTACATCCAGTACTGCGAAGAACCGCTGGTCAGCATCGACTTCAAGGGTAATGCCCACAGCGCAATCGTGGATGCACTGAGCACCATCGGTATCGGCGGCAACATGATTAAAGTTATCGCCTGGTACGACAATGAATGGGGTTACAGCTGCCGCCTCGGCGACCTGGCCGATTTCGTTGCCAAGAAAGGTTTATAAGTCCAGTTCTGAGTTTTAAGTTATTTAAGAGGGGGCTGTAACAGCCCCCTCTTTTTTGTTAGCAACACCCTGAGCGCAGCGAATGGTCTCCATGCCTACAGACTGGAATAAAATTCCAAGTTCCAAATACCAACTGCCAAACAATGAAGACGAAATTCAAATATTAAAATCCCAGGATTAGTCTCCTCGCCCCTTGAGGGAGAGGATTAAAGCCATTTTCGGTACTTTGCAAAGCAAATGTAGTGAGGGGACATTGTACACTTTACGCAGTAAATGTGTATCGAACCGATCATCGGAAAGCCCTGATGTTTACGCGGGAGTGATTAGGGGGGATTTTCCCGAACAATCCATTTATCTTATCTCCATCCCGATGAAAATCGGGATCCATATTAATCTTGATTCCGGCCTTCGCCAGAATAACAACATTAAAGTTGTCAGTATTTTACGCCTGTGCTATAATTTCAATCGGCACTGGGGATTAGTCTAGTGGTAGGACAGCAGACTCTGAATCTGTGAGGAGAGGTTCGAATCCTCTATCCCCAGCCAATTTTTCAG
>Ga0265316_10006241_pt1 | contig 11425 bp, 10 predicted proteins | sample 4522metaG_FD_202092 | JGI IMG/M metagenome (GOLD analysis project Ga0265316, IMG submission 202092) | Rhizosphere microbial communities from Carex aquatilis grown in University of Washington, Seatle, WA, United States - 4-5-22 metaG | ecosystem: Host-associated > Plants > Roots > Rhizosphere >...
CGTCTACGACACCAAGACCAAGCTCACCTGGCAACAGACGGTCGCGTCGGGCACGTATAACTGGGCTGGCGCCAAGACCTACTGTGCCGGTCTGAGCCTGAACGGCACAGGCTGGCGCCTTCCGACGATCAAGGAGCTACAGACCATCGTCGATGATTCGCGGACGAATCCAGCGATAGATACGACAGCCTTCCCCTCGACGCCGGCAGACTGGTTCTGGTCATCGTCGCCGTTGGCCGGCTCCTCGTCCTACGCGTGGGACGTCAGCTTCGACTTCGGCTTCACGGGCTACAGCGATGTGTCCTACAACTACGGCAACGTTCGTTGTGTGCGCTGAGGACGGGTATTTTGACGTTCGACCCTTCGACCTTTTCTTGGTCGCACCACAAGCCTGTAACCAATCGTGCAAGCACTGGCGCTGCTACGGCGCGCTGCCCGGGTCTCCAGCCTCGATCTGGTCGAGCTGGGCCACCAGGGCAGGCAGATCGGAAGTGACAACGACCCACACGATGTCGAGGTCGACCTGATCGTATCCGTGGATGAGTCGGTTCCGCATCCCGATGATCTGGGACCAGGGTATCTTTGGGTGCGCTTGTCGGACGTCGTCTGGGACACGTCCTGCGGCTTCCCCAACTATCTCCAGCAGGCGCACGATGGCGAGGCTGAGAATCCGGCTGGCCTCAATGTCAGCCCGGCTTTTCCCCGCAACAAGGTCCATCGTCTCGCGCGCGTGGTCGCGCATCTGGCGAAGCGCGACGAGAGGATCATGCAGCGACATAGGCTGGCTCGGCCTCGCGCAAGACCTGGTCGCGGAAGTAGCTGCTGAGTGAAGCGGGCGTGTGCAGGTCGACCCTGTGCCCGAGCATCTGGCCGAGCTCATCCTGCAAGGCGAAGAAAGCCAGACCTGGCACGTGACCCGGCTCGAACTCGATCAGAATGTCGATGTCGCTGTCGGGGCGAAAGTCGCTGCGCAGAACTGAGCCGAAGAACGCAAGCCTGCGGACGTAGTTCTTGCGGCAGAACGCCTCCATTTCGCCATTGTCGACACGGATGTGAGGGCGCATGATCTTCCAAATTAAATTCTACACCCGCGCCGGATGGGTGCTTGAGACATATTCGCGCATCTGGCGAAGCGCCACGCGTGGATCACGCAATGGCTTTCCGGCTTCACTTCTCGTGCGTCGCCTGTATAGGCGAGTTCCCGACCGCCATGCTGCGGCCCGCGGGCTGCTTCGCGTGGTGGACGAGTCGGGGGAGGATTATCTCTACCCCCGAGAATTGTGCCGATCGCCTTGTCGAGGCCAGTGACGCGAGCCATGCGGGCCGCGGCGTAGCCGAAGTTCGCGCGATCTTCGTGCCGACGGCCGTGAACGGCGCTACGCGAGTCCTCGATTTGTGTCGACCCCGAGATCCTCACGGGCACGCCTGTCTTTGACGGAACCCGCGTTCCCGTTCGGACTCTCTTGGACTACTTGAAGGTCGGGGATCGCGTGGACGACGTTCTTGATGATTTTCCGACCGTCAGTCGGGAACAGATCTCGGCCGTGCTTGATATCGCTGGCGAAGCCGTAACCCGATATGCGCGTACTGCTTGACTAGTGTCTTCCGCGCGGATTGAAGAAGCACTGCAACTGTCGCGACACCGTCGAGAACCTTCGCGACTTGCGCGGAAACGCGATGCTAGTAGTACAGAGGTCAGAAGGAAAGGGTTCCGGATTCCGGGTCCGAACCATTCCTTCCTTCCGATCCGTCTCTGTGAACTCCGTGCTCTCTGTGGTGAATTCCGGGCGGTCTCGCGGGGACGACGTGCGGCCCGCGACATTCTAACCGCTCACGCCGCCTTGGACGTCTGACGGACCGGATCCTGGTCGGTCCAAGCGTCGCGCTGAAGCTGGCGACCGATCTTTCGCAAGGCACTGAGTTCGATCTGGCGCACTCGCTCGCGCGTGAGCGCGAAGCGCGAGGCGATTTCTTCCAGGGTCATGCCGCCTTGTTCAGCGGCTTCCAAGGCGCAGGCTTCGCGCAAGATTGGTGCATTGGCGTGGGCCGGTTTGGCACCGCGGCTGTCGCGCGTCTCTGCCGTCAGATTGAAGCGGCAAATGGCGTACGGGCAGGGGCCTGGAAGGCGGCGACACGCGCCGTGGGTACTCTCGAAGATGTTGAGGCGGGAAGCGTCTGCCATGTCAGCTCTCTCGGTTAGGGGTGGCTCGCCGCGATCATCCGTTCAATGACATGTCAATTCGGCACCCCGGCCCCAGAACTTGAGGGGTCGGCCGGCGGGAATTGATTAGATGCCGGTGGGCGCTACTTTGAAACAGGTGCGCCGGCTACCGTGTCGGGCGTCTTTTCAGGCAGTTGGATTCTGATATGCGTCCGACGTGCAAATATGAACAGGGCCACTAGCCCGACAATGACCGCGTACCACAGCGTGCACAGCCGCGTGACGAAAGTGGCGGCAGCGGCCACGCTGCGGCCCGTTCCAGTGCCCAGTTGTCCGAGCAGGGCGAGCATGCCGGCCTCGGTAACACCCAGACCGCCTGGCAGAAACGAGAGAGCGCCGGCCACGGTCATGGAGGCGTAGATGAAGGTGCCCGCCTGCATCCCGACAGCGGCGCCGGGAAAACCGTGAACCACGACCCAGAAAGCCACGCACTCGAAGTACCAGCTCAGCGTGGACAACAGCACTGCGACCACCAGGGGGCCGGGCCGCAGCAGCGCGGCGGTGGTCCGGTATGCCTCGTGCAATTTGTCGGCAAATGAGCGCACGCCCGGCAGGCGGCTCGACAGGCGCAGAAAGAACATGGCGATGGACTCGACCGAGATCACCACCAAACCCAGGCCGATCACCACGGCCCCGGTGGCCAGAAAGCGCCGGTCGACGTGGAATGTAAACACGCCGACGCAGGCGAGCAGCAACAGGCCAACCAGGTCGGTGAAACGCTCGGCGATCACGATGGGGGCGGTCCGCACGGCTGGGATGCCGTGCGATTCGCGCAAAAGCAGCGCCTTGACCGCCTCGCCCAACTTGCCCGGGGTGACAGTGAGGGAAAATCCGGCCAGAAATATGAGGAAGCTGTGCCCGGCCGTCACCTGTCGAAGGCCCAGAACCTTCAGGTAGTAGTGCCAGCGCGCGAAACGCACCCCGTAGTTGAGCGAAGCCAGCGCGATGGCGATCAGCGCCACCGCCCAGTTGAAGGTGGCGAGCGCGTGCCCGACGCTTCTGGCCCCGGCCCAAACCGAGAAGCCGACGTAAATGGCCACGCCCGCGGCCACGCCGAGGGTTACGCGCCAAATCAGCTTCTTCACGCCGCACTCCCTGGGGAATGCTTTTCACCACAGAGAGCACAGAGAACACAGAGAAAGAGGGGGGAGAAAGGCTCCCAACGCTTTTCTTTCTTCATTGCGTCCGACCTCTGTGACCTCTGTGCTCTCTGTGGTGAAAAACTAGCTCGCTATCCTTCCAAACCCTGGTCGCGCGCCTTTTCGACGCGCTTGCGTTCGTTGTGGTCGAGGATGCGCTTGCGCAGCCGAATGCTCTTGGGCGTGACCTCGACCAGCTCGTCTTCATTGATGAGCTCGAGCGCGGCTTCCAGGGTGAGAGCGAGTGGCGGCGTGAGGAAGAGTTTCTCGTCTGCCGCAGTGGTGCGGATGTTGGTCAGTTTCTTGGCCTTGGACGGATTGACGATGATGTCGTTGCCGCGCGCGTGCAAGCCAACGATCTGGCCGCCGTACACAGGCACGCCCGGGGGCAGCAGCAAGGCGCCGCGTTCCTGCAGATAGAACAGGGCGTAGGTGTTGGTCTGGCCGGGGTCCTGCGCGATCAGCACGCCGTTGGTCCGGCCCTTGAACGTTCCCGCGTAGGGGCCGTAGTGGGTGAAGTTGTGGTTGAGAATGCCCGTGCCACGCGTGTCGGTCAGGAACTGCGAGCGGTAGCCGATGAGCCCGCGCGAAGGAATGACGTATTCCAATCGCGTGCGACCTTCGCCCGCCGGCCCCATCTCCTGCATGCGGCCGCCACGCCGGCCCAGCTCCTCGATCACCGGGCCGTTGTAGGCCTCGTCGAGATCGATCACCAATTCCTCGTACGGCTCCAGCTTCTCGCCGTTGGGTCCCTCTTTGAAGATGACCTGCGGCTGCGAAACCATCAGCTCGTAGCCTTCGCGGCGCATGGTTTCGATCAACACCGACAGGTGAAGTTCGCCTCGGCCCAGGACCTCGAAGGTGTCGGGCGAGTCGGTCTCCAGCACGCGCAGGGCGACGTTGGCTTTCAGCTCCTTGAACAGCCGCTCGCGGATATTGCGTGAGGTGACGAACTTGCCCTCGTGCCCGGAGAACGGGCCGTTGTTCGACATGAACTGCATCTTCACCGTGGGCTCTTCGATCTCAAGCAGCGGCAGCACCACCGGGCGGGCGATCTCGGTGATGGTCTCGCCCACGGTCAGGTCGTGCATGCCGGTGATGGCGCAGATGTCGCCCGCCACGGCTTCCTGAAGCTCGAAGCGCTTGAGCGACTGGTAGCCCAGGATCTTGGCCACGCGAAATTCCTCGCGGCTGCCGTCGCGGTGCACGCACAGGGCGCGTTCGCCCTGACGGATGCGGCCTGAGAGCATGCGGCCGATGGCCACGTAGCCGAGATAGTCGTCGTAGTCTAGGGTGGCCACGTGCATCGCCAGGGGCGCGTCCATGTCGGCCAGAGGCGGCGGCGCAGCCTGGACCACTAGATCGAGCATGGGCGACAGATCCTTGCGCTCGTCGTTGAGATTCTTGATCGCGTAGCCTTCGCGGCCCGAGGCGTAGACCACCGGGAAATCGAGCTGTTCTTCGGTGGCACCGAGCGCGCAGAAAAGGTCGAAGGTGTCGTTGACAGCACCGTCGGGATCGCAGCCTGCCCGATCGATCTTGTTGACCACCAGGATGGGACGCAATCCCAGAGCCAGGGCCTTGCGCGTGACAAAACGGGTTTGCGGCATGGGGCCCTCAAAGGCGTCCACCAGCAGCAGAACCGAATCGACCATCTTGAGCACGCGCTCGACCTCGCCGCCGAAGTCGGCGTGGCCGGGCGTGTCCACGATGTTGATGCGTGTGCCTTTCCAGGTGATGGCAGTGAATTTCGCCAGGATGGTGATGCCGCGCTCACGCTCCAGATCGTTGGAGTCCATGGCGCAGTCGGCGACCACCTCGCCGGTGCGAAAGCTGCCTGCCTGGCGCAGGAATCCGTCGACCAGAGTGGTCTTGCCGTGATCAACGTGGGCGATGATCGCAATGTTGCGAACATCAGATCGGCGGGGTGCTTCTTCTGTTTCAGGGGCAGAACTGCTCATGTGAGGCGGGCAGGCATACCACATCCTGGGCGGGGGGCCGCAATTGAGGGTTTCCATCTGAAACTGGCTGACCAAGACCACTGGCTCAATTTCGCCCGATTGCGGTAGGCTAGCCGCGTGACGGACCGGACTGGAAACGCGTTCAGCGAGTTGCACCCCGAGGAGAGGGGTCTTCTGCTCTGCCTTGGCCTGCAGTCCACCGGCGACGCCGTCTTGGCTCGTCTGGCTGGCGATCGCCGCCAGCTGTGTCGCAAAGCCTGGCAAGACTTGCGCGCCCTTTCGCGTTCTGACCGGGCCGCTCTGCTGGCGGAATGGAGTGTCGAAACCCAGGCTCCGTTTCCCTTGGGGATGGAAAGATTGCACCCGAGCTGGCTCGCGGAAGCCATCGCGAGTGAGCCGGCTGAGCTTTGGTCGGCGTTGCTTTGCGGGCTACCTGGGCGTGAGGCTGTGGAGCCGCTGTTGTCAGAGATACATGGCGACAGCGCGGTCGCGACAAACGGCGAAACCTGGCCGTCCGAATCGGTTGTGGAGTTGCAGAGCTGTGTTTTCGGCCGGTTGGCGCCGTTTTGTGCGGGACCTGCGGGCCCGGTGGGCGCAGGGCTGTGCCGCCTGGGCTGCAAGGAGTTGCTCGTTGAGATCGCTCGCCGGGGTTCTGCACTTCGCCGGCAACTGTGCGCCGAGGGAGATGCCTCGCTGTGGGCAGTGGCTGGCCGCGTGCCCGCCACGCTGGGACGGAGATGGGTGAAATGGTAAAAGGCGAGGCCATGGGCCGACTGGTCAAAGGCTTGGGACGTGTGGTGCCCGCAGCGGTTCTCACCGCCGAGGCTGCGGCTGCCCAGGTTCGTGCGCGTGCCGAGGAGGATGCGGCCGCCCTGCGGGCCGAGGCTGAGCGTGCCGGTTTCGAGGCTGGCAAGCAAGAGGGGTTCGCGCAGGTGAGCGCGCTGCTGCTGGCGGCGCGCGCTCAGGCCGAGCGAGACTTGGCAAGCGCCAAGGACGCAGCCATCGTGCTGGCTCGGCGTATGGCCGAGCGAATCGTGGGCCGTGCCGTCGAACTTTCACCAGAATTGATGGGTGAGATCGTGGCAGAGGCGCTGGCCGCCAGTCGCGCCCGCAAGGGTGCCGTCGTGCTGCGCGCCCATCCCGATGATCTGACTGTTGTCGAACGCGAGCGACCGCGCTGGCTGGCGCGCGTGGCGACCGGGGTTGATGTGCGCGTGGTAGCTGACCCGGCGATCGGCCGTCATGGCTGCGTGGTGGAAACCGCGGTTGGCCGTCTGGATGCGCGCCTGGACACACAACTGGATGCGCTGGAACGGGCCTTGCGGGGCGCGGCCGGCCCCTCCTCGTGAGGCAAGCGTGACTGAATCCGACGTCAACCCTGCGTTGGTCGAACTGAGCGACGCGCTCAAGGCGCTGGACCAGGTCAATCCGCGGCGACTGGCCGGCCGGGTGACGGAAGTGACCGGCCTGGTGGTGCGCGCCACCATCCCCGGTGTGCGCGTGGGCGAATTGGTCTACATCGATAGGGACGCCATGCCGGGGCCGACGGCGGTGCAGCAGCCACGCCTGCAGGCGGAAGTGGTCGGGTTTCGCGGCGACGAGGTGGTGCTCATGCCGCTCGGGGAAGTGGCGGGCATCGGCCCGGACGCCGTGGTGAGCCCGACCGGTCGACCGCTCTGCGTGCGGGTGGGCGAGGGGATCTTGGGGCGCGTGCTCAACGGCCTGGGCGAACCCCTGGACGGGCAGGGCGCCATCGCTGGCTCGACTGAGGAATGGGCGGTGGACCGGCCCGCGCCCGACCCGCTCACGCGTCGGCGCGTGAACAAGCCGCTCGCTCTCGGGGTGCGCGCCATCGACGCCTTTCTCACCGTGGGCGAGGGGCAGAGGGTGGGCTTGTTTTCTGGCTCAGGCGTGGGCAAGTCGATGCTACTCGGCCAGATCGCGCGCCAGACCGAGGCTGACGTCAATGTGATCGCCATCGTGGGCGAGCGCGGTCGCGAGGTGACCGAGTTCATAGAGGATGCGCTGGGGCCCGAGGGACGCGCCCGCTCGGTGGTCGTCTGCGCGACCAGCGATGCGCCCAGCTTGGTGCGACTCAAGTCCGCGTTCGTGGCTACCGCAGTGGCCGAGTGGTTTCGCGATCGGGGACAGCGCGTGCTGCTCATGATGGATTCGCTCACCCGTTTTGCTCGTGCGCAGCGCGAGGTGGGCCTGGCGGCGGGCGAGCCGCCGGCGCGACAAGGTTTTCCCCCCAGCGTGTTCGCACTGCTGCCGCGTCTGCTCGAGCGCACGGGCAATTCCCACCTCGGGTCGATCACGGCGCTTTATGCCGTGCTGGTGTCGGGCGGTGACATGGACGAGCCGATTGCCGACGAAGTGCGTGGCATTCTCGACGGGCACATCGTGCTTTCGCGCGCACTGTGCGACCGCAACCACTGGCCAGCCATCGACGTGCTGCCGTCGCTGTCGCGGGTGATGAACGCTGTGGTGGATCAAAAGCACCGCGAGGCTGCCGGGCGCGTGCGTGAGCTGATCGCGGCCTACGAGCAAAAGCGTGACCTCATTGCTCTGGGTGCCTACAAACCCGGCAGCGACGCGCGCACCGACGAGGCCATCGCCGCGATGGACGCCATCAACGCTTTCCTGCGCCAGGGAACCCACGAGATGTCCTCATTCGAGGAGACACGCCAGCGGCTGCTGGCATTGGTGTAGAGAATTATCCGAGGAGAAGAAAATGAGTGACTGCTTGTTCTGCAAGATCTGCGAAGGAAAGATTCCGGCGGCCATCACCTATCGCGACGACGAGGTGCTGGCGTTCAAGGACATCAGCCCCAAGGCGCCTTTTCACCAGTTGGTGATTCCGATTCGCCACGTGGTCAGCCTGGCCACGGCCGACGAGAAGGACGCAGCCTTGTTGGGCAAACTGATGCTGGTGGGGGCGCGCCTGGCGCGCGAGTCGGGCCTGGCCGAGGGTGGGTTCCGGGTCGTGATGAACGCAGGCGTCGACGCGGGCCAGTCGGTGCTGCACGTGCATCTGCACGTCCTGGCCGGGCGCCCCCTCGCCTGGCCTCCTGGGTAGGAATCTACATCCTGATATCGACCAGCGTCTTCTTGCGCAGCTCGCTCAGGAAATTCTTGGTTTGCCTTTCCATCTCGCGCTGGCGCAACTGACCGCGGATCTGGTCGCGCACTTCGGCCAGCGGCTTCGGGTCCTGCGCGCGGCGGCCCAGCAGCTTGATGACGTGAAAGCCGCGGTCGGCACGCACCGGCCCGCGGATTTCGTCGACCTTCATGGAAAAGACCAGCTCCTCGATCGGCTTGGGCAAGATGTCCTTGCCAAACCAGCCCAGATCGCCTCCCTCGGCGCGGGTGGCGGGATCCTCGGAATACTCGCGCGCCAGCCGGCCAAAGTCTTCCCCCGCCTGCGCCCGTTGCAGCAGCAGTTGCGCCTGCTTTTGCTTTTCCTGGGCGGTAGCTGTGTCGGCGCCATCGGGAATGGCCAAGAAGATGTGGCTGGCGCGCACCTGCACGTTGGCCGCCTGCATGTGGCGCTCGTAGTAGCTCTGCACGTCGGCATCGCTGACGCTGACCTTCGAGCCCACCGCAATGTTGATGATCCGATATCGCAAGATCTCGCGCTTGGTGTTTTGCCGGTAGGTGGCCAGACTCATGCCCTGCTTGTGCAGTTCATCGCGCAGCTGGGTGTCGTCGAGGCCGTAGTCCTTCTTGATCTGTTCGATGGACTTGTCTACCTCCTCGCTGCTGACGGAAACCTTGAGATCGGCCGCCTCCTGCACCAGAAGCTGCTCATCCACCATGTGTTCGAGAATCTGACGGCGCACGGCCGCGGCGCGCGCGGCTCGCTGACCGGGATTCGAGATAGCGGCGATGTCGGCCATCATGGGCGCCGCCCGTTCCTCGACTTCGCTCTGCAGGATGATGTCGGTGCCAACCACGGCGACGATCTTCTCAACCACACGCGCGTGGCCCACCGAGGGAAGCAACAGCAGGAAGGCGGCAATGCACAAACGGGTCATGGACATCGTACGGGTTCCTACGGTTTGGGCGCGGGCGGCGCGGGTGGCGGCGCAGAGCCGGGGCCAGGCGTGGCGGCAGGTGGCCGGCCGCCGTCGGCGGTTGGGGCCAGTGCGATCTTCGCAAGCTCATCCTCGTAGATTTCCACGCGGATCGACTTGCGCATCTCCTCTGCCATCTCGCGCTTTCTTTGCGCCCGCATTTGATCGAGAAGGCGTTTCTGGATGTCGACCTTCACGTCGGCCAGCGGTCGCGTCACCTCGGGCCGGCGGTCGGTCAACTTGAGGATGTGAAAACCTTTGTCAGACGCGATGGGGCCCACGACTTCGTTGACCTGAGTCATGGCGAAGGCGGCATCGACCAAGGCCTTGGGCTCGCGCGTGGTCTTGCGGTCGAAGAAGGTCAGATCGCCCGCGCGCGGTTTGGAATCGGCGTCTTCCGAGTGGCGTTCGACCAAGTCGCGAAACGACTTGGGGTCGTTGTGGCCTGCCTTGGCCTCAGTGGCGATCCGGCGCGCGGCGCTGGCATCGTGCACGAGGATCTGGCTCACGCGCACCTCCTCGGGCCGGACAAATTCGGTCTGGTGCTCGCGGTAGTACTTCTCGACATCCGCCGGCGCAACATCCTCAAGTCGTAGCTTGTCGTTGATCTCCCGTTTCTCGAACTGCGCCACCATCTGTTTCTTGGCGATGCGCTGTACGTCGGCGTCGCGATCGTAGCCTCGTCGCAGTGCCTCGCGGGCCATCAGCTCGTAGCGGATGAGGCTGTCGAGAAGTTCCTTCTTCTTCTCCGGCGTGGAGTAGCGCGCGAGCACGAATGGCGTGTGGGAATAGCGGGCCAGGAGCTCCTGCAGATCGCTGGCAGTGATCTCGGTGTCGTCCACCCGGGCCAGCACCGGACCCGAACGGGAAGTGGCCTTGGCCGCAGGGCCGGGATTGGGCTTGCAGGTGCACAGGGCTAGGGCAACGAAGCAGAGAACGTAGCGATGCATGCTGTTTGCATGGCACAGGTGCGCGCGTCTAGCAAGTCGTGTGCGGCAAGATCGGACTGACCAGCGTCTTCACACGCGACGTGGGCGCCAACCTTTCACTGCACCAGGCTCTTGACGTAGATTCCAGTCGGGCTGGCGATGGCGATGCGCTGATTGTCCGGGGACACCGCGACGGGATATTCGTGGGCGGCCACGGCGACGGTTCGCGCGGTCGCGTCCGTCAAGTCCACGCGAAGCAGCGAGTACGAGCACACGGTGTTGTAAAGGCCAAGGCAATTTCGCGCCCAAACCAGCATGAATCCCAGCACCGGCGGCGTGGACACAATGTCGATCTTGCCGGCCGATGCGTCCAGAACCTGGCGTTGGGAACCGTTGCTCGGATCCTGCAAGGATAGGCCGAAACAGAAACTGCACCCCGAGGTATCGTCGCTTTCGATCGACCACGCGAGGGGAGGTTGGGCGAGCAACGGACCATTTGTGTTCCAAACCACGCTCAGAGAACCGTTTCGTTGGACATCAAAGACCATCGGCACGCCCGGGGCGGCGGGCGACACAACATTCAAGGTTTCCGGGCTGGCCGAAGACCAATACGTCAGCTTGGAATCTGGAGACCATCCACTAAACTCCCCGTCGACCACGGGTTGGTCGGCATTGGATTGAATGTCCCAAACATGCACCGTGCCGTCTTGCCCCGAGTAGGCGAACCAACGTCCGTCGGGAGACAGCACCGGGATCGTCGGCTCACCCCCGCCGGACGCATTCACTTGAAGTGGAACCACGACGAGAGAGGCTGCCGGACTGGTCCCCAAAACCACACGCAGGATACTGTACGCCCCGCCGACTTGCCCGACGACGTAGAGCTGTCCCGTGGAATCGATCTGCAACCCTTGCCCGAACGGCACGACAGCCAGTTCGGAGACCACGGAGTCAGCCAACCTCACCGAGCCCAAGCCGGCGGACTGGGTTGGGTCCTGCGGATCGGCGGAAGCCAAGTAGTCAATGCTGGCGCTATCTGCCGACCAGACCAGAGATTGCGCGCGACCAAATAGAATACACGTGCCGAGATCCTCCGCAGGCA
>Ga0265316_10006245_pt1 | contig 11423 bp, 7 predicted proteins | sample 4522metaG_FD_202092 | JGI IMG/M metagenome (GOLD analysis project Ga0265316, IMG submission 202092) | Rhizosphere microbial communities from Carex aquatilis grown in University of Washington, Seatle, WA, United States - 4-5-22 metaG | ecosystem: Host-associated > Plants > Roots > Rhizosphere >...
TCACCGTTATGCTGCGCACGCCGAGAGTGAAGTTGGCATTGGAGGTATCACCGACGGTGGTTTGCGTAACGCCGCTGATTCTCACCCGGGCCGTGGTCGTCGCGGGGCCCGTCACCGTCCAACTGTAGGTACCGGAGTTCGCCGTGCTGGCAACGATGGTTTCCCATGTGGCTGACGGATAGCTGCGGTTGAGTTCGATTTTGACGTTTTCGGAGATGCTGAATGAGGACCAGGTGATGCTATTGGCATCTCCCACATACCAGCTTTCGCCACCGTTAGGCGCACTGACAATGATCTGCGGACCGGAAGAGACGATGGAAAAATTGGCGTTGGAAATGTCATTCACGGAGGTGTTGTTGTCCGCACTGACGCGGATGCGCGCCGTGGTCGTGGCCGCTCCGTTCACTGTCCAGGTGTAACTTCCGGCAGAAAGCGGGGTGGTGTTGTTCACCATTTCCCATGTGCCCGAGGGGTAATTGCGGTTGAGTTCGATACGCACATTGCCCGTGAGATTGTAGTAGGACCAGGTGATGGCCTGGGTCGTGCCGGTGTTCCACGATTCGCCGCCATTGGGTGCAGCGCAGGTAATGGCTCCGGTGGAAGACAGCAGGCCTCGCGGCACGAATCCCGCGTAAATGTCCGGGGCGTGAACGCCGCCATAGAGGGTGTTGTCGGTGGTGAGAATCGCAGCAGCGGCGGTCGGCATGGTGGCCGACGTGCCCAGCGAGAAGTGATGCTGCAGGATCACTTTGTCCATCACCGTGCGGCCCACATTGGGACGATTGCGCGTGTCATAGCAGGCCTGTGACCAGATCTCGCCGTCATCATGAACTTCACCGTCGAGGTTGGTGGGATACACCTTGTTTTGCGTAAAGGTGCGGCCCGCCCACCACTCGTTGTGGCCGTCCCAGTTGTAAATCCACGAGTTGCCATAGCTGGAAATGGACATGGAATAAGATCCGGCCCAGTAATCACCGAAACCTTCGCCCATGGCACCTTCATCGCCGCCCGCGCCGAAATTGGGCACTTCGCTGTTTTGAATGCCGTGTCCGTATTCGTGCCAGATGACATCCGCGTCCTCGGCATCGTCCACTCCGCCTTCGCCGAAGGCGATGCGGTTGGTGGAGGGAACATAGTGCGAATTGTCGGCGCCGCTCAAGCCGTGCGGATCGCAACCGATGGGGGCGTGTTGAATGTTGTTAAAGCCGAGGCTTTGAATCCAACGCTGCGAAAGGTCAATGTGATAATAGCACATGACATCTTCAAATCCCTGGGCGTCACGCGTGAAGCTGAAGCCGTTGGAATCGGTGGAGGTCACGGGATTTCCCGATGGGCTTTCGAAGTTGAGTTCGTTGACCCACGGACCGACGAGGCTGTAGACACCGCCGGAGAAGGTGATGTTGGGAAGCGTCACGGCCACACGCTGGGCCGCGAGTTGTGTGGAATTGGCGTCGTTATTGTCGGTATATCCCGTCTGGCCGTAGACCGCCTGCCCCGTAGTGATGGGGTCCGGTACGAAGGCCATGCCGTGGCCGTTGAAGTCTTTTTCATTGTTGCGGACGCGGAAGATGTTTCCCGTGCTGGCGTCCACGAGGATCTCCCAATCGCCGCGCGGCTGCTCGGCGGGAAGGGAGACAACCCACGCCGGACGCGCGGGTCCATCTCCTGCCCACAAGACGGCACGGGCAGAGGGAGCGCCTTGGTCAAGGCCGGAAGGCTTGATGTAGTTTTTGGCGATCTGCACAGCGGCGTTGCCGGAGATGCGCATGCCGGTCTTCGCGGCACGGTCTACGGGAAGCAGCCCGTTGAAGAGGAACACTACGCGCATCTGCGAATCAAACGTGACCACGGCTTCGCCCGGATAAACCGGCAAGCCGCCGACTCTGGCTTCCAAGGTGACGAAGTGGCTGCCGAGGGATTCGACCTCGCGAACCACAGCGAGTTCGTCCACCGCATAGCCGGTCACCGCCGTTTGTGTGGACAGATATTGGCGTGCGGCCTCATCGGGAGTGCCCGAGAAAGGACCGACGGTCATTCCAAACAGTGACTCGATTCGGCCAGTCGACTTGTTCAGAACCTGCGTCCCCTGCCACTCACCCGCGCCGGGCCGTTCAAAGGCAACCTGCGGCGTGAGGAGCGCCGTGTTCGGGGCCTCACCCAGACCGAAACTGACTGTTACCACCGCAAGCATTACCGCTGCACAAATCCAAACTTTTGAATACAGACGCATCCTGTCGTCCTTCCTTGCTCGTATAACCCTACTGATCCACTGACTGGCTTTGACAGCAGTCTCGCACCCGTGACCATCCGATAGCTCTCCTGAATACATAAGGTAAGGTCAGACGCACGGAAAGTCAATAACAAAGCGGCTGCCGGAGAAAGATTCCGGCAGCCGCAAAGGACTATGAATTCAAGAAATCATGGCGTATGGCGGGGGAGCCACGGGTCCGTATTCATCCCCTACCCTCAGCCCTCAGCCCTGATCCCTCACTTAACGCAGGTACAGCACTTTGGCAGTCTGCGTGGTGGAGGGACCTTCAAGGCGGACAAGATAGAGACCGGTCGCGCCTTCCGGCGACCATGTGCGGAAATGGTCTCCGGGGGTGAGATTGGAGAGTTTCTCGGACATGACCTGACGTCCGAGGACATCATAGATGCTTAGGTGCAGCTCGCGCGCCGAACCTACCGTGAAATGGATGATGGCGCTGCTGTTGAAGGGATTCGGGGACGTGCTGACCAGTTGGAAGTCCTTGGCCAGCAGGGATGCGTTGGGCTGGTCGGCATCCAGCGACATTATGTCCGCCGTGGAGCGCGGCAGGATTTCATAGTAGGAGAAATACGGCTCGCTGATACAGTACTGGCTGAGCACGCCGACGAGATTGAAGGCTCCCGTGGGGGCAGGCGAGCCGTCAATGTTGGTCCACTTGCTGATGTTCAGACCTACCGTGCCGTTGCCGTCAGTGACCACGAGATTGCCGAAATTTCCTTCGGAAGGCCAGGAGCCGCTGAAAATGGTGACGTTGTTGATCTGTACCAGCGTGCCTTCATAGGCTTCCATGTCGGTGGCGCAGGTAATGCGCGTCGCGGCGGGCGGATTGACGTGGTTGGTACGCGTTACTTGGTAGACGCAATTGCCGGGGCCGCCGGAGAGGATTTCCGTGAGACCGCGATAGAAGCCGACCCATCCGGAGACCGTGAGGCAGTCACCGGCCACGATGTTGGCAGGAACACCGCCGCGGAAGATCTCGACGCCGGCATAATCATCCTGAACAAAGAACTTGGTGTAGGTCGCACTGTCCAGCACGAAATTGTCCACGTTAACAATGCCGCTGAACACGACGAACGTGCTATCCAGGGCGGGAATGCCGACGGCGTTATTGTTGCGAACCTGGCTGAGGGAGACATATTGCGGCTGGCAGGGAACACCGCTGTTGGGCGCGCCGGGCGTCAAGGTTTCGTTGACGACCCAGTCCACGGAGTTGTCACCGGTGTCCGTATGATCCGGCATGCGGGCCAGCGACTTGTTGGGTCCGGTGGAGGGCGGGTTGTAATCGGGAGCGTTGTGGCCGCCTTCCCCCGTGCAGATGTGGCCGCTCATGCATTCGCCGTAACAGAGATGGTCCACGGTGGTGCCGTCGGCGTCGCGCAGATCTATGCCGTCGCAATCCACGCCGCTGGTGGAGCCGGCGTTCTGCCAATCCACGCCGAAGCCCGTACCGCCGCCGCAGACGTAATCCACGTTGGTCACGCTGGAGGTGTTGCCGATGACAAAGTAACCGTCGGCAGGAATCGTCGTGCCATCCGGAATGGTGATCGTGATGTACTCCGCGCCGCCGTTGCCATTGATGCCCACAAGGGTCCAGCCGCCGATGTCGGCTCCCGGCGTGCCCCACAACTCAGTAAAGAGCAGATTGGGGTCATCACTGCCTTGGGTATCATACAGAATTTCGTTCAACATCACGGCGTTGGCCGTGGACAGAAAGCCCATCGCGAGGATGGCGAGGGCGAAAAACATTAGCGATTTGCGCAGCATGGAGGTTCTCCTGAAGATATGTTTGTGTGTCGTGGATTGAGGTGGGTGGACGTAGCGGGCTGTCCAAAGCGCGCCAGAAAATCGCGCCAGGAAATGAGGTTGAGCAGTTCGACGCGGTGCTGCTCGAGGAAGGTGTACGTGAGGTCACTCGCGGGTGCGCGGGGAAAAAGCTCCTGTCCGCCGCGTGAGATGACCGCCACTCCGAAGTCGGCATTGACCGTGCAGACGGACAGGTCCGGGCGCGTCATGCGGAAATGCGCGATGGCCTTCCACACCGAACCGGTCCAAAGCGTCTTCCCGTCCCAGTCTTCCCGCTGCTGCAATTCTTCGGAGGGATTGCAGTCATGCAGCAGAACCGCACCGCCCTCGTTCAGTGCATGCAGTGAATTCTCGACGTCCTTGATCACCTGCGCGGCCAGATGGAGGCCGTCAATGAAGATCAGGTCGAAGGTGCGGGTGTTCTGCGCGAAGAATTCGTCGGAGGTCCCCGGAAAAGTGCAGTTACCTGCCGGGTCCACGCCATCTTTGTGCGCGGCTTCGATGCGGTTGAAATTATTGTCGGGATTTTGTACCCCGATTTCGAGGTAGGTCTTGTGGCCGCACTCGCGCACGAAGTAGTTCAGGATGTGGTAGCGTTGCAACGGAGCAAAACCGAGGAGGCTCATCGCCTCGGGCATGACCACGTCAACAATGCGCTGCCGCTCCTTTGCGAGGAGTCTGCGCTTGCGTGTGTACAAGAGGCAGCGCTCTTTCCACGGCAGCGACTCGAGCGAGGTCAGCAGGCGGCTCCGCAGGATCTGCAGATCGTGCTCATCGAGCAAGTTCTCATAGGGGATAGCGGTCACTCGGTCCCTTTCACGGCTTGGCGTCCAGCGTTTGCCAGCGGCCATCGAGTTTGGGTTCGATGGGGGAATGTTCTTTGATGTACTCGAGGACGGCGTCGCGCATGTAGACGCCGCTTTCGATGGCGGCCTGACTGCGCAGCGACGCAAGTTTCTCCATGCCGCTATTGCCTTCGAGAAGATAATCGGTGGTGACCAGACGGTAACTGCTGTCGGCGACAACCGGCTTGCCGAAGATTTCCAAAGAGATCACGCGCTGCCCTGCCGGACGCGAGCGATCCACCTTGACGCGCATGCCGCTGACATAGAGGCCGCTGCCGCCATAGATCACCTTGGCTTCGAGCAGGTCTTTGACAAATGCGCCGGTAACTTCCACGGTGCCGAGAGTGTTGTCGAAGGGCAGGACATCGAAGACGTCATGCGGGGTAATGGTGCCCGCGTGGATGTCCGTACGCACGCCGCCCTTGTTGGTTATGGCAACGTCGCCCTTCATCTTCCAGAGCATCGCGTCGCAGATCAGATTACCCATGAGGGACTCGCCCTCGCCGGTGCGCGTGATGGGGATTACAGACTCGCCGATCTTGTCATTGAAGCCTTTTTCCACGCGGCCGGCCACGGTGTCAATGCTCTGGGCGACACTGCGGTCACGCGGGAAGCGGTCGGACATGAGCGTGATCAGCGTGCCTTCATCCTGAAAATTCTTCCAGCCGATGAGTTTCCTGGTGGTAAGGTCGAACTCGAATTCCACGGCCAGGAGGTTGGTGCCGCGGCCATAGCCCTGAAAACAGGGCGTATGATTGACCGGGTCCACCCACGGTTCCTGATAGCCGACGTGAATGTCACCCGCGAACAGAATGTCAATGCCCGGAACGCGGCGCACGAGTTCCATGGTGTTCTTGGCGTAATCGGACTTCCACCCTTCCTTCTCGCGCTTCTCCACGTCGTCGTAGGCTTCCCAGCGGTCGAAGGGCAGGCCCAAGTGCGTGGCGGCGATCACAATGTCGCAGCCGAGAGCGCGCAGCGTGTCGCGATACGCGGCGAGGGTGGTGACTTCTGGCGCGAAGTAGAGATTCTTGATGTTCTCTTTGAAGGCCTCGCGCACGGTGCCGGCGGTAGTGATGCCCACGACGCCGATCTTGAGCTTGCCGTAGTCCTTGATCAGGTAGGGCTTGGCAAAATGCGTGTAGACGCCGCCCGTCGTGTCGTAGATATTGGCCGAAAGCACGCTGAAATCGGCTTCGGTCATAAGCTTTTCGGGAACGGCGCGACCCACGTCGAATTCATGATTGCCCAGCACCCACGCGTCGTAACCGACTTCGTTCATGTAGCGCACGACGGCGTCGCCCTTGGTTTTGGTGCCGACCAGTGTGCCCTGGAAAATGTCGCCGGTGTCCAGCAGCAGAAAGCCATCGCCCTTGGTGTGGCAATAGTGGCGCATGTAAGAAATAAGCGTGGCCGCCGAGGCACCGCCGCCGAGCTGCGGCGGGAATTCAGGATTCATGAAGGTGGCTTCGGACGAGTCCACGCCGCCATGCACGTCATTGGAGTGGCAGACCACCAGCGACCAAGTCTCACCCAAACAGGCCGTGGCCGCGCACAGCAGAACGAAAAAGATAAGGAGAAGATGTTTCATTTGTACTCAACGAATGTTACTTCTCCGCACCCGGAGGGTGCGGGGTAGTAGCTCTTACAGGTCGTACTTGACGGACAACATGCCGCGGAAAACATCGGTTTCCACATGATCGTTGTTCAGACGGTCGGGGTCGCCGTAGAAGTGCTGCGCGAACAGGTCAGATTGGATGTAATTGATGGTACCCAGTTCCACGCCGAAATCGAAGCTGAGATTGCGCACGATGAAGCCAATGCCCGCCGTGAACATGGAATTGGCGCGGTTGGCGTCCGTGGGCGAGGTGGAATACGTGTAGCCGAAACGCACCGGCGCGCCGGGGATGACCTGATGCTCCACGCCCGCACGGATTTCGAAGGTGTTCTTCAACGTGGGGTCGGTGTCATGGTAAGTGTAGACTTCACCTTCGAGCAGCAGCAGCGGACGATATTCGCTGGCAGGTCGGAACTGCACACCAAGCGAGAGGCGCTTGGGATACTTGATGATCTGATCGCCGCCACCGGTGAACAGCGTGTCACCGTGGGTGAGCGTGCCGTCGGATTTGAACTTGTACTCGCCCGTGGGCAGGAGGACGCGAGCGCCGACCTTCACGCGATCATTGATCACATAGGCCGCGCCGAAATTCAGCTCGCCGGGAAAACCCTTGTTGGAGTACTTGAAGCGTTCCACAAGGTTGGAATCGCGGGCGGCGACGGTGTCCGCGTAATAGACGCCGCGGGTGTAGGTCCAACTGCCTTCAAGGGTATTGAAAGCGAAGCCCACGGACAGCGGGCCGTGCGTTTTCGTAGCCGCGCCGAAGGAGAGCGTGCGCAGATCGCCGGCGATATCGAGGTCATTCTCGCCGAGCTTGGTATCCATAATGCCACCCGACGAGTAGCGCGCGCGCACTTCCTCGCCATAGGTGTAATCGAAGCTGTAGGCGGAGTAACTGGCCAGGCACAGCACGAACGATTCTACGGCGTCCGTCGGCACACGGTAGGCGATGCCGCCGTCCATCTTGGAATAAAGATGATCGTTCAGCGCGTAATTGTTGTAGATCAGCACCGCATTGAAAGCATCGAAGATGGGATACTTGCGGGTTTCCTTGATGCGGGCAACATCTCCCGAGAACATGAAACGCCAGCGCGTAGTCTGGTCGGCCAGTCCGGCAGGATTGCCCATCATGGAGGGCGGCCCGGACTCATCGGTGAGATAGGCGTGACCAAGGCTCAAAGAGCGTGCGGAAAACGCGCCGGGCCGGGTACCCACGAAGGCGTCGGGGAATTCGGCTTGCGCAAAGCAGAGGCTGGCAAGCATCAGCAGGGCAAGAATCAGGAACAAATTTCGCATGAACAGGATCCGGTATAGGAATGATGGACGGAAGTTCGTGAAAGAGAAGATGAAATGATGGGGCTTCGGGCTCCGCACCCGGAGGGTGTGGGGTAGTAGACATGTGGAGGTTCAGTTCATCGGACCGGCTTTGAACCAGCGATGGAAGATGACGAGGACAGTCATGAGCAGGAGGCAAATGCCGCAGACAAACCACGGGAACCAGGACTTGCGCAGACGGTCGGCGAGAAGCTGCTGGGCGTAAGGAAGATAATACTGTTCACGCACGCTTCCGTCGGTGACGGTGTAGGAAATACGCGTGGTGTCCAGACCGGGAGTATTGCCGATGAGCGAGTCGCCGGAGAATACGCGCAGGCCGGGATAGTTGGGATTTTCCACCGCGACGATGGTGCTGAGACGGTTGGATTCGGGCGTGTGCTTGTAGCTGAGAGCGGCACGCGCAAAGGCTGTGCGATAGTCGCTGCTCTTCTGGACGACGCCCCATCCCGTATGGCCGGTGCGCGGTTCAAACAGAGAGACCGCCGCGCCATTCATGGGCGAATACTTTTGCAGCAGGATGCCGCGCCGGAGAATCAACGATCCGATGGTGTCCGCCGTGACGGGGCCGCCTCCGGCGAAGAGCTGCATCAATTCGGGTGCAATGGATTGCAGGACGACGTCGCCCTGAGTATTCGGAACCGGCAACCGGGTGATGGTTTGAATCAGGCTGTCCCGTTTGAGAATAATCGTCAGCGGGTAGCCGATGTGCGCCTGCACGGTGCGGGCCCAACCCGAGACGGAGAGTGAATCCCCGATCGCGGGCGGCGGAAAGAGGGCGACATCCCGCACCATCAGATCATTCCAATCGGCGGCAGACTGCTGGAAGGCGTCGGCGGTGGTACGCAGCGGCCAGAGGGCCATGAAATCGGTGTGCACGCGCAGACGAATGGCAAAGAGCGCCGCGAGCACAATCACCATCACGAGAATGGTCAGCGTGATGCGGTAGAGCGCGCGTTCCTTTTCGGGCAAGGTGGCTTTGTCAGTGTCGGCAGGCATCATGTCCAATTGAAAAATCCAAAAAGCTAAGAAGCCAAAATAAAGAGAGCTCTACTTCCCTACCGGCTCGGTCAGGCGCTTCACCACGCGATACCAGCGGGTGAAGGGGATGATCAGGTAGAGCGGGAAGAGAATCACGGGGAGAAAGAGCCAGAACAGGACGCGCGTCTTGGTGTAGGTGAAGTCCTGCGGCCCGGTGAAGAACTCCATACGGGGGCCATCGGGGTAGGTCCATTGCAGCGAGTCACGGGACAGATCGAGCGCGGGCGAGGTGAAGATCAAGCTGTCATTCATGAAGGCGCGCATGCCGGTAAGAAAACCCGCACTGGATGACGCCGGCAAGGCAAACGAACCGCTGAGGGCCCAGGCCGGGCCGCCGTAGGTTGGTGCCGTGCCCTTGGGCGTGTTCAGGTCCTGAAAGAAGGATAGCCAGTCGCGGTCCGCATCATAGATCGCGCCCCAGCGTGCATCCTTTCCGGTCTGAGCGGCCATCCACATGCGATAGGACGTGGCACCGTTCTCAAATCCGCGCATCCACAACCGGGTTGAGCCGAGGATTTTCAAAGGATGCGGCGCGATGGATGCCGTGTCGAGCGCGGCCAGCACTTGCTCCACTTCGTTGCGCGCTGCGGAATCAGGCGACGGACCGAACCACATCAGCTCAGCTCCGTCTCGCAGAAAGACCGTGGCCGGGTGATTGAACTGAGACTCGACTTGCGCAGCCCAAGCGTTGCGTTCCGCCGCGACGGTGGGAGGCGGCGTGACGGCGACGTCCGTGCCTTGATCCGCGTAATAGCGCAGGAATTCATAATAGAGACGCAGCGAGTTGCCGCTGAGTTGGTTCTGTCGCTCCATTTTCGGAACGACGCGCAGCGCATAAAGCTCCAGCGCTCCCGCCAGCGTCAGGAGAATCATCATGAGCACTGTGAGCCGGTAGCGGTCGCGGGCTTTGGCGCGGGTGGCGGCCTTGGCCGTTTCCATAATGGCCACGTCTCGTCCGGAGATTCCCGTCTTCAGCGGATCGGTTTCGGCCCCCGTTTTTTCAGTCATGAAGCGTCCCGGTTTTCTCGCGGTCAGTAAGCCGTCGGATTTGGCGGTAGTCCCGGTAGAAGGGGACCAGAAGCACGAGGGGCAGCAGCAGCATCGGCCAGAAGGCGAGGCGCATGATTTTCCAATGCGTCGTGGTTTCCTGCCAGCGCGACAGATAACACTCGGCCCGGCGACCGTTGAAGTCGTAGGTGTAGGACAGGCGCGTGGTATCGAGATCGCCGCTGGAGAAAATCAGGGCGTCCTTCAAAAAAGCGCGCAGGCCCATGTTCCATTGGCGGGTGGTGGATTTGGGAAGCGCGAACATATCCTGCAGCGCCCAGGCGGGGCTGCCGATGTCGGGATTATCCGCCGCCGTGCCTTGCAGTTGGTGGAAGAAGGCCACCCACGTATCGTTGGAACTGAGCAGGACGCCCCAGCGCAAACTGTCTCCGGTCTTGCCGACCAGCCAGAGGCCGAAGTTATCGCGGGCATCCGCTTGAACGCTGGTGCGCAGCAGCTCGGTGTCCCCATGGATTTTGAGCGAAGCCGTGCTGCGGATACCGTTGGGCGCGGTCAACAGCAGCGCCGTGGAATCCGCGGGGACTTGAAATGCGGGCGGCAGCTTCACCCATGTGAGGGCGGAGCCTTGAATAACACACACGGCTGCGGGCTGCAACAACTGTTCTTCGATATGCCGGACCCAAGCGCCGCGCCGCGCCGGATCATCCGGCGGCGGATAGGGAATCAGTTGCGCGCCGCGCTCTGCCTCAAAGCGCATGAACTCGCGGGTCAGGGCTGCGGATTCACGCGCCAGCGTGGCGCGTCCATAATTGTCTGCAATGATGCGCTGGGCGAAGCGAGCAGCAATCGCCAGCAGCGAGATCAGCAGCAGCGAGACGACCATGGAGCGGAAGCGGCGCGTGGCAGAGAGGCGGATTAGCTCCGAGGCGTGTTGGTCCATACGGAAGTCAGTCTTTCACGGGAATCGGCGGAGCCATTTGCGGCCGGTCCGCGTTTTTCAGCCAGCGATAACACAGTTCATTGGCGACAAGGAGCAGCAGCCAGAGCGCAGCGCCGATCCACGGGAAGCCATGCTCGCCGATGGCGTTGGCAAAATGGCTGTCCTGATCGGAGAGATAGAATTCAACGCGGGCGCTCTGAACCGTATCCACTCGCGAGTGCGCGGTGGTGTCAAGACCCGGTGACATGAACAGCGTCTCGCCGTTCAATGTGGCGCGGATCGCCGCGTACGAGGTGTATTCCTGCTTTCGAATCTTGATGGACTTCACCTGCACCGCGCTGCCCAGGCGCTCGGTCAAGGGATCAATCGGACCGCCGCCCGGCTTCTGCACAGCGAACTGGTTGACGTGCGCGAACAAGGGCCGCCACAACTCGGAACGCCGGTGGAGAATGCCCCAGCGGAGGGGATTATCCGGGCCGCCGATGACTTCGGCAAGGCGAGCGTCGCTCCACTGTTTGGCCTCCGCGACTACGAAAATCCGTGTGTCCGTAAGTCCGAAGGGAAACC
>Ga0265316_10006246_pt1 | contig 11421 bp, 9 predicted proteins | sample 4522metaG_FD_202092 | JGI IMG/M metagenome (GOLD analysis project Ga0265316, IMG submission 202092) | Rhizosphere microbial communities from Carex aquatilis grown in University of Washington, Seatle, WA, United States - 4-5-22 metaG | ecosystem: Host-associated > Plants > Roots > Rhizosphere >...
CCAATATGAATGCCAGTCACCATCAGTCAGCCGGCAATCTTCCGCAAAGGCTGCCAGTACTTGTGTGATGAGCCATTATGGAGGACTACCACCAGCCGAGTTTAACACAGAAGCATACGACAAGATCACGGAGAACGAATTCCTTGACGCCTCGCAGAATCCGCTTTCGACTTTTTCCATCGATGTCGACGTGGCATCGTATGGCAATGTGCGACGGTATATCCGCAGCGGATCGCTTCCGCCGGTTGATGCAGTGCGCACGGAGGAATTTGTCAATTATTTCTCGTACAACTATCCTGAACCGACCGGTTCGCATCCCTTTTCTCTCACGACGGAGCTTGCCTCCGCTCCATGGAATCCGGATCACCAGTTGCTGATGATTGGACTGCAAGGGAAACACATTGCGATGGAGAATGTCCCTCCATGCAACCTGGTGTTTCTACTCGATGTTTCCGGTTCCATGGAAGAACCGAACAAGCTGCCGCTTGTCAAATCGGCATTTCATTTGTTGGTCAATCAACTTCGCAGCGTTGATAAAGTCGCAATCGTCACCTATGCGGGCAATGCGGGTTTGGCATTACCGTCGACATCGGGGGACGAGAAGAACAGAATTCTTGAGGCCATTGACAACCTTGAGGCTGGCGGATCTACGGCTGGCGGGCAGGGAATAATACTTGCCTACAGAATAGCCAAGGAGAACTTTGTCCAGAACGGGAACAACAGGGTCATCCTTGCCACCGACGGTGATTTTAATATCGGTGCATCAAGCGATGCAGAAATGGAACGATTGATTGAACAAAAGCGTAACGACGGGATCTCCCTCTCTGTGCTTGGGTTCGGCATGGGGAACTACAAGGACTCCAAGATGGAAAAGCTGGCGGACAAAGGGAATGGCAACTATGCATACATCGACAATATCCTTGAAGCAAAGAAACTCTTCGTCGGACAGCTGGCAGGAACCCTCTATACAATTGCCAAGGACGTGAAGATGCAGGTGGAATTCAATCCTGCAAAGGTGAAAGCGTACAGACTCATTGGCTATGAGGATCGCCTGTTGAACAAGGAGGATTTCAACAATGACGCAAAAGACGCGGGTGACATGGGAGCAGGTCATTCGGTCACGGCGTTCTATGAAATAGTTCCAGTCGGGGCTGACATCGAACTCCCTGCCGTCGATGCGCTGAGATATCAACATCCTGCGGCGCAGAAGAATGGCGGGCATGACGATGAGTTGCTTACGATCAAGACCCGGTATAAGACGCCAAAGGATACTGTGAGCATACTGCAGGAGACACCGGTATTCACGAACGTGCATAAGCTCGACAGGACATCCGAGAATTTCCGGTTTGCCTGTTCAGTTGTCAGGTTCTGCATGATTCTCAGAGAATCAAAACTGATGGGAAATACGAACTATGACAATGTGATGGAAATGGCGCGAATGGCGAAAGGAGAGGATAAAGAAGGGTATCGCAGCGAGTTCATTCAACTGGTGGACCTCTGCAAAACGCTGTCGAAGCGGACAGCGGTTGAATAGCAACCAAAAAGACGATCTGGTCGAACCAAGGCTCCCGGGATTCTTGCCGGGAGCCTTTGCATAACATTCTCTCGTATTGCTATCAACGGGCAGGTTGCAGCAAGATACAGCACAAGCTATCGGGGCGAGGCGACAGTATCGCTCGCTCCCTGGTATGGGGCGGGGTGTAGAGGAGGAGGAGGAGGGTTCCGCACAATTCGTGCAGGAACAGGCCACGCTTCAGCAAACCCTTTGCCGGAGAGTGCCCGGGCAAAACGATCAGCGTCATATCGACTGTGAAAATTCCCGGCCCGAAGCTTGTAGGTTGGAGGGTCGAACTCCACATAAAACCACTCATCGGGAAACGCGGCTTCGGCGCGTGACCTCATCGATGTGGCATCGTCGATATTCGTGGTTGAGAGCAACTGCACACGAAACCCCTGCATGGATTCTGACGCATCAAGAACAGATGAGTTGTTCCCTGCGTTTGAAAGGTTTCCATGGGTCGCTGCTAAGGAATCGGTAGTGCGAAGGGAGTCAAAATCCGAGGGAGTGAATTCCGCCTCGTACCGTCGCAGAACATCCAATCCTTCGTCGGATCGTGGTTCGGCAGACCTCTCCATTCTGGACGAGCAACCTGCAAGCAAGAAGAGAAGCGAAGCTGCGACTAGGGTTTTCATTGGTCGTCTGATCCGGGTGCGACAATCCAGGCATCTACGTAGTCGGCGGGAAAATCGTGACGGATCTTTTCCCGAAAAGCCTCGGCCTCTTCGCGTGAGTTGAAGAACCCGATCCGAATCTTGTACACGCCATGTTGAGCATCAAATTCGTTGATCACGGGAAGAACAAATCGCCCACGCGCGATTCCCTGCATCTCGTTGGCGCGTTCGGGATCGTGGTATGCTCCCACCTGCACCATAAAGCGGCTCGCCTCAGAAAGTGCAGGCGGAAGGTTGCGAAGATCTTCCATCGGTGATGCTGCAGAAGACACCGTGTCAGTGCGGGTCTCGATCCGGATATCCGTACCCGATTGTTCGCCGGAGGGGGTTCCCGGAATCTGTCCATTGGACCCACAGCCGGTCAGGAGCAGAAGAATCAGGGAAGAGACCGAAAGAAGGAACTGAGAGAACTTCATTCAGTACCCGGTCGATGATTTTGCGGGTGAACTTCTTTGACCCGAACCGCGCCCTCAAACTTCATTTCTAAGGTTGAAAAGCGAACCCGTGAGTTCGTGACGACCTCACACATATATCATCCGGTGAACAGTCGTTATAAATATAGAGGAAACGCATGAATATGCAAGGAGCGTGAGGCAATATTCCCCCGCAGTCCTATTTTCGCTTGCTGCACAGAGTTTTATATTCATTCCATTGACGTTGGGCGTCATCATCGAGCGGGAATGTGTTGGCGATCGCCCCGGTCTCAGCAGCAGCGTTGAAAAAATCCCCCTTGTTCACGTAAAACACCCCGGCAGCCTCATGAGCGTGGCGCCAGCTCCATAGGCCCCGCACAACCATCTCGGAAATCTGACCGAGTGTGTCGTCAATGGATATTTCCGAAATGGGAAGGGGGGAGGAATGGAATGGCCAGCCCGCTGTAAGGATCTCGGTTTTGCGTCGGGCGATGATCTCGTCCAATGTGGTAACCCAGCGATGCTCCCAAAGCGAATCGTCCTCGAATCTCTCTTTATGTGTCCACTCTTCGCGGGGGATTATGATTCCGTGTTCCTGCATGGCTTCCGCAATCTCTTTGGCGATGAGAAACTGGCCGTACGCGGAAGGGTGGAGATGTTCCATGATCAGATCTGACCCGGGGAATCCATGCCGGGAATTTGCAGCAAAAGATGATTCAACGTCGACGGGGAAACAGGGCGGCCGCACAGAACGGATCACAGCATTGATATCGTCAGAAGCACGAAATCGTACCGCGTCAAAATCGCGGGCTCGCTTATAGTGCAGTGTCGCTTCAGGGAACTGGCCCTGCTGCTCAAGGCACTGTGCATAGTCATATCGTGCCAGGGCGCACTGTGAGTCAATCGCGATCAGTGAACGAAACAGCCGATCAGCATCGCCTAGGTGACCTTGATGGAGCAGCGTTGTGGCAAGGCGGAGTGTATCATCAAATGTCCGTTGCTCTTCGGTGGTCATTCCTTTGCGTCTCACCGAAATAAAGGGGGGCAGATCGTGAAGATTGGACACTTGAGTGCAGTAAAGGAGCGGGATGCCGCTATCGCGACAGAGGCTACATGTTGCTTCGACGTTTTTCTGGAATATGTTCACGCCCTCCCAGTATTCGTCGCTGCCGTAAGAGATCGTCCGGCTGGCAGCCATTCGTTCCATCATTGTGGCGCGCGAACGCTCATCGATTGCCCGGCGTGAAGAGGACACGACGCCGCCATATAAATTCCTGAGAAGCATAAATGCCTTCGAGTGAATCAGTCGAAGGGATAGATTCACCAGCCACCGCGAGGATCCCAATGATTCGCGGGACGCGATCCCCAACGCCCCATAGAACTCATTGTGTCCGTCATAGACGACAATCGCGTCAGGATGTTCCCGAACAACATCACGCATCATGTCGAGAACGGCAAAGCTGTTCGTTGCTGTAATGCCGAGATTCACAACCTCGACCGGACGATCAGGAAACTCTGCTTTCAGGCGATCTCTCAGGAAGGAAGGGAACGCAGCATTGTACCAGTAAGGATATCCTGCCGTTGTCGAGGCCCCCAGACAGAACACGCGGATGCCGTTGCTCGGCTTTTGTGCCAGGAATGCGTCAGGCGATGAACCGGGAGCAAATTCCGTCGAAAAGAAATACCGGGAGCTCACCGAAGGATTCATGGCAAGGTACTCCTGTCCATTCATCCAAACATGGTAGAACAATGAAATATCTGGACCGTAATGAATGAGAACGAGAGTTCCTTCGGTGAGAAGGAAGAAGATAATCGGAAGAGATAGCGTGATGGTGTAGAAAAAAAGAAGGCGACGAACATCCGACCGTTGGTGGGGCGGGTTACGCATGGAGTCTCATTGCGCGAGCTCAGTTTTGCCGTGGAATTTGAATTTTGTAGTAGACGTCTGCTTTGGCAATAGGTGAAGTCACCTTCCCATATGATGCAAAGAGTTGGACAGTCGCCCGCACCGCCAGGTGGATCACATCGGTCACGAGGTACGTAGTGGATCCGTTCGATCCTGGAATAGTCTCAGCTATAGTTCTTGACGGAACTCCTATCCAAAACGGCCGCGGCAAGGCTCCGGTCGTATAATTGTTCCAAAATGATCCAGTCGTTGCGTAGGCGTTGGGCAGCAATGTTACCATGTGTCCCTTTCCGGAGGGAGCTGGTGTTGTGTACGCGTTGAGCAAATCGATAGTCGCAAGGTTTCCAGGACGATCGACGTCCCAGATCTCTATTGTCCCGCGTACATAGACTGAATCCTGAAGAACCTCATCATAAACGTTTTTAAACGTTGCGATGATGCTGGGATAAGTCATGGTGACAACGGTATCGTGCCCTGTCTTGTGGGAGATGCCCATGACAACGTCGATCTCACCCGAGGCCATCACCACTGCCGCTTCAATTGGGTGTTGAGGCTCGCTGTATGGAGGCAAGGATTCACTGCAAGTGGACGGCCATAGTCCGAGCATCAGCGGCAATGGAACGGCTGCGGTCAAAAACACCTTTCTAAAAGTCGATCTGAAGTCCGACACGGGTTCTCCTTCCTATATAGTATCCCGACGGATCTCCAAGTTCGCCCCCGATGCGTCCGTTGGAATCTTCCCACTTTACGTTCATGGAATTAAAGACGTTGCGCATATCGACAAATACTTTTGGGTGCGCCGTAGGCATGAACCCAATGGAAAATGCCTGCTCTACCCGTAAGTCGACATCATTGTAGGAGGGCATCCGATCATTGTTTTGGATAAACGCGCCTCCATCAACAGGCTCGAATCCCGTAGCCGTAGGATAATTGGTGTAAGGCCGGCCCGAATGGTATTCCACAACGCACAATGCGCTGAACCCGCCCGGTGCAGCGAGTTTCACGGTTGTCTTGACAGTGTGGCGTTGGTCCCAGCTGAGAGGAAACGTTCTGACTGCGGGAGGAAGTCCGTATTGGGCGATGTAGAAGCCATCCTGCGGCGTACCGCTTGTTCCCTCCGTTACCATGTAGGTGTAGGAGATGTCCCCAGTGATCCATCCTCCTCGTTCGCGGGAAATTGTTAATTCGATCCCATGGCTCTGGGCGTTGGGAGTGTTCACATATTCAGCGAATCCATATGTTCCTGCGAGCTTGCTGTCCCCAGGGACAAAGGTCTTGGTGTCGATCAAATTCGTTGTTTGTTTGTTGAAGTAGGTGATGGAACCCACTATCTCGTGCGAAAAAGAATATCGCAGACTCATTTCATACGCAATTGTCCGTTCGGGTTCAAGGTCGGGATTTCCCGTTAGGGCGCTGAATCCGCGAGCGAGTGTCACGCGGTCGAGTCCGGAGTAGAGATAATCAAACAAGGGATACTGAAAATACGAGCCCAGGTTGACGAAGAGGTAGCCGTTCTCTGCAACCTGCATGGCCGCACCAAGTCGCGGGCTGAATTGGTGCTTCCATTTTGCGGGGACGGTTTGTTGAACAGCAAAGGTGAATGCTGTATCGCTCACGGGGATCGCTTCGATCGCGGGCCGGCTGGCAGTTGGATTAAAGAAATCGTACCGAAGTCCGATATTCAGCAGGACTCCCTCGGTCTCAACTCCAATCTTGTCCTGAATGTACAGCGCGCCAGCTTGCGGCTTATAGGCATACGACGTGGAGAAATCCAATTGAGGTTCGTTGATCAACGGTCTTCCGAAAAATGTTTTGCGCGGCTCATATTTTGCCAGGTTGGAATGGAGGTCAAACAGAGTCAGCTCTCCGCCGAACTTGATCAGGTGTAGGTCTACCGGATGGAACGTACCATCGAATTTCGCCATGGAACTTGTTTGTTTTGCGTCGCTCCACCATGCTCGTTGGCCGCTCACAACATAACGCAGGAAAAAGTCATATTGGTAAGGGTCGTTTACGGGTATGTCCGACTCCGAGCCTGTGCCAAGTCTTGACCGAATGAAGAAGCGGCTCAGGCTTGCGGTGTAGAAAAATGTGCGCGAAACGGTGTGAGTGAGAAATGCGGCAATCCGGTATGCATCGCGCTTCTCCGGCGGAAGGCCATTCAAGTTGAAACGCCAGTCAAATTCATAGTCATGCCAGTCATGATGGTCATAAAGTATCTGCAATGCAAAACGCATGGACGGGCTGACCAGATAGTCCAGTTTGCCGAACCCGCCGAAACTCTTTTCCACCGGGCTGGGGAAAAAACGCTCAAAGTCCTGCCACCAGCGCGTATCAGTGAGGAGACCACTGAAGGAGGCAACATAATAGAGTGACGAAGGGATGACAGGACCAGATGCCGAGCAATCCAGTTCATTCGTCTTGCTGACCTGTGTCCCTCCAAGAATGTTGTCTTTGTCAACTTTTGCCATGAAATGGTGCTCGTCTGTGCCTCCCTTCGTAACGATATTCACAACGCCCGACAGCGCATTTCCGTATTCCGGTTCAAACCCACCCGTGGCAATGCTCATTCCCGCAATCGAACTTTTTGGGAGATCTAATGTCAGGTCGCCGGAAAGTACATCTCTCACCGGAAGTCCGTCCACCAGAAACACCACCTCGTCCGACCTGCCTCCACGAATGTTTCCCTCAAGAGTCACTCCTGGCTTCAGATGAAGAATGTCTGTGGCATTGTCCACAGGGAGAGCGGCAATCTCTTCGCCGGTGATTTGAAAACTCGTTCCCGTGATGTCCGTTTGAATGAGAGGCCTTTCTTGAACAACGACAATTTCCGGCAACTCCACATTCGTGGGTTCGAGTTCAACGGTCAAGCGGGTTCTCAGGTCAGGTTGGATTGCGACATTCTTGAGAGTGATCGATCGGTGGCCAACATGGGAAAACCGAACATCAAACTGCCCGGCGCGAATATTCTGGACCTCAAATGCTCCATCGATATCCGTCACCACCCCACGTTGCAAAGCAGAAATTGAGACGTTTACTCCCGGAATGGGCTCCCGCGTTGTTTTGTCACGCACTATGCCCTCCAAAATCCCCGTTGTCCCCGCAACGGCCGCTCCAATAAAAGTCCCTAGACAAATGAGGGTAATGCTGGGAATCCTGAAGGAGTATAATGATGTGAACAACATAGGAGTGGAGGGTTGATGAGAATGATGGAGGAAGTGTGAAAAGCTCTCCTCTATCATTACGTATATTCTAGAGGAAAGTCAATCTTGGCGCAGGTCCGGTTCTCCCGGGATTGCATCGCAGTCAAAGAGCGAATTTGTATATTTCTTCCGCAAACCCTACTTTACCGCACGATCAAACTTCGACCCATACCCCATAACCGATGAGGTGTCCATGCTGAGGATTTTTGTCTTTCTTCTCATCGGTCTGATGGCCGGGTGGTTGGCCGGAAAGATCATGAAAGGGAAGGGGTTTGGCCTTGCAGGCAATCTGCTCCTTGGTGTCGTTGGTGCTTTCATTGGCGGTTACATCCTCCAATTTGTCGGCTTCTCCCACCATGGGATTCTCTCATCCCTCACGACGGCTGTCATTGGTTCGATGCTCCTCCTTTACGTCGGGGAGGCTGTGAAGAAGTAATGGCGATCTTGGTGAGAGGACTGCGTAATGCCGGAACCCACCTTTTTTCCTCGGCGTTAGAATCAAATCTGTTGGATGGCTGAATGCGTGAAGGGTGTATGTCATTTCCAATCAACGTTCACTCCAGAAAAACGAAAGACCATGAAAATTCCTGCCTCAAAGAGTGCCCTTGCTCTCCTGGAACGCACGCTCACGTTGAAAACGCGGAAATCAAAGAAGAAGAAAGCCAGCTATCGTGTCCCGTCGCTCTGGACATCGGAGAAAGGAAAGTCAAGAGCCGTAAAGGTGGACCCCTATGCATATTATCTTAAAATCGTCCGCGATTGCCGGCGGCTCAAACCGGTCCACCCAAAGGGACTGGCTGGCGGCGAATGGTCGCGGGAAGCCGTTGTCTATAATATGTTCGTCAGAACAACCACGGCCTTTGACCACAACGGAAATGGCAAACTTGATCTCCCTGTCAATCACGAGGGATTTCGTGAGACTGGGACGTTCCTCAAGGCCTTGGCGATGCTCCCGTACATCAAAAGGCTGGGAGCAACAGTTATCCACCTGCTCCCAATCACGTCGATCGGCCATGACGGGAATAAAGGCAACCTCGGGTCGCCCTACGCCATCCGAAATCCCTACGAATTGGATGAAAACCTCGCCGAACCGGCTCTCGAGCTGGACGTGAAGACGGAATTCAAGGCATTTGTCGAAGCGGCACACGCCATGGGATTCCGCGTTATCGTGGAGTTTGTCTTCCGGACCACGGCAAAAGACGGAGATTGGGTGAAGGAGCGTCCCGAATGGTTCTATTGGATCAAGGAGGAAATACGGCAGAGGAATCCGGGAGAGCAGGACGAATCCTCGTATGGCTCCCCGTTGTTCACGACAGATGAATTGCGAAGAATTCACGATGATGTCAACAACGGACGATTCGGGCAATTGCCGGAACCTCATCCCCAATACAAATCGCTTTTCACTGATCCCCCTGATTCCAACCACGTGAAGAAGATGCAAGGTCGCTACGTCGGCACTCTTCCCTCAGGGCAGCGGGTGAAGATCCCGGGGGCGTTCGCCGACTGGCCGCCAGATGATAATCAGCCGCCTTGGGATGACGTGACGTATCTGAGGATGTACACAAATCCCCAATTCAACTACATTGCGTACAACACGCTTCGGATGTATGATTCCCGATTTGCCCACGAGCAGCATATTAACAAGCCCCTGTGGGAGCGGATTACAGGAATCATCCCGTATTACGCACGCGAATTCGGGATTGATGGAGTGATGATCGATATGGGTCACGCTCTTCCCATGCAATTGAAAGCAGAAATGATCCGCTCAGCCCATGATGCCAATCCTGATTTTGCGTTTTGGGATGAGAATTTCTCGATCTCCATGGGGAGCAGGGAAGAAGGATATAACGCCGTCATCGGCTACCTCTGGCATGTCCAACATGTCCCGCAGTACATGAAGGAATTCGGATGGAGACTTCACAACGAATCACTTCCGCTGCCATTCTTCGCGACACCAGAGAGCCATAATACGCACAGGGCTGCCGTAAGAAAGGGTGGAGTAGTGTACTCCCGATGGGCCGCTGTGGTCAACGCGTTTCTCCCCGGTATTCCTTTCATCCATTCGGGGTATGAGATTGCCGAGACCCATCCCATCAACACCGGTCTGGATTTTTCCAGGGAAGAACTGTCACACATGCCCTCTGAAACGCTTCCGCTGTTCAGCGAATTTGCATTCGATTGGACGCGATCAACACAGTTCGTTCCGTTCCTTGCCAAACTCCTGAAGCTCCGGAAGGCACATAAGACGCTGGTAATCAACGCCGATCATTCTTCGTTTCATATGCATGATACGGGGAATCCTTCCATATTTGCATACTCCCGTGTCGGCGGCAACCCATATCAGCAACTGGCAATTCTCACCAACATGGATTTCGAACAGTCCCAACCGCTGTCGTTCCATATGGAAACGAGATTGAACACTGTGGTAGATTTGCTGAACGGCAAAAGGTACCGTGTGAAGGCAGGCGTACTGGAAATGCAGTTGTTGCCAGGTCAGGGGCTGGTGTTCGAATACTGACAGAGGAGTTCTGCGGGTGTGTCTAGAGAGGGGCTATGAAGACTTACGAACGGTGGTGGAAAATTATCGGCAGGAGAAAGTATGCAGCGCTCATCCCGGCAATGATAAAACAGATCATTGCGGCGCATGCCCAGAAAAACATCTTGACATCACCGTCCTTTGCGGTTGCAATGCACAGTGCTTTGCGAAAGCAGACCGCTGTTCCCGCAAGCCCAAGGGCGCCAAGTGTCCCGAACGCGAGGAAAAGTATAAGATCAAGTTTGGCCATAGCTTTTGTCAATATACAAAAATCCACAATGGGAATGGTTGAGGGAAGTGAGAGACCGGTGTGAGAGGTAGTCCGGCGTATTGCGGTTCAGAATGCGATTCGCTATCTTGCCATCATGAAAGGGAATTGTCTGACCTGTCCCTTTCAGTCAGTGTTGTTTGAAGACGAACACCTCATGCAAGCCTCGCCTGTAATCAGCATCCTCGTGGTTGAGGACGACGACCAATTGCTTGCCCTCATCGCTTCGGTTCTTGAGCGAGAGCACTATGCCGTGTATTGTGCGGCGGATGGTGAATCTGCCTTGCGGGTGTTCCGATCCCGTCAACAGGAAATCTCTCTCGTGTTTACCGACCTGGGTCTTCCTCAATTGACCGGTCTCGATCTCATCAGAGCGATTCGTTTGGCCAAGCCGGATGTGCGCATTATTGGTGTCAGTGCGATGGGTGGAAAGGAAATCAGGGAAGTTGTAAAGAAGGCGGGAGCGACCCTCTTTCTTCCTAAACCCTTCCACATTAGTGAAGTGGTTTCGTCCGTGAAAACAGTTCTTGCAGGAAGTATGGATCCGGGATAACGCCATGCGATCACTGACCGAGTACCTGTGGTTTAATACAAAGAAGCAGAGAGAGTATATAAACATCACACGGCAGATTCAGGACATTGTCACGAAGAGCGGTATAGCCGAAGGGATGGTCCTCGTATCCGCCATGCACATTACCGCCGGCGTGTACGTCAATGATGCTGAAGAGGGGCTGATTCAGGATATTGACGACTGGCTGGAAAAACTGGCTCCGTTTAATCCAGACTATCGGCATCATCGGACGGGAGAGACAAACGGTGATGCGCATCTGAAGAGTCTTCTCGTACATCACGAGGTCATCGTT
>Ga0265316_10006248_pt1 | contig 11419 bp, 7 predicted proteins | sample 4522metaG_FD_202092 | JGI IMG/M metagenome (GOLD analysis project Ga0265316, IMG submission 202092) | Rhizosphere microbial communities from Carex aquatilis grown in University of Washington, Seatle, WA, United States - 4-5-22 metaG | ecosystem: Host-associated > Plants > Roots > Rhizosphere >...
GCGGTCGAGGGACGCCTCTACGGGCGCGTTCTTGCGAAGGGTTCGCGCGGCCCCGTGCCGGGGGCCAAGATCGTTGCATCGAGTGCCAATGGTCTGACCCTTGCCGGCGAGAGTGACGACGATGGCCGCTTCGATCTGGCAATCCCTTGCGGTTCTACGGCGGTCAGCGTGCGCGCGCCGGGCTTCGATCCGCTGGTTTTGCACCTCGATGCTTGCGCCGCTCCCGCGCCGCAGGTTCTTCGCATCGTTCCGCGGCCGAATCTGCCGCTCTACGAGACCGTGGTCATCGCTCGGCACGACGAACCGGGCGTCGATCTGCGCGGAGCCGAGCTCGTCGCGACGCCTGGATCGCTCGGCGATCCCTATCGCACCATCGAGTCGCTGCCCGGCGTGGCCACGGTGGCGTGGCCAGCCCCCATTTACGCCATTCGCGGTTCGAATCCCGGCAACACCGGCTACTTCCTCGACGACGTGCAGGTGCCGCTGCTCTTTCACCTGGCCTTGGGTCCGTCGGTCATTCACCCCGCCTTCTTCGACAGCATGACCTTCTATCCAGGCGGCTATCCCGCTGGTTATGGCCGCTACGTGGGCGGCATCGTGGCATCGCAGACGCGTCCGGTCGCCGAGGACAGGGTGCACGCGACGGCCGAGGTTCGCCTTTACGATGCCGGCGCCATTGTGTCGGCGCCCTGGCCCGACGGCAACGGCGGCGCGGCCGGTGCGTTTCGCTATTCCTACACGAGCCCCTTGCTCTCGCTCTTGCGCAACGACCTTCATCTTTCCTACTGGGACTATCAGTTGCGCCTGGACCGGCGGGTGGGTTCCTGGTCCACCACGCTCCTGCTCTTTGGCGCGAGCGATGAACTCGACTACTGGAACAGCGCCTGGGTATCGCGAAATAATCAACCCTCGGAGCTGGAACGTTTCCGCTTCTCCTATCGTCTGCGTTTTCACCGCGCCAGTCTCAGTGCCGGTCGGTCCGTCGGCGAGGGCCGCCTGGTGGCTCGCCTGTCTGTCGGCGCCGACTACAGCACCGCGCCCATCGTGCAGGACATCCCGATTGCCGCCAACGCCTACAGCCTCATTCCGCGCGTAAGCTACACGCGGCGGACCGCGCACGTGGATTTCGAGGCTGGCGTCGACGGGCAAGCGCAATGGTTGCGCCCGATATCCGGGGCGGTGGAGGCAGGCGCCTCCGATTTGGCGCGCACGCGGACGGCCTTGCTATGGGCTGGCTACGCCTCGGCCAGCATTCGCGCCACGGATCGCCTGAGTCTGACGCCTGGACTGCGCCTGGACAGCTACACCATCAGCGGCGTGACGAAGATGGATTTGGGGCCACGCCTGTCCGCACGCCTGCGGCTCGGAGAGAAAGCCTGGGTTACGGGCAGTGGCGGCCGCTTTTCCCAGGCGCCGAGCCTGACTGTCCAGATTCCGGCGGCCGAGAATTTCGGGCTCGCGCTCTATGGTCTGCAGACCGCGTGGCAAGGCTCCCTGGGTCTCGGCACGCGGCATGTGCCCGGCGTGGAGGTGGAAGTCACGGGCTACCTCCAGCGCTACGTCCTGACCGATCTTCGCGATCCGGCGCTCACCAATCCCGACCCGCTGGCCAGCGATTTTCTGGTCCGGCGCGACGCCCGGTCGTACGGACTGGAGGTGATGATCCGCCGCCCGGCGAGTGAGCGCGTGCACGGCTGGATTTCCTACACCCTGTCGCAGAGCCAGCGCGCCCTCGGCGGCGTTATCGGGCCATCCGACTGGGATCAGCGCCACATCTTGAACGCCGTGCTCGGCTATCGCTTGGGGTTCTACACTCTGGGCGCGCGCGGACACCTCAACACTGGCCGGCCCGTGCTGGTGAGCGGCAGCCAGGCCGACACCTTTGTGCGCCTGCCTACCTTCTACCAGCTCGACCTGCGCGCCGAGCGCCGCGTTCTGTTCGACGCCTTTACCTTGAACGTCTACGTCGAGTTGGTGAACGCCATGTTGTCCCGCGAGGTCTACCAGCTTGACCAGCAACCCACGGGCGAGCTGTCCGAACGCAGCCTGCGCATCGTACTGCCATCCATCGGCATCCGCGGCGAGTTGTGACTACCGTTTGCGCCAGGCCCGCCAGTCCGCTTGCACCGCTTTGGCCATCTTGGGAACCGCGTTCGAAAGCCAGCCGGCTTTCCGTCCTGCAAGGTCGCGCAGGATGCGCTTGCGCGCCCGCGGGGTTCCCAGATGGATGTTCGCCGTTTCAAAGCCCATGGCATGCAGCAGGCGCTTTTCGTCGCGCACTTTGGGCAAGGCGTCGAGCTCGATGCGCGTGCAATGAGGCGCCAAACGCCGCACGATCCAGCGGTCGCAAACGCGCAAGAACGGATCGGGAACGCGAACCGCTTGCGCGATGATGTCGGCATAGTGGATGGCAGAGCCGCGGTCGCCATTGGCGAACGTGCACGCCGATGGGGCGAGCGTCTTGGCTTCGCGAGCCACCTTGCCGCCGCACCAGTTGGCCACCGCCACGAAGCGCTGTCGGCCCAGGCTGCCCATACCGGCGCTGCGGTGGAAGATGTCGAAGGCGAGGTCGCGCTCGGGCATCATGCCGGCAAGCGCCTTGCGCGCGGTCTTGGGAACGCCCTTGGGGACGGGCGGAAGTCCGCCAAGTTTGTTCCAAAACGCCACCGAGTCGCGTAGGTCGCCCGTGGCCGTCTCGCGCAGCCACGCGTGTTTCTCCTCGAGAACGAAGGGCTCTCCACCACCGTCGAGCGCTGCCACGTAGCCGGTGAGAATAGCCTCGCACGCATCCTTCAGGGAAATCGCCGGGTGGGTAAACGCCAGGTGCGAGCTGGTGGCGAGGCGGAGAAGATCGTTGGTGTATGGCAGGGGATAGGCCTCGTCGAAGTCGTTTATGCCCCACACGAGGCGGCCATCGGCGTCGCGCCAGGTGCCGAAGTTCTCGACGTGCAGATCGCCGACGGCAAGCACCTTGGGCGCCAAGGCAAGGTCCGGGCAGACCTCGGACCAGATCTCCGCCCAACGATAGAAAGTGGCGCGGAAGAAGGGGAAGATCGCTTCCGCCATGCGCGTGTGTTTCAGGTCCAGGTCTTCGTCGACGAGCGTGATGTGTCGGCGCAGCCATCGTTCGTACGCGCGTGTGGACTTTTCGAAGCGCATGTTATCTCCAGCAAGATTCCGAGACCCGAAGCATAGCGCAGCGGCGGCACGCTACGAGAGGCGGCGCCGAAACCTGAGTCGGCGACACCTTGTGGAAAGGGGCGCGCTTGGCCCATGATTGCAGCATGCTGGTTGCCGAGTGGATGACCCGAGATGTTCTCACCGTCGGGCCTGACGACAAGGTTCAGACGGCTGCCCACATCTTGGGCAAGCGGCGCATTCGCCAGGTGCCGGTGGTCGAAGGCGATTGCTTGGTGGGACTCGTAACCAAGAGCGATCTTCTGCGCGCGTGCCCGCCCGATCTGAACCCGTTCTCGCTGATTGGTAGGGTGGCCACCGAACTTGACCACCCGATCCGCGACATCATGACCACGGAGATCGTCACCGCCCGGCCGGAGTCGCCCTTGGAAGAAGCGGCCCACCTACTCATCGACCGCCGCATCAACGCCTTGCCGGTGGTCGCCAATCTGCAACTTGTCGGCATCCTGACCGGCACGGATATCTCGCGCGCCCTGCTGGCGGCGCTCGGCGCCGGGACGCCAGGCGTGCGCATCACCTTTGAAGTTGCCGGCCACGAGGATGTCTTCGCGCTGGTGAGCGCGCTGGCCGCCAAGCACGAGGCACGCGTGCACAACGTGACCACCTTCGAACAGGGCGGTCACCACGTGGCCATCGTTCGCCTCGACGAGGAAAGGGCCGGCATGGTCGAGGAGCTATGGCAAAGCGGCCACCGCGTCTCCAGCGTGGCCCGCTTCCGCTAGACTTACGAGCGTGCGGCGATGCGCACTTCCTTGATGGCCTCGCGGAAACGCAGCTCCAACTCCTTGACCTGCAGATCGACCTCGATGAGGCGTTTGACCACCCCATCGAGACGCGCCGATGCCTTGGCTAGGCGGGTGGTCAGGGTCTTGCGCAGGTCGTCCGCGGCCTTGTTCTTCTCGATGGCCTTGATGTTGTCGCGGGTTTCCTCGGTGGAGCGCTCCAGATCTTGCTGCTCGGTTCGTAGACGGCCGGTTTCGTCGCTGAATTTCTTCCAGTCATTGCGCAAGTCGAATGCGGTCTTGAGGGCCGCGGCGCTGGCCCTGTCGGAATCCGGCGCATCCAGGTAGCCCTTGACCGCCTCTTCGGCCAGGGGCGAAAGCCAATCCACAGCCTGCTGCTGTCCCTGCCGCTCGTCGAGCACCAGCGTGGCGGTGGCCTGCGGTGCCAGCTGGAAGGGCACGAGCGCGCTGGCCGTGCCGAGGTTGTCCTCGGTGTCTTTGGGCGGATTAAGCAATTTGCTGCCGGCCTGGCGCGGGTGCTTGATCCACAACTTGGCGGTGCGGGAATTTCCGCTTTTGATGGTGTAGCGGGTGCGCGGCCCGACCTGGCGCTTGACGATGAGCTGGCTCATCTCGATCTGATAAAGGGTCGAGCCTTCTTGGATGTAGTCGGTGTTGCGTTCGACCGCGAGGCTCTGCTCTAGCGCGAAGGGCACGGTGGCGCTGGCCCCAGAAGGAAGTCCATCGATCACGCCCTGGCCAAGGAAACCGCCCTCGCCGAAGAACGCCAGGGGGCCGCGTTCGAGCAGGCCGCCGGTCTGGTTGGTGAAGCGGGCCACGCGAAAGGGGTGGGCGGCCGAATCGGGCACGCCGGGATCCGGGGCGAAGAGAAAAGAGGACTCGCCCGGTACTTCTTTGTCGAGCAGTAAGAGCATGGTGGCGCTGCCGTTCGGCACGGTCACGGGTTCGGGCAATTCGTAGCGGGTGGCGCCGCCGGTGACCGCCACGGCCGCGAGCGCAGCCAGGTTACGCGGGCGCGAAGGCGCGGCGGGGTAATACGAGTCCCTTGGTCCTCGAAGGGCATAAAGTCCCTTGTTCTGCATTCCTGCGCCCCGGCGCATGGCTTCCGCCTTTTTTGCTGGCGCAGCGGCGGCTTTGGGTGCCTCCGCTCCTGACGAGGCAGCCTCAGCGATGTCCATTTCCATCGCTGGGGCCGCGGCCGGCGCGGGCGGCGGCGGAGGCGCCTCGGCCAGGCTGGTTTCGGACTGAGGCACCACGGCCATGACCTCGTTGCCTTCGACCAGAATCGGCCGGCTTGGGATCACGGGCGTTTCCAACTGCGTCTGCAGGGCCAGCGGTGCGTCCGCGACGACGGTCAGCCGGGTGTTTCGCCAATCCTCGCCCGAGAGGTTCTGTACGATGCCCCAGACTTGCAGATGAACTTTGTCCTTTTCCAGCACCAGGCGGTACGACGGCCGCCACACGGGCGCCTCGGCGATGTAGCCCACGGCCAGATCGTGCTCGCGGCCGTCGAGCTCCATCACGACCTTCTCGAGACGCTTCTTGGGATCCTTGGGCGCGGCGGTCTTCTTCGGGTCGGCGTCGCCGGGCGGGGAATCCGCCTCGTCTTCCCTGTGCAGAGGGAAGGACGCGGCCCGCACCGAGCTGCCGCCCTTTTCCATCACGGCGAAGCTCGCCAGGAAATCGCCGACCTCGTCGCCGCGCACGCGGAAGCTCACCCGATCGCCGGTCACCCGGCCTTCGCGTTCGAAATAGGCCACGCCGTTGCGGTAGATGACTACACGCTTGAGCGCCAGTCCGTCGACTTCGATGGGCGGCGAGGTAGCGCATGAGCTAGGCAGAAGCGAAGCGATACCAAGGGCGAGCAGCGCGCGATTTGTCATGGCCGCGGATCATCGGCCAGTTTCACACCCGGCGCAAGCGCACCTGAAAACGCCGCCGCATGCGCTAGGATAGCGCGCAACCCATGAACGTAGGCTACCTTATCAATCAGTACCCGCGCGTGAGCCATAGCTTCATCCGCCGCGAGATCGCCGCCCTGGAACAGCGAGGGGTGGTCGTGCATCGCTTTTCGATTCGGCCGTGCCGCGACGAACTCGCCGATACCCGCGACCGTGCGGAGCTCCCCAAGACCATCGTCATTCTAAGCAGCAAAGTGCGCTTGCTGGCGGCTGCCGTGACCGTGGGCCTGCGCAACCCGCTCGGATTTGCGCGCGCCCTGCGCGAGGCCTTGCGCCTGCACGCACGATCCGACCGCGGCTTGGTAGCGCACATGGCCTATCTTGCCGAGGCGTGCGTTCTGCTCGGGGAACTGCGGCGCCGGAAGATTCGGCATCTGCACGCGCATTTCGGCACGAATCCCGCCGCCGTGGCGCTCTTGTGCCGATTGCTGGGCGGACCGACCTACAGCTTCACCGTGCACGGGCCCGAGGAATTCGACAAGGCGCCGCTGTTGGCACTTGAGCGCAAGATCGCCGAGGCCAAGTTCGTCGTTGCGATCAGTGAATTTGGCCGAAGCCAGCTACTGCGACTATTGCAAGCAGACCAATTTCCCAAAATACAGGTGGTGCGTTGCGGGCTCGATGTGGATCTCTTGAATGCCACGAAGGAGCCAATTCCAAATGGCGTGCGCCTGGTGTGCATCGGGCGCCTGAGCGAGCAGAAGGGGCATTCCATTCTGCTCGAGGCCGCTGCCCGGCTGGCCAAGGACGGGAAGAAATTCGAACTTGTTCTCGTGGGCGGCGGCGAACTGCGCGAAGCCTTGGAGCGAAGGATGCAATCGCTCGATCTCGGTGGTCGCGTGCGCATCACTGGCTTTGTCAGCCAAGAGCGCGTGGTCGAAGAACTGCGCGCGGCGCGGGCGCTGGTGCTTCCCAGTTTGGGCGAGGGCTTGCCCGTGGTGATCATGGAGGCGTTCGCTCTTGGCCGTCCGGTCGTAAGCACGTTCATCGCGGGAATTCCGGAATTGGTGATGCCCGGTCTTAATGGCTGGCTGGTACCTGCGGGATCGGTCGATGCGCTTGCGGCGGCAGTGGCGGAGGTGCTTGCGTGTCCCATCGAAACGCTTGAGAAAATGGCGGCGCAAGGCAAGAAATCGGTTCGCCAGCACCACGACGTGCACGCAAGCGCACTCCGTCTGGTGCAGCTCTTCGAGGGCACATGATCGCAATCCTCGATGTTCTTTTGCTGCTTGCTGCCGCAGCCTTCGGCATTCCCACGGCGCTACTTTGCGCCGAATGCTTGCTGGGGCTGTTGCCCCGGCGCCTGCGCCGTGAAGGCGTCGAAGAAAAACGTCCGACGATTGCCGTGGTGGTTCCCGCGCACGACGAAAGTAGCGTAATCGGCGCAACCGTCGAGCATCTTCGCCAACATATGGGCACCGGCGACACCCTTCTTGTCGTGGCCGACAATTGCGGCGACGACACGGCTCGAATCGCGCGGGAGGCTGGCGCAACGGTCATCGAGCGGGTCGACCCCGAGCTCCGCGGAAAGGGCTATGCGCTGTCGTTTGCAACCGCCTACCTGAAAGAACACGATGCTCCCGATGCCGTGCTGGTGGTCGATGCCGATTGCCGCATCTCCGACGGCGGGGTCGGCCAACTCGCTTCCTTGGCCTTGCAAACGCAACGGCCAGTGCAAGCCGACTACACGCTCACCCCGCCGCCGTCGGCCGGCCCGGGCGCGCATATCTCCGCGTTTGCCTTCAGGGTGCGCAATCGGATTCGACCGCGCGGTCTCGAACGCCTGGGCGGGGCCGTGCACTTGGCCGGAACGGGCATGGCCTTTCCTTGGGCCGTGTTTGCCGGCGCACCGCCCATGAAAGGCCACATCACCGAGGATTTGGCCCTCGGGGTCGAACTCACGCTCGGCGGACATGGGCCCATGCTCTGCGGGGACGTTCACGTGACGAGCGATCTCGCCCCCAATCACGCGGGTCAGGCCACGCAACGGCAACGCTGGGAATCAGGGCACTTGCAGACCTTGGCGAGGTACGTGCCCAGGCTCCTGGCGCAAGCCTTCGCGCAGAGCAAGCCCAGACTGCTGCTTTCGGCCGTCGATTTGGCCGTTCCGCCACTGGCCATGCACGTGACCTTGTTGCTCGGCGCCTGCGTGCTCGGGATTGCGGGATGGATTTTGGGAATGTCCTCGCTTCCGGCGACCGTGTTTGCGGCCGAGATCGTCGCGATGGCCGTCAGCATCGGCCTTTTGTGGTTCGTCGCGGGCCGCGACGTGATTCGCTTCGAGGATTGGCTGAGTCTTCCCGGCTACGTCCTGGCAAAACTTCCAGGCTACCTGCGACTCCTCGGCCGCAAGCGCCACCTCGATTGGAAGAAGACGGAACGCAACAAGTAGGCGGGGATCCCTTCCCTACTTCACCTCCGACTACCGCGTACGCGGAGATCGGCGCAAGAGCTTCACCTCCGTGCCGTCGATGAACCGCTGCTCCTGGACCACCTCGTACCTTGACCCGAAGAAATTCAGCACGTGGTGCAGGTTGGGCGATATTCCGTCCAAAGAGTCGATGTGTTTGCACACGAGCCACACAAGATCATTCCCCAGTCCGCCGAGCGCCTCTTCGATGGCACTTTCGGATGGGACCACCAGATTGTGGTAGTCAAGCCGGCCCAGCGGAACGGGACGCGGCAAGGGAACCAGGCGATTTTGACCGTGGTAGTAGTTGGCCAACACCAGGGCCTCGTCGCTGGGGAAGATTGCGATGGGCTGACCGGGCCGCTCGTAGCTCTGGATGTAGTGGGCAATCCGTCTGGCGTCGCCGCCCTTTGCCACCAAGCCAAAGCCGAGAAGTTTTAGATCTTCGTGGATGGCAATGCGGCACCTTTGCCAGGCGAGCGCTCCGTTGCTGACCAGCAGAAGCAGCACGCAGATCGCCGTCACTCGCCTGCCGAAGACGGCCAAGAGTGCGAAAAGGGCCACCGTCCCTGGCATGATGAGGAGGGTCGCATAGCGAAAAGGCTCGACGAGGTGCCGGCCGACGGCGATGCCGATCGCCCCCACCGAGAGCCCGAAGCAAGCGAAGCCGATCCACCAGAGGCCGAGAGCGCGGATGCGCGACGACCCGAAGCCGATCCTGCGGATGGCGACCGCGGCGGCCACCCAAGGAAATAAGCGGAAGGCCCAGAAAAGGACGCGCTGGCCGTGCGCGGAATGCATGTGCATGGCCCAGTCGCTGAACGCCGGCAGAACAATGTAGTCGCAACGTTCGAAGATGAACTGAGAATACTCCCGCACGGAATAGGGCGAAGGCATGGTGCCTTCGGAGAGCCGCAATTGCGCTGGTACCGCCAGGAGCAGTGGTGTCGCAAGCGCGGCCGCGAGCGCCATGGGCCGAAGGTATCGGACGGCGCCGCGCCAGCGTCCGGTGGCGAGCAGTGCCATCCACAGCGCGAGCAAGAGGAAGCCCAGGTAGTACTGCGTGTACAGGGCCAAGGCGGCGAGCAGGCCGAAGTAGATCTCGTCCCGCAGGCGCGCGCCTTCCGTGAAGAACGCCCGGACGAAAGCAAGCAGCAGGCAAGCGGCGAGGAGAGTGGCGAGCGCGTAGACGCGGATCTCGAGAACCGCGTACAGGAAAAGTGGGTGAAGGGCGAGAAGGGCGGGAAGGGCGGCCTCGGATAGATCGGGAAAGACCCGCCGCGAGAAGCGTGCACCAACGATGAGCGTGGCGGCTCCGCAGAGGACGGAGAAGAGCCGGGCGAACTCTGGGCTCGGATGAATAGCGCGCCAGAGGTGGAGCAGGCCAAAGTAGAGCGGAGCTTGTCGCTCGAAGTAAAATCCGGCACGGAGCGATTCGATCAGAGAAAGGGAGGATGTGCGGAGCGAATAGGCTTCGTCGACCCACATGGGCAGCCCGATGGCAAGCGGCACGGCAAGCCCTAGGTAGATGGCCAATACCGCAAATAGCGGCGCGTGACATCTGGCCCAGCTCGGCGTCGGGAAGTCGGATTGCACAGCCGGTGATCGATCCAATCCAGTTTCCCTTAGCAGGACACCCACGGCTCCGCAAGCCGCCCTGGTCGGAGGAACCCCGGGGTACAGCGCGAGACTTTGGGGTGGGCAGGGCCTGGTGCGCGTGTTACACGAATGGCCGGTGAGTGATCAAGACGTTGAGGTACCGCGGACGGTGGCGTCGCTGTCGAGCGTGAAGGCGCGAATCGCCGCAGGTGCCAGCTGGACGATCATGGGCTACGGCGCCCAGCAAGTCATCCGACTTGGCAGCAACCTCGTGCTCACGCGCTTGCTGGTGCCCGAAGCGTTCGGGCTCATGACGCTGGCAACCATCTTCATCGCGGGCTTGGAAATGCTCTCCGATGTGGGCGTCGGAACCTCCATCATTCAAAGCAAGTCCGGTGACGATCCGCGGTTCCTCGACACTGCGTGGACGATTCAGATCATCAGGGGTTTCGTGTTGCTCTTCGCGGGCCTCATCGTGGCGTGGCCCGCGGCGCGCTTCTATTCCGAGCCGCGGTTACTACCCCTGATGGCTGCGAACTGCGTCGGTATCGCCATTCGGGGTTTCACTCCAACCCGGATCCACTCCCTGAACCGCAAGGTTCTGCTGGGACGCCTCACGGTGCTGGAATTCACGTGCCAGGTATTGACCACCGGGATCACGGTGTGCGCCGCCTGGGCCATGCGATCGGTGTGGAGTCTGGTGATAGGCTACGTCGCCGGAGATATCGCCCGAGTCACTCTCAGCTACCTCATGCTTCCCGGGCATCGGCATCGCCTTCATCTCAATCGCGAGGCTGCCCGTGAAATCGCCCGCGTGGGCCAGTGGATTCTGCTCAGTTCCGCGGTGACGTTCGCGGCGGGAAATCTCGATCGCTTGGCCATGGGGCGGATGCTGTCCGTGCGCGAGCTGGGGATCTACGGAATTGCCGCCAACTTGGTGGGTTCTTTGGTGACCGTTGGCCGCGTGGTGGGTTCCCGCGTGTTCTTTCCCATCCTGGCCGAGACCATCCGGGACGCGCCGGAAAAACTCTATTCGAGGCTGCGCAAGGCGCGCGTGCTCTGGGCAGTACCAACCTGCGCGGGTCTATGCGTCTTCGCCGTCTTTGGCGACTGGATTGTCCACGTCTTGTACCCACACGCGTTCCAGGATGCCGGCTGGATGCTGCGTATCCTGGCGGCCGGCTCGATCATGGCGGTTCTCAATCAAACGACGGGCGTGGTCTGGCCATCTTTGGGCGAATTCCGCACCATCACCATTCTCATGGTCGTCCAGGTCGCCACCATGCTGGCGGCCATGTTGATCGGCAACAGACTCTACGGCACGGTCGGTTTCGTGGTCGGTTATGCGAGCGTCGAACTACTCGTCTATCCCGTGCAGGCTGCGCTCATCGCGCGGCGCAAGCTGTGGCAGCCCGAGGTGGATCTCCCTGTGCTTGCTGCGAGCGCCATCGTCATCGCGCTCGGGGCGATCCTTCGATGGCGGTGAGGCGATGGCGGTGAGGCGATGG
>Ga0265316_10006250_pt1 | contig 11416 bp, 6 predicted proteins | sample 4522metaG_FD_202092 | JGI IMG/M metagenome (GOLD analysis project Ga0265316, IMG submission 202092) | Rhizosphere microbial communities from Carex aquatilis grown in University of Washington, Seatle, WA, United States - 4-5-22 metaG | ecosystem: Host-associated > Plants > Roots > Rhizosphere >...
CAATTAACCTTTCTCTGTTTGAATCGAGATACTCAACGAATTCCTTAAGGCCCAGTTCAGAGCGAAATTCTTCATAACGTGCAGTTCCTCCATTACCATCATCGACGAGTTCCCTCATATCTCTAATTGTGAGAAGTATTCCTTTGTTAAGGAAAGCCAATTCGCGAAGACGCGCTGAAAGAATCTCAAAGTTAAATTCGGTTGTTTGGAAGATAGTACCATCCGGTTTAAAAGTCGTCGAAGTTCCTGACTTATCAGACTTTCCAATAACTTCAACAGGGGTTATTGGCTTTCCTTTTTCATATTCCTGTTTGAAGATTTTACCTTCCCTTTGTATAATCACCGAAAGGTGCGCTGAAAGGGCATTTACGCACGAAACACCAACACCATGAAGACCTCCGGATACTTTATAAGAATCCTTATCAAACTTTCCACCTGCATGTAAGACGGTCATTACTACCTCAAGGGCCGATTTCTGTTCTTTCTCCATTATTCCTGTTGGAATACCTCTTCCGTCATCTGTTACAGTTACGGAACCATCTTCATGAATAACAACTTCAATTTTAGTACAATAGCCCGTTATCGCCTCATCGATGGAATTATCAATAACCTCATATACAAGATGATGCAGTCCTTTTATGCCAATATCACCAATATACATTGCAGGTCTTTTCCTCACGGCCTCAAGACCCTCCAGTACCTGAATATTATCTGCTGAATAATCCTTACTGTCCTGCAACTTCTTTTCTTTCTCGCTCATTGTTCCTCTATTTTTAAGTCAACATGTTATAATATCAGTTATAAATAATAAGACCAAAATATTTAAGAGGAGACATATATGATTTGACTCCTTTTAAATAACATCAAACTTGCTTTTTTGGTAATGAAATCAGGATATCTTTTTTACTGTTTCCAGTTATCAGAATCAACCTCACTTTTCCTATTATAAATTCTTGATATTATGATTATTAATTATCGAGACAAATATAAGGATTTTAAATTGTTTTTTCTTAAAAAAATGTTAAAAATAATGCACATTTTTCAGCAAAAAATTAACAGGGAAAAATCAGGTATGACGGTATGTTCACAACCTCAGGATTTTTGCACCCAACCACTTAAAAGGGAACAAGGTTAAAGGATCAATTATAGACTATAAGTAAACCCGACCATGAACAGGAATCCCTGTGAGGGATAAAATACCCACTCATAATAGCGGTTATTAGCAATATTATTAAGCTTCGTCCAGAATGAGAGTATTTTTGAGTAACGATATTCAGCACTTATGTTAAGATTAAGATGAAATGGCATTTGGAACATATATTCCTGACCCGGGTTAATGGGAACTGTTGGATTTGCTTCCTGAACAGGTAAATTCTGCAGATATCCGTTGACTATCTCTCTTCGCTTACCCTGGGCTGATATATCAATACCCGCAATAATCTTATCCCTCATGTTATATTTCAATCCCAGCTTAGCCTCCCAATCTGGTTTATCCCACGCATATTTAAATTTTGAAAGTGTATACTTATACAGGTTTGCCGAACCAAAGAAAGAGAGTTTATCATTTATCGGTCCACTCATTTCAGCATGAACATTGAGTACTTCCGCATCGTCGGTAACAGCAGAAAAATAACTTCCTCTGGAAGTAACATTCACACTATCAGTAACAACATTATTGGAATAGAATAGCATATTGCTGATCACAGAATATGATGCTGAAACCATATAATTTCCTCCTAATCCTGTATTTCCTCTTAAACCGGAAGAAATAACGAGGTCATGACTCGTATTTGGCAATTTAAAGAGGCTGCCATCGCGCATTAAATACGGATTTTCAGAAATTATTGCCGATGGCTCATTCTTATCAAGCTTCCCGGAAATTCCTGCAAAGAAGCTGACATAAGACGGGACAACATTTAGGCTGATATTAACATCAGGATAGAGATGGAACCTCGCAGTTGCAGTCATATTCCTATCGAGTAATGCTTCAATTCCTAGCTTATAGCTCCATTTTTCAGAACTTTTTTTTATGAATGGGCTGATAGAAAAAATGTATTTTGGCGTAATCAGAAGAGAGTCAGGAAGTTTGCAATAGTCATAGTTTATACCGGAACCAATATATAATCCTTCATATGATTTTGAGACTATTCCTGAAAATCCGGCACTATGCTGATAGAGATTTTTTTCATTATAAAAGTAGTTATAATAAACATCGAATTTATAAGATAACCTGGTGGAATCCATGTTTAAGGAGGACAATGAAGCTTTTGCACCTAAATTATTATAACGCATCCTAATTTCACCTTTTCCAGGCGTAAAATCCATTAGAAGAGGATTGAAATATTCTGTTGTAATTGGAGAATAGCCATATGCATGTCTGATCTTCTGACTAAAATCGACTGAGGTTTTAAGGACATTGTTCCTGAAGAATTTACTACCAAAGAGAGAGACATCATTATCCATATATCCTGCAAAAACCATCCTGCCATTATCCAGTTCAACCTTTCCGTTGGATGAAAAATGCCGTCCGTAGAAACCGATTGATCCCTTCTTTGATCGCTCATTTGTAACACTGACTTCGGCCAGTGGTGTGAGATAATTCCCGATTCCCAGGTTTATGTAACCTTTGTAAAGCTTAGGAAGAGGATCAGGAAGCAGTGAAGCTGCCTTAATCGGACTGATGGTATACTCAGGAAGAAAAGGTGTGGTCTTTACATCATAACGAAAGTCAGGTCTGACTTTCGAAGTATCATTCAAATCGGGCAAAAAGCTCCTTTTTTGGGATTCCGGCAGAGATGGTTTATACGGATTGTACAAAGTAACTTCTCTTTTAAGTCCGGTCTCCTTTTTCTTTACCTGGGCGTTAGCCGGCAATAAAGAGAAAATAATGAGGATTGGTATAATCAGATTTATTTTTAACATGTCAAATCAATTTCTTTATCATTTCTTTATTATTGCTGAACACTATTTTGCAATTTGTCATTTTTATCAGTGTCAGTCTTGTTTTCGTCAAGTGAATTTAATTTAGCTTTTACCTCATCGAGGATTCCGTCGTTATCAACCTTGTAATAATCCTTCAGGCTCTGGAGTGTGGCACGGGCTTGCAGGCTATCGCCTTTTTTAATGCTTATATCTGCAAGAAGAAGAAAAACTCTTGCCATCCAGAACTGATGAGGCGATTTCTGATCGATGAATTCAGTAATTACCTTTTCAGCTTCGGCCGGTTTATCTTTTTTATTAAGAAGCTCAGCTACCCTGTATTTTGACTCTGCTCCTTCCACGCTGGTCACTTCTGTTGCTACTTTCCTGAATTCTCTCAGGGCATCATCAAAATTATTGAGACTATAATTTGCTTTCGCACTCATAAATGTAGCTTCTCTTGCCAACTCCTCCGGTATATTAGGTAAATTGATAATCTTTCCTGCTGCAATGATAGTCTTCTGTGCATCACCAGCCTGATAAGCCGATTTAAGCTCTCCTTTAAGAGAAATGAGGGTATTTGCATCACTTGAGGAAACCTTTTCCAGTTTCTCATAATAATTAAGGGATGCCGTATAATCTTCTTTATCGTAAAGCATTGATGAAGCAATAATTAATGATTGCTCAAGAAATTGATTATTTGGTTCGTCAGAAACTTCTATGTACAATTTAAGCGCCTCATCATTTTTTCCTGCCGATCTCAGGCATTCCGCAAGGTAATACTGCGCATTTTGTCTGAAACTACCTTCCGGAAATTCACTGAGATAGCTTTTTAAAACATCGGTAGCTTTATCATATTTACCGGTCATAAACAGGTTTTCACCTGACATATACAGCAGGGAATCCTTCTGAACAAGGTTTATATCACCATATCCATCAAGTGTCTTTACATAAGCAAAATATGCATCGACTTCATTTAAATCGACATAGGTATTTCTAAGTCCGGTCATTGCATCCCTTGCTTCCGGTGTTGATTTATAGTTCTCTATCACCTTTTTATACTGGGAAATAGCCTTTTCATTTTCCCCGATGTTATAATATAGCAAGCCCAGCTGAACTATAGAACGAGGAACAAATGAACTGCCAGAATAATTTGAGATGATTGTATTGAAATCTGATTCTCCATTCTTGAAATCTTCGAGGACCAGGTAAGCCCTGCCTCTTTCGAAAATGGCATCCGGAACAAATGTCGAAGAAGGAAATTTCTGTATAAGGGCTGTAAGCACATTAATTTTCCCTTTTGTATCATTTATAAGACCAAGTGAAAATCCTTTCTGAAACATAGCATAATCAACATCCTGATTACCGTATGCAATAACTTTATCGTAATAATCTATTGCGGAAGAATAATTGGTGGCAATATAATAGCAATCGGCAATTCTGTTCTTCGCATCTGCAATAACTTCCGGTCTGGGGTTATTAGCCCCCGATTCGAAAGCTTTAAAATTATTTAATGCGTTCGTATAATCTTTAAGATTAAAGAAAGTGTAACCAAGATTATACTTCACAAGGTTATACTCGCTCAGGAGAGTTGAACCTGGCAATCCCATAAACAACATATAATCATCTTTTGCCATATCATAATGACCGAGCCTGTACTTAGCCTCACCACGCCAATAGGTAGCTCTTGCCCTGATCTGCATGTTGTATTTTTCATATTTGAGTGATTTGTCAAACATACTGATTGATGCATCGATCTCGAGGTTTTTAAAGAGTTCCAGTCCCCTGAAAAACGCAACTTTCTGATACGCCTCTTCCAGCCTGCTATCTTTGTTGCCAATTTTATCAAGTGCAGCAAGCGCGGCTTTGTAGTTTTTGATCTGCATAAAAGTACCTACAAGATAATCATACACCTCCTGGATCCTTTTGGACCCCGGATAGAGATCAATGTATTCCTGAAAGGCCGCAATAGCTTCTCCAAATGGAGCATATGCTGTCTCGTAGGTAAGTTTTGCAAAGTTGTAAAGCGATTCTTCCTTGATCTTCTTGTCAAAATTCATGACAGAAGCCTCACCAAATGCTAATCTGGAACGTTGTTTGTCACCTTTCTGCAGATAGCAATCACCAAGAATATCCCAGATATTCTGACTGAGAAGATCATTCTTCGCAGCAATTTCAAGAAAAAGTTTGATGGCTTTATCAATATCTCCCGTTTTATAATAACAATACCCAAGTTCATATTTATCTTCCCGGCCACTGGCCTTAGCTCCTGCTGAGTATTTCTCAAGATAAGGCAATGCTTCTTTATAATTCTCCTTGCTGTAATAAGCGTCTCCTATAAATCTGTAAAGTTCAACAGCCCTCGTTTTTCCTGCCGACTTTAGAAGATCGGGAGCCATTGACAGAATACCGTCATAATCTTTCTGCATGTACAGAATCTGAACAATATAGAATGGCACAATACTTCCGAACGTTTCATCCTCTTTGAGCCGCACGAATCCTTCCAGGGCTGTCTGGTACATTTTCTGCTCGTAAGCAATCTGTGAAAAATAATAAACTGCAGGTTGCGTATATTCTGTATCGATATCTTTAATTTCAGAAAACATCAGAAGAGCTTTGCTCTGATCACCCTTAATGTACAGCGAATATCCGAACCTGAAAAAATATTCCGACAATTTGTCTGATTTCAATTCCTGTCTGTTCACAGTTTCATAATAGTCTGCTGCTTTCCTGAAGTTCTTATTCTGATAGAAATAGTTTCCCAGTTCGAGTCTGGCATCATTAATCCGCGGACTTTCAGGATGTGTGTATATAAACATCATCATCCTGTATTCGGCATCCGGGTTGAAAAGTTTCAATGCTGCAATTGAACTGTAATATTCGGCATCAGCTACAAGTATGAGGTTGGATTTATCGCCATTTCTGACGAAAGAATCGAAAAGTCTTATTGCAGCCGGGTATTTCTCCTTATTGAATAATTCCATTCCCCTGTAAAATTCAGACCCGATTTCTTTGGCAGTAAACTGAACCTGCGATGATACAGGAAGTATGAATAATAAAAGGAAGCTGAATATTAAAATGAATTTGTTTCTGTTCATAACTTATTTTTTTTGGCTCTTCACAAAAAAAACCTGTTTATGCTTTAAATAATAACAATTGCATATAACATATTAATTGTAAGCCACATATAACAATAACCCGGATCTTTTAATTAATCGTAAAATTACAACTATTAAACGCCGTCAGGAGGCCTTTATTACTGATTTTATCAACATATAAATGTTAATTATCAATTCTTTCCTTATTTTGCACATTAAATCACCGGAAAATGCAGGAGAATCTTCCACTGGATGTTATCATAGAATTGACAAACTGCAGTATTTGGCAGCAGAATCATCTGGTTCTGTCCAAAGTTAATCTGCGTATAGGGAAAGGTGAATTTCTTTACCTTGTAGGAAGAGTTGGCAGTGGTAAATCGAGCCTGATTAAAACTCTGAACGCCCAGATACCTCTGAAAGAGGGTACCGGACTTGTTGCAGGATATGACCTTTCAAAAATTAAAAAGAAGGAGGTTCCTTACCTTCGCAGAAAAATAGGGATCGTCTTTCAGGATTTCCAGTTACTTACCGACAGGTCGGTAAATGAGAATCTTGAATTTGTTCTGAAAGCAACAGGGTGGAAAAACAGGACAGAAATAGATACCCGTATCGGTGAAGTTCTTGAAAAGGTCGGCCTTGGGATAAAGGGTTATAAAATGCCCCATCAGTTGTCGGGAGGCGAACAACAGCGTGTTGTCATCGGAAGGGCCCTTCTGAACGATCCTGAAATAATCCTTGCCGATGAACCTACAGGCAACCTCGATCCGGAAACATCCGAAGGAATATTAAAGCTTCTTACAGATATCAGTAAAACGGGCAGAGCTGTTGTTGTCGCAACACATAATTATACACTTCTTAAGAAATTTGCGGCACGGACAATTAAATGTGAAAACGGAGAGCTGAGAGACTTGATTAATGATGAGGAGATGGAGCTTTTAGTTTGAACGGCCAGAAAAGTCTGTTACGATAAAGACGGTAATATGGCACCTTCACACTTCCGAATGATTCAATGAAAGATGTAACTGATGGTATTGAGGCACCGGCCAAATCAAGTATAGTTCTTGTTGATGAATAGTTTTTTATTAATTCATTGACAACAAAATATTCAATCCGTCTTTCGCGGCTTAACGGGGTATTGACAACAAACAGGATAGTCTTGTTTCCACGAATCTCAACAAGGAAAAGCCCGAAAATCAGTTTTTTCCTTGCTCCTCTTACACCAATCAGTTTTCCCTTTTTGTTGATAATGCAAAAATTCATCAGGTTTTTAAGGCGCTGATAGTCATGAATTTTAATGCCACTTATTTCTTTCCCATTATTCTGTATAAAAAGATTGATGATCTCATCTGGTTTAATGTCAGAAACAAGTTCAGGACTTTTTCTGCCTGATGCTTCAATATTTCTCCTGCAGTGATCCGAAAAATCATTGAATATTGTCCCATATTGTTTAGAAAGATCCAGCTCATAATTGACTCTTTCAGACACTTTGTATCCGTCAGTATAAATTTTCTGCCCGATGCATAAATCGATAAGTTTAAAGAAATCAGGCATATAATCAAGAAACTCGCCTATTGCCGTTGAAACAGGTTTGTCTGGAGAAAATGCACCCAGTTGCTGAAGAAAAGCGGGGGTTGATATATATTGTATCCCGAAACGGCTGAATCCCGGAACCGGAAAAACAGAATCATAATCATCATCGATAAGCGCCTGCCAGCCCGGAGCCATTATATCAAGATACCACGAATATGCATAAGGCTTTGCCCCGGGAGTGTTTTTAATACAATTATCCCATTGTTCCCTGTCTATTTCATTATGCTTAAGGTAAACTATCATGGTTTCTGGTTTTTGACCAAAAATTCAAAAACTTCACGCCAACCTTTCCATTCCTCATTATCAAGCAAAGAAGTATTATGCCATATACTCACAAAAAGTCCGCCAACATTTCTGGTTTCATTTATCAGTTTTAAGATGATCTCCTTGGAACTTACCGGGTCAAGTTTCTTGTAGTCGGAAAGTGTATCATCCATTACCTGGAAAGGAACGATCTTAAGACTTGTCTGTTTATCTTCAGAAACATTATAAAAGAAATAGGGACGGGCAATCCCTGCCCTGAAACCCGGTTCGTCAGGATAACCCATTGAATAGTCTTCCGAAATACCTGCCTGAAGAATATTATTATAAGATCGCGGCATATATAATCTCAGATAATGGAAACGGCTTAAACTCACCTCTTTTCCAAGAATAGAATGAAGATGATCTGTTTCAGTACTAATAAGTGATCCGTCTCCTCCAGCGATGAATGACGGATGCAGACCTGCAGGAAACTTATCAGCAATTTTATGAATAAGTTTCCGGTATTCATCATTTCTCCAGGAGGGGTTTTTATCGAATTTTGAATGACCCCCAACCGGGAAAAAGAACCTTGTGTCAGTACTATTCTTCTCAATGCTTTCGATGATATAATCAAAAACATCGTATGGATCTTTTTCGCCTTTTGCAATAATCCGGTACCTTTCGTTTACGGTTACCGGAGTTCTGTTTTTGTCATGGAACAGACCTCCGATAGATCTGAAAATATTCTTACCCTGGTATGCAAAGGGTTGATCCGTGTCTATGGTTAGTAACGCCTTATATTCATTACGTCTGAAAACAATATTAGGGAACCGTTTCAGGAAAGCCTTTGACAGCTCTTTTGCCCACAGATCGACAATGGGTTTCTCAAGGAAACCATTTTTGAAAGCAATCGAGGAAGAAGAAGGAAATCTTCCAAATTCATCAGGTTTAAATTCGAGATACTCCTCAAACCTGCTTACAAGATAAAAGGAGGCGGCAAAAATATCGAATGGGAGATCGGAATCGGATGCTATCTGAAAAAATACCGGTAACCCTTTCCATTCACTGAGAATGATCTCCTTTGCAAGAATTCCCTTTTCAAATAAAAGTGATTCGGGACAGATTTTGAAGGAGCCGGATATTTTATCAGAGGAATAATTAATAACAGGATGTTTCCCCAGCTTACGCTTGTCAGTAATAACCTGCCATTGCAAGCCGAGAATATCTCCGAGGATAATACCTGCGATATAACTTAGACGAGGAGAATCCTCTGCCGAAAATATTTTTACCGGTCCCGAATCCATAATTACAAATTTATGTAATTACTTGTTATTTAAAGGTATAATGTTTAGGAATTCTACAAAAAAAAATTAGATGAATTTAATATTGCTTTCCCACCATAAAGTTTGGAATGCACTGGAGTTTGGAGAGCCTAAATATATAAACAACTTATAGATAAATAACTCCAGGCACTTTAGGCACTTTAGTCACTTTAGTCACTTTAGTCACTCCAAACTATTATTGGTACTTTCCTCCAAAATCTGGTTAAAAAAAGTTATATTTGATTGTCTCCTGATAGACATGATAAATTTGATTTATAACTACATTTTAGATTTTAAATATGTTTTTTTTTGCGCGGTAAGAATAATTTTGGTCAGTAATTTAGATTTATTTCATGGCCCAGTTGATGCAGTATAACCTCAACCTTAACCTTAACCTTAGCCGAAACCTTCATTCTCCCGGAAATATGAAACTTGCAATTATTGGAATTTTAGTAATAGCATCTCTGCGGTTCTCCCCCATCCAGGCCCAGATTGAAAATCAAAACTCTGCCCTTACTGAATTTGAGAAAAACAGTGAAGTAATTTTTGAAAAGGTTTATTTGCATCTAGACCGTCCATATTACTCTTCCGGTGATGATATCTGGATTAAAGCTTATCTGGTCGACGCTATGACAAACGAATTATCTGAGAACAGTAACAACCTTAACGTTGAACTTATTTCGCCCGGATCCAAAATAATTAAAAGGTTGACCTTAAGAATTGAAAAGGGATTGGGGTTCGGTGATTTTCACCTCGGGGATTCAATTGCATCGGGAAATTACCTGATCAGGGCATACACCAACCGGATGCGGAACTTTGGAGAAATTTTCTTTTTTGAAAAAGAAATTGTCATTGAAAATCAAATAGATATTAAATCGTTAAATAAACCTGATTTTGAAGAAAGCAAGGAAAAGGTTGATGTGCAATTTTTTCCGGAAGGCGGGCCGTTAATTGAAAATGTATACACTCTGCTGGGTTTTAAAGCAATAAATTCCTCAGGTTATGGATGCGATGTAAAGGGTCAGGTATTTTCTTCTTCTGGCGATACAATAATAAGCTTCTCCAGCACACATCTCGGCATGGGGAGTTTTTTCTTTCTCCCGAAAAAAGGCTTAAAATATTTTGCTGCAGGATTTGCCGGGAATGGAATTCCTTTCAGAGTTGAACTTCCCGATGCATTAGAAACAGGGTATTCCATAAAAGTATCCGATATCAATAAGGATTATTTCCGCGTAACTATTAAAACAAATCAGGAAACTCTCGACCAGGCTACCGTTAAAGAAATGGACATTACTGGAACATCTCATAATTCACTATGCCTTACTGCCAGAGTAAAGGTAAAAGCGATTGATAATCCGGTTAATTTATCAAAAAAGGAGTTTCCTCAAGGGATTGCCTGTTTAACGCTGGTAGATACCACTGGCAGGAGATATTGCGAGCGTGTGTTTTATATTCATCCGAGAGAGAATTATCGCATAAGCATCATTCCGGATCAGGAAGTTTATGCCCCAAGGCAAAAAGTGACTTTACAAATCTCAGTAAGGGACACTTCTGACATACCGGTTTCTGCAAACCTTTCGGTTTCTGTTGTCGATGGCAACCAGATAAAAGGCTTTGAAAAGAAATCTGATATAAACTCATATCTATTTCTTGAATCCGAGCTAAGAGGTTATATCGAGCAGCCTTCCTATTATTTTGACACAATCATCTCCGAGCGTTATCAGGCACTTGATAACCTGTTGATCACTCAGGGGTGGCGTAATTTTATCTGGAACAATCTTCCTGATACAGTTAGTAAATTTAATTACCCGACAGAAGAAGGAATTACAGTATCGGGCAGGCTCAGGCATGTCTGGTCGGATAAACCAATCACAGGTGCCAACATATCGATGGCCCTGTCGGAGAATGTAAGCTCATCTTTTAAATTTACTCTTACAGACAGTGTCGGCAAATATCATTTTTATGGACTTAATTTTACGGGCCCTCAAAATATTCTGGTGTATGCCGCTGATAAAAAAGGTATTGGGAAAGGATTGATTTTGTTAGATTCAATTTTCAGTGATTCGGCCCCTGTAAATTATAAACAGGTACAAAGGGCCAAAACAATCGCTAAGAATATTTCAAACAGTATTGATATTCCCAATATTATTCAGGTTTCCGATAATTATGAAATTTCTGATTATAAGAATGAAGCAGGACGGAAATATAACATCATGAAAAAGTATCATATAACTGATACAATCG
>Ga0265316_10006252_pt1 | contig 11414 bp, 7 predicted proteins | sample 4522metaG_FD_202092 | JGI IMG/M metagenome (GOLD analysis project Ga0265316, IMG submission 202092) | Rhizosphere microbial communities from Carex aquatilis grown in University of Washington, Seatle, WA, United States - 4-5-22 metaG | ecosystem: Host-associated > Plants > Roots > Rhizosphere >...
TATATCAGGTTCAATTTCCGGGAATTATGATAAAACTGACTCTATTTCTCTTATATACAAGGCTCTGGTAATGGGGTTGCGTGATTATTTTACTAAAACAGGTTTAAAAAACAGTATTATCGGGCTTTCGGGCGGCATAGATTCTGCCCTTTGCCTTTGTCTCGCTGTGGATGCTCTGGGTAATGAAAACGTGAGGGCATTGCTTATGCCGTCACGATACTCATCTGATCATTCTGTAAGGGATGCCGTAACACTTGCAAATACTCTCAAAGTGCATTATGATACCGTAAATATTGAAAAACCATTCAGAGCTTTCGAGGATGATCTTGCACACGTTTTCAAAGATATGAAGCGCGATGTTACCGAAGAAAATATTCAGGCCCGGGTAAGAGCTATTCTGCTGATGGCTGTATCAAATAAATACGGATGCATAGTACTAAATACATCCAACAAGAGCGAAGCTGCAGTTGGATATGGGACTCTCTATGGAGATATGGCCGGTGGGTTATCAGTGATTGGTGACGTTTATAAAACTGATGTTTACAGGCTGGCCGACTTCATTAACAGGGAAAGTGAAATCATACCTCAAAACATTATAACGAAATTGCCATCAGCTGAATTAAGACCTGACCAGTTTGACACTGATTCACTTCCTGATTACAACATTCTCGATTCAATATTGTACCAATATATCGAATTACAAAAACCTGCCAGTCGTATCATAAAAGAAGGTGGAGACAGGGAGACTGTGTTGAAAGTTATCAGGATGATCGACTTCAATGAATATAAAAGATATCAGGCTCCTCCTGTATTAAGGATCTCCTCAAAGGCCTTCGGAGCTGGAAGAAGAATGCCTCTCGTTGCAAGGTATTAATTAAAACACATTGCAAAAAACTGTCAATGTGCTCCTTACAACTATCTGTAATTGAATATGTTAAAAAATGTTAATTTAGATTTCATTAATTTCTTTTATTACCTTTGATTTGCAATTATACATGATAATTTCATGCAATATCTTAATCCCTATATTGAATTGTGTCTTGAAGGATCTTCATCTGTGTTTAAAGGATTAAATCTGAAGGACAAAGAAACTCTTGCCCAGCAACATAAACTGTCAATAATTAAAAAAGGGCAGTTTTTATTTAAAGAAGGAGATAAGCCGCACGGATTGATCTGTCTGGCATCAGGTAAGGTAAAAGTATTTAAGGAGGGAGTCGGAGGAAGAGGACAGATACTCAAGATGGTGCGTCAACAGGGATTTATTGGATATAAAACACTTTTTTCTGATACCCCATGGTCAGTATCAGCAATAGCAATTGAAGATTCTGCAATATGTATTTTTGAGAAAAGCTCCTTTGTAAAAACCCTGAAGAAAAATCCTGATCTTTCAATAAAACTTATAAAGATCATTGCTGATGAATTATGGGTTTCAAACAACAGGACTGTTTCTCTTACCCAGAAGCATATCAGGGGCCGTGTTGCTGAATCCATTTTGATACTGCGTGACACCTATGGTTTCGAAGTGGACGGTAAAACAATCAGGGTATCAATGTCAAGGGAAGATATCGCCAACCTTTCAAACATGACTACTTCAAACGCTATCCGGACACTTTCCATACTGGCTTCTGAAGGAATCATTGAGATTGCAGGAAGAAAGATCAGCATCCTCGACGGGAATGAAATTGAGCGTATAAGTGAACTCGGCTGATCACTGAATAATTAAAACCTGTCCGTACTACTCCCTGAAGAAGACTCTCTTCACACGTCTTGGAATTGATGTAAGTATCTCATAAGGAATGGTCTGACATATTGCAGCAAGTTCATCAATTGAAATTTTTTCGCCAAAAATTTCAGCTTCATCCCCTGCTTCTGCATTCAACCCGGTGATGTCCGCCATACACATATCCATACATACATTCCCTATTATTGGCACCCTGGAACCTCTGATAAACAGGTTCCCGTTCCTGTTACCCAGTTTGCGATTTAAACCATCAGCATAGCCAACTGGTAGTATGGCAATATTTCTATCATTTTCAGACACATCTGCACAGGCATAACCTACCGGTTCTCCTGCTCTGATTCTCTTAACCTGTGAAATCCTTGTTTTGAAACGTCCTGCAGGCTTAAGATCAAGTCCTTTAAAATGTCCGACACCGTAAATTCCAATGCCAGGCCGGACCATTTCAAACTGATATTGAGGAAAACGTGCAATACCTGAAGAATTAAGAATATGACGAAGAAAAGGGTATCCTAATGCTTCCCTTATCTGTTCAGCTGCCCTTAAAAATACTTCCACCTGATGGTGACTGAAATAATCAAGAGCAGGGTCCTCGCTTCCTGCCAGATGCGAGAAAACCGAAACGACTTTTAAACACTCCTGGTCTTTAATTCTTTTAGCCAGAGTATCAACATCTTCCGGCATGAATCCCAGCCTGTGCATTCCTGTATCAATTTTAATATGAACCGGATAGCTGATCAGTCCGTGTCTTGAAGCCACTGTTGCAAACCGTTCAAGAGATAGAAGACTATATATTTCAGGTTCGAGCGAATGTTTTATCATTAATTCTGATGCTGAAGGATCAGGATTCATAACCATGACCGGTAATGTCACACCCGAGTTTCTCAACTCTACTCCTTCATCTACATAGGCTACTGCCAGATAACTTACTCTCTGGTACTCAAGCAATGCTGATATCTCAGCTGGTCCCGCCCCATAAGCAAATGCTTTGACCATTGCCATAATCCGTGTGCCCGGATTCAGATGTCTCCGGAATTCATTAAGATTGTGAGCTATGGCATCCAGGTTTACCTCGAGAACTGTCTGATGAATCTGTTGTTCAAGCAGTTTTCCTATTTTCTCAAACTCATAGATCCTTGCTCCTTTAAGAAGTATTATCTCATTTCTGAAATCAATATTATTCAAACTGTTGACAAACTCATCGGTTGTATAGAAGAACCGGGCTCCATCATCAAATAATGCACTGTTTCTTACAAGGGCGTTCCCGATACCAATGAACTTCTTAATACCGGTTTTCCTTATCAGACCTGCGACTTCACCATATAAATCCTTTTCATCCCTTCCACTCTGAACAAAATCAGAAAGAATTAAAGTTGTCTCCCTGCCTTCCTGGGAATTAAGATATTCAAGAGCCATACCCAGTGATCCGGGATCCGAATTATAGTAATCCTCGATAAGCTGACAATTATTAATACCACTCTTTAGTTCCATCCTCATAGCTATTGATACAAGTCCTGCAATCCCTCTGGAAATAACTTCAGCTGGCGTTTCCAAAGCAAGACATACCGCAGCAACGGTAATAGCGTTTTCAACTGATGCCCTGTCAGAGAATGGTATCTCAAAATCGTAATTATTAACATTATAGGTCATCCGGATACCGGTACGACCTCCTGTCAAAGAATTCTTTCTAACAAAAATCTTTGCCCCTGCATTCTCACATGACCAGTCGACCAGCTTCTTCGATTTTAATTTTTCGTTATTCAGGATTGCTTTATGAATAATCTCATGATCTCTGCAATATATTATTATAGAGGAATTTACAAATAGCTTAAGTTTCTCCTCAGCTTTCATTTTATTATCCGGGAAATTCTCCCTGTGAGCATCGCCGATATTTGTTATTACACCAATATCTGGATCGATGACCTTCTGAAGTCTGGACATCTCACCCGGCAATGATATACCTGCCTCAAATATTCCCAGTTTATATTTGTCCTCCAGTTTCAGGACTGAAAGTGGTACACCGATCTGGGAATTATAACTTTTCGGGCTTCTGATAACAGAAGTTGTGACGCCAAGTATATCTGCCAGCCATTCTTTAACAACTGTTTTACCTGCACTTCCCGTGACTGCAATTACAGGTGAATGAAAGGATTTTCTTCTGAAAGAAGCTAATAATTGTAATGCTTCAACTGTATTAACAGTAACTATGAACGCTGCATCATTATATCTTTCGATCTCTCCGGGAAGCTTTTCCACAACAAAAATCCTGATGCCTTTCTGGTACAGGCTCTCAATAAAATTGTGACCATCGTGATTCTTTCCTTTTAATGCAAAAAAAAGAATACCATCTGTTATACTTAACTGACGGGTGTCTGTCACTATTTCTGTAACAAAAAGGTCAGCAGGTCCTGTGAGCTTACCTTTTGTAATTTTGGCAATATCTGATGAACTGAGTTTCAATATTTATTTTTTCAAAGCTTCATTATAACAATTCCTGCAAAGAGGTTCATAAAGGTTTTTTTCGCCAAGGAGCACAACCTGTGAATCTTCTGACTTTCTAAAGGAATATTGGGCAAGATTCCCGCACCGCATACATATAGCATGAACTTTTGTAACATATTCTGCTACAGCAAGAAGTGCCGGAATCGGACCAAAAGGTTTACCCATAAAGTCCATATCCAGACCGGCGATCACTATACGGATCCCATTATCGGCAAGCTCATTACATACTTCAATTATTGAATCGTCAAAAAACTGGGCTTCATCAATTCCGACGACATCAACATTACCTGCTAAAAGTAAAATTGCGGAAGCATTGTCTACCGGAGTTGAAATGATCGATTTGTCGTCATGTGAAACGACTCTGGTCTCAGAGTATCTATTATCGAGTGAAGGTTTAAAGATTTCCACCTTCAGTCCTGCAAACTGAGCTCTTCTTAACCGTCTGATCAATTCTTCAGTTTTGCCTGAAAACATGGAACCTGTTATTACCTCGATAGATCCCTTTTTCCCGGTTACCCTTATTGAATTCTCAAGAAATTCCATCTCTAATCAATGTCTGTCAAAACTTAAATTGTAGTTTTATTCATCGATGACTTGCTGAATAATCGTTACTTTTACAAAATAAAGAAAATGGTTTGTTAAATTAACATCTAAATGTATGGATTTCAACTCAACCATCGATTTAATTATTAAAGATCTCAATGAAGCTTCAGAAATTATTGATGATCTGAAAAAATATCCAGGTGTACCGGCTCTGCAGGTAGAACTCGCGAAATCAAAATGCAGAAGTGCAGGTGATGTAATTGCTCTTCTCAAAAGTATTAGTGACACTATACCTTCAGATAATACTCCCATTCCTGAAAAAAACATACTTCAGACTCAGGTCGAGAAAGTAGTGCAGGCACAACCGGTAAGGGATGATAAGCTGCCGGAAGAAAAGAAAAAAGTACTGGATCCTGAAGCAAATCTAATTTTCCCAGTTGAGAAAAAAGCGGAATCTAAAGGACCACAGAAAAAAACAGCCGAAACTTCCATTCTTGCGGATAAATTCAGCTATACCTCTGATCTGTATGATAAGCAATCAGAAAGTATGAAAGCTGCAAAAGATTTATCAGATCACCTGAAAGCTAAACAGATAGTCAGCTTGAAGGATGCAATCGGGTTAAGCGACAAGTTCCTCTTTATAGGTGAGATATTCGACGGCAATAAGGAAACATATACACAGGCAATTTCAAGGCTCGACAAAGCTGAAAGCCTTGAGGATGCTATGGCTATAATTATGAGTTATACTGGTGAAAACACTGAAAATGAGGCTGTAATGCAACTTCTTGAAGTGGTAAAACTCAAGCTTCCGTCAAATGAGTAAACTTTTTCTGGTACCTACTCCTATCGGCAATCTAAAGGATATTACCTTCAGGGCTGTAGAAATTCTTGGAAGCGTCGATCTGGTTCTTGCAGAAGACACCCGTCAGACAAAAAAGTTACTTAATCATTATAATATTTCTACGCCACTTCAGTCGCATCACATGTTCAATGAACATAAAAGTGTAGAATCTATTTGTTCAAAGATTCTTGGAGGACAGACGATTGCACTTGTTTCAGATGCAGGGACTCCCGGCATTTCAGATCCTGGGTTTTTACTTGTCAGGACATGCATTGAAAAAGAGATTCCTGTTGAAACGCTGCCTGGTCCTACTGCTCTCATACCTGCTCTGGTAAATTCAGGACTGCCATGTGACAGGTTTTGTTTTGAGGGGTTTCTTCCTCCCAAAAAAGGCAGAAACAAAAGAATGACCGGATTAGCTGACGAAACAAGGACAATGGTTTTTTATGAGTCACCTTTCCGCCTGGTAAAAACTCTGACCGAATTAGCCATATATCTTGGGCCCGATCGTAATGCCTCAGTTTCAAGAGAGTTAAGTAAAATATTTGAGGAGAATAACAGAGGTACATTATCATTTCTGTCAGAATACTATACGAATAAACCACCAAAGGGAGAAATAGTGATTATTGTAGCGGGGAAGAAAGATTAAATTGAATTTTTATGAAACATTTTTTCCTGACAGCCCTGATAATTCTATTTACATCCGCTTTTTTACATTCTCAGATTCTTAAAGGTAAGATATCTAACAAGTCCGGTGATCCTGTTCCATATGCAACTATATATATTCAGGAACTCAGGCAGGGAACGACATCAAATATAAATGGAGATTATGAAATAAGTCTCCCTGCCGGAAAATATACAGTCTGCTATCAGAGTCTCGGTTATCAGCCTGTATATGTTAATGTTTCCTTATCAAAGGAGATCTTATCAAAAGATGTGATCCTTTCAATGCAATACTATGAGATCCCTGAAGTCAGAATATCACCTTCAAGTGAAGATCCGGCTTATATAATTATGAGGAAAGCAATTGGACTTGCTCCTTACTATCTGAATAATGTAAGCTATTATAAAGCAGAGGTTTATCTAAAAGGAAATCTTGTTATTAATAAAATCCCTAAACTATTGCAGAAATCGATGAAAATCGAGTCATCAGGCAATCAAACATCAGTTACTGCCGGATCAAAATCCAAGACCGAGGAAAAGTTGTTAAAAGCAGGAGATTCATTCCTTATGGAGTCAATTAATGAAATCGAGTTTACTGCCCCTGATAAATATTTCCAGAGAATGATATCGTACAACAGCACCTTCCCTGCACAGGGGAATGAGATATCACCAATGAGTTTTATCCAGGCAAGTTTTTATCAGCCTGTCCTTGCAGATATGGCCATATCACCACTTGCATCAAACGCATTTTCTTATTATACGTACAAATACCTGGGGGCAACAACGCAGGGAAATTTTACAATAAATAAAATTCAGGTAATTCCGAAACGGAAAAGCCAGCAGCTATTCGAGGGCACAATATATATTATAGAAGATCTCTGGTGCCTCCAGAGCGTTGATCTTTCAAATGAGAACCTGTTTGGTAAAATAAGAGTCCAGCAACTTTATATTCCTGTTCAGGATGATATCTGGATGCCGGTAAGTCATAAATTTGAGATAAATATCGGAGTTATAGGATTCAAGGCTGATGCAGGGTATGGAAGCTCTGTTAAATATACTGAGGTCAGACCAAACCTTTCCCTACAGAAACCAGCAGCTTTATCCACTGATTATTCTGCAACTTCCGCAACCAACCGAAAAACCACTGATACTATTATTCCCAAATCGAGACAACAGATAAATAAGATTCTTGAAAAGGATAAGTTATCAAACAGGGATATGGTAAAATTGTCCAGACTCATGGAAAAAGAATCTGAAAGAAGTGTAAACGACAGCGGTGGTAAAAGCCTTGAAATAAAAGATCATACAACACAAATCGTTGAAAAAGATGCTAACAAAAGAGATAGTACCTACTGGACAAGTATCAGGCCTATTCCACTGTCGGACATTGAGATACGTAGTCTAAGAATCAGTGACAGTTTAAAGTCAGCTGCAACTTTTAAAGAGCGAAAGACCGATTCAATTCCTTCAGCTAAAAATAAAGAAAAAAGTAAATTTACGAAAACAATACATGATATCGCTTTTGGACATTCCTGGTCAGACACTACAGGATTCAGGTTTACCAATGTCGGGCTGATTAATCTGAAAAGTATCAATTTTAATTCTGTTGATGGCTTCAGCTACGGATTAAATTTCATCATCTCAAAGTCATGGAAAAACACCAATTCAATTAATTTTATCCCTGATTTCCGGTGGGCATTCAGCAGAAGACAGCTAATGTGGGGAATTAACACCAATTACAGGTTTGATAAAATTAAGCACAGTCAATTTTTTATAAGAGCCGGATTTAAAAGTAAAGATATCAATAATGGTGGTGGCATCAATCCCTTTATAAACGCACTTACATCGCTGCTTCTGAAGAAAAACTACCTCAAGTTGTATGATTCGAGATATTTTACTTTAGGTTACTCAAGTGAGATAGTCAATGGCGTAACTATCGACTTAAGCAGCAATTATGAAGATCGCAGGGTACTCCCAAACACAACCAATTTCTCATTCTTAGAGTCTTCGGAACTATATTCTGATAATATTCCTGTTAACGCTTACATTTCTTCTGAATGCAATCCTATCAACTCATTGCGTGATCAGAAACATCTCGATTTTATGTCAAAAATCTCATATACTCCATTTCAGAGGTACAGGATAAATAATGGTGTCAAGACACCGGTAAGATCAGACTGGCCAACATTTGAACTGACCTGGCAACACGGTGTAAATGATTTTAGTGAAATCGCATCTGGCTTAAGACGATATGATATGTTCAGATTTGAAGTATCCAGAAACAGTAGTATTGGAGCATTCAGTAATTTCAGATGGAGACTGAGAACTGCGGGATTTCTTGACAATAGAAATTTAACTTTCTATGACTTCTTCCAGATCAATTCTCAGCCATTTCCTGTTCTTCTTAATAATTATGAGGATGCCTTCATGATACCATCTTTCTATTCTCTTAGTACACCAGAGTTTTATGTTGAAGGTCATCTTAAGTACACAACTCCCTATTTACTTCTGAAACTGCTCCCCGGAATTAGTAATACATTAATGCGTGAGAACCTGAGCCTTTCGTACCTGGGTTCCCGATTTCACCCGAACTATACTGAAGTCGGGTACAGCATAAGCGAAATCATGTTTATCGGAGAATTAGGCGTTTATGTCGGGTTTAATGATATTAAATATAACAGCATAGGGTTAAAGGCAGTGCTCAGATTTAACTAGGCAAAGGGAGGCTCATCATGAATATCTGATTCATTATCGAATCCTCCTCCGAGTTTCCTCAGGTTATCATGATTCATCTTGGAACCGAGCGTGATACTCTGAGCTCCGCTCATTTCCGGATTGTCGTCAATATCAAAATCATCAATATCAACAAACTGAGCTTTCTCCTCACGGAATCTCAGCCGGACATCGTCAACCGGACCGTTCCTGTTCTTGGCAAGAATGATTTCAGCGATCCCCTTGGTGGAAGATCCATCTTCAAACGTTGGAATACCGAATTTGTCCTGTCTGTGAATAAACACGACCATATCTGCATCCTGCTCTATTGCTCCTGATTCGCGAAGGTCAGAAAGAAGTGGCCTTTTGGTGCCTCCCCTCATTTCAACTGAACGGTTAAGCTGGGAAAGGGCGAGTATAGGAACGTTAAGTTCTTTGGCTATACTCTTTAACGAACGTGAAATATTACTTACTTCCTGTTCACGGCTTCCGGCATTTTCTGGTCCCGACATAAGCTGAAGATAATCTACTATCACTATATCGAGTTTATGCTGAGCCATCAGTCGTCTGCATTTGGCCCTGAGTTCAAATATTGAAATGGCCGGTGTATCATCAATGAATATCGGAGCCTGTACCAGCTTTTTTATTCTGATATCAAGTTGTTTCCACTCCTCTTCTGAGAGACGACCGTTCTTTATTTTATCACCCGGGATATCGGTTTCGGCTATTATTAATCTGTTAACAAGCTGAATAGATGACATTTCGCATGAGAATATTGCTACTTTTTTCCCATGGTCAATAGACATGTTCCTTGCCATGGAAAGTGCAAATGCAGTTTTTCCCATTGAGGGACGTGCTGCAATAATAATCAATTCTGATTTCTGCCATCCTGAGGTAAGCCTGTCAAGTTTTGTGAATCCTGACGGTGTTCCAACCAGGGCATCTTCCCTTTTACCTGCCTCCTCGATTTCCCTGATTGCCTCCTTAATAACCACATTGATGGGTGCTACCTCTCTTTTAATGTTGCCTTCAGCAATCTGAAACAGAGCATTTTCTGAATAATCAAGCAGCTCTGTAACATCATAGGTGTCATCAAAAGACCTTGTCTGAATTTCTGTAGATACTCTGATGAGTTCACGCTGAATATATTTTTGCGCTACGATCCTGGCATGATAATCAACGTTTGCTGCTGATACAACCTTTGACGTAAGCTGGGTAAGATAGACTGGACCACCAACGCTGTCCAGCTCATGGTGAGAGCGAAGTTCTTCGGTAACAGTGTACAGATCCACCGGGAACTCCCTGGAAGAAAGATCAGATATTGCTTTAAATATCTTCTGATGCGCTTCTCTGTAAAAACTCTCTGGTTTGAGTATATCAAGAATTGTAATGACTGCTTCCTTTTCGAGCATAACTGCTCCAAGAACAGCCTCCTCCATATCATTTGCCTGTGGTGGTACCTTACCAAAATCAGGCAAAGTTGTTACTACAGGCCTTGGGCTATTTCTTTGTTTTGCCATTAACACTATATTTCTGATTTACAAATATTTAGAGAGAAGAAAGATTATTCACCCCTATAGTTTCAAAGGTATGAATAACCATACTTAGTAGCTCAAAAGACCTGGCTATTGTTACAAACAAAGAAATGTTAAAAACTTGTTGAAAAGCTATTGAAAGGATCAGTAGCAAAAAATTCAAAACCATATGGTATTTTTACATCAAATAGAGGAAGATGATTGTTTTCCCAAATGCTAAAATTAATATTGGCTTACGAATCACAGGTAAGCGCACCGATGGATATCATGACATTGAAACTATATTTTATCCTGTAAGGTTATGTGATGCTCTTGAATTTGTCATTCCGGACCAACCAATAGTTAAAGATATTCTTAAGGAAACAGGTATTGAAAGCGGGTGTGAACCGTATGACAATATTGTTATAAAAACGCTTCTCAGAGTTCGTGAAAAGAGCTCATTCCCTTTCCTGAAAATTCATCTGCATAAAGGTATCCCTGCAGGTGCCGGGTTAGGAGGAGGATCATCGGATGCAGTGTGCCTGTTAAAGGTAATTAACAAACATTTTGGACTCAACTTAGATAATTATGGCCTTAAGGCCATAGCCCTGGAAATGGGAAGTGATTGTCCTTTTTTTGTTGATGGGATTCCTTCTCTGGCTTCAGGCAGGGGTGAGATATTGACGCCGGTCAGACCCGTTTTATCAGGATATTATCTTGCTATCCTCAATCCAGGGGTCGGAATCAATACCAGAGAAGCATATCAAAACTGCCGGCCGAAAGTTCCATCAACTGGTCTGTTACAACTAGTCGATCGTCCGATTATGGAATGGAAAGAGCTGATAATAAATGATTTTGAAGATTACACATTTAAAAAACATCCAATAGTAGGCGACATAAA
>Ga0265316_10006255_pt1 | contig 11410 bp, 9 predicted proteins | sample 4522metaG_FD_202092 | JGI IMG/M metagenome (GOLD analysis project Ga0265316, IMG submission 202092) | Rhizosphere microbial communities from Carex aquatilis grown in University of Washington, Seatle, WA, United States - 4-5-22 metaG | ecosystem: Host-associated > Plants > Roots > Rhizosphere >...
GGATCAATCGTTTTTCTCGGAGAGAGGGTTCTCCACACCCAAGCGCTGCAAGGCTTGCCGGATGGCGAAGAAGGCCGACGGCGGCGGCGGCGGCGGCGGGTATCGTTCCTCGTCATCGCAGGGTACGCCCGTCATCTGTTCCGGCTGCGGGCAGCCCACCACGGTGCCCTTTGAGCCTCGCGGCGATCGTCCGGTCTACTGCCGGGATTGCTACCAGGCGCGCAAAGGGAGCGGCGGCGGCGCACGCGCGCGGGCATAGCCTGCGCCAGCGGGCATAGCAGTTAACCGTCCGACTCTTCCCCAGCTCAATCGGACCTAAATTCCCGGTACCCTTCAAGCACGACACCATAGCGGCTCGGATCGGCTCCCTTCCCTCTGGCGTAACTTGATAAGCTGGGGTACGTCTAAAAAACCTTATGACCGGGAGAACAGCCTGGCTCGCCTGCGCAGCCGCCGTTGTGGCGGCTGTGTATGCTTCTGCCGGCCTGGCGCAGAACCAGGCAGCGTTTGCTCCCACCTGCACCCTGCGCATCCACGTGGACGGCTTCCGCAACACAGTGGGCAACCTTGGCAGCGTGGTTTTTGCTTCGCCCGACGGGTGGCCCGATGACACCAGCAAAAGCTTGCGCGTTGGTCCCTCGCCGATCGACAAGCCGACGCGTACGGCCGTGGCCGAGTGGCAGGTTCCGCCCGGGACCTATGGCGTTGCCGCCATCCACGATGAGAACGGCAACGCGCGCCTGGATCGGAACTTCCTCGGCATTCCCAAGGAGGGTTTCGGGTTTGCCAACAATCCCCGCATCTTTCTGGGGCCGGCGCCATTCCGCGCCGCGCTGGTGCACGTGGCGTGTCCGGTGACGGAGATTACGATTCACTTGATCTACAAGTGAAGGCGGCGCCGGGTGCTGCACCATTCAGTACGGCTAACGGCTTCCGGCCGCGTATTCATCAACGACGTGACCTTCACGCACTACCATCTTTTCCGGTCGGAGATGCGCATTCTGCCGTGATGAAATGTGCGCCGCGCTAATATGCTGGACACCGCAGCCGGGTGCCGATAGACTTGCGCAAAACAGGCCCCGACCAACGGCTTTGAGGAAGCCGAAACGACCCGATGCCCGCCGAACTCAGCTTCCCCTGGTTTGCGTGGAGAAACCTGTGGCGCAGGCGCCTGCGTACGACACTGACGCTGGCCGGTATCGCCATGGGAATTGGCGCGTTTGTGGGGCTGGTGGGATTCTCGCGGTCGTTTGCGCATGAATGGCTTCTGATGTACGAGAGCAGCGGCACCGACATTGCCGTGGTGCAGCAGACTTTCCTTAGCACATCAGTGAGCGAGGCCGACGGCGCCAAGCTGCTGGCGCTGCCGACGGTGGCGCGCGTGTCGCCCATGATTCTGAACCTGATGGACCTGACGCAGGATGTGAATGCGCTGTCGTACGGGTGGAAGGCCGATTCCTACGAGTTCGATTCGCTGCATGTGGTGGCGGGGCGCCGGTTGCGTGACGGCCACGCGGAGTTGATGCTCGGCGAATTGCTGGCAGGGAGTCTGCACAAGAGGCCCGGCGATACGCTGCAGATTCAAGGCTCGATCTTCACTGTCTGCGGCGTTTACCACGGGGGTTCCGCGCTTGAGGCGGGAGCGGCCATTCTGCCGCTGGACCAGATGCAGAAGCTGGGCAGCCTTGAAGGCAAGGTTACGGCATTTCACGTGCGCCTGAAGCCGGCGCCGCTGAACGAGCCGCCGGATCATTACCTGGCGCGCGCGCAGCAGGAGATTGAAGCCGCCCTGCCCGGACTGCGCGCCGTGCCGGCAGCGGAACGCGCTGCCAACAACCAGATTGTGGTGCTGGCGAGTGCGGCGGCCTGGGGCACATCATCCATTGCGCTGCTGATCGGCATTTTGGGGATTGCCAACACCATGGCGATGGCGGTGTTTGAGCGAACCGGCGAAATAGGCCTGCTACGCGCATTGGGCTGGAACCGCTGGCGGGTGGTTCTGCTGGTGGAGATTGAGGCGGCCGGACTGGGTTTTGCCGGCGGTCTGCTGGGCATTGCGGTGGGGTGGGCCGCGCTGCGCATTCTGGCCCGGTTGCCGCAGACCGCAAGCATTGTGTCTTCCTCGTTCTCTTGGCCGCTGCTTGCCGAGGCAACCGGCATTGCGATCTTTGCCGGCCTGCTTGCGGGCGTGGTTCCCGCGTGGCGCGGCGCGCGCCTTTCCCCGGTGGAGGCGCTCCGCCATGACTGACGTAATTCTGCAGGCGCGCGGTCTGCGCAAGAGCTACGACAACGGCCGCATGCAGGCGCTGCGGGGCGTCGACCTGGATATCTCCGCAGGCGATTTTTTGGCCATCGTAGGGCCCAGCGGCAGCGGAAAATCAACCTTGCTGCACCTGCTGGGTGGATTGGATACGCCCTCAGGGGGCGACGTTTTATGGCGTGGTGTCACGCTTGGCTCGCGGCAGGATCATCTCGATTTTTATCGCGCACGCCATGTTGGCTTTGTCTTTCAGGCGTTCCACCTGCTGCCCACGCTGACGGTTCTGGAAAATGTGCAGGTCCCGATGATGTCCGCGCCGCGCAACGGAGCAAGCCGATCTGGGCGCGCCCGCGCGCTGCTGGCCGAACTGGGCCTGGATGGCTGCGTTCGCCAATTTCCGAACGAACTCTCCGGCGGCCAGCGCCAGCGCGTGGCCATTGCCCGCGCCCTGGCCAACGATCCTGAGCTGCTGCTGGCGGATGAGCCTACCGGCAACCTGGACAGTGAGAACTCCGAACGCACCCTGGATGTGCTGACTGAGTTGCGCAAGCGCCGCGGGATGACGCTGGTGATTGTGACGCACGAACATGGAATTGCGGAAGCGGCCGAACGCCACATCCGCATCCAGGATGGAAGAATCGCTTGAGTGGCTGCCGGCCGGCAGGCTAGGGTTTCTGTCCCGCGGTAAATTCCGTCCATGGTCCGGCAGGCATGTCTTTGAGCACGCCCTTCAGGTAACTGTAGTCCGCGTGCTCGGCGAGGAACGGCGCGGCGCGGAAACTCTCTCCGCAGGGATGGCCCGCATGAGCAATCAACTCCATCTTCGCGGCTCGGTCTGAATCCGTGACCTTGCCGGTGACCGCGCCGCCCGGGTAGTACGGCGCCCAATCCCACTCCGGAATGCCGGCCTTGACCGTGTCCACGTGGCCGCAGAGCGTGCGCTCGTCTGCGCCGTTTGCGCTGGTGTAGCTGTCTTCATGATCGGCGAGAAACTGCTCCGCAAGCTCCGCGTCGATTTGCCCTTTGGCGGCGGCCATCTTCTTTTCCCACTCCACGTGGCGGGCATTTTCTGAGGCGGCCAGGTTCTTGGCGTCCCACTCCGGCGTCTCCTGCTTGATGAGCGCGGGATCGCGGGCGAAGTTGGAGCTGACAAAGTAGCCGTCCTTTTTGCGCCACATGGGGGTGTTCTTGAGGCCGAGCTCAAGGTAGGCAATCTCGCCGGTCTTGCGGTCGCCGATGAGCCAGTCATTGGCGTAGCCGCCGTTGTCGCCTTTGCGCATGATGGCGGCGTAGTCGTCAATGGATCCGGAGTATTGCAGCGCCTTGCGGGAGCGGACGAACTCGGGAATGCCGTCGGGATTCCAGCCTTCAAACTGGGTGATGGTCGTTTCGGTCACCATGAGGCCGGCGTCGTTCACGCCGAAGTCGTCCTGGCTGGTGATGACTCCGGGCTCGCCGTCCATGAGGATGCGATGGCCATGCGCGGGTTCGATGTCAAAGATCACGGTCCAGCGCGAGCCCTCGGCATAGCTGGACCAGTTGTTGTGGGCGATGACGATCTTGCCGTCTTTGGTGTAGCTGCCGGTGGCGATGAACGCGGAGCAGCGGCCTTCAGGGCGAATCTCCGGCGCGTTGGCGGCAGCGGTCAGGTTGGCGGCTTTCTCGCGCTTGTTCAACCAGGGGACGTAGTACTCCGGCAGTTCCTCGCTGCCGTTGAGCGCCACGATGTCCCACACGTCGAGCTTGACGCCGCGCGTCTGCGCGCCGCTGGCGATGCTTTCGAGCTCCTGGCGGTACTCGGCGTCGATGTGCGGCCAGAGCTGGGTTTGCGCTGCGTGGCGGTAGAAGGCCCAGTCGCGTTTGGTGGAGTGCAGCGTTTCCACCTTGATGACGTTGACGAGGTCTTCGATTTCACGGGCAAGCAGGCGGCCATGCTGGAATCCGATCTGGGCCGGGGTGCCTTCAAGGTGGACGTAGGTCCAGCCGCCGCGATCGAAGCGGTAGCCGGGGGAAGCAGATGGCGCCTGAGAGGCGAAAGCGCATGCGGGCGTTATGGCGAGGAAGGCGGCGAGGGAAGGCATGAACAGGCGGGCCAGGCGATGTGGCATCGTGGAGCCTCCGGAGATGAAACGAAGGTATCATGGCGCGAGGCCGAGCCGTGACACAAGGCCCCGCGCCTGAGACCACGATTTGAGCTTGCTTCTTACGCCCAGGTGCGCATGCCGATGATTCCCCACCAGGCCAGGTAAACAGTGGCGATCAACAGCGCAACGATTACGGCAATCGAGAACCAGCGGACGTAGCCGCGAATCTGCTGCGTGCGTGCGCGCCACAACGCGTACGCGCTGGCCAGCGAGGCAAAAGCGAAAAGCAGTGATGTAACGAAAATGCCGATGGACCACACGGTGACATTGCCGAGGCGCGTGATCTGGTCGGCGCCCGCACCGGCAAAAAAGAGAACGAAGCAGATGAGGCTGAGCACAGCGATGAGCGGCCACCGGCGCATGGCGCGCTCGGCCGGGCGGCGGCGGCGCTTGATGAATCCGCCGATGATCCAGAACGGCGCGTAAATCAGAACCGCCACAAACGCGAGCATGGACCACGCGGTAAGGGCCATATCAAGAAAGGCAAGCCAGGTGGGAATCTGCTTCATGGTGCCCCCGAGATAGACAAAGCGGCCTTCGGCATTGGGAGCGATGAGCGTGGCCGTGGCAATCGGCTCGGGTGGGTCCTTTTTGGGCAGGTAGCGGAACTGTTCGCCGGTGACGGGAACGAACGGCTGCCTGACATTGCCGATACTGGTGAGCAGCAGGTTGTGGCCATCGAAGCTGACATGGCTGAGCGTGAGCAGGTTGAGGAAGTGCGTCATCTCGACGCGCGGCGAATCGTTCAAATACCAGCCGGCGTATTGTGCGGCGTCGGCGGGCAGCGCGCCTGCGGGTGGCACGGCCTGCCGCGTGAGATTGCGCGTAATGTAGGCGCGGATGGCGTCGCCTATTTTGCCGAAGGCGTCGCCGTTGCCGGAGTTGATGCTGTAGAAATAGCCCACGCCGTACTCGGGCATGTAGGACATATCAGTCAGGCCGCCGTTCACGCCGCCGTCGTGGCCGTGGTAGACAAAGCCGTCGTGCACGGAGGTGTAGTTGCTCATGGCGTATCCGGCCTTGAGCCCCTGCTGCGCCTCCCAGGTGCGGGTGGGCGTCTCCATGCGGTCAATGGCTGCGGCGGGCATTACCGCAACGCCGTTCACCGTTCCGCGATTCAGATAGAACTGCACGTATGCCGCCATGTCTTTGGCCGATGCGTTGATGGCGCCGGCGGGGCGCAGAAGGATATTCCAGTAGGGGAACGGCGTCTTGCCGTCGCCCTGATACAACATGGTCAAGGGCGGCGTTGGCTGCTCGAAGTAAGTGGCTGTCTTCATGCCGATGGGCAGGAAGAAGTTCTGCGTCACGTAGTCTTCAAAGCGCTGGCCGGTGATCTTCTCCACCACGTACGCGCCTACGGCGGGACCGGAGTTGCAGTAGGCCATGCGGGTGCCGGGCCTCCAGCGGGAGGTGCGCGATTTGCGGTAATAATCGAGCCCCTGGCGGAGGGTCATGCCCTTGGCGTCTTTGGCGTATTCGGCCAGGTGCATGTCGTCCCAGCCGGTGGTGTGCTCAACCAGGTCAATCACGCGCACCGGGTCAGTGGCTTCCCAGCGATTGTCGAACCAGATTTCGGGGACGATCTTGCGCACCGGATCGAGCAGCGAGAGCTTGCCCTCATTGGCAAGCTTGAGCAGTGAAAATGAGACGAAGGCCTTGGATGTGGAACCGATGCGGAAGAGCGTGTCCTCAGTGGCGGGCTGATTTGCGGCCACGTTAGCCTTGCCCAGGCCGGCGACCCACTCGGGGCCGTCCTTGTGCACAATGGCCACCGACACGCCGGGCGTGTGGGTGTCGGCCAGGATCTTCTCAAGCTGCTGGCGGAGCTCGGGGATGGATTGCGCGGGCTTGGGCTTGGCGTCCTTATTAGCCTGCGCGAAGCCGATGGATGCGACTGCGAACGAAAGGAGCGCGAAGACGGCAATACGAAGACGGTAAGGCTGCATGAGCTCTTTCATTACGGTTCTCCTGCCGGTTGATTGGTCGAACGGAATTGTACAACGCGGGTGAGCTGAGAGCGAGCAGGCGCGGACGTTGGTCCGGTGACGATCACAAGTAAGGAAAGACGGGATGTACAATTTCACGCAGGAGAGATCTTCGTGAACAAAATCCTTCTGGCCTTCTTACTCATCGTGTGTCCTTTGCTGGGGGCGCAGACCCCTTACGATGCATACCTGACCCAGTTCTCCGCTGAGATGACAGCTTCAGATCCGACAAACGGTCGCTGGACCTACGGCGGTTGTTCACAGCCCAGCGGGGATACCTGGTACAACTGCGACGTGGTAGCGCGCAATGGTACGCACAAGACGGTGCTGCGACTGCCTACACTCAAGTCAATGATCACAGTTGCCTTTGTGGGCGACTCCACGAACGACTTTCCTCTGAACGTGTGGATGCCCGACGTGGCGACGTTGTCCTCTGCGATTGGAGGGGAGCACTGCTCTCATATGCAGCAGCGCATCGCCGAGGTTATCGCGTTGAAGCCCGAAGCGATTGTCATCGGCTGTGGCACCAACGACGTGTTCTATCCTCAGTCCCCTGGGTTGACGGACGCCCACAATGCCATTCAAACTGCAGTGGCGGAATGCCAGACCGCGCAGATTCCGGTGGTGCTTGCTCCTCCTCCACCGACTGCTCATGTTAAGCGGTTCCCGACGGCGCCACGCCTGAAGGTTGCTGCCGTAGCCCAAGGGCTCCGAGATTTCGGTACCTGGGTCGGGAACTATGCGACTGCGCCGAACCTCCAGTTCTGGGATCGATACAACAACCTTTTGAAAGGGAACGACGATTACGGGCCGACCTTCTGTTACGCCGGGGACGGCGTGCAACCTGTCAATTGCCAGCAGATGGAGTTGGCCGGTGTTAGAAAGGCAATCTTCGCTGGGATTAATAACAACGGCAACTGACTTCAATCCCGCAGCGCACGGATTGCAATCCGCGCTCTGTTTCGATGCGCTGGCGCAAGGTCAGGATTTATCAACTTAAGCTGAAGGCGAGCAGGCGCGGACGCCGGTTTGGTGACCATCAAGGCAGGGAATTAAAGAGATGTACAATTCCGCGCAGGAGAATCATTCGTGAACAAAGTCCTATTGGCTTTCTTACTCATGGTGTGTCCGGTGCTTGGGGCGCAAACCCGCTACGACGCGTACATGACACAGTTTGCTGCGGAAACGACAGCGGCAGGGACGGCATACAGCCCGTGGACCTACGGCGGTTGTTCAAAGTCCAAAGGGGACAAATGGTTGAACTGCGACATTGTGGCGAGCAATGGTTGGCGCAAGACGGTGCTGCGACTACCTAAACACAAGCCAATGATTACAGTTGCCTTTGTGGGCGACTCCTTAATGGACTTTCCTTTGTACTCATTGATGCCCGACGTGGCGACGTTGTCCTCTGCAATTGGAGGAGAGCACTGCTCTCATATGCAGCAGCGCATCGCCGAGGTTATCGCCTTGCAGCCCGAAGCGATTGTCATCGGCTGCGGCACCAACGACGTGTTGTATCCTCAGTCCCTTGGGTTGACCGACGCCTACAATGCCATTCAATCTGCAGTGGCGGAATGCGAGAACGCGCAGATTCCGGTTGTGCTTGCTCCTCCTCTGCCGACTGCCGATATGAATCAGTTCCCCACGGCGCCGGGCCTGAATGTTGTTGTCATAGGTCACGGGCTCCGTGATTTCGGTACCTGGGTCAGGAACTACGCGAGCTCGCAGAACCTTCAGTTCTGGAACCGGTACGAGAACCTTATGGAAGGTACCGACGATTACGGGCCGACCTTCTGTTACCTCTGGGACGGTGTGCATCCTGTCAATTGCCAGGCGATGGAGTTGGCCGGTGTTAGAAAGGCAATCTTCGCTGGGATTAAAGACAACGACAGCGACGACGACGACGACGACTGATTTCAATATCGCAGCGCACGCGGGGCAATCGGGGCTCGATTGGAGGTCCGATTCGCTGGCCCAAAGTCAGGACTTATCAGCTTGAGCCGAAAGCCAGCAGGCGGCCGTCGCAATCCCTGACCACAAACCCCCGTGTGCCCCATGGTGTGTCAGAAAGTTGCCGCGTGAACTCGACGCCCGTGGCAGCGTACTCGTGGCAAAGGGCGTCGGCATCTTCGACATGGATGTAGGCGTCAAGGAGCTCGTCCGCATATTTATCGGGGTTGGGTGCAGGCGGTTCTGCGCAGCGGAAGTGTATGGCGTGCTGGTCGCGCGCCACGATGGCGTAAGACGGCGGATCCTGCCATGTTCCGATGCAATCGAAGCCAAGCTTGTGGTTGTACCAGGCGAGCGTGGCGGGGATGTCAGTGGTGAAGAACAGGGGCGCGATCTGACGGATCATGGAGCAGAGTGTATCGCGATCCGATGCTGAGTGGCGGCAGCTCTCGTACAGTTATGGAAATGAGAGCCGCCTCTAGCGCTTTTTTCCGACCTTTGCGGCCGGCTTTTTTGCCACGGGCCTGGCCGCTTTCTGCGGTTTTGCTTTCGGCTTCGAAGCGGGCTTTGTCGCCGGTTTCGGCTTGGGCGCGGGCTTTTTGGCCGCGGGCTTGGCGGGCGCGGGTTTGGCCGGATTCTTTGGCACCGATTTATGCGCGGGCTTGGCCGCGGGCTTGAGAGCCGCTGCTGTCTTTACAGCGGGCTTGACGTTCTTCTTCGGCGGCTCGGGGGCCGGCTTTGCAGGAGCTTTTTTGGGCTCGGGAGCGCGGGCCGGCTTGGCAGGCGCGGCGCTGGCTGGGGCAGCCTTTGCTGCAGGCTTGGCCGTAGCCTCCGGCTTTGCAACCGGCTTTGCCACGGCCTCTGGTTTTGCGGAAGGCTTTGCCGCGACGGCCGGCTTTGCCGCGTGCTTTTCCGGGGCCGGATGAGCTGGGGCCGGCTTCTCCGCCAGCTTTGACGGCGCTTTTCCGGGCGCCCTGGGTGCAGCCGCCGCGTTGCCCTTTTTGGCCGAAGCAGCGTCTTCTTCTTCGCCTTCTTCCGGCTCTTCCTCTTCTTCTTCGTGCTCTTCTTCTACCGGCTCGAGCGCGATTTTGGGAATCACAAGCTCGATCTCGTCTTCGTCGCCGGCCACCTCTTCGAGCTCTTCGTCGTCGAGGCCCTCTTCGTCTTCATCTTCGTCGTCGAAGGTCTCCTTGACCTTTGCCTCAGCCCCGCGCTTTGCGCGCGTCCGCTTGAAGGTCTGCTGGGGCGGCGGAGCGGGCGGCGAGTACGGCTCAAGGAATGCCCGCATTTCCTCCGGCGTCTGGAGGTTGCCGTCAATCAACTGGAGGAAGATGGCGTGCACGATCTCGTTATAGTTGGGGAGCTCCGGCCTGATCCGCATCTCCTGCATGAGCGCATAGGGAATGCGCTGGCGCATCTCCGGCCACACTTTGAGGAAGTTGTGGTACTTCTCCTTGACCGCGGCGTCCTTGCCGGTGAATCCAAGCCAGAGAATCGCCTCGGGATCGTAGGTGGTAAACAGTTTGAAGGTGGCCGAGGGGGCCTGGTTCTGTTTGGAGAGCAGAACTTTCTGGAACCCTGTTGCCAGCGAATCCAGGCTGTTCCATTCCTCCACGAACCCGGGCCGCAACAATTGCTTTTTCAAGCCGGCCAGGTCTTTGGGCGCCATCTTGGCCGTGAGGAGCTGCATTTGCGCCGCCGAGATGTCTGCATGGACCCCCTGCATGAGGAGGTCGACGGCCAGATCGTGCAGCGCCTTCAGCTTTTCGGCGTCCGCCTTGGCTGAGGTCCAGGCCGGGCATAGCACCTTCATCCAGTCCTCGGCCTCGAGCGCCTTGAGCACCGCCAGCCCGTCGTCCTCGTGGCCAATCTGCTCCAACTCGCGGCTGATTGCCTTGGGCGAGAGGTACTCAATGACCCCCTCTGCCTTGGCGTTGTCATAGCGCTGCTGGGTTCGCGGATCGAGGTCCCAGCTTAGCCGCGAACGATAGCGAATTGCCCGGATCAGCAGATCCGGTTGTTCGAGGAAGCCGTAATTGGACACCAGCCGCAGGCTCCGCGCTTCGATGTCCGCCACGCCGTTCAGCGGATCCATGAGCAGGCCATAAGAGCCTTCGTTGAGCGAGATGGCCATGGCGTTGGCGGTAAAGTCACGCCGCCGCAGGTCTTCCTGGATGGACGCCCAGTGGTAGGTGGGCTGGCCGGGCTTCTTGTATTCGATACTGTGGGTCGAGACCAGGTCCACGCGGACGGTGCCTGGGAAGCAGAGGTAGAGGGTGCGGGAGGCTTCGTCCTCGCCCCAGATCTTTCCGCCGGATTTCTCAATTGCTTTCTTCAGCTTGAGGGCGTTTCCATGAACTGCAACTTCAAGCTCGCGCACGGCGTGCCCGCTGGTCAGGTCGCGTACCGCGTCCCCGGTCAGAAACAGGATCATCTTTGCGTCGCGCGCGGCGTCCCGCAGAACGCGCAGGGCGCTTTGCTGATCACTTGAGAGCCGGTTCTCCAGGAGGTAAATGTAATCGGGCATTCCGTGTCCCCGCTTTCTGCGAGTGGGTGTGCCGCCAAGTGCCTGATCCGGAATCGCTTAAGGCGCGAACGAGCACAGTTGCAAAGCTGTACCTTATCACAACTTGCACCTGTTGGCTAGACGGTTCAGGGGCGAAAAATGCACCGCGCCCTGTTCAAATTGGGTTCCATTTCAGAATCCGGGGACCTGGCCGGGAAACCGTTTGCCGTTGTCCGGCTGGGATTGCCGGCAAAACGCAGACTCCAAGCGGGTTAGAGCTCCCTGCGGCCTTCCATTGCCCGGGTCATGGTCACCTCGTCGGCATACTCAATGTCGCTGCCGGCGGGGACGCCGGTGGCAATGCGGGTGATGCGGACGCCAGAGGAGCGCAGGGCGGAGGCCAGCCAGTTCGCCGTAGCTTCGCCTTCCAAGGTGGGGCTGGTGGCCAGGATTACCTCGTCGATTTCATGGCGACCGGCGCGGTCGAGCAGGCCGCCGGCCCGCAACTGCTCCGGCCCCACCCCGTGCAGGGGCGAGAGGGTCCCGTGCAGCACATGAAAGA
>Ga0265316_10006257_pt1 | contig 11407 bp, 11 predicted proteins | sample 4522metaG_FD_202092 | JGI IMG/M metagenome (GOLD analysis project Ga0265316, IMG submission 202092) | Rhizosphere microbial communities from Carex aquatilis grown in University of Washington, Seatle, WA, United States - 4-5-22 metaG | ecosystem: Host-associated > Plants > Roots > Rhizosphere >...
CCGACAATCCCCTTCAAGCTTCAAGCCCACCGAGGTTGATTCCAAGCAACTTTTCCTGGCGGCTTTCCGAGACGAAGGTATGTCCCTTCCTCGCCAAGTCCTCCCAGGCCGAACTTACATGGTCACACGCCGCTGTTCGGAGCGTCGTTTATTCCTGCGCCCTGACACGGCCACCAACAACGCCTTCATCTACTGCCTAGCCGTCGCAGCGGCCCGCACGGGCGTGAAAGTTCTCTTTGTCTACGCCGCCTCAAACCACTACCACGCCGGCATCCACGACCCGCTCGGCAAGTACCCTGAGTTCTTCCACTACTTCCACGAGTTCGTCGCGAAATCCCAGAACGCCTTGCGCGGCCGCTTCGAGAATTTCTGGTCCTCTGAACAAACCAGCGTGGTCCGTCTCGTCGAGCCCAACGACATCATCGAAAAAATGCTCTACGCGCTCACCAACCCAGTCAAAGATCCGCTCGTCGAGCACGTCTGGGAATGGCCTGGCGTGAATTCCTACGACGCCACAATCAATGGCACCGCGCTCGTGGCCAGCCGGCCCGCACACTTTTTCCGCGACAGGGGCAACATGCCCGAATCCGTGGAACTCCGCCTCGTGCGCCCAATCGGATTCGAGAGCATGCCGCACGAGGAATTTGCAGACATGATCAAGAAGCGGGTTCTTGCCTTCGAGCAGTCCACAGCGGCCGAGCGGCGTGCACGGGGCATTCGCGTGCTCGGCCGGGAACGTATTCTCAACCAGGATTGGAACACGAGCCCGGACAGCCGCGCGCCCCATTTCAAACTCGACCCGCGTGTCGCCGCCAAGAACAAGTGGGCGCGCATCGAGGCACTCGCGCGCAACAAGGCATTCCTAGAGGCCTACCTGGAAGCCCGCAGCCGGCTGAAGTCTGGCGCCAAGGACGTAGTCTTCCCGGCTGGTACCTGGTGGCTCCACAGGCACGCAAACGTGCCTCGCGAAGATGAGCCGCCCTGTGCTGCGCTCACTTGAGAGGGATCGCTTGTTCAGCGGTTTCTTCGGGCGCGCTCGGCGGCACGCCAAGGGTCTGCCGACTCGCCATAGCAGTGATGGTGTTGCCCCGCATATTGCTACGCCACACGCAGGGAAAAGGCGACCGCCCAAGCACCCTTCGGATACCTCACACTCCCAATGCGTCCTATCTGGGAGTGCCCGCGACCAAACAATCTCGATCCGGGATTGGATCCGGAAATCAACCTCGGATCAGGAAATCAACCTCGGTCTGGGATTGGCAGGTGGTTCTGTGATTGTCGAGGAGTACGACTGTCAGTAGGGACCGAATCATTGAGCCCATGGGCACTCCCGATCTTCTCCCGCCCGTTTCCGAGAAGGCGGCACGTTCCTCCCTCGCGATGTCCTTCTAGGCCGCACCCTCATGGTCACCCGCCGCTGTTCCGGGCGCCGCTCCTTCCTGCGTTCGAAAAATGGCACCTCCATCACGCGGCTCGCAGACCGAGACGGCAGCACGCAGCCAGTTGCAGGTCGCCTCGGGTTGTGCGATGCAAACCGGATGCGTCGATCACTACTTCCTGCCTTCGTTCTTCTCTTCTCTGCGTGCCACGGGAAGCCCGCCACCGATCCGAAGGGATCGGGGGCGCCTCATGTGGTGTTGGCCCAGGTCGACGACATCGTCATCACCGACGCGGACTTGAAGGAGCTGCTGGCCCGCTACGCCAACCAGCCCTTCGTGCTCGCGCGCTATTCCAGCATCGAGAAGAAGAAGGAGCTCCTCGACAGTTTGGTCCGCTACGACGTGCTGGCCGTCGAGGCGCGCAAGCGCGGATACGAACGCGATCCCGAGGTGCAGCGGGTGGCCAAGGACAAGATGGTCAAGCTGTTTACACAACAGGAGATCGTCGACAAGGTGAAGCCCGCGGACGTCCCCGACGCTGACGTGGACAAATACTACAAGGGGCACACGACTGACTACGTGCGGCCAGAGACGGTACGCGCGAGCCAGATTCTCGTCAAGGAGCGGGCCAAGGCCGTGAAGATTCTGGCCGAGGTCAAGGCCGCGCCAAAGGCGGACATGAAAGCCTTCCGCGATCTGGTGACCAAATACAGCGAAGACGCGGATTCCAAGCCGCGCGGCGGGGATCTGACCCAATTCGATCGGGCCACGACCCAGCACCCGCAGGCCGTGGTGACGGCGGCCTTCGCGCTGAAGGAAGTCGGCGATGTCTCGGAGCTCGTGCCCACGGACAAGGGCTTCGTCGTGCTCAAGCTCACCGACAAGCGCCCTGCCCTTTCGCGCTCGCTTGAAGAAGCGAAGCCCGAGATCCAGCGCCGCCTGCTCGACGAGCTGCGCGCCAAGCGGAAGAAGGAATTCGTCGATGAAGCGCGCAAGACGATCAAGGTCGAAATCTTCGAAGAACAACTAGCCAAGCTCGAATTGGCGGGAACTGCGGCCGCGACCGGCGGCCCCGGCGCCACCTTGCCTCCAGGGGCACAACGGCCCGGCGTCGATGCGGGCGGCGTGCTAGGAAATCGGCCATGAAAGCCCTCCGAACCTTCACGGCCGCGCTTGGCCTGGTTTTGCTGGCCTGGCCCGCGGCTGCCCACGCACGCGTGGTGGAGAAGATCGCGGCCCTGGTCGGCGACGATCTCATTCTGCAAAGCGAGGTCGAGGATCGGGCCGCGCCACTTCTGGCCGACATCGCATCCATCGCTAACCCCAGCGAGCGCGAGGCCCGCACCAATGCCATCCGGCGCGAGGTGCTGGAGCGCCTCATCGACGACCAATTGTTGTCCCAGCAAGCGACCGAACTGAAGCTGACCGTCAGCAACGACGAGATCGACCGCGCCATCGGACAAATCAAACGCGACTACAGCCTCGACGATGCGCAGCTCAAGGACGAACTGCGCAAGCAAGGACTCAGCATGACCGCGTATCGCGCGAACACCAAGCGCGAGATCCTCAAGTACCGCGTGCTCAACATCGCCGTGGGTTCCAAGATCAACGTTGGCGACAGCGAGGTACAGAGCTACTACGACCGCCATATGAAATCGGCCAATATTCAGGTACGCGCCAGCCACATCTTCATCGCCATTCCCGAGGACGCCGACAACGCCACCGTGCTCGAGCGCGAAAAACTGGCCAAGTCTCTGCTGGCCCGCGCACAAGGCGGCGAGGATTTCGCCAAGCTCGCACGCGAATACTCGGAAGACGCGGGCACGCGCGCCGAAGGCGGCGACCTCGGCTTCATCGGCCGCGACATCCTGCCCAAGCCCATGGAAGAGCTGGTGTTCTCCATGCGTGTGGGCGACATCCGCGGCCCCGTGCGCGCCGACCGGGGCTTCCACGTCATCAAGCTGGTCGACAAACGCGCCAAGGACGCCAAGCCCTTCGCCGAGGTTCAGGACGACATCCGCGTTCGCTTGCGCCAGCGCGAGATGGAGCGCCAAACGAAGATCTATCTCAGCGACCTGCGCAAGAAGATCCTGGTCGACATCCGGCTGTAGCCATAAAATCGGACTCGCGCCGAGCGCTGTGCCATGCATACTTTATCGATGGTATTCGACGCGCGCAGGCTCCGCGCCGCTCTAGTTGTAATCACGATTCTTGCCGCGTTTGCGGGATGCGGTGGCCTCGGCGCCCGCGTCGACGATACCGCGCAAGTCGATGACGCCGCTATCGGGCCGGACGGCGCCCCACTTTCCCTCGACTCGGCCCCGATTGGCCTGGACGCCGGCGCCCCCCAGCTCGATACGGGAACCGGCCTGGAACTTGGCATCTCGGAAACTGGCAATGCCGAGGCGGGTAGCAGCACCGATACGATCCCGCCGTCCGCCGACGCTGGGGTGGCGACAGAAGCACCAGCTCCACCAACCGCCACGATCGTCGTCCTACCAGATACCCAATACTATGCCTCGACCTATCCCGACGTGTTCACGTCCCAAACCAGCTGGATTGTCGAACAGAAGTCAGCCTTGGGCATCGCCGCGGTCTTGCATGTCGGCGACATCGTCGACGACCCCAATTCGGCGGCGCAATGGACAGTGGCCAACGCAGCAATGCGACAGCTCGACGGCCTCGTGCCCTATGTCCTCGTTCCTGGCAATCACGACACCGACGCCGCTCGCAACGGGTCCATCGATAGCTACTTCCCCCCCACGACCATGCCCTGGATCACCGGGACCATGACCGATGGACAGATCGAGAACAACTTCGCGCTCGTCGACATAGGTCCCCAGAAGTGGCTCGTGCTCGGGCTCGAATTTGGGCCGCGCGACGCGGTCCTGACCTGGGCCGATGCCGTGCTCAAGGCCTACCCGAATCTGCCGGCGATGATCGTGACCCACGCCTACCTGTACAGCGACGGCAAGCGCTACGACATCGCGATTTGCGGCAATGACATGAACGCGAAGAACTATCAGTACTGGATTCCGCAGTACTACGGCTACACCGCCAGCGAGGGGATCAACGACGGCGAGCAAATCTGGCAAAAACTGATCCTGCCCAATTCGAACGTCAAGCTGGTCTTCTCCGGACATATGACCGGCGCCGCCCGCCTGTCCAGCGCCCGTCCCGACGGATCCGTCGTGCATCAAATGCTATCCGACTATCAGTGGTTCCGCATCGACAAGGCCGACTACTACGGCGGCGGCGGCTACCTTCGCGTGCTCCAGTTCGACTACGGCAAGAAAGAGATCCGGGTGGCGACCTACTCGCCGTATCTGGACCAGTACCTCACCGACGACCCGAACCAATTCAGGCTGGACTGGAACCTGTAGATCACCCGGGCGGCCAGCCGAGCGCTCGGCCCGCCAGCAGGTGCAAGTGCAGGTGAGCGACGCTTTGGCCGGCATCAGGACCGGCGTTGATGACCACGCGAAATCCGCTCTCTGCGAAGCCGGCGGCGCGGGCTTGCTGGCCGGCCACGATCATCAACTTCCCCAGCAAGGCCGCGTCCTCGGGCGTGGCTTCGGAAAGGCTGGCTATGTGGCGAGTCGGGATGACCAACTCGTGCAGCGGGGCCTTGGGCCCGATGTCCTTGAACGCGACAACGTCGTCATCACGGTACGAGATGGTGGCCGGGATCTTGCCTTCGCAGATCTTGCAAAAAAGACAGTCGGTCATGGTCGGCTCCTTGGGTTTTCTAGGGTAGCGCCACGAAACGCTTGCGAGTCTCCTCGAACTTTGCGGCTTCGTGCAAGCCCTGCCGCAAGAACATGGCGATGGCTTCGTTCTTGGCGATGGCGCGGTCGAGTCGAGCGTCGCTGCCAGACTTGTAGGCGCCCAGCAAAATCAGATCGCGTTTCTGCTCGTAGGCGGCCAGCAGCTCGCGCACGCGCGCGGCGGCCTGGCGGTGCTCGCCGTCGGCCACGAATTCCATCACGCGCGACAGCGAGGCCAGCACGTCGATGGCCGGCCAGTGATTGCGCTCGGCGAGTGCCCGGGAAAGCACGATGTGTCCGTCGAGGATCCCGCGCGCTTCGTCGGCGATGGGTTCGTCCATGTCCCCGCCCGCGACCAGCACCGTGTACAGCGCCGTGATCGAGCCGATCCGCGAATTCCCAGTGCGCTCAAGCAAGCGGGGCAGCAAGGCGAACACGCTGGGCGGAAAGCCGTGGCGCGCAGGCGGCTCCCCTGCGGCCAGACCAACCTCGCGCTGGGCGCGCGCGAAACGGGTCAGCGAATCCATCATGAGCAAGACGCGCTTGCCGCGCTCGCGGAACCACTCGGCGATGGCCGTGGCCACGAAGGCCGACTTCAGACGAACCAGGCTGGGCACGTCGCTGGTGGCGCATACGACCACGGACCGCGCACGCCCCTCGGTTCCGAGCGCGTCTTCCAAGAACTCGGCGACCTCACGACCGCGCTCGCCCACCAGGCAAATCACGTTGACGTCGGCGTCGGTGTTGCGCGCGATCTGGCCGAGCAGCAAGGATTTGCCGACGCCCGAGCCGGCGAACAGGCCCACGCGCTGGCCTTCGCCGACGGTCAGCAAGGCATCGATGGCGCGCACGCCCAGGGCAAGCGGACGGCGGATGCGCTGGCGAAGCAAGGGATCCGGGGCGGGTCGGTCGACCGGCCATTCCTCGGTCGGGCCGGCGATGGGACCAGCCCCGTCCATGGGTTCGCCAAGGCCGCTGAGCACGCGGCCGAGCAGTCCCTCGCCAACTTGGACGGTGAGCGAGCGGCCGGTGGGGCTCACCACCGAATCGGGTCCGATGCCCGCCACCGGGCCTAGCGGCATGAGCACAACTTCGTCGCCGCGAAAGCCGACGACCTCGGCCTGCAGGCTAGACGTGGCCCGGCCACCCGGCATGCCAGGAAGTGCGTCCATGTCGATGGTCACCATCTCGCCCACGCGCACGCCGGGGATCGTGGCGCGCACGACCAGGCCGGTCACCTCGGCCACTCGGCCCGCGATACGCAGGGGATTCACCCGATCGAGGGCCTGCAGCGCCTCCGAGATTTCGACTGAGACTGGCTCGCCTTCGCCTTCCACCTGCTGAATTCCTTTCAAGCGCGGCCAACTCCCGTGCCGCGCAATGCCCGCTCAAGCGCATCGAGCTGGGTTTGCAGACGGGCATCGAGCCGGCCAACCGCGGTTTCGACCACGCAACCGTAGCGCCCCACCGCATCGTCGGCCACCACGCGCACGTCGGCGGCAGCAACGATCCGCGGCAGCCACTGCGCCCGCGTCTGTTCGACAGCCGCGAGATCGGCGGGATGCACGCGCAGCACCACCGATCCACCGCGCGCTCGGCTCGCTGCCAGGGCCTGGCCCGCGATCTCACCCATGACGGCCGGATCGAGAGCGACGGCGCGTCCAACGATCTTCTCCGCCATCTTGCGCGCCAGAATCAGCGCCGCATCCTTGGCCGCGGATCGCTCTGCCTCGGCCGCCACGCGGGCCGAGACCAGCAGTTCGGTGACCTCGGCCAGGGCGCTTTCGCGGTCAACCGTGGCAGGCACGTCCGCGGCATTCTCCCGGACAGACTCCGAGGAAGGCAAGAGACTCTTTGCCTTCACAATGCGTCCCATGGCTGTCGTTGCGTTCGCTAGCGTTCCGCTTCTTTGCTGCCGACCACGGTCAGGTTCAAACCGATCTGCACGGAGAGCACTTTGCCGTCGACGGTGACCGTGGTCTTTCCGTTGTAATACCAACCGAAAGAGCCGGTCGAGAACTCGCGCTTGTCGGCAATGATCTCGGCGGTGCCAATGGTGATCTTCACCGGTTCGGCTTTGTCCAGAAATTGGGTCTTGGAAACAGGGCAAGGTGATTTAGCCATGGCTGCACGCTAGCACGAGCCGAAGAAAAAGGCGTAGGGCTACCAGCCGGTCCATCCGATCAGGGGCTGGCCAAGCACTGCGGGGAGACGGCCGGCAACTCGATAGATGGAACCTGGGTGGTCGGCTGCCAGCGAGTGTTTGAGCACCGCCAGGCCAACGTGGAGCAGGCGCTCGCTCGGCGTACGCGCCGAATCGGGGATTCGCGCGTTGGCGTGTGCCATAGCGGTCTTGCGCTCGGCATCGGGCACGCTTTCTGCGGACGCCGCACCGATCTCCCGCGCCCACGGCTCGCCCGCGGCGGCCATGGCGCGCGCGCGCAGGGCCGGGGCAGCGCCGACCAGGGATTGGCCCACGGCGCGGGCGCCTCGCCGGGTTATCTCGGACAGAAGTTCGTCGAAGGCGAGAGCAAGCAGGCTCTCGGCCCTGGGGCCGCAGTCGCTTTCGGACAAAGGCGCCAGCCAGCCGAACGCCACGCGCTCGACCTCGCGCCTGGTCGACCCAGGAAATGTTGCGATCTGCCCGGCGGGCTGCGAGATGCCGTCGACAACGGCAGGCATGCCCAGAACGATCGCACGCAAGGATTCCGGCAGCCCGAGCGCCACGAGGCGAACGATGTGCGCTGGCTCGCCCTCTAGCGTTGCGACGATCCAGCTTGGATGGAGCCTCTCCAAGCCGAGCGGCAAGGGACTTGCCGCCTCGGCCCGCCATTCGTCCAGCAGCCGACTGCGCTCTGCCTCGGTCAGGGCAAGCAAAGCCTGCCACCCCCTGTCACAAACCGTGCCCCGTTTTTCGTCCAAACCTTCGAGCACCGATTCCCCTGCGCCCAGGGCAAAAAGAGAAAGTAGAATGCCGCGAACTTCCGGATCCACGTCATCGGACATGGGAAATGTTCCGGTCCTGTTCGCCACGTCCGCAGCGTAGCGCAATATGAGATAAGGCGCCTAGCGCGACTTCGTGCTATGTCTCCCCGCCCGTATGAGTAGTACTGCTGTTTCGACCGATATCATGACTGAATCCACCCCACGCCGCACGGAAGTGCGCAACATTGCGATCATCGCGCACGTCGATCACGGAAAGACCACGTTGGTCGACGGATTTCTGCGCCAAGCCGGATCTTTCCGCACTGGCGAAGTCGTCGCCGACTGCGCGATGGATTCCAACGACCTAGAACGCGAGCGTGGCATCACCATCCTGGCCAAGTTCACCGCCATCACCTGGAAAGGTATTCGCGTCAACATCGTGGATACCCCCGGCCACGCCGATTTCGGCGGCGAGGTCGAGCGTGTGCTCAAGATGGTCGATTCCGTGCTTTTGCTCGTCGACGCCTTCGAAGGCCCGATGCCGCAGACCCGATTCGTCACGCGCAAGGCGCTGGCGCTGGGCTTGCGGCCGATTCTCGTGGTGAACAAGATCGACCGCGTGGGCTGCGATCCCGACGGTGCGGTCAACGACACCTTCGATCTTTTCTGCGCGCTTGGCGCCAACGAAGAGCAGCTCGACTTCCCGGTCATTTACGCCTCGGGCCGCGAGGGCTACGCCGTCAAACACCTGGGCGACGAGAAGAAAGATCTCACGCCGCTGCTCGACCTCATCATCGAATCCGTGCCGCCGCCCGCGGCGGACGTGGACGGCCCGCTGGCCATGCACGTGACCACCCTCGACTACGACGACTACCTCGGCTATGTCGCCATCGGGCGCATGAACTCGGGCCGCGTGCGCCAAGGCGACCGAGTGCTGTGCATCCACCGCGACAGCAGGCGCGAGGAATTCCGCGTGGCCAAGATCCTCGGCTACCAGTCGCTCAAGCGCTTCGAGCTGTCGGAAGCCGTCGCAGGCGACATCTGCGCCATCACGGGCATGCAAGATCTGACCGTCGGTGAAACCATTACCGAGATCGCGCGCCCTATCGTCCTGCCCCTGCTCGAAATCGAGGAGCCGACGGTGAAGATGCAGTTCATCTCCAACAACGGGCCGTTCGCGGGCAAGGAAGGCAAGTACGTGACCTCGCGCAACCTGCGCGAGCGTCTGTTCAAGGAGCTCAAATCCAACGTCGCCTTGCGCGTGCTCGAAACCGAATCGCCCGACACCTTCGAGGTGCTCGGTCGCGGCGAATTGCACCTTTCGGTGCTCATCGAAACCATGCGCCGAGAAGGTTACGAGCTGATGGTGTCGCAGCCGCAGGTCATCTACAAGGACGGCCCGAGCGGCGAAAAGCTCGAACCCTACGAGGACGTGGTCATCGACGTCGACGAGAAGTACACCGGCGCAGTCATCGAAGAGCTCGGCCGCCGCGGCGGTCGCATGCAAGAGATGGGACCCGAGGGCGAAGGCCGCATGCGCCTCGAATACGCCATGCCGGCGCGTGGACTTATCGGCTACCGTTCGCAATTTCTGACCGACACCCGCGGGACCGGAATCTTGCACCACAACTACAGCCACTACGGACCCTACGCCGGCATCTTCAAGGGGCGCAGCAACGGCGTTCTCATCGCCCAAGATCCGGGCACCACCAATACCTACGGTCTGTTCTACCTGCAAGAGCGCGGCTCGCTGTTCCTCGGCCCCACCGTGCCCATCTACGGTGGCCAAATCGTCGGGTTGCACTCGCGCACCAACGACCTCATCGTCAATCCGTCCAAGGCCAAGAAGCTGACCAACATCCGCACCACTTCGGCGGACGAAAAGCTCTTTCTTACGCCACCCATCGAGTTGTCCCTCGAAGCGGCACTTGAGTTCATCAACGAGGACGAGCTGGTCGAGGTCACGCCCAAGAGCATTCGCCTGCGCAAGCGCACGCTCGATCACAACGAGCGCAAGCGGGTCGAGAAGGCGCGCGACCAGGGCAACGAGGCCTAGGCAACTTCCGTGAAAAAGCTCCTCGGGAGGGTCATCCTCGGCGTGGCGGCAGGGGTCGCCATCTACGTGGGGTTTTCGGTCTGGGCCGGTGCTCGCAGCGTGGGGCGCGCGCTCGCCGACTTTCAATGGCTCATCGTCCTCGCGGCGCTGGGCCTGGCTTCGCTCAACTATCTCGTCCGCTTCGGACGCTGGCACTACTACCTCAAGGTGCTCGGCCTGCGTGTGCCGGTCGGGCATAGCTTTCTGGTCTTTCTCGGCGGCTTCTCGCTGACCGTCACGCCGGGAAAGCTCGGTGAGGTGGTCAAGGCCTTCCTGCTGCGCGAGTCGCATGGGATTCCGGCCGCGCGCACCGCCCCTATCGTCATCGCCGAGCGATTCACCGACCTAGTTGGTCTGCTTTTGCTTGCCTGCGTGGGCATTTTCACCTTCAAGACCGATCCGCGCTTTCTCATCATCGGCGCCAGCCTCATTGGATTTGGCCTGGTCGTGGTTTCGGTCGAGCCTGTCGCCAGGTTCTTTCTGCGGCTTTCGGCACACACTCCCTTGCTGCGCCGGATAGCCCCCAAGCTCGAGGAAGCGTACCAAACCACTGCCGAGCTGTTACGGCCGCGGCCACTCGTCCTCGGCGTGCTGCTTTCCGCGGTCAGCTGGTTCTTCGAGTGCGCGGCTTTCTGGGCCGTCGTGAATGGATTTGTCGGCGCCTCCGTCGACATCCAGGCCGCCACGTTCATCTACGCTTCGATGACCGTGGCGGGCGCGCTCTCGTTCCTGCCCGGCGGCCTTGGTGTCACCGAGGCTGGCATGCTGGCCATGCTGGAACAGCTCGCCTCTGGCTGCGACCGCAGCGTCGCCGCCGCCGCGACTTTTGTCACGCGACTCTGCACGCTATGGTTCGCGGTGCTGATTGGCATTGCAGCCTTGCTCGTCTTTGCTAGAACTGCGAAGATCTCGTTGCAGTTGCCAGAGAAGTCGCAGAACTAGCGTCACACGCTTCCACTCTTGAAAGCAAAGCCCGGAAGCACTCCGCCGTTCGACACTCCGGAATTCAAGCAACAGAACGGCCACCACCTCGCGGACTCTATTGTCGCGATTGTATTGTGCCTCACGTATTCGAGGCAAGGTCTTGAATTCAAACAGAAACAGTCTCAAGTCCGTCAGGTCTTCTGCCGAGTCGACTGTCACCGCGTTTTTGCAAACCTGACCTCCTGACAGACAAGGACGTGTCCCATGGCAGACGAGCTACGCATCAACCTCTACAAGATCACCCGTGGTGCTTGCCG
>Ga0265316_10006258_pt1 | contig 11407 bp, 7 predicted proteins | sample 4522metaG_FD_202092 | JGI IMG/M metagenome (GOLD analysis project Ga0265316, IMG submission 202092) | Rhizosphere microbial communities from Carex aquatilis grown in University of Washington, Seatle, WA, United States - 4-5-22 metaG | ecosystem: Host-associated > Plants > Roots > Rhizosphere >...
GGCGACGGACGGGACGACCCCGTGATCTACCAGTTCCCCCTGGGCTCCGATCCGCACCGCAACCTCGCCGCGAGCGCCGCCGACGGCATCGGGGACATTGAGAAGGGCTTCGCCGAGGCGGAAGTCGCCGTCGAGCGGAGCTACAAGGCCAACCGCGTGCAGTGCACCCCCATGGAGCCCCACGTCGTCTACGCCCGCATCGACGGCGGGAGACTCGTCATCCACGCGTCGACGCAGGTGCCCTGGCACGTGAGGCGCATAGTCGCGCGGGCTATCGGGCTACCCGAGAACAAAGTCCGCGTGATCAAGGAGCGGGTCGGCGGAGGCTTCGGAGCCAAGCAGGACATAGTAGTGGAGGACGTCGCGGGCTACCTCGCCTGGACGACCGGCAAGCCGGTCTTCTTCCGCTACGACCGGGAAGAGGAGTTCATAGCCTCTCGGACGAGGCACGCGATGGAGATCACCGTGAAGCTCGGCGCCAAGCGCGACGGCAAGCTCACGGCGATACTCATGCGCCTGGACGCGGACACGGGCCCCTACGGCCAGCACTCCCTCACCGTGCCCATGAACGCCATCTCGAAGAGCCTTCCCCTCCTCCTCTGCGACAACATGCGCTTCGAGGTGAAATCCTACTATACCAACCTCTCGCCCGCCGGCGCCTATCAAGGCTACGGCGCTCCGAAGGGATCCTTCGCCCTGCAGACCGCCCTCGCGGAGCTCGCCGCCGAGCTCGGGCTGGACCAGCTCGACCTGATCGAGCGCAATCGCGTTCGCTCGGGCACGCGTATCGAGATCCTTAAAAGCCTCGGCGAGGGGCGCGAGGGCGCGGTCGTCACGCTCGGCGAATGCGGCCTCGGCGAGATGATAGAGCGCGGCCGGAGGGCATTCGGCTGGCCCGTTTCGACCGAGCAAGCTCGGTCGAATTCGAGTTCGGCGAAGCCGAACTCCGATAGACCCGGACCGAGCGAGCGGGCCGCCGCCGCAGGACTCGGCCCCGATTGGAAGCTCGGCCGCGGCGCGGTGATCGTCCAGCAGGGCTCGGGCCTTCCCGGCCTCGACGCGGCCAACGCGGAAGTCCGCCTTCTCGACGACGGCACCCTCCTCATGCTCTCGGGAGGCGCCGACCTCGGCACGGGCCTCGACACGATCACCGCGAAGGCCGCGGCCGAGATCCTCGGCCTCGACATGGAGGACGTCGAAGTGCTCTCCGGCGACACCGACGTGACTCCCTTCGACAAGGGCGCCTATGCCTCCTCCGGCACTTTCTTCTCGGGGAACGCGGCCCTCCTCGCGGCGAAGGACCTGCGGGACAAAGTGCTCGCCGCGGCCGCCGAAGTCCTCGGGGAGAGCGCCTCGGACCTCGAGATCGCGCATCGCGGCCGCATCGTGGGCAAGAAGGGCGAGATCAGCCTGGCACAGCTCGCGCACATGTCGGTGCAGGGCGAGGGCCACCACGAGCTCTCCGGGAGGGGGAGCTTCAAGTCCGACCACTCGGCCTTCCCCTACGGCGCGCACTTCGTCGAGGCGGCAGTGAACGGGCGCACGGGCGAGGTGATCCTCAAGAAATACTACGCCTACCAGGACTGCGGGACCCCGATCAATCCCGCCCTCGCGATGGGGCAGATCTACGGAGGCGTGCTGAAGGCCGTGGGCCACTCCCTCTATGAGGAGATGATCTACGACGAGAAGGGGCGTTGCGTGAATCCGCGCTTCCTCGACTACAAGATACCCTCGATCCGGGAAATCCCCGAGGATTTCCGCGTCGAGCTCGTGCCGGTCGACGACGAGGTCGGCCCCTTCGGGGGCAAGAGCGTATCGGAGATATCGCTCAACGCGGCCGCGCCGGCGATCTCGATAGCGATCCATGACGCGATCGGCGCCTGGATGAGGGAATGGCCCTTCACGCCCGAACGGGTGCTCCGCGCGATGGGGAAGCTGGTCTAAACCGGGGCCGAAGGCCGCCCAAGTAACTACGCCCGCGTAGGGAGCGCCGTCCCGGAAGCCGATTGCATGGGTTCGGCTCTTTCCGATATCAAAAGTCCCATGGCACCGCAACTCCTTTCCGAAGCCTTGCTCCCCTTCTTCGAGTCCGACGAAGAAGCGCACAGGGACCTCACCCGCGCCCTCGAGGGCGACGACAGGCTGGCCCAGGCGATCAATGCCTTCGGCCGCGATTTCGAGGCGCTCGCCGCCGACACCCTCACGAACGCCGCCAAGGTATCGGTCGTGGCGAGGGCGCTCGACGGCGACGTCCAAGCCCTTGACGGCTCTATCTCCAACCAGGGAGAGCGGGTCCTCGCGGCGGTCGGGCTGGTCCGAAGGGACCAAGCCTCGATCGAGGCGCTGGCCGAGGCCGCCGATTCGGCTCGCTTGGCTTCCGCCTCCGTGAACGCGCGTACGGCCGAGAACGAGTCCTTCCTCGCGGGCATTGCGGAGAGCCTGGGCGCGCTCGGAACCCTGGTGCTCGACGCGGAGTCCTTCATGACCCGCCTGGTCACCCAGATGGGAGTCATCGATTCCCAGATCGCTTCCCTCGCGGACATCTCGGAGCGGCTCGGGGTGCTCGCCATCAACACGGCCATCGAGGCGGCGAGGGCCGGCGAGCGAGGGAAGGGTTTCGCCGTCATCGCGAACGAAATGCAGAAACTGTCCAAATCGGCCCTCGGGGAGACGAAGATCGCGGGGAAAAGCGTCTCATCGGTTCGGAGCGAGGTCGACGGCATGTCCGGCTCGCTCGGCAAATCCCGTGCGAGCGTGCAGAGATCGCTCGAGAGCTCGCGTTCCGTCGTATCGAGATTCCACGAAATCCGCGAAGGAGTGCAGCGCCTCGACGGCGCCCTCGAGAGTCAGGCCGGGGCCCTCAAGGCCCAGCGCGAAGCAGCGGAGGAGATGACCGCCGCCTTCGACGCGATCGAGGCCGAGAACGCGCGAGTATCCGAGATGGCCCGCTCGACCGAGCGTCTCTCGACCGAGCTGGGCGAAGTGGTCTCCTCGGTCATCGAGCGCGTCGGGACCTATAGGACGGCCCTGCATAGCAAGGCCCTGGCGAGCCTCGAGGACATAGCGGGGCGGATCCCCGCGGCCGAATCCCTGCTCCGCGATCCGGACACGGCGCTGAGTCGGCAGTTCGAGCGCTACCCCTGGTTCGAGCTCCTGTACCTCATGGACTCGAACGGGACGCAGGTCTCCTCCAACCTGGTCAATCCCGCCTACGCCGCGACCGTCTCGAGCGAGGGGAAGGGGCGCTCGTGGCGAGAGAAGCCCTATTTCTCCGTGCCTCGGCTGAGCTCCTCGCCCTACATCTCCGACATCTACCTCTCGGTCGCGAGCCGTAGGCTCTGCCTGACCGTCTCCCTTCCGCTCTTCCTCGAGGACGGGAGCCTCGCCGCCGTGCTCGCCGCGGACCTGAACGTCGGCGACATGACGAGGATCGCCTGAATGGGCGAGGCATCGACCGCTGGAAGCCCTCCCGGGGGGAAAGCCGGCGGAGGCGCCGGGCAGATCGACATTCGGGCTATCCTGGAATCCGGCAGCCTGGATTCCCACTACCAACCGATCGTCTCCACGAAGGACGGCAAGATCGTCGGCGTGGAGGCGCTGGCCCGGCCGCGCGTCCCCGGGAGCGGCGAATTCATCCCTCCGATCCGCTTCTTCGCCGAGGCGGCTGCCCAAGGCTTCGCCCTGGAGGCGGACCGCCTCTGCCGGAAGCGGGGGATCGAAGGATTTGCCGAGTCTTTTTCGGACTACCCAGAGCTTCTGGTCTTCATCAACCTCGACGCCGCCATCCTCCTGCGCTTCGTCGAATCCCACCGCGAAGAGGGATTCCTTATCGCGCTGGATGACATGGGAACCGGCAGCTCGAACCTCGAGCGCCTCACGATCCTGAAGCCCGACATCGTCAAGCTCGATCACTCGCTGATCCGGAGGATCGACGGCGAGTACTACAAGCAGGAGCTCTACGACTTCTTCCTCAAGCTGACGAGCAAGTTCGGGACAATGGTGATCGCCGAGGGCGTCGAGACCCGCGAGGAGGCCCTGGCCTGCATGGAACGCGGCGGGGACCTCATGCAGGGCTATTATTTCGCCCCTCCCTCCGAACCCGGCGAGGCCCTGAGGGAATGCATCCGCCTGTATCCCGACGTGGAATGCGCCTACCTTCTGGACGGCAGCGGCTTCCAGGCGAGCTCGACCGTATTCAACCCGAGCCGCTCGCTGCAGCCGGGGAAGAGCCTCTTCTGCCCCGCCCAGCGCGGTTGCGACCAGAGATCGAAGGATTACTTCCTTTCCATCGACGCCAAGAGGACGCGGTATTTCTCCGCGCCCTACGTCTCGAAGGCGAGCGGGCGCGCCTGTATCACCATATCGACCGCTCGCCTGGCGGGAGGCGATGTCGAGGCCATTCTATGCCTCGATATCAGTACCCCCCCCTGAACTGACCGCGATCGGGTCCCTTCGAGAGCCACCTCCTTTACGCTGCGCCTCGCCTCCGGCTAATATTCCTACAAGGACTCCGGCGCGGAGGACGAGGATCGACTCGGAGGAATGAAATGGACAAGAAAGCCATCAGGAAGATAATCGACAAGCTCGAAGCCAAGAAGATAAAGATGCAGGGGAAAGACTTCCTCCTCACTTGGGAAAAGTCGAGGGACGAGCTCGAGGCGACCTTCCTCGTCGCGGACGCCCTGCGCGCGATGCGCGAGGCGGGCATCTCCCCGAGGCTCTGGAAATCGGGGATAGCCGTCTCCAACTTCCGCGACAACTCGACGCGGACGCGCTTCTCCTTCGCCTCGGCCTGCGACCTCCTGGGCCTCTACGTCCAGGACCTCGACGAGGGAAAGAGCCAGATCGCCCACGGCGAGACAGTGCGCGAGACCGCGGTCATGATCAGCTTCCTCTCCGAGGTTATCGGCATCCGCGACGACATGTACCTGGGCGAGGGCGACAAGTACCAGCGCGAGGTCGGCAAGGCCCTCGACGAGGGCGTGGCGGCCGGCATCCTTTCCTCGAGGCCGGCTATCGTCAACCTACAGTCCGACATAGACCACCCCACCCAGGCCATGGCCGATTTCCTCCACCTCGCCCACTACTACGGCGGCCTCGACAAGCTCAAGGGGAAGAAGATCGCGATGAGCTGGGCCTATTCGCCCTCCTACGGCAAGCCCCTCTCGGTCCCGCAGGGCATCATCGGCCTCGCCAGCCGCTTCGGCATGGAGATCGACCTCGCCTACCCCGAGGGCTACGACCTCATCCCGGAGGTGGTCGCCCTCTCCGAGAGGCAGGCCCGCGCCTCGGGCGGCTCCCTCCGGACAGTCCATTCGATGGACGAAGCCTTCAAGGACGCGGATATCGTGTACCCGAAGAGCTGGGCGCCCTACGACGTGATGCAGAAGCGCGTTCCCCTCCTCCACTCGGGCGACCAGGCCGGCCTCAAGGAGCTCGAGAAAGCCTGTCTCGCGAACAACGCCAAGTTCAAGGACTGGGAGTGCACCGAGGAGAAGATGAAGCTGACCAAGAACGGGAAAGCATTGTACATGCACTGCCTCCCCGCGGACATCACCGACGTCTCCTGCAAGGCCGGCGAGGTCGCGGCTTCGGTCTTCGATCGCTACCGCAACGACACCTACCGCGAGGCGGGCTACAAGCCCTATATCATCGCGGCCATGATCCTCCTCGGCAAGGCTAAGGACCCGGCTGCCGCCCTCGCTTGCCTCTTGAAGCGCGACAGCGCCCGAGCGGCGCTCTAGGCGGCGAGCATGGGCGAAGCTGCCGGTATCGTCTATCGCGCCGCCTTCGACGCCGACCCCGAGTACTTCCGCTCGCAGGTCGAGTATGGTATAGAAGGAGGGCCATGACCCTCCTCGTGATCGACGACGACGAGACGCAGATCGAGAAGATCAGGATAATCTGCGAGGCCCTCGAATACCCGAGCGTGGAGTACCTCTCGGCCATGGGCGTCGCGGACGGGCTCAAGATCGTCGCGGAAAACGTTGTCGACCTCGTCCTCTCCGACTTCCGACTGCCGGACGGCTCGGGCTTCGACGCGCTGCGCGGCATCAAGGCGATGAACCCGATGATCGCCGTGGCCATGATGACCGCCTATGCCGACACGGGCGAGGCCGTCCAGCTCCTCAAGGGCGGGGCCGACGACTACCTCATCAAGCCGACCAGGAAAGAGGACATCGAGCGCCTGATCGTCCGCGTCAACGAGAAGATCGCCCTCCTCCACGAGGCCCTCCTCCCGCCCAACGAGGGGCCCACCGCCTCTCCGGCCGTCTCGGGCATCATCTACCGCAGCGTGGTCATGGCCGAGATGATGAGCATGGCGGCAAGGACCGCGACGACCGCGGCCACGGTCCTCATCACCGGCGAGAGCGGGACGGGCAAGGAGCTCGTGGCCCGCTTCATCCACGACCGAAGCGGGCGCAAGGGAGAGTTCGTCGCGGTCAACATCTCGGCCCTCCCGGAGTCCCTCGCGGAGAGCGAGCTGTTCGGCCACAGCCGCGGCGCCTATACCGGGGCGGACGTGGACAGGACGGGGCGCTTCGAGGAAGCGGAAGGCGGCACCCTCTTCCTCGACGAGATCGGGGACATTTCCCCGCCCCTCCAGGTCAAGCTCCTCCGGGCGATCCAGTTCGGGCAAATAGAGCGGGTCGGCGAGAACGTCGTGCGGACCTTGAACGTGAGGATCGTCGCGGCCACCAACGAGAACCTCGCCGAGCTCGTCGCGGCGGGCAAGTTCAGGCGCGACCTCTACTACAGGCTCAACGTCATCGAGATCGACCTGCCCTCCCTGCGCGACCGCAAGGACGACATCAGGCTCCTCGTGGATCACTTCATCAAGCGCTTCGCCGAGCGCGACGGCAAGCCGATGCGGGGCATCTCGCGCGAGGCTCTCGACAATCTGATCAAGCGGCCCTTCCCGGGCAACGTGCGGGAGCTGGAGAACATCATCGAGCGCGCGGTGGTGCTCTGCCGGGGCGACATCATCCGGCAGGCGGATCTCCCCCCTCTCCTCGAGGGAAAGGCGGGCGGCGGCGAGGGCGGCTACGAACGCAGGATGGCCCTATTCGAGATCGAGCTCCTCGAATCGGCGCTCCAGGTCGCGAAAGGCAACAAGAGCGCCGCCGCCAGGGAACTCGGCATCACGGAACGGCATCTTCGTTCGCGGCTGGAACGGCTTAAACTCAAGCAATAAAGGGCGTCGAGCCCGGAACGTTCGCCTATATTCAAGAGCAAAGAGCCCCTCTCCCCGAGCGCCTTCGCTCGAGGCTCGCGTAACCGGGATAGCCGCGCTTGCTCCGGAGCGCGCGCTAGCCTATAGTTTTCCATGCACCGAAAGGCTCGAGGCCGACCGGGGCACGCTATCACGGCAGGAGGTGGCATCTTGAAAGCGCTGTTCATCGGAGGCACGGGCCTCATCAGCCAGGCGGTCTCGCGCCTCGCGGTAGAGCGGGGCATCGAGCTTTACTTGCTCAACCGGGGGCGGCGCGGGGAGTTCTTCCCCGCCGGCGCCAGGCAGATAGTGGCCGACGCCCGCGACGGAGCCTCCCTGCGCAAGGCCATAGGCGCCATGGAGTTCGACGTGGTCGCGGACTGGATAGCCTTCACGCCCGATCAGATCGAGTCGGACATCGAGCTGTTCAAGGGAAGGGCGGGCCAGTTCTTCTTCATCAGCTCGGCGAGCGCCTATCAGAAGCCGCTTACGCACTACCTCGTCACCGAATCGACGCCGCTCGCGAATCCCTTCTGGCAATACAGCCGCGACAAGATAGCCTGCGAGGAGATGCTGAATCGCGCCTATCGGGAAGAGGGCTTCCCCGTCACGATCGTGCGCCCCTCCCTGACCTACGGCGATACGCAGATACCCGCGGCCGTCGGGAGCTGGGAACATCCCTGGACCCTCGTGGACAGGATGCGGCGAGGCAAGAAAATCATCGTCCAGGGCGACGGGACCTCGCTGTGGACGATGACGCACAACAGCGACCTCGCGAAGGGCTTCGTCGGGCTCATGGGCAACATGCACGCCATCGGCCACGCCTTCCACATCACGTCCGACGAGGTGCTCAGCTGGGATCAGATCGTCGGGGCGATAGGCAGGGCGGCCGGGGCGGAGCCGAAGATCGTCCACGTCGCCTCCGACTTCCTCGCCGCGGCCGATCCCGAAGCCCTGGGCGGCCTCGTCGGCGACAAGTCCCAATGCGCCGTATTCGACAACTCGAAGATCAAAGCCTTCGTCCCCGGCTACGTCGCGACGACGCCCTTCTCCGAGGGCATAGCCCGCTCGGTCCGCTGGTTCGAGGCCCATCCCGAGATCTGCACGATAGACGACGCCTTCAATGATTTCTCCGATCGCGTCATCGCCGCCCAGGAGAAGGCCCTGGCATCCTTGTGAGTTCCGGAGCCCGGCGGCTTTCGGCTCGCCTTGACTCCGGGGGCGCCGAGGATAGAATACGGCTATCAGTCGTACCCGGGAGGGATCAGACATGAATATCGGGAAAAAAGCCGTTCTCGCCCTCGTCCTCGCCTCCGTCCTCTCCTTCGCACCCAAATCCGTCATTTTCGCCGAAGACGGCGCGGCGCCGGCATATACGCAGAAGGACATCAACGAGCAGCTCGTGATGGCCCTACTCTGGATGCAGACTTCCGCCGAGTACCGCGAGCTCTGCTACCAAGCCTTCAATATGGCCGCGATGGTAGTGGACAAGGCGGTCGCTTCGGCCAAGGCGGGCGACAAGCCCCTCGCCGTCGTATCCGACCTCGACGAGGCTCTCCTCGACAACAGCGCCTTCGACGCTGGCCTCGTCGGCCGCGACGCCGCCTACTCGGGCAAGGCTTGGACCGAATGGGAGAAGGCCGCCCAGGCACTCGCCATTCCCGGCGCGGTCGACTTCGTGAAGTACGCCGCCTCCAAGAAAGTTGAAGTCTTCTACGTGACGAACCGCGATCAGGCCGGCTTCGAAGGCACCTTGAAGAACCTCGCCACCCTCGGCTTCCCCTTCGCCGACGAGAAGCACCTCTTCGTGAGCTCAGGCTCCAGCAATAAGCAGCCCCGCTTCGATCAGGTCGGCAAGGACTATTCGATCATCGCATACATCGGGGACAACGCGAACGACACCCCCATGGGCAGCTATCATAAGAGCATGAAGGACCGAAACGCCCTCGTCGACCAGAACAAGGACAAGTTCGGGGCCGCGTACATCGTCATCCCGAATCCCAGCTACGGCGACTGGGAATCGGCCATCGTCGACGGCTACTTCAAGCTCCCGCCCGCCGACATGTCCGCCGCGCGGAAGTCGATGCTGAAGGGCTGGGTCCCTAGCCAGCCTTAAGCCTCCGGCGCTGGCTAGCCCCGAGCCACCGGCCTAAGGCAAGTCCGCCCTAGGCCGGCTTCCGGCGGAACCCGGATGCCTATTCCAGGCTATCCGCGAGGGCCGCGTCGCGGGACTCGATCGGCAGGCAGAAAGCCCCTGCGCCGCCTATCGCGTAGGCGAGGGCGAAGACGGCCAGCGGAAGGGCGAGCGATCCTCCGGCGCCGATGGCGTTGCCCGCGACCATCGCTCCGATCGACGGGGCGATAGCCCCCGCTATCCTCGTCATCGCGCTCGCCGTGCCTATGCCCGTCGTGCGGATGGAAGTCGGATAGGCCTCAGGAGTATAGGCGTAGAGGGCTCCCCATGCGCCCAGGGCGAAGAAGGAGAGGAAGACGGCCGTGAGCAGGACGCTCGTCGGCGTGACGGCGAGGGCGAAGAGCCAGGCGAAGATGCCGCTCGCCACGAGATAGGCGCCCAAGGTCCTCCGCCTCCCCCACTTCTCGACGAGAGCGGCCGCCGAGAAGTAGCCCGGCACCTGGGCGAGGGCCATGATGAGGGAATTGAGGTAGACCGAGGGCAGGGCGAAGCCCTTGGCGCGGAACCAGCTCGGCAGCCAGGTGAAGGCCCCGTAATAGCCGATCGAGATCGTGAACCAGATAAGCCAGAGGAGGAGGGTCGTGCGCAGGAGCTTGGGCTCGAGGAGGGCGGAGACGCGCGAGCTGCCGGCTCCGGCGGGTACCGCGAGCTCCCCCTCGGGCAGGGCAGTCCCGTTCGCCGCCGCGACGCGCTCGAGCACAGCGCGTGCCTCGGCGATTTTCCCCCGCGAGTAGAGGAAGCGAGGCGACTCGGGCACTCCGCTTCGCACGGCTAGGAGGAGGAAGCCCGGCAGGGCCGAGCAGGCGAACATAGCGCGCCAGCCGAAGCGCGGCACGATGAGCCAGGCGATGAGGGCCGCCAAGATCGACCCGAGGGCCCAATAGGCTTCGAGGAATACCAGCCTGCGTCCCCGATTCTTGGGCGGGAGGTACTCCGAGAACATGCCGTAGTCCACGGGCAGGGCCCCGCCCACGCCGATGCCGGTCAGGAAGCGCAGGACGAGGAAGCACTCGAAGCTGGGCGAGAGGGCCGAGAGGCCGCCGAAAAGGGAGTAGACCGCGATGGTCAGGACGAAGCAGAGCTTCCTGCCGATCTTGTCCGCGAGGCGGCCCCAGAACAGGGCGCCGACGAGCATGCCCAGGAAAATAGCCGTCGCGAGGAAGCTCGTCTGGGCCTTCGAGAGGGACCATTCGGCCGACATGGAGGGCATCGCGAAGGAGACGAGGAGAACCTCCATCGCGTCGGCTGCCCAGCCGAGGCCGCAGATAAAGAGGAGCTTGCGCTGGAAGGTGCCGTAGCCGACGCCCGCCAACGCGTCTTCGTAGGAAAGAGCGCGCATGGCATTACCCCTTGTGAGAACCTTGGCCCCGGCAATCGCGTCGAGAGCCGTAGCCTCTTCGCGGTCGCGCCGGGAGGGGCATCGCTGCCGAAGCAGCGTCACGGCGTCGCGAAGAAAACCTAGCGTACCGGTGGCCCCTTCGTCAACGGGCGGTCAAGGCGATCCGTCGGACGCGGGAAAGCGCCGATCGATCGTTCAGCTGTTGCCGCCGACGAGGCGGACGAAGGCCACGCTTCCCCAACTCTCGCGGACTAGCTCCCGACCCCGGCGCCGGAGCTTGTACATCCTTCCCCGAGCTTCGGGGTAAAGGAGTATCCCTTCTTCGGCCAACTGGGCCAGGAGGGGCTCCTCGCGGAAGCCCGGCCGCGACACGCCCGCGGAGAGGAGGATTCGGTCGAAGGGCGCTTCGCTCGGCAAGCCCGCCGAGGCGTCGGCCTCGATTATCTCCAGCAGCCCCGCAGCGGCGGCTCTTCCCGCCAAGGCGACGGCGCAGTTGGCGCGGGCGGCGGCGGCGAGCTCGGGCAGTATCTCGGCGGCCAGGACCCTTCCGCCCGGCGAGCAGAGCAGGGCGATGATAGCCGCCGCGTATCCCGAGCCCGCTCCGACTTCGAGCACCTTCAAGCCGCACTTTAGCTCGAGCTTGTCGAGCATGAAGGCGACC
>Ga0265316_10006259_pt1 | contig 11406 bp, 8 predicted proteins | sample 4522metaG_FD_202092 | JGI IMG/M metagenome (GOLD analysis project Ga0265316, IMG submission 202092) | Rhizosphere microbial communities from Carex aquatilis grown in University of Washington, Seatle, WA, United States - 4-5-22 metaG | ecosystem: Host-associated > Plants > Roots > Rhizosphere >...
ACCGTCGGCAAGATCCTCGAAGATCTGCTGTAATCGCACCCGCCGATGCCGGCCGAAAAACAGGATTACCTGCTCCGATTGATCGAGGAACTGGCACAGCTCTTGGCCCAGGTCACCAAGCTGCGCGACGGAGGCCGCTACGATTCGGCTTTGCTCATGGTCCTGCATGCGCAGGAGCGGTTGTTCGCCCGTCCCGCCGCTGAATTCATCACGCGCCCGGTGGAAGATCAGGTGACGCTGCTCGTCATCGCGGATTCCGCGGCAAATGGCCGGGAAAAGTGCCTGGCCTACGCCCGGCTGCTCACTGAAGCCGGAAACACCTATCAGGCAAAGGACCAGCCGGCTCTCGCGCTCGGCGCCTACCGCTACGCGCTGCATGTGCTGCTCCTGGCGCAGGAGCGCCTGCCGGGCACGAATGTGTCGCCGTTGAAGGAACGGATCGGTTCCCTGATCGACCGGCTGCCTGACGACGAGTTGAAGAACGAAGTCCAGGGTCTCCTCGTTCAGCTGCAGCCCCCGCCGGCGCCCTAGTTTGTCACGTAATACGTTACAACCCGGGCTCTGAATTCTCCGCGCTGCGAGAAACCTCATTTGTCACGTAATACGTTACAACGCAGGCTCGAGATTTCCCGCGGTTCCAGGATAAATCCAGCTAGCCCGCATATTTCACAGTCTCGGTCGTCGGCACAATCATTCTTACGCTCTTGATTGGGGCGTCGGCAAGAGTCGCAGGATATGCGGGCTAAGCCCGGATGTCATTGACGCCGGTTCGGCAGATTTTTGCATCGAACAGACTGTGGCTCTGCGGCGGAGCGAGGTGTGAGACATCCGGGCTGGCGCGATTTCAGACAAAGTGTAGCCGCGTGCGCCGCCATAAACGCGACAATGGCGCCGCGCCTCCAAAGTCCAGCGCGCCAAAGGACCGTTACTGAGTTTGCCCGCATACCGGCCGGACAGGACATTTCCCTCCGCCTCGCGAGCCTTGCGTGGCCGTCCGAGTTCCAGCACCTATTGCTTCGCCGGGGCGCGCGGAACGTACTGGATGATTCCGGGCATGATGGAGAAGCTGTCGTTCTTCAGCATCAGGATCATCTCGGAACCCGCCATGAGCACCGGACCATATCCGTGCTGCGCGTACGGGGTCTTCGGCCGGAAGTAGTAATACGCCGGATCAAACGCCATGCCCGTGCCAACGCAGGTGTCCTCGACCTGCCCCTTCGCGTTCACCTTGGTCGTGAGCGCGTTCCAGCCGAGCTGCGCCGCCGGGCCGTAGGCCACCGGACTCACCCAGCCGCGATTGACCGCGCGGGCCATCGCAAACACATACATCGCCGTGGCAGAGGTCTCCAGATAGGAGTCGTTGCGGTCGAGCAGCTGGTGCCAGAGCCCCGAGCCCGACTGATAGGATGCCAGACCGTGCAGGTGAGCCCTGAGAATCTCGAGCACCGCTCCCCGCTGTGGATGGTCTTCAGGAAGGACCGTGAGCAACTCGACCATCGCCATGACCGCCCAACCATTCGCCCTGCCCCAATAGAATTCCGGGTGGTCCGGGGTGTTGGAGCTCCAGCCGTGCATGAAAAGGCCCTTCTGACGGTTGAACATCCGCGCAGAGAACTGGAGAACCTGCTTGACCGCATCATCGTAGTACCGGCCTTCGCCAGTGAGTTTTCCCATTTGAGCCAGGGCCGGGATGCTCATGTACATGTCATCAAGCCACAGCGTCTCCGGCTGCGGAGTGGTCCGCGCAAGCGTGCCATCGGCCAGCCGGAACTGCTTCTTCGAAATGCGCTCCATGTAGCGGTCGATCACCGTCGTCATGTCGGGACCGATTCCCGCCCGGCGCGCCTTGATCATCGCCGCACACATCGCGCCGCAGTCATCCAGGGACTGCGGTTCGACGACCGAGCCCGTGGGCCCGTGGCGAATCATCTCGCGGCCGGGCTGGCCCGGAGTCGCTGCACCCCGCGCAGCAGCAGGCCCTGAATAGGTGTGATACAACAACTCGAAATAGGGCAGGCGGTCCGCAATGAACTGGTAGCGCCGGGCCGTGAACTCCGCGAAGCGCGAATCACCGGTGACCTCGGCGGCAAGCTGCATCCCGGCAAACGTCACGCCATTCTCGTAGCTGAGGAGCGGAAACGCGTTGTTCTCGCCGCGATCGAGCATCGCGTCGGGATCCGGTTTGCTGAAATCCGTGATCTCCTCCCGGGTCCGCCGGTTGATAAAGCGCGCGGGGGTTGCCGTCTCCAGATAGGTCCTGACTCGCACCATCACCTCCGTGATCGCCTCGATCTTCGGAACACCATAGGGAACGGTGTACTCGGGCGGGATCTGGCTTGTGGTAAGGATGGCGGGCGGCGGTGTATTGACTGGCACTGCGGCGGGCGCCGTTGCTGGCGCCGGGCTCGACACATTCTGAGCCCGCACCGAGGGACATCGTGCAAGTCCAAGCATCGTGAGACCGGCGAGAGTCGCGACCAGGCGCAGCAGAGAAGAGCAACGGGCAGAGATGATAGGATTCATCGGGGTAGCAAATGACGATGCAGACTCGTGGGGCCGCAACAGTTACGCCAAAAAAACTTCAGCCGTCAAAGGCTGGCTCGTGTTGACTGTCAGGGCCGCAATAGGATCTCATGAATGGAGAAAACACAAGCGCAGTAACAATGCACAGCGAATGCACGTCACTAGCGGACGTGTCTCCAAGACCCGATCCCACGAAATTCCGCGTCATGCATCACATTCCCCGGCTTTGCAGATCCAGATCCAGCCTGCCCGCCATCGTCGGACTCTGTCTGATGCTTGGACAACCTGCCGCACGCCTGCGCGCCGCAGACGAACCGCCGACCGAGTGGATCGATCCCGATACGGGCCATCGCGTTGTCCGGCTCTCACGGGATCCCGGCACCGCGAGCCTCTATTTTCACCAGAACGCCTACACGGCGGATGGCAAAAAGCTGATCGTCACAACCCCAGACCGGGGAATCGCCACGATCGACCTCGAAACCAGGGCAATCGATCCGGTTGTCCCCGGACCCGTCGGCGTGCTCTTCACCGGCCGCAAGACAGGCGATATCTATTACATGAAGCGGGCGTCGCGCGATGTGGTCAAAGCCGATGGCACCAGGGACGTCGTTGGCGAAACGACCGTTTATGCCACGAATCCAGTCACACGGAAGACGCGCACGATCGCGACGCTCGCGCCCGGCCGCATGGTCTCCTCGCTCAACGCCGATGAGACACTCCTGCTGGGCGCCTACGTCGAGGGCGTGGAACAATGGCCCTCCGGAGCCGGGCGATCCGGGCGCGGACCGGGAGATCGAATGCCCGGGGCAGATCCGCGTTTTCCACAGGCCGCCGCGCGGGCGACCGGCCCCGACGGCCAGCCGCTCGACTTCGCCACGGCGAAGGAGTCCGGACTGCATGACCACCTGGCGGCGATCCGCGCCGGGCCGCCGCATGTGCTCTTTACGGTCAACACCGCGACCGGCGAAATGAAGGACGTCTACCGGGAGCGCGAGTGGCTCAACCACCTGCAGTTCTCGCCGACCGATCCCACGTTGATCCTGTTCTGCCACGAAGGTCCCTGGCACGAGGTGGACCGGGTCTGGACCGTCCGGACCGATGGCACCGGCCTGACCAAGATCCATGCGCGCACCATGAACATGGAGATCGCCGGCCATGAGTTCTTCAGCAGCGATGGCGCCACAATCTGGTACGATCTGCAGACTCCGCGCGGCGAGGATTTCTGGGTCGCCGGATACGAAATCGCAACGGGGCGGCGCACCGGGTACCACTTGCAGCGAAACGAGTGGTCGGTGCATTTCAATGTCTCGCCCGACGGCAGCCTTTTTGCCGGGGATGGCGGCGACAGCGAGATGGTCGCTCATGCGCCGGACGGAAAGTGGATCTATCTCTTCCGACCGGAGCCGATTCCGAATGTCGCCGGCTTCAAGAATCCGCAGTCGGCCGGTCTCATCGATGCCGGCAGGTTCAAGGCCGAGCGCCTGGTCAACATGGGCAAGCACGACTACCGGCTTGAGCCCAATGTGACGTTTTCGCCCGACATGAAGTGGATCATCTTCCGCTCCAACATGCACGGCGCCACCCAGGTCTACGCGGTCGAGATCGCCCGTTCGAGCGCCGCTGCAACGCCACGTTGACCGTCGGCGTTCTTGCTCCGCGCGCCTCCTGTTTCCAGGCGCGCGCTGACGCACCGCGCCACGGCTGCTGTCGTCCGTTCTGGGGCGCGCTCCCCCGCGCACAAGGGGCGGCGATGCAAAGTCTTGAATTTTTCCCCGGTCGGGCCAACGCTGCGGGCGATGAAAATTATCCTCCGCGCGATCGTCTTTCTCGCCATGTTGTTCGCCTTCCTGTACATTGGAATCAACAACACACACTTGATCGATTTCTCGTTCCCGCTGATCTGGAAGGAGACGATCCGGGCCACCGCGGCGGTCGTCTACTTCGTGGTGTTTGCGGTCGGCGTCGTGGCCGGCCTCGCGATCGGCAGCGGCGGACAAAAGGGCAAGCCGGTCCCCGAGGGAAAGAAGAAGTCCTGACCGGCGGCGCCCGCCGCCGATTGGTAACAGATTGTCGGATACAATATCCGCCGGCTGCTAGCCCGGATATCCTGCGACCACCGCTAGCAGATGTGACGCGTGCAGATAAGTGATCGTCGCGGTGGCGAAGACGGGGAGATATGCGGGCTAGACGGCAATCTTGATCCCCTTCCGCAGATAGGTTGGGACGTCGAGATCCTGGCCTTCGAAGAGGTTCCGGTCCGTCTTGTCGAAGTGGCCCCGGCTCTCCATCTCCCGGAACGAAAACTCATCCTGCTCGACCGGGGTCGGAGCCGTTTCGGGCGCGGCGAACGGCGCGGTTGACGGACCCGCCGCGGCGAACGGGGCCACCGACTGGGCCGCCGGCTTCTCGCCGGCCGCCGCTCCGGCAAACGGCGCCACGCTGCGCGCCACCGCCGCCCGGCGGGCCGCGGGATTGCGGCCGCCCACGTCCGTCGTGCCGAGCACGCAAACCTCAAGGCGCTGCTGCATGCCCTCGTCGATCACGGCGCCCATGATGACATGCGAATCCCGGCCGAAATGCTCGGTGATCGCAGTCATGAGCTCATTGACCATCGGCAGCGTGAGATCGGTGCCGCCAATGATGTTCACCAGCAGGCGGTCGGCCTTGCGTGAGAATTCCGTCGTGTGAAGCAGCGGGCACGACTTGATGCTCTCGATCGCCTGCGCGACCGCCTGGGGGCCCTCGCCGGATCCGAGACTGAAAAGGGTCTTCCCGCCGCGCGACTGGAAGCCCTGCTGCAGCGTGGCGAAATCGACGTTGATCAGTCCGGTGCGGAACAGCATCGACCAGATCGATTTCACGCCGCGGCCGATCCATGCGTCCGCCCGGCCAAACGCCTCCAGCACGCCGGTCGTGTCGCTGCACTCCTGCAGCAGGACATCGTTGGACAGCGGAATCACCGCATCGCAGACGCGCCGGAGCGCCATCAATCCCTCCTCCGCCTGCTTCAACCGCCGGCCGCCCTCGAAACTGAAGGGCATCGTGACAAACGCGATGACCAGCGCGCCCTGCTCGGTCGCGACCTCGGCGACAATCGGAGCGGCGCCGCCGCCCGTGCCGCCGCCCATGCCGGCCAGGAGAAACACGAGATCGCAGTCCTTGACGACCGCAGCGATCTTCTCGCGGTCGGCGTCGGCGGCTTTCCGGCCGAGTTCCGGGTCCCCGCCCGCGCCAAGCCCCCGGGTCACCCCGCCGCCGATCAGCACCTTGTCCTGCACCGGCGACGACGACAGCGCCTCCAGGTCGGTGTTGATCACGGCGAGCTGCAGGCGCTCGAGGTTTTCCATCTTGAGCCGGTCGACCGCATTCGAACCGCCCCCGCCGACACCGACCAGTTTGATTGCAATCGACCGGTCGGTCAGGATTTCGTGCGTGAGCGGAAGCTCGTTGTTGTTGGGATCGAATTGCATGGCTCAGGAGGCGACCAGGATGCGCTTGAGACTCTGTAGAAAACCGTTTGACCGTCGGGCGGCCGGAATGCGTTCGGCCTGCGAATTCAGTCCGAAATACAGCAATCCGACCGGCGTGCTGAACCCGGGATCGCGCAACTCGTCCGCCACCCACGAGGCGGGTTCCCCCAGCCGGCCGGTCACGCCGAAGACCTTGCCCGCAGCCTCGTCCATCCCGGGCATCCGCGCCGCCCCGCCGGTGAGAACCACGCCGACTGGCGTCTCCTCCGGAACGAACGCCTCGCCCAGCCTCGCGCGCACGACGTCGAAAAGCTCCCGAGCCCGCGCCGCCGTGATCTGCTCGATCGACTGCCGCGGGAACTGCCGGTCGCCGATCGAGTAGTCGCCGTTGAGCCAGACCTTCTCGCGCTTGTCGTGCGAGCGCAGCACCGCCGAACCGTAGCGAAGCTTCAGCTTCTCGGCTTGCGCCCGCGTGAGCCGCAGCCCGAGGCCGAGATCGTTCGTGAAATGGTCGCCACCCACCGGCACGACGCCGGTTTGATAGGCCACACCGTCGTGGTAGAGCGCGTAGTCGGTGATCCCGCAACCGATGTCGAGCACCAGCACGCCGTGCTGACGCTCCTCCGCACTGGTGACCATCGTGCCCGAGGCGAGGCTCGACAGGATCAGTTCGTCCACACGGAGATTGAAGCCGGTGATGACGTGAATGTGGTCGCCGATCTTCGCCTCGCTGCCGTGCACGGTCCAATACCCCGCCTCGAGCCGCTGGCCCACGAGGTGCTCGGGATCGGGAACAAGGCGGCCGTCGAGCCGGAACGGCCTGCGGATGTGATGCACCACCGCGCGCCCGGCCGGAAGCTCCTTCGCCGTGGCCAGCCGGCAGGCGGTGTCGATGTCGAGGGCGCTGACGCAGTTGTCGGCGGCATTCACATTGACGGCGGCTTCGTTGTAGAAGCCCTCGAGATGTGCGCCGGTCTGCGCCAGATAAACCGTGTCGACCGGCGCGCCCGCCCCCTGCTCCGCGGCGCGCAGCGCGGCGTGCGTGCAGGCGCTCGCCTCCTTGTAGTCGACAACGCTGCCCTTGATCACGCCCCGCGACGGGCACGATCCGAAGCCGACGATGTTGAGGGTGCGCCCCCGCGTGAGTTCACCCACGAGGACGGTCACCTTGGAGGTGCCGATTTCAACGGCACCGATGAGTCTGGTCTTAGAAATCACGTCTCTGTTTTGGTTGGAAAACTGTTTTGCGGGGGGCGCCATTCCCCGGCTTCAACGGCACGGTCTCCTGCAACTCGACCGGCACCTGATCGCCGAGCGCAAGGTCGATCCGCTGCAGGGGCGGCGACCCCTTGCTTCGAAGAAAATCGACGATGTAATCCAGCCGGGCCAGCTGCTCGGGGAACTCCTTCCGCACATCGAAAACGATCTCCGGAATCAACCTGGACCGCACCGCGATCTCGTGGTCGGACGCAAACCGCGCCAGCGAAACGACGTCCCAGCCCGCGCAAAGATCCGGGACCAGCGCATGAGCCGTCCGGAGCAACTCGGCTGTCCGCCGCATCTCCGCGATCGGTTCGAACCCGTGGTCCGCCGTGTGCCGCAACCGCACGCCGCCAAGCCAGGGCAGCCGGTTGAGCGCGGCCGGCCCATACGCGACGCCCTCGAAGACGACGCCGTCGGCCGCAACCAGCCGTTCGCACGGAGGCGCGCCGCCCAACTGCACCATCATGCGGGCAACCGGCTCGCGCTCCTGCGCCGTCACCACCAGGGCGTTGTCGGCAAAGCGCCGCCGGAGCACAACCGTCTGAACCTGTCCCGATGCCAGCAGCCGGCGCTCCAATGCCGCAAGGTCGAGGTTCATCAGGCTCGCGGTCTTCGGAAGCGCCAGGGTGCGGTCGAGCCACGGCTGGTCGAGCACGCCATCGGTGGAGAATACAACCCGCTTCAACGGAATGCTCCGGCCCGCATCCGTGATCTCCGACGGATGACTCTCCCAGGTGAAATACAATTCGACCGCGCCGACGGTCCCGCCGATCAGCAGCGTGCAGAGCGCAGCGAACTTCAGGTTCGCAAACCGGCGCCGGCGGTGCCCCTCCTTTGACATCGCGCGCGGGCTGACCCCCTGGCGGATATCCTTCCAGGAGCGCGATTGCGGTGGGGTTGTTGCAGGCAGGCTCATCGGAAAACGCAGGCACAGACCACAGATGGCGACGGGCGGCGAGCCAACGCGGCGGCGGCCGCAGGCTCCCCTGGCCGGGCGCAGATACCCGGCTTCGCGCCGTCAGCGGACTTCGGCCCGGCGCCCATTTCTTTGTTGGCGGAGCGCGACGTGATATCGAGCAAAATCACAGCACATCCTCCCATTTTCGACCGTAGAGCAGCACCTCGGGCTCCAGCACGATTCCGCGCGCCGCCCGCACACGCTCCCGAATCCGGCGGATGAGGGCGATGATTTCCGCGGCGCTGGCATGCCCGCGGTTGATGATGAAGTTCGCGTGCACCGTCGACACTTCCGCGTCCCCCACCCGCTCGCCCTTGAGGCCGAGCTCGTCGATGAGCTTTCCCGCCGCCAGGCCCGCCGGGTTCCTGAACACGCAGCCGGCGCTGGGCTCCCGCGGCTGCGACTCGTGCCGCTTGCTTCGATAGACATCGATCTGCCGGTTGATCGCCGCGCTCTCCGCTGTCGCCACCGGCCGGAGCAGCGCGCCCAATGCGATGGCATCGATCAGGTCGGCGCATTCGCGATAGGCGGTCCGGATCATTTCCTTTTTCAGCGTGCGCACTTCGCCGGCGGACGTGATGAGCTGCACCTCCTCAACCACGTCGAAGATCCATCCTCCCATCGCGCCTGCATTCATCCGCAACGCCCCGCCGACCGTGCCGGGAATCCCCTCGAGAAATTCAAATCCCGCAAGCCCTTCCTTGTTCGCCCAGCCGCAAAGGTTCTTCAGCCGCAACCCCGCACCGGCCCAGATGAGGCCGCCGGACCGCGGCTCGCAGGACTGCCACAACGGGTGCGCGAGGGAGATCACGAGCCCGTCCACGCCTTCATCCGGCACAATCAGGTTGGAGCCCCGGCCGAGCGCAAAAATCCGGAGACCGCGTCCGGCCGCCTCCCGCAGCAGCAACTGCAGATCGCCGATCCCGGCCGGCTCGGCATAACAACGGGCACAGCCGCCGGCGCCCATCGTGGTTCTCGGGGCCAGCGGTTCCTCGAGGATCAGCCGCGTTTCCGGCGAGAGCTGCGGCCTCAGCCCGGCCACAAACCGCTCCCACACCGACGCCCGGAGCGAATCCACGCGCGCCGCAATTTCATGGGCCAGTTGTTCGATGTCACCCGCTCCGACGAAGACAAGCCAGTCGCCGGGCTGCAGCGCCGCAAGCACGGTGTCGACGCGGCCGGGATCCCGGCCCGCCAGATGGGTCACAGGCAGCACGGGGCTGGAGGACCGGATCGCCTCATGCAGATCGGCAGTGGTCCCTCCTGCAACCGGAGCCTCGCCCGCCGGATAAACGTCGAGCAGGAAGAGCCGGTCGGCCAGTGCGAGCGCATCGGCAAACCCGCCCGCAAACTGCGCGGTCCGGCTGAAGCGGTGCGGCTGGAAAACCACGACGAGCCTTCCCGCCGCGCGCTTGCGCAGGCTGGTGAGCAGGGCGCGGATCTCCGTCGGATGATGCGCGTAATCCTCCAGAATCGTGAGGTCTTCGCCCGCGTGGAGAACCGTCTGCCGGCGGCTCGCGCCTGGATAGCCGGCGAGCAGATCCCGCGACACCGTCGCGCCCATCAACTGCGCCGCCGCCAGCGCCGCCGTCGCGTTGTGCGCGTTGAACGCACCGCGCGCCCGGACGGACACTTCGAGCGCCGGGAAGCGGCCGCCCAGGCTGAGCGTGAGATGGGTCGCGGACTCGCTGACGACGACCGCCTGGTAATCGGCTCCGGGGCCGAATGAAAAGTGCGGGACTCCAGCCCCCATGACGACCTGTGCCGAAAGCGCACAGAGCGGATCGAACACCACCGCCCGCCGGGTCCGCCCGATCAGGCGACGGAAGGTCTCCGTCAGCTCGCCAACCTGCGCGTAGTGGTCCGGATGGTCCCAATCGAGGCTGACCAGCACGGTGATCTCAGGCGAAAAACCGTCGATCGTGCCGTCGCTTTCATCGATCTCCGCCACAACCCACTCCCCCGGACCGAGCCGGCCGGGCGGCAGCGATCCGTCGGCAAACAATCCCCCGAGAAGCCAGCCACAGGGAACGCCGGCGCGCACAAGCGCGGTGATCAGCATGCCCGTCGTCGTCGTCTTGCCGTGAGCCCCGACAACCGCAACGAGCTTCCGGCCCCGGAGCAGCTCAGCCAGCATCTCCCCCCGGAGGACGTCCGGCAGGCCGCGGTCCGCGGCACGCGCGCGCGCCGGGTGGCCCTCATGAACGGCCGACGAACGCACCAGCAGTTCGCAGGCTTCCGGCACCTGGCCGGAGCCCGTGATCGTCACGCCCGCCTGATCGAGCCAGAGGCGTACCGCGGGCGCGAGCGCGTCGTCTTCCCCAGAAACCGCGAGCCCCGCCTGCCGCAGGCACAGCGCGAGCGGCGCCATCCCCGTGCCGCCGACGCCCACGAGGTGCACGGCGTGCGTCTCGCGCTTGAAGAAATGTGGCGTCTGCTCCGTGCTCATGCTGCCCCTTTCACGGATTCCGGAGCCTGGCCACCGCCGTTCTGCGCAGGCTTGTCGGCTGGAAGCACCAGCTTCTCAAGATCGTCGAGAATGAGGTCGAGCGAGTTCGCGCAGTCCATTCGCTGCAGATTCGCGCGGAATTTGCGCAACAACCAGTCATTGAAGATGACGTCGCGCACCTCGCGCTCGAGATCAGCGAGGTAGTTCTGGTCGACCGCGAAGCCCCCGCCCTGCTGCTCGAAGAAGCGCGCGTTCGCCCACTGATGATTGTCGGCCGCATGCGGAAACGGCACCAGGATCGCCGGAGTCGCACAGCGGATGAGCTCGGCAATCGTGCCCGCTCCGGCCCGGGAAACGACCAGATCGGCCGCCGAAAGCAGTGTTGCGATGTCGTCACAGAACGGGATGAAGACCGCCTTCACCGGCTGGCCCGAGTCGGCGCGAAATTCGTGAACCTCCGCGCTGCCCTTCCCAAGTCCGGTCACACAACAGACCTGAATTCCCTCCTCCGCCAGGCGCTGCATCCGCTCCCGCACCCACGTGTTCAGCGCCGAAGCGCCCTGGCTGCCGCCGAGGATGACGAGCACCTTTTGCGCGGGATCGAGACCGAGCCTGGCCCGCGCCTCGGCGTGCGGCTGCCGGATGATCTCGCGGCGGACCGGCAATCCGACATGGCGCATCCCCGCCCGTCGCACGCCGCGCACATGCACGCCAGGCGGCAGATACAGGCGCTGCGCGAGCCC
>Ga0265316_10006262_pt1 | contig 11403 bp, 8 predicted proteins | sample 4522metaG_FD_202092 | JGI IMG/M metagenome (GOLD analysis project Ga0265316, IMG submission 202092) | Rhizosphere microbial communities from Carex aquatilis grown in University of Washington, Seatle, WA, United States - 4-5-22 metaG | ecosystem: Host-associated > Plants > Roots > Rhizosphere >...
TCCCTTCGGGAGAGGGTTGGGGTGAGGGCGCTGCATGGGACGTGATTCGTGCCACAGATTTGGCGCACACGATTGTCGTCGTTTCAGCGTCCGGCCTGAAGAACATTTCACCCTCACCCCGGCCCTCTCCCAGAGGGAGAGGGAGATGAAAGTGCTCTTCCTCGAATCACGTCCGGCCACTTGATGATGTCGGCGAAGAATGACGTTCACCTTCCGCCCATGGCGGCGCGCAGGGCGGCCAGGGTGACGGGGGAGCCGATGAAGAGATCCTCGGGAAAATGGCGGAAGGCGAGCATGCCGCGGTAGATTTCCGCGCGCTGGTCGATGTTCATGTCGAAGCCCGCCAGGAATTGCAGGCGCAGGTTGTCGTCGCGGTTGATCTCAGCGTCTTGCAGCCACGCGCCCAGTTCCGAGGCGCGGCCGCCGTAGGTGGCGAGCAAGGCGCTGGCCGACTCGAAGCCGATCTGTCGCAGTGACAGCGCAACCTGATGAAATTCGGGAGTCGCCAATCGAAAATCGAGCGCGTCCACGTCGATCCGGATCGGCTCCGCCTGCCCCACGAGCACGACGTCATAGCCTTGGCCTTGCACGGTATTGCCCAAAATAATCGCATTGGGAAATGCCTCGAAGAAGGTCGCGACCTCGCTCTTCACTGCCGCCATTCCACTGTCGTACAGTTGCACAAACACCGTCACCACCCCGCCGGGATTGAGGTGTCGTTTGGCCAGCTCCCAGAACTCGCGCGTGTAAAGATTGGCCGCGCCCTTGACCCACGGATCAAAGGGATCCGATGTGATGGCGTCGAATTTCTGCTTGCTGGTCGTAAGGAAGTGCCGGGCGTCGTCCACTTGCACGTGCACTTTGGGATTGCTGACCACGTGGTTGTTGTAGTCACCAAAATACTTGGCCACCACCTGGGGCACCAGGGGCTCGATCTCCGCGATGGTCAGATTTTCAACCCGGGGATCGAGGCTGGCCGCGCCCGCGGTCACGCCCGCGCCGCACGCGATTACCAGCACCTGGCGCGGATCGGCCGGAATCAACGTGGTCAAATGCCCAAGCATGAGCTGCAGCCGCATGTCCTGCGGAAGACTGGACGCCTGGATCTTTCCAGCATTGCGGTAGCTCATGACCCCGTTTACATCCAGGGTCACGGCCGGCGAGGAATTCATCCCTTCCCCGACATAAAGAAACGTCTCTTGCGTGGTTCTTTCCAGCGCGAAGAAGCGGCCATGCCCAACCAGCATCGGGGGAACCGGAATCACATTGCGCGCGAGCACCACGGCCAGTGCGACAATGGCCAAAGCCCCGGCCGCGTCCCGCCCAGTGAACCGCGGCGCCGCGCGGCCCGGCAGCAGCGAGGGAACCAGGGTCAACAGGGCCACGGCAGCGGCCAGCGCAATCAGCACGCGTTCGCCGTTCTGCGTCCCGATTGTGGCAATCAGCACCAAGCTGGTGCCGAGTGCCCCGACAATGGCGCCCACTGTGTTGGCCGCGTAGAGGCGGCCCACCACCACACCACCGTCACCTCCATTGCGGGCAACCGCGGCCAGGGCCAGTGGAAAGCTGGCGCCCCACAGGCAAGCTGCCGGCAAGATTGCCCACAGGCAGCGAACGAAATCGATCTGAAACTCGGCCCATGGCGTGCCCGCCAGGCGCGGGTTGACCGGCCAGTAGGGCAGCGCACTGGTGATGTTCCACGAGGTCCAGGCGATGGCCACGACCAGCGCCAATTGAGCAAAGCCGAGGGCGCGGCGCGGATTGGGTGTTCGCCGCGCGACAAATGATCCGGCGCCACTGCCCAGGCCAATGCCAATCAAGAACACCGCCAGGATGATCGAGAAGGTATAGGTCGTGCTGCTCAGAAGCAGTCCGAAGAGGCGCGTCCAGATCACCTCGGCCCCGAGCGCGCCCATCCCGGAAATCCCTATGGCGACATAGATGATCCAGGCGGGCGTGGTTGGGGTGGAAGCTGCAGCAGCCTTTGCACTTGCCTCAGGCGGCGTGGTCAACGGCCGGGCACGGGCCAGGGCAAACGCGCCCAGCGCCACCGCAGCGTTCAGGCTGACAGCGAAGAAAGTCGCACTGTGCGTGTCGTGTACCCGCAAGAGATAGAAGCCGGCCAGCAAGCAGCCGAACACCGCGCCCAGGGTGTTGCCGCCATACAGGTATCCCAGCCACGAAACCCCACGCGGGCTGAGCTCGATCCAGCGGGAAACCGCGGGCAGGGTCGCCCCCATCATCACTGTGGGCGGCAGCAGACAGATCGCCGCAAACAGCCCGCGCAGAAGCAGCCCCGGAATGCCATGCCCGACCACCGCGGTGTAGACGTACTCGACCAGCGGCATCGCCACCAGCATCAGGATCCCGCAAACCCCGATGGCAACCTCCAGCACGGCATAGACGCGCAAGGGGTGCCAGTGGCGGGCAAAGCGCGAAAGCCCCAGGCTGCCGAGGCACATCCCGCCCATGAAGGTGCCGAGCAGCACGCCGATCGACACAGCCGACGATCCGAGCACCAGCTGCAGCATCTGGAACCAGACGATCTCGTAAATCAGCGCCGCGCACCCACTGGCCACAAACAGCAGCAGAAGAAGCGGAAACGGCCGCTCGTCCGCACAGTCTGGTGAAGCGGGCAAGGGTTCGCGACGGCGTGTCATGGAGCCTCCATCGGTCAGGGGAGCCAGCGTAGCAGGCAATATGATTTGTCTGCAAACATCGTGTGATCCTGCTCACGGGGGTTGCCCGATGATCTCTTGGCAAGCCGATCTTGTGCTAGAGACAGCGCTGACATGCCGCTCTTGAGAACGGATCGAGCGCTGCTCGATCGATTCCGCGCCGGGACGCCGGAAGCCCTTGCCACGGTCTACTGGGAATACGTTCGCAAGGTCGAGTGCCTGCTGAGCGCGGGGTTTGAAATCCGCGGTCGGGGAACCCGGGTCGCTGGCGTCTGCCGTCAGCCGGAGGACCTGGCCGATTTGGTTCAGGAGGTTTTTCTACGGGCCTTTTCGGAAAAGGGCCGGCGGGCGTACGATGGCCTGCGTGACTACGGGCCGTATCTTTACGCCATCGCCCGCAACGTTCTGGTCGACTGGGCGCGGGTGCGGGGTCGCGAAATTCCATCGCCCTGGCGAGAGCTGGAAGCGGCAATCGAGACGGAGCCGCTGGCTGAAGAAGCGGCGCCATGGGCCACGCCCGTGACCATGCAGGTGGTCGAGCAATACCTGGTGGCGCTTCCGCAAGACCTGCGCGACGTTCACAAACTTCGCCACGAGCAAGGCCTTTCGCAGGAACTAGCCGCTGAGAAATTGGGCGTGGGCCGCCAGACCTTGCGGACGCTGGAGCGGCGCTTGCGAGACGGGCTGGCGGCTGCCCTCGACGCTGCGGGAATTTGAATGGACTGCCAACCAGAATTCACCCAAGCCCGAAGTGAAAAGGGGGTAGCTGCGTCAGAATGAAAAAGCGATCAACAGAGGAACTCGACTCTTTGCTCGGACGCGGCAGCATGGGCGCCGCTCGCCGCGACGCAATTTTGCAGACAGTTCTGGCGCGGGTCCGGGCCGAGGCCCCGTCCCGGAGGAGCTGGCGCTGGGCTTTCGCGGGATTCGGGGCCGCAGCGACGGCTACTGCTGTGCTGCTTTTCGTCGGACCGCGTTTTGCGTCGCCTGCGTTGTCACCATTTCGCGCAAAAGGGACGGCGAATTCGAGCGCACCATCCGCAGAGATCGACTGTCTCGGCGCGACCCTGGCAGCCTGTCCGACCGGATCGCTCCTGGTGGTCCGGGTGGCTGGCGTGCGCGGGTACGTGTCCGCGTGGGCCGAACCGGTCGGCGGGGGCGAAAGAATTTGGTACTTTTCGGCCGAGAGCCGCTCGCCATTGGTGGAGCCCGCGGCCATGGTCTCGGCTGCGACCAGTCGCGCGGTCAAGATCGGCCCCGAACACGCCGCCGCGACCTACCTGGTTCAGGTTCGCGTGACCGAGCGCCCGATGGGGCGCGATGATCTTCTGCGTCTCCCCGAAAGTGCCGCGCTGGCGAGCCGCCAGGATCGCTTGACTGTCACGTTGCCATGAGTCGCACCCTGCTGTTGGTCTTGGTCTTGGGACTGGCCTCGCCGCAGGCCCGCGCTGCCACGGCACTGTTCTCGCTGGCGGTTGGCCACAATGGACTCCCCGTTGATGCGGCGACCTCCGGTGTTGGTGTGCTCAACTATGCCGATGACGACGCCCTGGCGGTACACGAGCTGGCCCGCGCAGTCGCGCGTCGATCGGTGGTTCTGGCCCTGCCGGATCGCACGACCCAAGCCCGCTATCCGGCAAGTGGCGAGACGCGGCCGCCATCATTGGTCGAGTTGCGCCGGGCCCTGGCCGAACTGAGCAGCGACATCAGGCGCGCCGCAGGCGCTGGCGACGAGGTCACAGTGTGGTTTTTCTACAGTGGCCACGGTCAGCTCGACAGTGACGGCCGCGCCAACCTGACCCTTGCCGATGGTGCCCTGTCGCAGGACGTGCTGTACAACGAGGTGCTGCCCGCACTCGCTGGTGGCACGGTGCACCTGATGATCGATGCCTGCCATGCCGAGGCGCTGATTCGTCCGCGCGACGTCACCGCCGAAACCGTCGAGGTATCTGCCTCGGACGTCGCTTCAGCCTCGCTGCGCGGTCGGCTGGCCCACCTTCCCAACGTGGGCGCCATCATGGCCAGTGCCAGCAACACCCAGGCCCATGAATGGGACGAATATCAAACCGGGGTTTTCACGCACGAGTTGCTCTCCGGTTTGCGGGGCGGGGCCGACGTGAACGGCGACGGACGGGTCGAGTACAGTGAAATTGCCGCCTTTTTGGCGGCCGCCAACCGCAAAGTCACTGACCCGCGCGCCCGCCTGACCACCCTGGTGGTTGCACCCAAGCTTTACCCACGGATCGCCATTGTGGATACCCGCAGTGCCCGCACTGTGGCCCACCTGCAAGGGCGAACCCATCATCTTGGCCGTTTTCAAGTAGAGGATCAGCGTGGCAATCGCCTGCTCGATTTGCGGACAGAATTCAATTTCACGGTCGATGTTGTTGTGCCCGCTGGCGAGCCTTTGTTGGTGAGCAACGACAGTGGCGAAGCGACCATCATTCCCCGCGTCGACCAGCCCACTCGGCTCGAAGACCTGGTGCTGGAGAAGGGGCGCCTGCGGTCCCGCGGCGTTATGGCCGAATCCATGCGCCGTGGTCTTTTCGCTGCGGAATTCGGCCCCTCGTACTACGGAGGCTTTGTCGACAGCGCCGACAAGCAGATGATCCCAGTGGACCTGTCTGCCGCTGCGGTTCGTGCCGTGGCCGGGGGGTCTCCGCGAGGCGGACACAACCCGGCCGCTTGGTCGGCGTTTGCTGTGGCTGGCGCCTCGGTGGTCACGGCCGGCGTATTCGCCGCCTTGGCGGGTCGGGCCTACAGTGACTTTCAGAACGCCGATTTTGAACGACAGTCAATAGACGCGCGCGACCGCTACCACCGCTACGGCGCCGTCGCGCTCAGCGCTGCTGCGGTCGGCGTTCTGTCCGGCGCCCTGGGCTACTGGCTGTGGAATCGCGACAACGCCCACAGTGGCATGTGAGATTGAGGGAAGCGATGCGAGCAGTTTTCGCCGCTGTTGTGCTACCGCTGGTTTTTGCGGCGTGCCTGCCCGGCCCCAAGATAAGTTGCGGCACGACAGATGATTGCGCCCCAGGCCGAGTGTGCGTGGTCGGGACTTGCCAACCCGCGATCCCCGACGCCGGCCCGGACACGAGGTTCAAGAGCGAATCTTCAGGGGATGTGGCCATCGAGCGCTCGGAAAGGCCAGGAACGGACGATGCCGACGTCGCGCTTGACCTGGCTCCGCCGGTCGACGGAGCGCTGAGTGACCAATCCGTTCCGTGGATCGACGCACCCGTCGTCTCGACTGGTATGGACGCGGGCCTAGACGAAATTCCCTCAGAAAGGCCGAGCCCCGATTTCGCGAATGTCGCCGAGGTGGGGCCCGATTCCACCTCCATGCCGGTCGACACGGCGCTGGATGTCTCCACGGTTCTGGCGATCGACGCCCCAGCAGACTGGCAACTATCCCGGAACGGCATCGAGGCCGGCGACGCGCTATTGGGAGATGCTGGAGGTCTTTCGCCGGCGCCCGTGTCTTGGGAAGATTTTCGCGCCCAAAGTCCCCGTGAACCCTGGCCTGGCGGCCGATACATCGTAGACGGTGATCTGGCGCTCGATGTTGTCGGCCTGCGCGCCTACTACGACGCGTGGATTGCGGCCGCGGGCGCGACACCCGCAACCCTGGCGCCCATGGGATTCACGGTCACCTGGCCATTCCCCGCGTGCCTCTCTCTGTCCTACTGTATCAGCAGCCTCTTTGGCGACAATCTCCCCGTGATCGAAGCGGCGATGCAGATCGCGACCGCTTCGTGGAGCGACAGCGTCGCGGTCGGTTACGCCTACCTGCCTGAAGAGAACGCCAGCTGCGATGCTGGCAATGCCACAGTCACGTTCGACGTGCGCCCGGTCTCGGGCGCCGGATATTCGGCTGTTTCGTTCTTTCCCGACAGCCCGCGGTCCGCGCGATCGTTGCTGATTGACAGCAGTGCACTGGCCGTTGGTCCCGATGGAGTGGACCTTGAAGGAACCCTTCGTCACCAGCTTGGCCACACCCTGGGCTTCCGGCACGAAAACCTGTGGCTCGATCCGGCCTGCACTTCGGAAGATGGCCGACTCGCCGTCCAGGTAGCCAACTACGACGTCGATTCGGTCATGCACCTGCCCACCTGCCGCCCGAGCGAGATCGGCGGCACCGTGCCGACGGAAGGGGACCTCGCCGGGGCCATCGCCCTATATGGCTTGTCTCCCGTCCTGATAAGTGTCTCCGGAATGACCCAATGAAATTTCAGCCAATCGTAGCCCATAGATAGAAACACTGAGGAGCAAAGACATGACCAAGAGCAGCACGAGGTTCGGCGACAAGAAGAACAAGAGGCGGGTCATCCTGGTTGCGCTGGCGACGGCTTGCGTTCTGATGGGTGCGAGCCGATCCGCACTTGCAGTCAATAGCCCGGTCACGCAACTCGAGTACCTTTCAACTACCAACACTCTTATTATCCAGATCACCAACGCGGGCAACTTCGAGTACTACAAAGCCCAGCTCACCTCCCCGGGCTGCAACATCGCGGCAACCAGTATCGACACCATCAAGATCTGGCTCTCAATAGCGCAGGCCTCGCTCCTGTCAGGCAAGAACGTCACATTGTACTCGACAACCTGCAACTCCCAGAACTACCTATACGACATCGTTCTGGCCAGGTGATGGGCCGCCTTTGGCGAACGCAACGTGAAGAAATCGCCAACCAAGATTCGCCTGGTCCCGTAGTGAGAAGCGGGTCGAGAGAAATTGGGCGCTCGGCTATCGACCAGAAGAGCCGCGCTGGGCGTCAGTTCGAGACACTACGGAGGCACCATGACCGTTTTTCGAGAAGAAGACCTAGTACTGCGGATATCGAAACTCGCAAGGGCTGCAGCAGGCGCTGTCCTGACACTGACAGCCATTTCCTGTGCGGGACCCGAAGACACCGAGCAGGAAACCGTCCAAAGCAATCTCTTTGTCCAGACGGGCAAGGTCCTGTGGAATGGCGCGAGCGTTTCCAACCAGGCTGCGTTGGGAACAGCGGCGGCTATACCGGTCTGCTTTGCAGTGAGGCCAAGGATTGACTCCAAAAAAACGACTCAGTGCCCACTGCAGAGCAGCCAAAACGTGGACTGTCAGGGATGGGCGACGACATCAAGGACGGCACCCTTTCCCAACCAGACGTTCAATTCAGCAGCGTTTCGACAGAACATCAGGAGCGTGATAAGCAAGACGTGGGTGCATTCAGCGAACATTGACTTCTACAACTGGGGTGACTGCCCAATTGACGCCGCAACCGGCAAGCACGATGATGCCCAGCTCACGAAGACGATTGTCATTCAATTCCAGCAGGAATGGGACCCGCCGCCGAATCAGAAATGCACGAGCGACGCAAACTGCAGCGGCACACCCAATGGTGCCGTCTGTGGCAGCGACAAGATTTGCCATGCCGGAGGCGTCAATTGGTCAGGGCTCGGCATGTCCAGCACCGCTCCGACCGTCATTCAGTACAATTGGCCGGCGATTGCGCTAGGAATCGAGGACCACAATATCACGCACGAGTTCGGTCATGCTTTGGGATTTACGCACGAGTTCGCTCGCTCCGACTATCCGAAGACCTGCGCGGGCGATATCGGACAATCGGCATTTGGCACCGAGCCCATAGCGAACTCAATTGCCCTTACGTCCTTTCCGGATACGGCGTCGGTGATGAACTATTGCAGCAGCGGCCTTCTATCTCCGGGTGACGTCCTCGGTGCGCAACGCGCCTATGGTCGAAAGGGCACGGGCTCGCTGGTGTCGTCCGACGGGTGGTGCGCCGACATTTCGAATGCTTCGTCAACGGCCGGCGCGTCTGTGCTCACGTATCCCTGCTACAGTCGCTCCAACGATCTCTGGTTCCGGGACAGTGGGAGCCAGCGACTTCAGGCGAACCTCAGCTCCTCGATACAGCGTTGCCTGAACGTGAAGGGCGGTACAGTGTCAGGAGGCGGCCCAACACCTGTGGTTAGTTGGACCTGCGATTCGGGCACCAATGAGCAGTTCTCGTTCACCGGTGTGCAATGGCGGGGCATGGGAAACATGTGTGCCACAGCGGTTGGGTCATCTGTGCAAATGAAATCTTGCGACAATAGTCTGGCAACGCAGAAATGGACTTTTCTGGACGGTGACCCGAACACGTCCCTGCGCTACGATCAGATCCGTTCTGATAGCACTGGACTCTGCGTCTCCACCTCCACTGGGACTCTTGGAGAACAAGTTACTCTCAAGACTTGCAGCGCAACGGACACGAAACAGCGGTTCGCCTTTTCGGGTCAGGGTGTTATTGGATTTGGGAATCTCTGTCTAAACGTCTTGGGTGGGTTGCCGAATGAGGGCAGCGCGATCGGGTTGTGGGACGGTTGCACGACGACTCCCCGACAGATCAATGGGCAGTTCTCCGTGTCGGGACCAGTGACGTCTCTCGGGCAGTGTCTGGACAGCAGCAATACCAGCCAGGTCTCGGTGTCGCCTTGCTCGTCGGGTAGCGCGAGTCAAACCTGGGAGTACTATTTCTAGTCCTATGCCGTCGACCCGATGGTGCCCCTCGTACACCCAGGGGCACCGGCCGGGGAGATGGGGACGTGGTCGCGACTTCTGGCGGTGCCAGCAATTTGGGCGGCACGACCAGCAACGGCGGGCGCACTGGCGGTGGCACGGCTGCGGCAGGCGGCACCGGCAGAGGAGGCGCGTTCGCTCTTGGCGGTACTGTGGCAGCCGGGAGCACGACCGCGACCACCACCTCCAGTTCGACTGGTATCCCCAATCCGGTAAAACTGGAAAGAGGGGGGAACTTTGGCGCCTGCGTCGCTCAAGGCCAATTCAGGGACGCTATCATCCGACCCGACGACGCCGGCGCATTGATGCTCACCGGCTCGATCCACCACTCACCCGAGTCTTCGTCAAGTCAGGCCGATCCCTTCGGTCCCATCGCACTGACCAGCGATCAGATCGTACACTTCCAAGCGCTCGTGGCGGCGAACGCCGCATCCAATGGCCTGGCAAAGAAGCCGCCCATGGGCTGGAACAGCTGGAACAAGTTTGGCTGCGGACCCGACATGACAGAATCGAAGATCAGGGCAGTCGCCGATGCCATGGTCAACTCGGGTATGCAGAAGGCCGGCTATCAGTACATCATCCTCGATGATTGTTGGCAGCAGGTGAATCGCGATTCCAAGGGCAACGTCGTGCCCGATCCGAACTTCACCACGAACATGTCTGCACTTGTGAACTACGTTCACAACAAGGGCCTCAAGTTCGGACTTTATTCGGATCGGGGCACGAACACCTGCCAAGGTAGGGCTGGCTCCTACGGCCACGAGACCCAGGATGCGAAGACCTAATCCCTGATACGATTCCCAGCCACATGACAGGCATGAGCGGGAAATCGAACGGCGCAGCGACCGGTGGCGGTCACGTCTGCGCAGGACGAAAACACTTCCACTTCCTGCGGACGACCGCGTGGAGGCGTGTGACGGTGATCACTTGGACGAGGTTTCCTGACGGGTAATCCCCTTCCTTTTCCGGGGGTACGATGTGATCATGTTGTTTCGACGCAGAAAACCAGCGTCTGGCGTACGCAAGGATGCCGATTCTGAGGAAATTGCGATGGAACCGCAGGCTTTGCTAAAGGAGATTGCGATGGAAACTCAGGCTTTGCTAAGTATGCGAATTGTAGCCCAAGGATGCATGGGGCTGTTTCTGGCCGGCACCATCGTCTTAGGGCAAGGCTGCAGCTCACATAGTCGAGGGCTGGAGGCGGCGGGCGGAGCCCAAGGTGGAGCCATAGGCGCGGGCGCAACGGGGGCCGGGGGCTCGAGCGCGGGGACCCGCGGCCCGGGGACTGCGGGCGGCTTACTCGGCGGAGCCGCGACTTCTGGCGGTGCCAGCAGTTTGGGCGGCACGACCAGCAACGGCGGGCGCACGGACGGTGGCACGGTTGCGGCAGGCGGCACCGGCAGAGGGGGCGCGTTCGCACTTGGCGGTACTGTCGCAGCGGGGGGCACGACCGCGACCACCACCTCCAGTGCGACTGGCGTCCCCTATCCGGTGAAACTGGAAAGAGGGGGGAACTTTGGCGCCTGCGTCGATCAAGGCCAATTCAGGGACGCTATCATCCGACCCGACGACGCCGGCGCATTGATGCTCACCGGCTCGATCCACCACTCACCCGACTCTTCGTCAAGTCAAGCCGATCCATTCGGTCCCATCGCATTGACCAGCGATCAGATCGTACACTTCCAAGCGCTCGTGGCGGCGCTGCCCCCGGACCCATGCCCAGTCGTCAGTTCGCCCTGCGATACCTGCTGGGGCACGACCATCACCATAGACAGCAAGCGATACGTGGACAATATGTGCCAAAGGTGTGACTACAGCTTGACGGTCAACCTGCTCGGGGAGTTTTTCGATTCACTGGCCAGCCAGGGAAGTGCAACTCCTGACCTCGATGGTGGCATCGACCTGGCGGAAGCCGGAAATCCCGATCGTGCCCCATCCTTGGATGCGGGCGGCCCTGACCTCGACCGAAACGCGTCCTGGGACGCTTCCCTTGCAAGACTGGACGTTTCACGCAGTTTCCCCGAACTGTTTGAGGGAATATGGCTTTTCGGCTGGTCGGGCGGGTCAAACCACTTTTCCTGGATTCGTTTCTCAGCCTTGTCCGCCGACCCTGCATCGCCAGGTACTGGGACCGTGGACATCTTGGCGGGCAAGGACGCTGTG
>Ga0265316_10006263_pt1 | contig 11403 bp, 10 predicted proteins | sample 4522metaG_FD_202092 | JGI IMG/M metagenome (GOLD analysis project Ga0265316, IMG submission 202092) | Rhizosphere microbial communities from Carex aquatilis grown in University of Washington, Seatle, WA, United States - 4-5-22 metaG | ecosystem: Host-associated > Plants > Roots > Rhizosphere >...
TCTCATATGCAAGACCGCGCCCGCCCATCAGCCGGATAGTCTGGGTCCACCGTGCCGTCGGCGCGCGCCTAGAGTTCGAGGCTGTCGCCGAGCTTCGGCATCACGACTTCGGTCCCGGTCAGCAGCTTGCCGAAGCCGGCCATGATCTGCTCGTCGCCGTGCACCAGCACGGTGCGTTTCGCCTGCGACGGCTTCTGCCATTCGATGAGCTCGGCCTGCCCGGCGTGCGCCGAGAAGCCGTTGATCGTGTAGATGTGCGCCCTCACCGGCAGCTCCTCGCCCATGATGCGCACGGTCTTGGCGCTGTCGATGATCGTGCGCGCCAGCGTCCCCTGCCCGGCAAAGCCGACGAAGATGATGCCCGCTTCCCGTCGCCCGATGTTGTGGCGCAGGTGATGGCGGATGCGTCCGCCGGTCGCCATGCCGGAGCCCGCCATGATGATCGCCCCGCCGCGGATGGTGTTGAGCTTGATCGAGTCGGCCGTCTCCACGGTGAGGTGCAGCCCCGGCAGGCTCAGCGGATCGTTGCCGCCTTTGAAGAGCTTCACCGCCTCGTCGGAGAGACACTCCGGGTGCTCGCGGAAGATCTGCGTCGCCGACACCGCCATCGGTGAATCGAGGAAGACCTGCACGGCCGGCGCAATGCGGCTCCGCCCGATCGCCTGGTGGATGGCGTAGATCAGCTCTTGCGCCCGCTCCAGCGCGAAGGTCGGGATGATGACGTTGCCGCCGCGCGCGAAGGTCTCGTCGATCGCGGTGTAGAATTCCTCGACCGAGACGTCATAGGGCTTGTGGTTGCGGTCGCCGTAGGTCGTCTCCATGACGACGAGGTCGGAGACCGGCGGCGGCGTGTGGTTGCGCATCAGCGGCCGCCCGGCGTTGCCGATGTCGCCGGACATGGTGATGCGCCGCGTGACGCCGTTCTCGCTGAGGTCGAGGATGATGGAAGCGGAGCCGAGGATGTGCCCGGCGTCGATGTACGTGGCGCGGATGCCCGGTGCGATGTCGATGGGCTTGCCGTATTCGGCGACGCGGCCGAACCGGTCCTGCACGTTCATGGCATCGAGCACGGTGTAGAGCGGCCCGGTCGGCTCGCCGCCATTCTTCTTCCATGGCCCGGCATGGCGCTGCTGCCGCGCCGCGTCCTCTTCCTGCAGCCGCGCCGAATCGAGCATCACCAGCCGCGCCAGTTCGCGCGTGGCGGCCGTCGCGACGATCTCGCCGTGGAAGCCGCGCTTGGCGAGCAGCGGGACGCGGCCGCAGTGATCGAGATGGGCGTGGGTGAGCAGCAGCACGTCGATCGCGGCCGCATCGAACCCGAACGGCGCGCCGTTGTCTTGGTCGAGGTCGTGGCTGCCCTGGAACATGCCGCAATCGATCAGGATGCGCTTGCCGGCGCACTCGATGAGATGGCACGAACCGGTGACTTCGCGGTCGGCGCCGTGAAACGATATCTTCACGCGGAGGGGCTTCCCGAGGGCGTGGCAACAACTCGGGCATCATATACAGGCCGCCGGGCCCGGGGCGCCAGCCCGCCCGGCGCGCCGATTGCCTCGAATTCTCGGCAAATTCGGCCGCCGGCAGCCAAGTTTTGTTCGCCTGTCCGCGCGACCATGCGCTAGCATTGCCGAACGTGCCGACCGCCAGCAGGTTGCCTGTCCGATGGACCAGTCCGTCCGCCCGTTCACCAGCGTCACCGTCTTCGGCGGGGTCACGCTCGATCGCGTCGCCCGCAGCGCCGCCGAGCCTGTGCTCGGCGCCTCCAATCCGGGGACCGTCCGCCGCCTGGCGGGCGGTGTCGGGTTCAACGTCGCGACGGTGCTGGCCCGTCTCGGCTTCCCGACCCGCATGGTGGGCGCCGTCGGCGACGACGCCGATGGCAGCGCCGTCCTCGCCGCCGCCGCGCAGGTCGGAATGGACGCCTCGGGCATCGCGCGCATGGCCGGCAGGGACACCGCCGGCTACCACGCCACCTTCGACGATCGCGGCAGTCTCATCATCGGCATCGCCGACATGAAGATATGCGATGCGATCAGGCCGGCCGACGTCGTGCACGCGGTCGAGACCGCACCCCGCGGCGACTTCTGGGTGATCGACGCCAACCTGCCGGAGGAGACGCTGGCCTTTCTCGCCAGCGAGGCCTCCGCCGCGCAGCGCCCGGTCGCGGCGCTCACCGTATCGCCCGCCAAGGCCGTGCGCCTGGAACCGGTCCTCGACCTGCTCACGCTCCTGTTCACCAACCGCAAGGAGGCCGCGACCCTGCTCGGCTTCGATCCCGACGACCCGTCGCTGTCGGTGCCGCGGCTGGCGAGCGAACTCGCCGGACGCCGGACGACGCGGGTGATCGTGACCAGCGGGGCCGATGCGCTCGCCGCCGCTGCCGGCGGCGATGTGCGCTCGTACGCTCCGCTCCGCGTCGCCGTCAGCGCCGTCAACGGCGCCGGCGATTCCTTCGCCGCCGGTGTCATTCTCGGCCTGGCCGAGGGCCACAGCCTGCACGATGCGCTTCGCTTCGGCCTCGCCGCTGCGGCGATGACGCTGGAAGCCGGGAGCATCATCGCGGCGCCGTTCTCGCCTGATGCCCTGGCCGAACGGATTGGCCGCGGACCGCGCCAGCTTGCCGGGACCGAGCGGATCGCCTCGTGAAGCCACCCATCGTCGTATCGCCTGAGGTGCAGGCGGCGCTCGCCGCGCGCCGTCCGGTCGTCGCGCTCGAAACCACCATCGTCAGCCACGGCATGCCGTGGCCGCAGAATCTGGAGACCGCGCTCGCCGTCGAAGATGAAGTGCGCCGCGGCGGCGCCCTGCCGGGCGCCATCGCGGTACGCGATGGCGCCATCCATGTCGGGCTCGACAAGGCCGCGCTGGAGGACCTCGCGAAATCGAAGGACGTGCTCAAGCTGTCCCGCGCCGATCTCGCCTATGGCATCACGTCGGGCAGAAAGGGCGCTACCACCGTCGCCGCGACGATGATCGCCGCAAGGCTTGCCGGCATCCCGGTTTTCGCGACCGGTGGCATCGGCGGCGTCCACCGCGGCGCCGAAACGACCTTCGACATCTCCGCCGACCTTACCGAGCTCGGCCGCACCGATGTCGTGGTCGTCTGCGCCGGCGCCAAGGCGCTCCTCGATGTGCCGAAGACGCTGGAATACCTAGAGACCGAGGGCGTCCCGGTCGTCTGCTATCGCAGCGACGAGTTCCCGGCCTTCTGGTCGCGGTCGAGCGGCCTCAAGGCGCCGATCCGCCTGGACGATCCGGAGGCCATCGCCGCGTTCGTCGCTGCCCGCGCCGCGCTCGGCTTGTCGGGCGGCGTGCTCGTCGCCAATCCCATCGCGGCGGCCGACGAGATTCCGGCCTCCGAGGTGCGCCCCGCCATCGAAGCCGCCGTCGCCGACGCGGGCCGCGAAGGCATCAGTGGCAAGGCGGTGACGCCCTACCTGCTCGACGCCATCCTGAAGAAGACCGGCGGGCGCAGCCTCACCGCCAACATCGCGCTGATCAAGGGCAACGCGCGGCTTGCCGGCGAGATTGCCGTCGCCCTCGCGAAGCGCTGAGGCCGCGCATGGGGCTGCAACTCCGGCCGAACTGCGAGCTGTGCGACAAGGACCTGCCGCCCGGCGCCACCAATGCCTTCATCTGCAGCTACGAGTGCACCTTCTGCGCCGATTGCGTCGCCGACGTCCTCCACAACGTCTGCCCGAACTGCGGCGGCGGTTTCGCGCCGCGCCCGATCCGGCCGGCCGATGCATGGCGGCCGCAGACCGGCCTGACGTTCGACCCGCCCGACATCGTGCGCCGCCACGCGAAATTCAGCCGCGACGAGATCCGGGCCTTCGCCGCCGGGCTCGAAGGAAGACTGCCGGTCGAGCGGTAGGATCTTCCCGCGAGGCCGCGTTAGCCGCTTGTTGAGACAAACCGGCGATGCTGGCGGCCAACGGAAAGATGCCGTGGCCGCACCTTATTTGCTCACCCTCCCTCCGACCCGCCTCGAAGGCATATCGCGCACCGCCGCGCTGCTCCTCATGCTCGTCGCGCTGGTCGCGATCGTCACGCTGCTCGTCGCCGCCGCCCACCAGGTTCCCGTTCCAAAGGCGACAACCACCGGCCGGAGCGATCTGGTCATGTATGGGCACATCGTTGACGCGATGCGCGCCGGCAAGGGCTACTACCCCGCCGCCCACGCCGAGCTGCTGAAGGGGAGCTACGGCACGCGCTCTGTATTCAACTGGCGCCTTCCGGCCCTCCCCTGGCTGGTCAGCCTCGTGCCGTTTACGTCCATCGCCAATGCACTGCTGGATGTGGCCGCCGCCGCTGGCTTGGCCCTGACCTTCCGCACGCTTGAGGTCAGCGAAGGCCGCGCCACCGCGACACTGGCGGTCGCTTTCGCCGTCATCAGCATCGTGTTCGTCGCTGCTCCCAATGCCGTGCTCTTCGCCGACATCACCGCCGGCGCCCTCATCTTCCTGTCGGCCGCTGCCTATGGCAGCCGCCTGCCTTGGCTGGGTTTCGCCGCCGCGCTGCTCGCCCTGTTCTGCCGCGAGCTGACCGCACCCTATGTCGTCGTCTGCGCGTTCCTGGCCTGGCATGAGCGCCGGCGCTGGGAAATCGCGGCGTGGATCGTGGGTCTCGTCGCCTTCGCCGCCTATTTCGCTTGGCACTATGCCGAGGTACAGGCGCAGCTCGGGCCCGCCGACGGCGCCTACCCTAGTGGCTGGCTCCAGTTCGGCGGCCTGACGTTCGTGCTCAGCACCGCCGCCTTCAACGGCTTGCTCGCGCTTGCGCCGCATTGGCCGAGCGCCATCGTCCTGCCGCTGGCGGTGGTCGGTTTGATCGCCTGGCCCGGCATCGAGGGCCGGCGCGTCGCCGCGACCGTCGCCGCCTACCTCGTGCTGTTTCTTTTCGTCGGCAAGCCCTTCAACGATTACTGGGGCGCGCTCTACACGCCGCTGCTGATGCTGGGGTTGGCGTTCGCGCCTGCCGCGTTCCGCGACCTCATCGCCGCCTTTCGCGCACCGCGCCTGGCCACCGCCGCCTAGCGGCCGAGCGTTTCCTTCACCGCGACCGCGAGCTGCTTCAGCGAGAACGGCTTCGGCAGGAACGAGAACTTCTCGCCGTCGGGCAGGTTCTTGCGGAAGGCATCCTCGGCGTAGCCGGAGACGAAAATGATCTTGAGGTCGGGCCGCGTCTTGCGCATCTCGCGCAGCATGGAGGGACCGTCGAGCTCCGGCATCACCACGTCGGAGACGACGAGATCGACCGCCCCGCCCGATTCCTTCATCTGCTCCAGTGCCTCCACGCCGGAGGCCGCCTCGAGCACCTTGTAGCCGCGCGATTGCAGCGCGCGCGCCGCGAACGCCCGCACCGCCTCCTCGTCCTCGACCAGCAGGATCGTCGCGGTGCCGGTGAGGTCGGCGATCTCGGGAGCGGCCTCCGATGCCGGCGCGGCAAGTTCGGCTTCGGTCAGTATGTAGCGTGGCACGAAGATGCGGAAGATCGTGCCCTGGCCGAACACGCTGGTGAAGAAGATGTGCCCGCCCGTCTGCTTGACGATGCCGTAGACCGTGGACAGGCCGAGGCCGGTGCCCTTGCCCACTTCCTTGGTCGAGAAGAACGGCTCGAAGATCTTGGCCTGCACCTCGGGCGGCATGCCGGTGCCGGTGTCCTCGACCTCGATCATCACGTAGTCGGCCTTGGGCAGCGGCTTGTACCCGAACTGCTGGCTTTGCGCCGCCGTCAGGTTCGCCGTGCGGATCGACATCGTGCCGCCCTTGGGCATGGCGTCGCGCCCGTTGACGGCGAGGTTGACGATGACCTGCTCGAACTGGTTCAGGTCGAACTTGATCGGCCACAGGTCGCGTCCGTGCACGATGTCGAGCTTGACGTTCTCGCCGAGCAGCCGCTGCAGCAGCATCGACAGATCGGAGAGCGTATCGCGCAGCACCAGCACCTGCGGGCGCAGCGTCTGCCGCCGCGAGAACGCCAGGAGCTGCCGGACGAGGCCGGCAGCCCGGTTGGCGTTCTGCTTGATGTTCATGATGTCCTGGAAGGACGGGTCGCTCGGGCGGTGGTTGGCAAGCAGCAGGTCGCTGAAGCCGATGATCGCGGTCAGCACGTTGTTGAAGTCGTGCGCGATGCCGCCGGCAAGCTGCCCGACCGAGTCCATCTTCTGCTGCTGGCGGACCTGGTTCTCGAGCGTGCGCTGCTCGGTGATGTCGATGACGTTGACGATCACCGCCTCGGGGCCGCCGGCGCCTTCCGCTACCGGGTTGATGTAGAAGCGCGCCGTGCGGTCCTTCTCGGCGGCGAGCGCCGCTTCGATCTGCACGATGCCCTGCCCGTCCATGGCCGAGCCCAGCGCCGCCGCGACCTTGGCGCGGTCCGATTCGCCGACCAGATCGATCAGGCGCCGCGTGCCACCGCCGAGGATCGAATTGCCGAACAGGCGCAGGAACGACGCATTGGTACGGCCGATGCGGCCCTGGTTGTCGATCGCCGCGATGGCGATCGGCGTGTTGTTGAAGAAGCGCGCGAACCGCACCTCGGCGGCGCGCAGCGCCTCCGACGATTCCTCGCCGGGGCTGCGGTTCAGCACCAGCGTGCGCGTCGCGCCGGGCGCGCCATCGGCCGTCACCGGCACGCGATGCAGGAGCCGCACAGGCAGGCTCTGGCCGTTCTGCTTGGTCAGGTCGAGATCGATGACCGTGGTGCGGTTGCGCGTCTCGATGTCGTTCGGCGAGGTGAGTAGCGCCACCGCGTCGCCGCGCACGATACCGGCGAGCGTCAGCGACCCCGGCTCGAAGCGCGTCAGGTCGATGCCCAGCCACTCCGCCAGCGTCGCATTGAGATAGACGATTCGCCCGTCCGGCTCGGCCGACAGGAAGCCGGCCGGCGCATGGTCGAGATAATCGATCGCGTACTGCAGTTCCTGGAAGATCGACTCCTGGCGGGCGCGCTCGCTCGAGATGTCCGCCAGCCGCCATGCCGTCAGCGGGTGGCGGCTGCCCGGCTTGTGCAGCGGTCGCGCCGAGATGCGATACCAGCGGGCGCCGGCACCCGATGCCGCATCGAGCGGCCCCGGCATGCGGACTTCTTCCTCCGCCGGCTCGCCTTCACGCGCGCGCTGCGCCACGCGGTAGATCGCTTCAGTCGCCTCCGCGTTGGCCGAGAAGGCGTGCTCGACCGAATGGACGTCGCTCGCGCTGCTGGCTCCGAGCAGGTCGGCATAGGCGCGGTTGGCATAGACGATGCGGCCGGCGCGATCGACGAGCAGCACGCCTTCGCTGAGGCCGTCGATGAAAGCGCGCCCGAGGCCGTCGTCCTGGTTGCGGCCGGCAAAGCGGATGATGCCGATCGCCCCGCCGAGCAGCGCGACGACCCCCAGCACGGCAAGCACCGCCAGCAACCCGATCAGGAAGGGCTGCGCCAGCTCCGGCCGGATGAAGGCCAGGCCGACCGACATGCCGACGAGGAAGAAGGAGACGATCAGAAGCCGCCCGACGCCCGTGATACGTTCCGTCCGGTCGATCACCGGCTCGGAGCGGATGGTGGTCGTGGAGCGATCGCTCATCAGGTCCGGTCAAGGCTCGCAGCGCCGAATCAGCCGGCGGAGCAAGCGCGAATCACTTTGCGTGCCGACAATGGTTCGGATGCAAGCGAATTTCAACGAGGGGGCGATTCGACGATTCGGGTTTTCGAATAACTGTTGCCTATTCCCCCGGTTGAGCGGGGTCCGCCTTGCTTTGCGGTTTCTCTCACTGGAAAAGTTGTCTTTGCTGCCGATTCGGCCACACTGTTCGGGCCTTGATCCCGGCGGATACGTGAAAGGCGGGCGCGAAACCTGATGTTCGGCGACTGGGACGGACTGATCCTGCGCATAGTCGTCACCGCGATCGTCGTCCTGGCGCTGGTGGCCTTGGTGTATTGGCTCGTCCGCCGGTACGCCTCGGGCGGCCTTGGCAGTATCGGCCGCGGCCGGGTCCCGCGGCTGGCGATTGTCGATGCCATGCCGGTCGATGGCCGCCGCCGGCTGGTGCTGGTTCGGCGGGACAACGTCGAGCACCTCGTCCTGATTGGCGGGCCGGTCGATGTCGTCGTCGAGCAGAACATCCTGCGTCCGCGCGTGCGTCCGGCCGCGCGGCCCGCCACGCCGCCACCGGCGCCGCCTCCGCAGCCTTTCGCCTCCCCGGAGTCCCTCTTTGGCGAGCCGGCCGAGGCCGATGTGGCGCCGCCGCCCCCCTCGCCGCCGTCCCGCCAGCCACCGGTCCGCGAGCCCGAGCCGGTCGCGATGGCGCCCGCGCCACCGCCTCCGCCGGCGCCGCAGCCGATCGAACGACCGTTTCCGCCGTTGCGCCGGGCGAGCACGCGCCACGAGGCGACCACTACGGCGCCGGCATTCACCGCACCGCCGATGTCTCCCCCGCCCGACGAATCGACCGCCGCGAACGGCGCCGGCGACATGGACGCGCTGCCCGAGTTCCTGCGGCCGCGCATCGTCGAGGAGGCGGCTTCGTTCAGCGTGCCGGCACCGCCGCCGACGCCCGCCGAGGAGGCCGCCGCCAAGGTCAACGACCTCGAGCGGGAGATGGCCCGTCTGCTCGGCGAGATCACCCAGAAGCACTAGCGCGCCGGACGGGAATCGCTCGTTTTCGGCGGAATCCCGCCGGTTTCAGGCTTATTGTCGGTGTCATACCCCATCGCTATATTCCGCGCCCAATCCGCGGGCGATTCAGGGGTCAGGACATACATGTCGCAAGCGCGTACGCAGGAATACCGGCCGACGGACAAAGAACCGTTCATGAACGACCGGCAGCGGGACTACTTCCGCGCCAAGCTTCTCGCCTGGAGGGAAGATATCCTGAAGGAAGCAAGGGAGACGCTCGAGCATCTCCAGAGTGAAAACCAGAACCATTCGGACTTCGCCGACCGCGCGTCGTCGGAAACCGATCGGGCCATTGAACTCAGGGCGCGCGATCGCCAGCGCAAATTGATCGCCAAGATCGACGCCGCGCTTCAGCGCATCGAGGACGGAACGTACGGCTATTGCGAGGAGACGGGCGAACCGATCAGCCTGAAGCGGCTCGACGCCCGCCCGATTGCAACGCTGTCGATTGAGGCGCAGGAACGCCACGAGCGGCGCGAGCGCGTCTATCGGGACGAATAGGAACGCCGCCATCCGGCGCTCCACCGTTCCAATTGCTGTGAACGCAGTCACTGACCGTTCATCGGCGCCCACCTACATGGGCGGCCAAGAGACGGCCTCGAAACGAGGCGCGTACCGGAGGACACGAACATGAAGAAGTTTGCTGCCGCATTGGTGGTTGCCGCCGCGGCCATGTCATGGGCCAGCGCGGCTCTCGCCGACAAGGTTTCCTACTGCCAGGACCAGGCTGAGCAGGCGGTGCATGCCGCGACACACCCGGTCGCTTCGACCGCCATTGGTTGCGGCATCGGTGCGGGCGTTGCCAGCCTGCTGTCGAACGGTCAGGGCTCGGCAATCGCCGGCGGCTGCGCGGTTGGCGGTGCGGGTGGCTTTTTTCTCTCGGCCGACAAGCAGCAGAAGATTCGCGACGAGACGTTCAACAATTGCATGGCAAGCGGCAGCGGTAGCGGTGGCGGCTCGCCTGCCCCGGTAGCGTTCACCACCTTCGCGCCGCCGAGCCCGACCGCGGTCACCCCGCTTAACACGACCGTAAACCTGCGCGCCGGGCCGAGCACCGACGACGCCATCCTGGAGTCAGTGCCGGCGAACACCACGGTCAACGCCTCGCTCTGCTCCAACACCAACTGGTGCCAGGTCCAGACGCCGACCAACACCGGCTGGATCAAGCGCACGCTGCTCAGTTTCAACTGACCGCAGCGACCGGCTAGACTGAACAGCGCCCGCGCACTGCGCGGGCGCTTTTTCATGTGCGCGGGGAGCGTTCCGTGAAAGTCGTGATGCTGCTGCGCCATGCCAAGACCATGCAAGCCGCCCCCGGCATGAGCGACCGCGACCGCCCGCTCCTGCCGCGCGGCCAGCGCGACGCCCGCCTCATGGGGACCGCCATCGTCGGGCAGGGCACGCCTGATCTCATCCTCGTCTCGCCCGCCCGCCGCACGCGCGAGACACTGTCCGCCATCCTCGCCACCGTCCCGGCATCGACGCCTGTCCGCGTCGTCGATGCCCTCTACGGCGCCGCCGGCACCTACCTCGATCTCATCGCTGCCAACGCTGGCAACGCCGCGCGTGTCCTCGTCATCGGCCATAACCCGACGATCCACGCGACCGCCTTGGCGCTCGCCCAGTCGGGCACGCGGGCGCTGCGCGAGGAGCTTGCCGTCAAATTCCCGACCTGCGCGCTGGCCGTCAGCCGCCTCGATATCGCCGACTGGGCGGAACTGCCGACCGCCGGCGGCGAGCTCATCGCTCTCATCCGCCCGCGCGATCTGGGCGCCACCGACGCCGTCGACTAGCTGCCACGTCGCCAGACGCCCACTGGCGCCCCGCCTCCGCCTCGCCTACATGGGAACGACCAACGGAGCGGTCACCTTGAGCCTGACGACGCTGACCGACGAAACGCGGCTGGTTCTCGCCAATCTCGGCGACCGCGCGACCGGTTTCCGCACCCCGACGGTGCGTCTCGGCGTCACTGGCCTGGCGCGCGCCGGCAAGACCGTCTTCATCACCGCCCTCGTCCACAACCTGATGCACGGCGGCCGCCTGCCCCTTTTCAAGGCGTACACCGGCGGCCGCGTCGCCGGCGCCTCGCTGCAGCCGCAGCCCGACGATCACGTTCCGCGCTTCGATTACGAGCGCAACGTCGCCGCCCTCATCGATGAACGCATCTGGCCGGAATCGACGCGCGCCATCAGCGAGCTCCGCCTCACCGTGCGTTACCAGTCGGCGCGGCTGATCGGGCGCACGCTCGGCAGCGGCCGGCTGCACATCGACATCGTCGATTATCCCGGCGAGTGGCTCCTCGACCTGCCGCTGCTCCACAAGAGCTACGCCGAGTGGTCGCGCGAGGCGATCGAGCGCGCGTCGGGTTCGGTCAATCGCCAGCGCGCCGCGGCGTGGCTGGAGAAGCTCGACGCCCTGCCCACGGATCCCCGCGAGGACGAAACCACGGCGCGCGATCTCGCCGCTGCCTTCACCATCTACCTCCGCGCCATGCGTCTGGCGGACGGCGCCATCTCGACCGAGCCGCCCGGTCGCTTCCTGATGCCCGGCGATCTCGACGCCTCGCCCGCCCTCACCTTCGCCCCGCTGCGCGAGGCCGGCTCGCCGCTCGCCCGCATGATGGAGCGCCGCTTCGAATCCTATAAGTCGGCGGTCGTGCGGCCCTTCTTCCGCGATCACTTCGCCCGCCTCGATCGCCAGATCGTGCTCGCCGATGTGCTGGCTGCGCTGAACGCCGGCAGCGG
>Ga0265316_10006264_pt1 | contig 11402 bp, 6 predicted proteins | sample 4522metaG_FD_202092 | JGI IMG/M metagenome (GOLD analysis project Ga0265316, IMG submission 202092) | Rhizosphere microbial communities from Carex aquatilis grown in University of Washington, Seatle, WA, United States - 4-5-22 metaG | ecosystem: Host-associated > Plants > Roots > Rhizosphere >...
GGCCCGCCGCCAGGTCCGAGATGATGTCGCCGTAGAGGTTCGGCATTACCAGCACATCGAAGGTCTCGGGCCGGATGACCAACTGCATGGCGGCGTTATCGACGATCAGCTCTTTGTACGCGATGTCGGGGAAGTCCTTGGCCACCTCGCGGCAGCAGCGCAGAAAGAGGCCGTCGCCGAGCTTCATGATGTTCGCCTTGTGGACTGCGGCGATCGTGTGCCGGCCATTGCGGCGCGCCCAGCCGAACGCATAGCGCGCAATTCGCTCGGAGGCGAAGCGGGTAATGACCTTCAGGCTGGTCACCACGTCCGTCACCACCTCGTGCTCGAGGCCGGAATACAGGTCCTCGGTGTTCTCGCGGAAGATGACCAGGTCGATAAACACGTCGCTGAAGCGCGACTTGATGCCGGGAAAGCTCTTCACCGGCCGGAAATTGGCGAACAGGTCGAGCTTTCGGCGGAGCTGCACGTTGAGGCTGACGTGCCCTCCCGCAACCGGCGTCGTGGTGGGGCCTTTGAGTCCGGTCTTGGTGCGCTCGAGGGAATCGAGGACGCACTGGGGAACCTGGAACGCCGCGTCCTCGACCGTCTTGGCGGTGAGTTCGACCGGCTCCCAGGCGATGCCGACGCCCGTGGCCTCGACCGCACGAACCGTAGCTTGAGCGACCTCGGGACCGATGCCGTCCCCGGGGATAAGAGTCACTTGATGGAGCACGGTCCTATTGTAGCCGCGGGCCGCCCCTCAAGCCTGGACTATGCTGCGGCCGCGCCCCGGCGCGCGAGGTAGGCCTCGGCCGCCCGGATACGATCCTCAAGGCGTTCCGGCGGGATTCCCAGTGCCGCGGAAAGCTCCTCGATCGTCTCGCCGTTCAGATACCGGCGGTAGACTTCCAAAGCGAATGGTGTGAACATTCGTTAATCCTCGCTCTTGCTATGATGCACCTATCGTGGCCGAGGACGCAAGCGCTTTCATCGGGAAGAAGGAAATCGAGATCAAACTGCGACTTACAGGGCTGGCCGAAGGGCGGCGCCGGCTCCGGGAGGCTGGTTTTCGGGTGGTGAGACGGCGGGTTTTCGAGCAGAACGTCATTCTTGACACGCCTGGCCATGCACTGCGCCGCCGCGGGCTGCTGCTCCGGCTCCGCACCAGCGGCGCGCGCAGCCTGGTCACCTTCAAAGGCCCGTCTGAGCGTGGCAAACACAAGATTCGCAAGGAAATAGAGTTCGACCTCCAGGATGGCGCCGAGGCTTGTCTCGAGGTCCTGGAGGCCCTGGGATACCGCCCGGCATTCCGCTACGAAAAGTTCCGTACCGAGTATGTCCTCCCGCCTGTTACCTCCGGCCGGGCCATGCTCGATGAAACTCCCGTGGGCATCTTCCTGGAACTCGAAGGGCCGCCGCGCTGGATCGACCGGACGGCCCGCCTCCTCGGGTTTCGTGAATCCGACTACATCACGGCGACCTATGCCGAACTGCACCGGTCCGCCGGCCGCGGGCGGCCGAACATGCTTTTTTAACCAGTTCTAGCCCAAAGGGGACTTGCGGGCCTGTTGGACCGATGATATCCTCGTCTTCGAGCGGGGGCAGGGCCTTCGTCTCCCATGGTTTCCGGACTCCTTATCGCAGGTCTCGTGCTGGTGCTCAGTGCCTACTGGTTCCGGTACAACTGCCGGTCCATCCTCAGAACCGGGACTCCGCTGGAGCGCCTGGAGCAGGTGGCGTCGGCCAACCAACTCAACTTCCTCCAGGTGGAGGCCCGCCTCAACAACGGCTCGTCCGCGGCCGATCTGAAGACGCTGAACGAAGCGTTGCGGCGAGACTACACCGTGCTCACCTGCCTGCTGCGCTACACGGCCGCCCCAGGGAGCGCGTTCACGGTCGATCAGCGCATGCTGATGGCGGATTTCAGGCTGATGCTGTGGTGGTCCGCTTTTACCTCCCGCTTGTATATGACAGGGCCCGCGCGCCACTCGCTTTCCGAGCGCGCCCGCATCCTGGCCTACTTCGCTCACTCCCTCGCCTCCCGCAGCGCTGCCCTGGCGCGGGCATAATTCGGGCGCCGCCCCAGAAAACCAAGTGGCATTGCGCCAAATCAAGGTTCGCCCGCCGCTGCGGAGCTATGATCGGGTAGGAGACTCGGGCTATGGCCGATGCAGAGAGTGCTGGTGTGCCCGAAGGGGCCAAGGAAGCCGAGCGCGCCCCCGAATCCGAGTCTTCCGGCCTCATCGTCGGTATAGGGGCATCGGCCGGAGGGCTGGAAGCCTTCTCGGAGTTGCTTCGGAATCTGCCGGCCCAAACCGGGATGGCGTTCGTGCTGGTGCAGCACCTGGATCCCCATCACGAGAGCGTCCTGGCCGATCTGCTCGGAAACTACACCCGCATGCCGGTGATCCAGGTCCGGGATGACGTTCGGGTGGAGCCCGATCACGTCTACGTGATCCCGCCCAACGCAACCATGGTGATTGTGGGCGGCATCCTGCGCGTCCATCGTCCGGCACAGGAGCTGTCCCATCAACGCAGGGCCATTGACACATTCCTAACTTCCCTGGCCGAGAGCATGCATAATCGGGCCATCGGCGTCGTCCTGTCCGGAGCCGCGTCCGATGGAACGCTGGGCTTGAAAGCGATCAAGGCCGAGGGCGGGATCACGTTCGCCCAGGATGCCACGGCCAAGTTCGACGGCATGCCCCGCAGCGCGATTGGGGCCGGTTACGTCGATTTCGTGCTTCCACCGAAACGCATCGCGGAGGAACTGGCGACCATCGGGCGCCATCCCTTGACCGGTCCGACCCTCGAGCAACTGCTGGACGATCTTCCCACCATAGACAAGATTCTCGAAGTCCTGCGCAAAAGGACCGGGGTCGATTTCCGGCTGTATAAGCAGCCGACGGTCCACCGGCGCCTGGCGCGCCGCATGGTGCTGCAAAAGGCGGACACACTGGAGCGCTATTTCCACCTCCTGCAGGGCGATCCCGGCGAGATCGATGCCCTCTTCGACGATTTGCTCATTAAGGTCACGAGCTTCTTTCGAGATGCCCCCGTGTTCGAGGCCTTGAAGGAAACGGCCTTTCCTTTCCTCACGCAGGATCGTGGGGAAGGCGATCCGCTGCGGGTCTGGGTTCCCGCTTGCTCGACGGGCGAGGAAATCTACTCGCTGGCCATAGCGCTCATGGAATATGTAGAAGCAGCGGGCCTTTCCGTATCCGTCCAGATGTTCGGTAGCGACGCCAGCGAGAGAGTGATCGAAACGGCTCGCGCCGGCATCTACGACGACAGCCTCCTTTCCACGGTCTCCTCAGACCGGCTGCGGCGCTATTTCACCCGCACGGATTCCGGCTATCAGATCAATCGCACCGTGCGCGATCTGTGTATTTTCTCGCGCCACGTTCTGGGCGTGGACCCGCCGCTCTCGCGCATGGATCTGATCAGTTGCCGCAACCTGCTCATCTACCTCGCTCCCACTTTGCAACAAAAGGTCGTCGATACCTTGGCCTATGCCTTGCGTCCGGCCGGATACCTGCTCGTCGGATCTTCGGAGAACACGGGCCGGCTTTCCGAGCTCTTCGATCCTTTGGATGTCGAGCATAGGATCTACTCCAGGAAACCGAGTCTCGGGACACGGGCGCTGGAGGCGATCGCGAGCGTCGCCCGCCCTCCAGGCGCCCTGCTACCTCCCAACCAGCCTTCGGGCGCCCGCGTAGCTCGCGGAGACGTCCGGGCTTTCGTCGACCACATGCTTCTCACGCGATATGGACCCAGCGGCCTGGTGGTCGATAAGGACCTCCGTATCCTCGAGTTCCGGGGAGACGTCGTCCCGTATCTACACGTTCCGGCGGATGCCGCACACCCGAATCTGCTCGACGCGGTCCGGGAAGATCTGGTGGTTCCCTTGCGTGCCGCGATTGCCGAAGCGCAGCAGCGCAAGACCACCGTACGGCTGGAGGAAATCCAGGTGCGGCATGACCGGGCTTTTCATTTCGTCCGGATTACCGTGATTCCGGTTTCCCTACCGTTGTCCGAGCCGCATTCGGTCATCCTGTTTGAAGATCTCGCCGACGCGGGCGAACCCGCGTTGAAGCGGGCCGGCGCCCCGCTCGCCGCGGCCGCGGCGCCCCGTTTCGACGATCCCGAGCGCCATGTCGGGCACCTGGAGCGGGAGTTGGCCGCCAGCCGCGAGTACCTGCAATCCATCATCGAGGAGCTGCGTTCCACGAACGAGGAGGCCCAGGCCGCGAACGAGGAGTTGCAAAGCAGCAACGAAGAGCTGCAAACCACGAAGGAAGAGCTCCAGGCCTCGAACGAGGAACTGTCCACGATCAACGCGGAAATGCAGAGCCGCAATTTCCAGTTGGGCCAGCTCAACGACGATATGGCCAACCTGATGAGCTCGACCAGCACTCCGATCCTGATGGTGGGCAACGATCTGCGCATCCGGCGTTTCACGTCCGCGGCCGAGAAGGTGCTCCACCTCAAACCGGCGGACGTGGGACGCCCGATTTCCGATATTGAACCGCGCATCAACGTTCCCAACCTCGAAGGAGTTCTGGGCGAAGTGCTCGACACTCTGAAAGTGTACGAGCAGGAGGTACAAGACCCCGAGGGCCGCGACTATCTGATGCGCGTGCGGCCGTATCGGACGGCCGACAACCGCATTGACGGCGTCGTCCTGGTGCTGACCGACGTCACCGACCTGAAGCGCGGCATGGAAGAGGTCAAGCGCGCCCGCGATTACGCCAGTGCGATTGTGGACACCGTGCGGGAACCCCTCATGGTCCTGGATGAGGACCTCGCGGTTCGCAGCGCGAACCGCTCCTTCTACGAGTTCTTCCACAGCGGCCCCCAGCAGATTGAAGGCCGTAGCATGTACGAGATCGCCGAGGGGCAACTGGATTGCCCGCCAGTGCGACAACTGTTGGGCCGCTTGCTGGCAGGAGAAGTTCAGCTTCACGACGTGGAAATCGAGCACGAGTTCCAACCCATGGGGCCGCGCACGTTGCTGCTGAACGCCCGGCGGATACAGGGCGCCGGTATGGACTCCATTCTGCTGGTCTTCGAGGACGTCAGCGAGAGGAAGCGCGCTGCCGAAGCTCGCTACCGCCGGCTGTTCGAGTACGCGCGCGATGGGATCGTCATCGTCGATGCGGCCACCGGCGAGATTCTGGACGTCAACCCCTATACGGAACAGCTATTCGGTTACCCGCGCCAGGAACTGGTTGGACAGAAGTTCTGGGACATCGAACCGGCCCGCGACACGACCGAGGTTCGCGCGGCACTGGAGCAGATACGCGACCAGGGCGTTGTCCAGTTCGCCGATATGAGCTTTCAGACCAAGGACGGCCGCGCAATTCAGACCGAGTTCATCGGCAACGTCTACCCCGAGGGCGAACGGCAGGCGATTCAGTTGAATATCCGCGATCTTACCGAACGCCGGAAGTTCGATCGGGAGATGCAGCATACGCAGAAGCTCGAAAGTCTGGGGCTGCTCGCCGGAGGCATCGCGCATGACTTCAACAACCTGCTTACGGGGATTATGGGCAATGCGAGCCTGGTCTACGCCGACATGGCGGTTGAAGACCCGGCGCGACCCCAACTCCGCTCGGTCGTTCGGGCGGCCGAGCGCGCGGCGGACTTGACGCGGCAGTTGCTGGCCTATGCAGGGAAGGGGCGCCTCATCACCGAACAGATTGGCCTCTCCGAGCTGATTCGCGAGATCCTCGTGCTGATTCGCACCTCGATCCCCAGGAGCGTCGAAGTGAAGCTCGATCTGACTCCGGATCTGCCGCCCTTCGAGGCGGATCCCTCGCAGATACAGCAACTGCTCATGAACCTGGTGATCAATGGCGCCGAAGCGATCGGTGAAGGGAACCCAGGCAGGGTGGAGATTCGAACGGGTCTGCGGGAACTGACAGCCCGGGAAATACGCGACAACTTTACTTCCGAAGCGCTTACGCCGGGCGGTTACGTCTGGCTGGATATCAAAGATACCGGTTCCGGCATGGACGAGGCGACCAGGGCCAAAATATTCGATCCGTTTTTCACCACCAAGTTGACCGGTCGCGGGCTCGGTCTGGCCGCAGTGTCCGGCATCGTAAAGGCCGCCCGCGGAGCGATCCGAGTCCACAGCACCCCCGGCCATGGAACATCGTTCTACATTCTTTTTCCGGCGGCAATTCCGAAGCGAGCCGTCAGGCCGGCAGAGCCCAGACCGAAGCCGGTGCATGGGTCGGGAACCGTCCTGTTGATCGACGATGAAAGCGTGGTTCATGAGGCGGCCAGCGCAATGCTAGAGAAGAGCGGCTTCGAGGTGCTGATAGCGGAAAGCGGCCAGGCGGGAGCGGATCTCTTGCGGGCGCAGGGCCGGCGCGTTTCTCTCGTGATTCTCGACCTGACCATGCCCTTGGTCGGCGGCGAGCAGGCGTTCGATCTTCTTCGCGCCATTCGACCCGACGTCCCGATCCTGCTGGCCAGCGGTTACGACGAAACCGAAGCGGCCGCGAGAGCCGCCGGCCGCCAGTTCGCCGGTTTCATCCACAAGCCCTTCGACATGGATCGGCTGCTTGCCGCGGTGAGCTCCGCCCTGGGGCCCAACCGCCGCCCTACCCCGCGCCCAGATTGAACGACTCGCCCAGGTACACGCGCTTGACCTCGGGGTCGTTCCCCAGGGCTTCCGGGCTGCCGGCGCGGAAAATCCGGCCGTTGTTGATGATGTAGGCCCGGTCCGTGACGGCCAGCGTCTCGCGGACGTTGTGATCGGTCACCAGGACGCCGATGCCGTTGCGCTTCAGCTCGAAGACGATGTGCTGGATCTCCAGGACCTGCTTGGGGTCGATCCCCGAAAAGGGCTCGTCGAGCAGCAGAAAGCTGGGTTGAATGACCAGCGAGCGCGCGATCTCGACGCGGCGGCGCTCACCGCCCGAGAGCGCGTAGCCCTTGTTCCGCCGTACGGTCTCCAGGCCGAGCTGCTCGATGAGCTGCGTCAGGCGGCTGCGCCGTTCGCCGTTCGACAGCGGCAGCGTTTCCAGAATCGCCATCAGGTTCTCTTCCACGGTCAGCCGGCGAAAGACCGAAGGCTCCTGCGGCAGGTAGCTGATGCCCAGCCGCGCGCGCTGGTACATCGGCAGCCGGGTGATTTCCTGGTCGTCGAGCGACACGCGGCCCGAATCCGGGCTGATCAGGCCCACCATCATGTAGAACGAGGTCGTCTTGCCCGCTCCATTCGGACCGAGCAGTCCCACCACCTCGCCCTGCTCCACGTACACCGAGAGAGCGTCCACAACGCGGCGGCCGCGGTATGCCTTGCTGATTTCAAAAGTCTGAAGTTTTCTCATCGAGTGGCAGACAGCCTAACGGTGGCGCCGCAAGATGCGGGTCGTAACCAAGTCCTTCGCCGCTCCGTTCACGATCAGCTTATCGTCGTCCACGTAATAGGTCAACTCTTCGCCTTTGGTCGTACCACGAAGGCTGTCCACCAGCACCGGGTGGCCGCCCTTCATGAAGATCCGCTCGTCCTTGGCGAAGTACTCGCAGTGCTCGCCGGTCCCCGTCAGAGTGCGGTCCGGCTGGGTGCGCACGACCGCGACCTGGCCGTCCGCGATGGCGTGGTCCAGGGAAGAGTCCGCCTTGGCATCGTTGAGAAAAGCACGGATCTCCGCCCCCTTCACGTCCATGCCGGGCCGCACCATGTGCGCGCCGCCGGTGTAATGAGCTACCCGATCGGATTCGGTGTAGACCAGCGCGGCCGCGTCCACCGTGACGAAGGTGGGCGCTTGCGGCGCGGCCTTGGCGACGCCATCGGTCTTCGCCGCGGCCCCATCGGTGGCGCCGCCGACTTCCTTCTTCTGCTTCTCCATAAACCGCGTGCGGACGTGGCCGTTCGCCGAGAGCCGGCGCGCGCTGCGGTCGATGTCGATCGCATCGGCCCAGATGCGATTGGAGCCCTGCCAGGCCACCGCCTGCCCTTCATAGTGGAACTGGTGGTTGCGCTCGGCCGTGCGCATGTGCGCGGCCGTGGCCTGCATCGGCTCGTCGTTCGAGAGCATGGCGGAAGAGCTGCCCTGGCGATCGGGCATGCGCGTCGAAACCACGTTGCCGTCGGCCTGGACGTCGCCGCTCTTCTGGTCCATCAGAATGTGGTCGGCGGAGGTCGCTCCCGAGTTGTCCCACATGCGAGCGTTTTGGTCCAGGGTGATGAGGTTGCGCGCCTGCTCGAGGATGCCCCGGTTGGCGCGGGCATGGCGCTCGCCCTCCTGGTAGGTGAAATCCCCCGACTGCTCGATGCGCGCCAGTTCACCGCTCTTGTCGAAATCCGCCTTCAGGTTCTTGCTGCGCGTGAGAACGGGATCGCCGGGCTTCTTCGGCTTCTCGCCGGGCTTGGCTGGAGGCGCCGGCTCCGGATCCGTGCGCGTAGCGGCGTTCTCGGCACGGAACCACTGGATGACGTTGTCGTCGCCGTAGGCCACGAACAGGCTGCTGGCGTCGAGCGTGCGGTGGCGCTGGCCGGCGCGCGTCGGCAGAAACTCGAGGTGCGACGCCGTGACGCTCTCCACCGTGTCCAGTTCTTTACCGCCCGGCCGCATCTTCAGGATGGCGCGTTCGGTGCGCAGCACCTTCGTCTCCGGCAACTGCACGCCCGGCCGCGGGAGCGGAACCGCTTCCAGAACCGTATTCCCGCTGGTCACCGCCTGCTTGAGCGGGCTCCCGGGTACGTTGGCATCGAAGTCGAGATCGACGCGGAAGCAGGAGACGTTGGTCCGCGCGGTGTCGGTCACCGAGAGCAGCCGTGCATCGGGCTCGCCGGAGATCTTCTCCATCTCGCCCTTGGGTGTGAGTTTCAGGTTCAACCGGCCGGCGGAGTACTGGAGCTGGCGGCCGGGCTGATTGTCGGTCCCGTGGGCCAGCGTCGCTTCGACCTGGTCGATGGTGCCCTCGTCGTTGAGCGTTACCACTGCCTCGCCGGCTTCCACCACGGTCGAGCCCCGCGTGAGGCGCGACCACGGACCGAGCAGGACGTAGGCGTCCTTCTCCATGTACGTCGCCTGCCCGGTTTCGATCTTCATGGGCTCGCTCTGGGGGTTCTTGCCGCGCCAGTGCAATTCCACCTGGCTGTCCATCTCCAGCTTGCCGAGCGCCGGATCGTAGGACGCGCCCACCGACTTGCCGTCTCCTTCGTCGAATTCGAAGTTCGCCGCAAGGGCCGTTTGCGCTTTGCCGGTCTTCGCCTCGTACGTCACTCCGGAGCTGTGGATCTTGAGCTGGTGGCCGTGCGGCGGGCCTTCGACGGACAGGCCCAGCTCGATGTCCACGTTGGCGTCGGAATGGAGCGTGCCCTTATCGTCGTCAAACTGCGCCTTGGGGGTGCGGATGCGGTCCAGGTCCTTGCCCTCGTTCTTGTAGACCAGAACCTCGACGCCTTCGATTTCCACCAGCGACGGCGCCTTCAGTTGGCTGAACCGCCTGGCGCGGACTTCGACGATGCCGTGCGTGGCCTCGTCTTTGCGCCACACCCAGGTGGTGGCGTCGGCCTCCAGGTTGATAGGAAGGCTCTGAGGCGGGCGCGGCTCGTGCTTTGCCTGCCGGTGTTTCTGGCGAAAATAGGTGGCGCCCACCGCGCCCAGCATCAACACCAGGGCCAGCAGCAGCAATCCGCGGGTGCTCCGCAACATAAACTCCAGCCCTTCAGGATAGCAGGCAGGCGCGTGCCGGGCGCCGGAATCGACACGCATGGAACCGGAGCGCGCGCGTAAGCAAGCGGACCTCTCGCCCCCAGCCCCGCCGAAAACCGGGCCAGACACCCCGAGGAGCCGGAGCGCGCCATGCCTGGATCGGACACTCGTGCCCGGTGCGAACTGGATTCTCGCGATCACTCGCAGCTCGTGCCCGAACCGGGAGCTTTCCGGGTCCGGATCGCGCCCGACTCGAGGCGCGGCTCTCGCGGCAAGCTCAGAGTGGTCGAGCATCTCCAGGGCCGCGACCGGCAGAGGAGCGCTTCAGTTCTAGTTGACCGAGAAACTCAGAGCAGGCGCCAAGGTGTTCCCGACCTTCCAGGTCTGCGTGTATTGGCCAACGTTGCCGAGGGCGACCCCCGTTCACGCTGACGGTCACGGGTTGGAACAGGGGGCCCGTCACCCATAGGACGAAATAGTCCCCGACCCGATAATTCAGCCCAATATTATACGGAAAATCAGATAAGCTTTCGCCTGATCGGGACCACCGATTCGGTGTATTATGGACAGAAATGCGGGTCCGACCGCGTACGAGTGAAACACGAATGACACAGACAGCGCCTCGCTCGGCCGGCAGGCACATAGGCTGACCGAACCCCGGTGATTTGCCATTTGCCGCCTCCGCGGAATAGGAAGCGGCGGCATGGAGGGAACCGATGAGAACTCAAATCCCGGCCGTTGTCGCCGCTTCGCTGCTATTGTGCGCCAGCCTTGCGGTGGGCCAGACGCAGTACACCATCGTCACGGTGGCGGGCACTGGCTTTCCCAATGGCTATTTGGGCGATCAGGGACCGGCCATTCGGGCCCGGATCAGCCCAGGTGGCGTGGCGTTGGACGCCTCCGGGAACGTCTACATAGCGGACCCAGGCAACTACCGGGTGCGCAAGCTCGCTCCGGACGGCGTCATTACCACCGTCGCCGGCAACGGGAATCCCGGTTCCTCGGGCGATGGAGTTCTCGCTGTCACCGCTTCGTTGGTTCCGGTGGGCGTGGCAGTGGACACCGGGGGGAACCTCTACATTGCGGAGGGCAACCGAATCCGGAAAATGACGACCAACGGCATCATCCACACCGTGGCCGGTACGGGAATGGTGGGCAGCACGGGCGATGAAGGCCCGGCCATCAGCGCGGGACTCAACACCCCCTGGGCCGTGGCTCTGGATTCCGCGGGCAGCCTCTACATTGCCGATTCCGGGAACAACCGTATCCGAAAGGTGACAACCGACGGCATCATCCACGGGTTTGCCGGCAGCGGGGAGCCCCTTGGTCCCTCGGGTGACGGCGGACCGGCCACCTCCGCCGTGCTCTGGAACCCTGTCGGCCTCGCGCTAGACGCCGCCGGCGGCGTCTACATCGCCGATTATGGGAACAACCGTATCCGCAAGGTGACACCCGACGGCATCATCGGCACGGTGGCCGGCAACGGGTGTTTTTGCTACGCGGGCGATGGCGGACCCGCCGTCAACTCCGGCGTCGCCCAGCCGTATGGCGTCGCCGTGGATTCCGCGGGCAACCTCTATATCGCGGATACCTGGAACTACCGCGTCCGCAAGGTGACCCCGGATGGCGCGATCACCACCATAGCGGGGACCGGCGCGCAGGATGACTCGGGCGACAACGGACCGGCCACCTCCGCCATGCTCACCGACCCTGTCGGCATCGCGGTAGACGCCTCCGGCA
>Ga0265316_10006267_pt1 | contig 11401 bp, 8 predicted proteins | sample 4522metaG_FD_202092 | JGI IMG/M metagenome (GOLD analysis project Ga0265316, IMG submission 202092) | Rhizosphere microbial communities from Carex aquatilis grown in University of Washington, Seatle, WA, United States - 4-5-22 metaG | ecosystem: Host-associated > Plants > Roots > Rhizosphere >...
TCTCTGCTCAATTGGAATTGAGCCTAACGCTTGCCCGGCATCGGCATATTCATGGGCATTGTGGAATCGCGGTCCATGGAAGGCATACCGGCAAGATAGGCGTACATCCAAAGCTGCCATTTCCGGTCAAGTTCAAGTGGTGTGGTGCCCAAAGCGCTGGAGACGCCTTGAACCGTGGGTTTTATCAAATTTGCGGAGTACAGTTTATGTACCTCGGCCGTGCCGCCGAGTTCCTCAATTTCGGCGATCCATGCGGCGCCGAGCACGGCAAGGTCTTCGGCAGAAAAGCGCCCGCCAGGATTTTCGCTGAGCAATGTTTCGACTTTTTGGTGGCCGAGTCTTTGCTCGATTTCAGCCGCCGCGATTCCCAATTCCTTTCCATCGCGTTCACCCACCAGCCAGATCGAGACCCATTGCCCGATGCGCGAGTTCCCTCGCTTTCCCCACGCGATCTGCAGGAGCGCCTCCGCGTCCGCGGCCGGGTCGAGCAGCGGCGTTCGGCCGTCCAGTTTTGTGCGAATCTTCGCTCCTGATACCGCATAAGGCTTGGGAGTGCTCGCCGTCTCCACCGGGATGGGCATATCGGTATCGAAGAAGATCTGGATTTCCGCGTTGGAGTCGGCGTCGCCGAGTTTCCGGTCGAGCGCGTTGAAGACGGACTCTCGCTGCATGGCGAATTGAGTCATAATTTCCTGGGATAGGGCGCCCGGAAGGCAATAAATGACGTAATGCGCCGAAGTGACGTGCTGCATGAAAGATTCGCGGACGAACCGGCGCAACACGCGGCCGTAGAAGCCGAAAAGCGTCACAAGAAAAACGGACACGAGCATTAGCAGAACCGTCGCTCTTGTAACGCCGCGCCCGGAAGTCTTGTGCGGTTTCATGCGCGGCCTTAGTTCGTTCTCTTTGGGGACGAGGCGTTTGTGTTTTCCGCAGCGAAATACCTGCCCAGATCGATATCGGGAAATCCGCGATTGTTCAGGTGAATGGCGAGCTTGGACGCGGAAATCGTCCCGCTCTTCAAGACCGTGCGGATGGATTCGAAAACGACCTGGTCCTCGGGCACGAGGAATTTGTGGCCTTCGAGAGATTTTAAAAGATTCTCGCTCAGCCGGGAGCTCATCGTTTCGTCGCAGAGCGCGCGCAGCGCCCGAAGTTCCGCGGACAGCTGTGTTTCGCGCTTCATTCCGTATAAACCATAAAGATAAGCTATTCCTTCAGTTCAAAAAATATTACCGGGGGCGAGTGCCGCCGATTGAGGCAACTATAGTATTCCGGGGAGAGAAATGCAAAGCGCGATTCGTTACCGCGAGGTGTCCTTCGCTGGGGATTTTCCCCGGAGGCGCAATGCGCCCGCTTTGGCGATTGGATCCGAAGGTTCCATTTCCAGGCCGCTTTCAAATTCGTTCAGCGCATCCCCCGGGCGGCCGGTGGCTTCCAGAACTTGACCGAGGCCGATATGTGCGTGGCTGTCAAAGCGATTGATTTTGAGCGCGGACCGAAAAGAGCTTTCGGCGCGGGGGAAATCCCTCCAGGCGAGAAAAATGTCGCCCAACTGATTGTACGCCTCCATGCTCGGGTCGGCATCGATGGAGCGATCGTATTCAGCGCGCGAATCTTCGAGCCGGCCCGCGTTATATAAAAATTTGCCGTAACTATTGTGCACACGGGTGGAGAGGGGAGCGATCGTCTCGGCAATCCTGTACTGCCACTCCGCTTCGGAGTCGCGTCCCATGAGGGCAAGCGTTTCCGCCAGATTGGAATGCCCAATCGCGTACACCGGACGCGCTCTCAGTGCCCTCCGGGAATAATCCACCGATTCGATGTACCGGTGTTCCCGCTGCCGGACAATCGACATATTATCCAGAGCGAAAACGTTTGTTGGCCCGAAAGACAGCGCCTCCAGATATTCCCGCTCCGCATTTTCCTTGTCGCCGCGGTTGAAATAAATGGCTCCAAGATTGGAATGAATCAGGCTCGCGTCGCCCTGAGCCTCAATGGCCTGCTGAAACAAGACTTCATCGGAGCGCCAGTCGCGATTGCGCCGGACCGTCTTTACCGCAAAAAGAAACGCGACGACCCCGACGATTACCGGCACTGCGCGAGCCAGCGGCCTGAGATATTCAGGTTCTTTAACGTTCCAAAGTTTCACCGTGCCGTATCCCGCGAGCCAGCAGAATCCCACGGAGGGCAGATAGAGGTATCGTTCGGCAAAAACGCTCGCCGGCATCCATCGCGCGTTCAGCACCGGACCGAGCGGCAGGAAGATCCAGAGCAGGGCAAACGAAAGGAGATGAACTTTTTTCCACAACGCGACGAAGAGAAGGGCGCAAACGGCCACTCCCGCGAGGCCGATCAGTACAGGCATTTCCGTAAGGTGATGGCTCGGATGAAAGACGTAAAAGGCGGAAAGATGCGCGGGCCAGATCAGTTTTCCGAGATAGCCTCCGATCAGGGCGATGGCGGACAACCCGGTGTCGTACCAGGATAGATTCGGTCGCGAGACGACGCTGGCGACGCCTCCCAGGACAATCGCACGGGCAACCAAATAGAGCGCGGCCATGCCCCACAAAGGGCCGACGCGAGAGACTTTTTCCTGCCAGGAAGTTGTTTCCCGGTCGTCGCGGTAGAAATATTCAAATAGAGTGACAAAGACCGGCAACGTCATGGCCTGTTCTTTGGAGAGCAATGCCAGCGCGAACATCGCGCACATTACGAACCGCGCCCCGATCTTGTGTTCTTTCGCTTCGGGAAGTTTCAGGTACAGCAGGAACGTCGCCAGATAAAACAGCGCAAGCTCCAGATCGGTGACAGCGGCAATCCATGCGACGGATTCGGTGTGGATGGGATGCAGCGCGAATAATCCCGCGGCGAGGAACGCGACGCGTTCGTCGCTGAGCCGCCGCAAAATATAAAAAACCAGCCACACGACCACCCCATTCAGGACAAGATTCGCGAGATGGTAACTGAAGGGAATCGATCCTGCGATCTGATAGGTCAGCAAATATCCGAACGTCATCATGGGGCGAAAATAATTGGTCACGCCCTGGGCGCCCTGAAAGGACCAGACCGTGGTTGTGAAAATTTGCCGCAGATACTTGAAGGAATGGGCGTATGGATTCTGGACGACCTGAAATCCGTCGTCGTACACGAAGTCGTTAAAAAGCGTGTTTGCGTAGGGCAGAAAGGCGAGAAGAAAGAGAATGAGAAAGATGCCGGCTTCGCGGTTGCTTTCAGGCGAGATGCGTTGTTTTGCCCGGCCAAACATATTCCCGATGCTACCGGACAGGTGCAGCGGAAACCACAAGGGAGAGGGGCGCGAGTGCCAGGATAGTCAGCTGTCCCTGCCAATTCATCGCAAAACCAGGCATTTCAACACAGAAGACGCGGTGGGCACAAAGAAAGCTGCGCAACATTCGAACATTTGCCCGGAATTTGCCTTACCCTGTGTGTCTCTTTAGTCTTATCCGCCCTCTTTCACAAAGTTTTTCCGATGTCTCGTTCACACGTCGGCCTGGGAAATTGCTCCCAGCGAAGCAGAACTCACCAGCGCTGCGTATTTTGCAAACACTCCCGTTTTGTAGCGCGGCGCGGGGGGCCGCCATTTCGCAAGCCGCGCCTGAATTTCGGCGTCGCTTACTTCCAGACGAAGCGATTTCTTCTCAAGATCGAAGGTGATCTCGTCTCCTTCCTGCACGATGGCGATCGGTCCGCCGCGGGCCGCTTCCGGCGCGGCATGGCCGGCCATCAAACCGCGCGTCGCGCCGCTGAAGCGCCCATCGGTCAATAGGGCAACGTCTTCGCCCAATCCCTGACCAACCAGAGCCGCCGTAAGCCCGAGCATCTCGCGCATGCCGGGACCGCCGCGCGGTCCTTCATAACGGACAATGATGACGTCGCCTTTTTTGAATAAGCCTTTGACGGCGGCATCCATCGCGTCCTCTTCACGATCGAAAACGCGCGCGGGGCCTCGGTGGTAAGGCTGTTCGTGGCCGGAAGTTTTCACAACGCATCCTTCCGGCACCAGATTGCCTTTGAGGATCATCAGCCCGCCGGTTTTATTCAGGGGGTGCGACAACGAGGCTACGACTTCCTGACCCTGCAATTCCTGGACGGCCATTGCTTCCTCATCGAGCGTCTTCAAGCTCGCCGTGATCTGTCCGCGATGGAGCAATCCTGCATCCAGCAGTCGCTTAGCGAGCAAAGCGGTCCCGCCCGCGTTGTACAAATCCACCGCTGTAAATCTTCCCCAGGGCTTCATATCGGCGAGCAGCGGAGTCTTCGCGCTGATGTCGCCGAATTCTTCGAGGTGCAATTCGATGCCGGCTTCATTTGCCATCGCCAGCAGATGTAACACGGCGTTCGTCGAGCCGCCTGTGGCGACCACGGCGGCAATTGCATTCTCGAATGCCTTGCGCGTGAGGATTGTTTTCGGAGTGATGCCCTGGCGAAGCAATTCCATTACAAGGACGCCGGAGCGATAGGCCGCATTGTCCTTGCGTGCGTCTGTTGCAGGCACGTTGCCAAGGCCCATGGGCGTCAGGCCGATAAATTCCAGCGCCATCGCCATTGTGTTCGCCGTGAATTGTCCGCCGCATGCGCCCGCGCCGGGACACGCCGCAATTTCAATTTCTTTTAAATCCGCGTCCGTCATTTTTCCGGCGGAGTGTGCGCCGACCGCTTCAAACACGTCCTGAATGGTAACGTCGCGTCCGCGAAACCGCCCGGGTTGAATGGAACCGCCGTACAGGACCAGGCTGGGAAGATTCAATCGCGTCAGGCCCATCGCGGTCCCGGGTATAGTCTTGTCGCATCCGGCCAGCGCGATCATTGCGTCGAACATGTATCCTCGCCCGACGAGTTCAATCGAATCGGCGATGACTTCGCGGCTTACCAGCGAGGATTTCATTCCCTCGGTGCCCATGGCTTCGCCGTCGCTGATGGCAATGGTATTGAATTCCATTGGAGTGCCACCCGCGGCACGCACGCCTTCCTTCACTTTCTCCGCTAGGTGGCGCAGGTGCGAATTGCACGGCATGATTTCGATCCATGTATTCGCGATGCCGACCAGCGGCTTCGACATGTCGTCGTCGGTCATACCCACGGCGCGAAAGTAGGAACGCGCGGGCGCTCTCGAAGGGCCGTCGATGATGATCCTGCTGTGTTCTCTGAGACGCGAATCCATAATTCCTCCGAAAGTAAACCGCTCAACCGGACGGATCGAATTCCCGACGGGAAAAATGCGGGAGGCTTCTTTATTACGACCCCAGTGAAGGCCATTTCAAGCGAACAACTGCGCGACGTTCTTGCCGCTTATCGGATACCCGAGAGATGCGTTATTCCGAGCGGAGCCAGGAAACCCTCTTTACTTTTTTCGGCTCCCGCAATGAAAGTGGATTTCCTCGCTCCGCTCGGATTGTCGACCGTGTGGGCCGGCGGCCTGTAGGCTCCTACGCCCCCTCGGCGATCACGCGGTTCTTCTTCATCCACGGCATCATCGAACGCAACTGCGCGCCGACGGTTTCGATCGGATGCTTCTTGCCCGCTTCGACCAGTTGATTGAAACGCGGCTTGCCGCTCGCCGCTTCGGCCATCCATTCCTTGGCAAATGCGCCGGACTGGATGTCCTTCAGGATGCCCTTCATGCGTTCCTTCGTGGCTGCGTCCACCACCACCGGACCGCGCGTCAAGTCGCCGTACTCGGCCGTGTTCGAAATCGAATAGCGCATCTCGGAGATGCCGCCTTCGTAGATCAGGTCCACGATCAGCTTCATCTCATGGCAGCATTCGAAATAGGCCATCTCGGGCGCGTAGCCCGCTTCCACCAGCGTTTCGAATCCCGCCTTGATCAACGAGGTCAGGCCGCCGCACAGCACGGATTGTTCGCCGAACAGATCGGTCTCGGTTTCCTCGCGAAAATTCGTCTCGATCACTCCGGCGCGAGCTCCACCAATGGCGCTGGCGTAGGCGAGGCCGACTTTCTTTGTATCGCCGCTGGGGTCCTGATAAATCGCGAGCAGGCAGGGAACTCCCGCGCCCTGCGAAAACTGGTGACGCACCAGGTGTCCGGGGCCCTTGGGAGCGACCATCAGCACGTTTACATCGGCCGGCGGCTTGATGAATCCGAAATGGATGCCGAAGCCGTGCGAGAACATCAGATATTTTCCGGCGCGCAAGGCGGGCGCGATTTCATTTTCATAAAGCTTCGGAGCGATTTCATCCGGAACCAGGCACATGATCACATCCGCGTGCTCGGCCGCTTCGCGTACGGACATCACCTTCAATCCCGCCTTCTGCGCCTTGGCAACCGAGGCGCTTGTGCTCTTCAGCCCGACGACCACGTCGCAGCCTGAATCGGCCAGGTTCATCGCCTGGGCATGGCCCTGCGACCCGAAACCGATGACGGCAATTTTTTTGTCCTTAATATCGTTCAAGTTCGCGTCTTTATCGTAATAAGCCTGCACATTTCCTCCCGTTGCATTTTGTCAGTAGCACAGGCTTCAGCCTGTGAGATTTTCTTATGGTCATGAAAGACAAGGAAAACAGGCTAAAGCCTGTCCTGCTAAAAGCGACGTATAGTTTAAACCTTCGCCTGCGGATAACACCCGAGAATTTTTATCGAATCGGCATGATTCTGGAGTTCATCGAGCGCCGCCCTCGTGGTCTGATTCTTCAGCGACGCCTGCAAATCGAGATAGAAGCAGTAACTCCACGGGGTGCCGGGGATCGGACGGCTTTCGATCTTCAATAAATTCATGCTGCGCTGCGCAAACGCGTTCAGGACACGGCACAGCGAACCCGGCTTGTGCGCCAGCGTCAGGACGAGCGAAAGCTTGTCGGCATCTTCGGAAACATCGCCGGACGTGGCGAGCAGCAGAAATCGTGTGTAGTTCTCGGGATGATCTTCGAGATGTTCGAGCAGAATCGCGCCGCCGTAAACCGCCGCCGCGCGCCGGCTGGCAATCGCCGCCTTCGATGGTTCGCCCGCCCGGATCGCCTCGCGTACGCTACCCGCCGTATCTTCCGCGGTAACTTTCTTAATTTCAGGATGGCTCGCGAAAAATCGTTCACACTGCGCCAGCGCGACCGGATGAGAAGAAACCTGCGTAATGCCTTCGAGCATGGCGCCAGGAACGCCGATCAGGTTGTGCGCGATGGGAATCACAACTTCGGCCTGAATGTGCAGCCCACTGGAAATCAACAGATCGTAGGAACGGTGAACGGACCCGGCGAGGCTATTTTCAATGGGCGCGAGAATGTAATCCGCAACGCCATCCTGCAGGCTGGAATAGAGCGCCTCAAACGTGGGCCGCGGAACGAGTTGAATGTCTTCGCCCAGCAACTTGACGGCGGCTTCCTCGCTGAACGCGCCGCGCTCGCCTTGAAAGGCGATGCGGGAGGACGGAGGAACTTCCATCACCACCGCCCACGGTTCAAAATGTATGTGTTTTGAAGCCCTGACATAAGCACCAAAGTTATCAGGGCGCGAACCATCGCGTCAAACGGCGGGTCTTCGTGGCACAGGTTTCAGACTGCGGGTTTAAATTGCCGGTGGAGTGAAATCCAACCCTACAGGCGGAAGCATGTGCCACTGGAGGCGATCAGCGATCACGCGTTATGCTAAAGCTTATTCAACCCATCCAGCCCGGCAACTTTATAGGCTTCCGCAAACGTGGGATAATTGAAAACGGTATCGCGGAAATAATCCATCGTTCCTCCGAACGTGAGAACCGCCTGCCCGATATGCACGATTTCCGCCGCGTTTTCGCCGATCACATGGACGCCGAGGACTTTGCGCGTGTCCGGGTGAAAAAGAATTTTCAGCATGCCGGTGTGGTCGCCGACGATTTGGGCTTTCGCCAATTCCTCGTATTTGGAGATGCCCACTTCAAAGGGAATATGCGCTTCGGTCAGCGTGGATTCTGTTTTTCCGACCATCGAGATTTCGGGAATTGTGTAGATGCCGTAGGGAAGCAGCGCGGCGCTCATTTCGGCGGGCGCGCCGAAAATCTGGCTGCTGGCCATGCGTCCCTGCTCCATGGATGTCGAGGCGAGAGAGGGGAATCCGATCACGTCGCCGGCGGCATAGATATTCGGCACCGAAGTTTGGAATTTTTCGTTGACGTCGAGTTTGCCGCGCGATCCGACGGGGACCCCGGCGGCTTCCAGATTCGACAAGTCCGTATTGGCCTGGCGGCCCATGGCATACATCAGGCAGGAAGCGTGAATGTGCTTTCCGCTTTCGAGATTTGCGACGACGCGGCCGCGCTCATCCATCCGAATGGTGGTGACTTTTTCGCCGAGGCGGAAGATGGCGCCCTGGCGGCGCATGTGATAGCGAAGCGCTTCGACAATTTCGGAATCCACGAAATCCAGCAGAGTGGAGCGCTGCTCGATCAGCGTGACTTCCACACCCATCGCCACCAGCATCGAAGCGTATTCCAGGCCAATCACCCCTCCGCCCACAATAATTAACTCCTTGGGAATTTCGTCCATCTGGAAAAATTGATCGCTGGCGATAATTTTTTTTCCGTCAAAGGGGATGTCATCGGGATGAGCGGGCCGCGTGCCGCAGGCAATCAGAATGTGATCGGCCTGGAGCAGGTGCGTTTCCGTGGGTCCATGTACTTCGATCGTGGTCGAGTCAAGGAATTGAGCGACGCCGCAAAATAATTCGATGTCATTGCGGCGAAGCTGGTCGCGCACAACCCCGGTCTCGCGTTCAACGACCTGCGAGACGCGAGCGGCCAAATCGCGAATTGAAATTTTGTCCTTTACGACATAGTCGTTCCCATAAAATGAGCGGTGGCGAAATCCCGTGAGGTGGAGAATCGCTTCGCGGAGGGTTTTGCTGGGAACCGTTCCTCCGTGGATGCATACCCCACCGACCATGTCGTGCCGTTCAACAATGGCGACGCGTTTTCCCAATTTTGCAGCAGCGATCGCGCCTTTTTGTCCGGCGGGTCCGCTGCCGATGACGACCAAATCGAATGGCAGTCGCTGCGTCAATGGGCGTTTACTGGTTTCAAGGATGGTGTCGGTTAGCAAGGGAGCGTTCCTTCTGGGCCGAGTCTTGAGCGACGCTCATATTGGCCACTGTACGAGAGTTCCGCAAGACAAACAATGCCGCCAAGCAGCCCCCTGTATGACGGAAACGCACAGTCCAAGGCCAGGGCAAAATTAAGTGTTTTGTTCACAGCGCCTGGAACTCCCCACTCAAGTGCTGGGAAATCAATAGCATCCAGAAATTAAATCACTGCCGGCCACATGGAAGAGGAATTGTGGCTACCTGCGATGAAGTCAACCTTGCGAGTTCATCAACCGTTGTATCGGCCGACGCAGCCTCTTGCATTACCTTCAGAATCGCCCAATTCTCATTTTGAGGTCATCTGTCGCCGAATTCGTGGCACAATGTCCAACCGGAAATCCAGGGAGGCAATTCAGATGAAGCGATGGTCGGGAATCTGCGCGCTGACGTTTGTGTGTGTCTTCGCGATCGGGTGCAAGAAACAGATGAAGGATGAGGACGCCATTCGCGCCAGCATCGAAAAGCGCCTGACGAGCCGGACGGATATCAATCTGGGAGTGATGGACCGCGAAGTAAAACAGGTTTCCGTCAACGGCGATAAAGCCACGGCCCAGGTCGAATTTCGGCTCAAGGGCGGCGACGCAAAGATGGACATTGAATATCAACTCGAGCGACAGGGCGGGGACTGGGTCGTCCTGAGCGGCCAGCCCATGGGCGCACCCCCCATCATGCCCCCCGATGCCGGCCAGATGCCGCCCGGTGGACCCAATTCTCAGGATCAGCAAATGCCAACGGGACATCCCCCCACAAATTAGGCCGCGACGTCGAGGAACCACGGCGCGGATAAATCGAAGCTGGCGATTCAGTACCTATAACTTTTTTGAAACCAAATTGAGGTGTAACCCCCTCTAAGAGTTTAGATTTCATACAGGAGCAGGCAGCCCAGAGGCACGGATAAGCCAGGATGCATATCTCAGCTCCATTCATACGCCGCCCCGTCGCGACTTCTTTGTTGAGCATTGCCATTTTGCTGGCCGGTGGAGTCGCTTTCTATTTCTTGCCTGTTGCGCCGCTGCCTTCGGTGGATTTTCCAACGATAGGAATATTCGGTCGATTGCCGGGAGCGAGTCCGGAGACCATGGCGTCTTCGGTGGCGACTCCCCTGGAGCGGCAATTCGGACGGATTGCGGGCGTTTCAGAAATGACTTCCAGCAGCCAGCTGGCATCCACAAGCGTTGTTCTGCAATTTGATCTGGACCGGGACATCAATGCCGCCTCCCGCGATGTTCAGGCGGCAATCAACGCAGCCGCTGGTCAGTTGCCCGCCGGGCTTCCCAGCCTGCCGACCTACAAACGGTTTAATCCCACGGATTCACCGGTAATGAATCTGGCAATCTATTCCGATGTCATCCCGCGCAGCCATCTGTATGACATCTGCGATTCGATCCTGGGCCAGAAATTATCTCAGGTGGACGGAGTGGGTCAGGTGCAGATCTCCGGCGGTGCGAGACCTGCCGTTCGTGTGGATGTGAATCCGAATGCCCTTGCCCACTATGGAATTGGATTGGAAGATGTGAGGAAGGCGCTTCTTTCAGCGAATGCCAATTCACCAAAAGGAAGCATAGAGAACGGCGGCCATCGGTGGTCCATCTATGCTACCGATCAGCTGCTGGAAGCCAGCCAGTATGCCCCGCTGATTGTCACCTACCGGAACGGCGCTCCCGTCCGTGTGAGCGACATCGCGGCAGTGACAGAAGGCATCGAAGACGTTCGCAATTCTGGATATGCCAACGGCAAGCCCGCCGTGACGATGATGATCAGCCGGCAGCCCGGCGCCAACATTATCAAGACAGTGGACAATATTAAGGCACTCCTGCCTGAATTGCGCACCATCATTCCGCCTTCGGCATCCCTGGAAATTACCTCGGACCGCACCAAAGTGATTCAGGCTTCGGTGCAGGATATTGAGTTCACTCTTCTGGTCACGGTTGTCCTGGTCATCGTCGTCATTTTTGCCTTCCTGCGAAACATCTGGGCCACGGCGATTCCCAGCATTTCCGTGCCGCTTTCCATTATCGGAACATTTGGCGTGATGTACCTGCTGCACTACAGCATCGATAACCTTTCGCTGATGGCCCTGGCGATCTGTACGGGTTTTGTTGTGGACGATGCGATCGTCGTCATCGAAAACATCGCGCGCTATCTGGAGGCCGGAGATTCTCCGGTGGAAGCCGCAATGAAAGGGTCGCAGGAAATCGGATTCACGGTTTTGTCGATGAGCGTTTCGCTGATCGCCGTTTTTATTCCCATCCTGATGATGGGCGGCATCGTCGGAAGATTATTCCGTGAGTTTGCGATCACCTTGAGCATCGC
>Ga0265316_10006268_pt1 | contig 11399 bp, 11 predicted proteins | sample 4522metaG_FD_202092 | JGI IMG/M metagenome (GOLD analysis project Ga0265316, IMG submission 202092) | Rhizosphere microbial communities from Carex aquatilis grown in University of Washington, Seatle, WA, United States - 4-5-22 metaG | ecosystem: Host-associated > Plants > Roots > Rhizosphere >...
GCTTCGCACGCTGGGGCGCCTGGCGCGCGGGTGAAAAGCGTGGCGCACGCACTCATGCGTGCCGCGTCCCCACTCATGGGGACGCATGTCCCGCGGGCGGCAGATCAGGCGGCACATCCCCCCGCCCCGCACACCTCCTCGTAATACCTTTCGTACTGCGGAATCGTCAGCGAGGAGCAGAAGCGGGTCTCGGCCGTGCGCCGTGCCGCGCCGGACATGCTGTGGTAGAGCTTGTCGTCGGTCAGCAACTCGATTACGCGCGCCGCCTGCGCCTGGACGTCTCCGACCGGTTCGAGGAACCCGTCCACGCCGTGCGTGACCAGTTCCGGCAAGCCGCCGCCGCGGGTCGCTACGGCCGGCACGCCGCAGGCCATCCCCTCCAGCGCCGCCAGCCCGAACGACTCCAGGTCGCTCGGCATCAGCAGCACGTGCGCCAACGGCAGCAGCCGCTCCACGTGGCTCTGTTTGCCCATGAACGTGACGTGTTCTTCCAGCCCCAACTCGCGGGTCAGCGACTCGGCTGGTCCCCACTCCGGCCCGTCTCCTACCATCAGCAGGTGCGCCGCCGCGTGCCGGCGCACTTCCGCGAGGATGCGGATACAGTCCGTGACCCGCTTCACCGGCCGGAAATTGGAGATGTGGATCAACACCTTTTCGCCGGGCGGCGCCAGCTTTGCCTCGCGCCGCCGCTCCGGGTCCGGCTGGTACATCTCGCAGTTCACGAAGTTCTTGATGACGCGGATCTCGCGCCGCACTCCGAGGACGTCTGCCGTGGCGTCGCGGAGATAGTCGCTCACCGCCGTCACGCCGTCCGATTCCTCGATCGAGAACCTGGTGATGGGCAGATAGGAGCGGTCGGCGCCCACCAGCGTGATATCGGTACCGTGCAGCGTGGTGATGAACGGCAGCCTGCGCCCTTGCCGCCCCAGCATGTCGCGCGCCAGCAGCGCCGAGATGGAGTGCGGAATGGCGTAGTGCACGTGCAGCAGATCGAGCGCGTACCGCTCCGCCACCTCCGCCATGCGTGACGACAGCGCCAGCGCGTACGGTGGATAGAGGAACAGCGGGTAGGTGGTGACCTCGACTTCGTGATAGTAGATGCGGGGAATTCCGGCGTCCAGGCGGATCGGATTGGCGTACGCGATGAAGTGGACCTCGTGCCCGCGGTTGGCCAGCTCTAATCCCAGCTCGGTGGCCACGATGCCGCTGCCACCATATGTCGGGTAACACGTGATACCGACTCTCACGGTACTAGGCTAGCAGCTATCACCCCGGTACCCGGATCTTGATCCCCGCGCCGTGTCCCGGCCGCGACTCGATCGAAAGCTCGCCTCCCAGGCTCCTCACCCGCCGCCGGATGCTGGCCGGCCCCAGCCGCAGCAGGTCCAGCTCGTCCAGGTTGAACGTACCGCTGAAGGGGAAACCCGCGCCGTCGTCGTCCACCGCCAGTTCCACCGCTTTGCCCGACTGCTCGAGCGATACCACCACGCGCCCCGCCTTGGAGTGCTTCTGGACGTTGTGCAGCGCCTCGCGCAGAATCTGTAGCAACTCGAGAGTACTCTCATGCGCCGCCTTGATCGTCGTCTCCGAGCAGACGAACCGCCCCGCGATCCCGGTGTCCTTCTGGAAGTACTCGACGATCCGCCGCGCCGAAGACACCATGTCGCTCGCATCCAGCTCGGAGGGACGCATGCCGCGCAGGAACGACCGCACGTCGCCCACGATTTGCTTGGACAGCGCCTGCAGTTCCTTGAGCTCCAGCATTCCCGCCGGTGGATCGCGCTTCAAGATCGTGCCCAGGATGTCGAGCCGCACTTGCATGCCGATGAAGCTCTGCAGCGGGCCGTCGTGGAAATCGCCTGCGATTCGCTGCCGTTCCTGGTCGCGGGCCTTTTCCGCATCCGTGCTCAGGCCTTCTTCACGCCGCATGCTCTCCCGCAGCCACTGTTGCAGCTTCCTCTTCTCGTACGACATGGTGCAACCCAGCAGCCCGGCGATCAGCACCACGCGCCGCAGCACGTCACCCCCCGATGGCGTCACGAACGAGAAGAAGCCCAGCGAGGCCCCCACTATGATGAACACGTCTCCCCAGTCGTGGTTCACTACGGCCGCCATCATCAAGTACAGGAAGAAGAAGCAGCCGATCCAGGCGTTGGGGTCGGAGCCATAGGCGGCGAAAGCTACGAAGAACACCATTTCGAAGAACAGGGCGGCCAGCGAGCCCTGTATGCGTTCCAGCTTGCTCCACAGCAGCGCGCAGAGACTGTACACGGAAAACACCAGGGCAAAGATGGGAACCGCCATGCTCCCATGCCGCGGCGCAAGCATCTCGGCGTAAAGGCACGCGAACGCCAGCACCGCGCGGAGCACGTTCCGCATCCGGCGCCACTCTCGTGCCAGCGCTGCAGGATCGTAAGCCATCTGAAAAAACGGCGCCGCTACGCGGTCCGGTCCCCGCCCCTAGCGGCGGTACAGGTACAGCGTATGACTGCGGCCTTGGCCGTCGTCCTCAATGTATTTTGTCGTTTCGGGAGTCCAATCGGCAAACTCGAAATCGTGCGCCACGATGCGCGCTCCCTTCTTAAGCTGCTTTTCGAGCAGCGGCCGAAGCTTGTCGTTCGATCCGGGCAGCAGGTACACCGTCAGCAGGTCGGCCGAACTGTAGTCCTGCTTCATGAGGTCGCCATGGATGATCCGCGCCCGCTTCTCCAGGCCCAGACTCTGGATGCGGTCCGTGCTCTGTTTCCACAGGTCGTCGTCGAACTCCACGCCCGTCGCGTCGGCCCGGAACTTCTTCGCCGCCATGATCACGATGCGCCCATCGCCGCTTCCCAGGTCGAACATCTTCTCACCCGGCTTGAGCTCGCCCAGCTTGAGCATCTGCTCGACGACTCTTTCCGGCGTGGGATAGTACGGCGCCAGCTTCTCCGCCTGCTGGGCCAGCGCGGCTGCCGCCACGAGCGCCCCGGCCATCGGCAGAATTGCGACTCGTCTGGTCAATCTAGCCCCCGGACTAGCAAGTGTACACCAACCGGGCGCCTGGCATGCTGCCATTCCCAGATGTGGAGGTTGTGGGGCAGGTTGTCCAACCTGCGGCGGGTTGGCAACCCGCCCGGCGCCGGTTCGCAACCGGCGCGCAGGATGCCATCCTGCCCCACAATCCTGCCACTGCCTACGATCGCCGCCTGCGCCGCCACAGGAAGTAACCCGCTCCCAGAACCGCGATAGCCGCGCCCGCGACAATCAGTCCAGACTCGTCCGCCAGTTCGGAAACGCGCCGCCACTGGTCTCCCAGGAAGTACCCCAGGGTAATGAAGGTAGCGGTCCACAATACCGCGCCGGTGTACGCGAACAGCGCGAAGGTCCGAGCCTCGAGCTCGGACGCTCCGGCCACGTAGGCTGTCAGATGCCGCACCCCCGGGACGTAGTACCCGAAGGTCAGCGCCAGCCCCCCGATCCGGTGGAACCAGTCGTGAACGCGGTGCACGCGCTCCATCTTGATGTGCAGCCTCGGCCCGTACTTCTCCACCAGGAAGTAGCCAGTCGCGCGGCCCAGCGTGTAGCTTACAGTGATTCCGCACGCGCTGCCCAGCAGAGCGGCGCAGTAGGTGGGCACCGGCTGGAGTCTTCCGCGGTATATGAGATAGCCCGCGAACGTCAGCAGCGTTTCGTCCGGAACCGGTAGGCCGACGATGCCCAGCACCAGCAGCGAGAAGATGCCGAAGTAGCCGTAACGCGAGATCCAGTCGAGAATCAGTTCCATCCGCGCCTGACCTACAGAGTAGCCGACCGGCGCGCTACAATCCATCCAGGCGCGATGAAACGGGACGAGAATGTGTGGGTGCAGGCCAGCCGCTACATGGGCCTCGCCTTTATCCTGCCCGTTAGCACGGTGGTCGGTTGCGCCATCGGCTGGGGGCTGGACAAGCTGTTTCACACGCACTTCCTCTACCTGGTCTTTCTGGGTCTCGGCTTGGTCGCCGGTTTTATCGAGCTGTTCCGCCAGTACGCGGTGGAAACGCGGCGCGATGGAGCCTGAGACGGGCTTCTACAAACGCGCTCTCCGCCGGACCTACCTCAACATGGTGTGGATCGCGGCACTGAGCGCCGCAGGGGCCGGCGCCTGGAAAGGCTGGCGGCTGGCCCTTGCCTTCCTGCTCGGCGCGGCCGGTTCGTATCTGAACTTCCGCTGGCTACACCAGGTTGCGGACGCGATGGGACCGGACGCGCGCCCGGCGCCCAAGCGCGTCTACTTCTTCCTCGCCTTCCGCTACCTGCTGCTCGGCCTGGGCGGATATGTTATAGTGAAAATCTTTGGCATGAACGCGATAGCGGCCCTGGCGGGCCTTTTCGTGCCGATTGCCGCGTTGATTTCGGAGATCTGCTACGAGCTAGTCCATGGAACATGAGATCTGGCTGACTGCCCTCTTCAACAAATACCTGGCCGGGCCCGGAGACACCATGCTCTCCTGGGTTGGAATGAAGGCCGAAAGCCCCGGGCACCCCTGGGCCAACTACGTCACCATGGAGATCCTGGTCGCCGCCATCATCGTGGTGGTGTTCGCGTTGCTGCGCCCACGCTTGTCCATGGACCGGCCGGGCAAATTCCAGCACGTCTTCGAGCTGATCTATGGCTTTCTGGGCGATCAGACCGACAACGTGGTCGGCCACGGCGGGCGTCCGTACATGGCCTTCTTCGGCGTCCTCTTTATCTTTATCCTGTTCGCCAACCTGCTCGGCCTCGTCCCGACGCTCGAATCGCCCACCATGTTCCCGCCGGTTCCGCTGGGCTGCGCTCTGGCCACCATGCTTTTCTATAACGCGGTGGGCATCAAAGAGCAGGGTATCCTGCACCATTTGGGGCATTTTTGCGGCCCGGTCTGGTGGCTGGCGCCGCTGATGTTCCCCATCGAGATCATCAGCAACCTGGTGCGGCCGCTCTCCCTCACCGTCCGTCTTTACGCCAACATGTTCGGGGGCGAGAAGGTGACGCTGGCGTTTATGGGACTGATACCGTTCATCGTTCCGATTCCTTTCATGGGCCTGCACATCTTCGTCGCCGTTGTGCAGGCCTATGTGTTCATGCTGCTCACCATGGTGTACGTCGGCGAAGTGCTGCCGCACGAAGCGCACTGATTCATACCGGCATAGTGCCGCGCCAGTGTGAGACCGGCGGCCCCCAGAGGCACGCCGGGAACCACCTCCTGGAGCGAGTTCATACTTGAAGGAGACCGCATGAAGATGAAACTATTCCTGTTGCTGGCGGCGATGATGGTGCTTGCCAGCCCGATGTTTGCCCAAGGCGGCGCGGCCGCCGGGGCTGCCGACAACCACTATTGGATCTGGATCGCCTCCGGTTTCTCCATGGCGTTCGCCTCGGGTCTTTGCGGCCTGGCTCAGTCCAAGGTCGCCGCCGCCGCTTGCGAGGGCATGGGACGGAACCCGGGCGCTTCGGACGGCATTCGCCTGGCCTTGATTCTCGGCCTGGCGTTCATCGAATCGCTCGCACTTTTCACGTTTGCGATTGTGTTCGCCAAAGTTGTATAAGTAACCTTCGGGGCGGAGCCGCGCGCGGCTCCGCCTTTCCCACCCATCCCATGAAGCTGCACGGCATCTTCCCGCCCATCACGACCCCCTTCGACCGCGCCGGCGACCTCTACCGGGCCAAGGTCCGGCACAACATCGAGAAGTGGAACCTCGCCGCGCTGGCCGGCTACGTGGTGACCGGCTCGACCGGCGAGAGCGTCCTGCTCACCACCGAGGAAAAGCTCCAGCTTTGGGGCTGGGTGGCCGAGTCCGCCGCGTCGGAGAAGACGCTGATCGCCGGCACCGGGGCGGAGAGCGTGCGCGAAACCGTCGCCCTCACAAACCAGGCCGCCGCCATGGGCTACAAGGCCGCGCTGGTGCGCACGCCTAGCTACTACAAGAACGTCCTGAACAACGCCGCCGCGCAGATGCTCTACTTCCGCTCCGTCGCCGACCGGTCGAAGATCCCGGTCCTGATCTACAATTTCCCCGCGGTGACGGGCATTGACATCGCGGCCGACGCGGTGATCGAGCTCTCGGGCCACCCAAACATCGCCGGGATCAAGGAAAGCTCCGCCAACATCGAGAAAATCATGCGCATGGCGCGGGAAGCGCAGGCAGGATTTCAGGTGCTGGCGGGATCGGCAGCGGTGCTCTGGCCGGCTCTTATGGCGGGAGCGGCGGGCGCGATCCTGGCCTTCGCCAACGCGGCGCCCTACTCGACCATCGCGATCTGGGAGGCTTGCCGCACCCGCGAGTACGACGCCGCCGCGGACTGGCAGAGCCGAATCGCGCGCGCCGCGGCGCTGGTCCCGGCCAGGTACGGCATTCCGGGACTCAAGCACGCGATGGACCTGAAGGGTTATTACGGCGGTCCCCCCCGCCTGCCGCTCATCCCGGCGTCTCCCGAGGCCAAGCGCGAAATTGAAGAAGCGTTCCGCGACCTGTAGGACAAGCTTCAGCTTGTCCCGCCAATGGCGCCGGGCAAGCTAAAGCATGCCCTACCCCTTGCGGCTCGAGTACTTGTTTAGCGCCCCGAGGAAGTCTTTGGCCGCCTCCGGCGGCGCAATCCCGCCCTCGATGATCTCCTTATTCTGCAGCGTCCGGCCGTAGAGTGCTTTGTTGGTGTCCAGGTCCTGCCGCAGGGTCGCTCCGGAAAGAGAGAGCCCGGCGAACAAGCCGCGCGCGCGCGAATAGGTCAGGATTTCGGCGGTCATATAGGCGTCGGTTTCGGCTGTGGCCGTGCGCCCCACCGGGCCCGCCGCCACGGATGCGTCCGCGCCCAGTGTGAACTTGCTCGAAAGCAGCCGGTCCGCGCCGCGCTGATTCATCACCAGCATGATCACGTCGGTCTCCGAAGCGCCGATCTGAAACCCGAAGCTGCCTCCTTCGACGCGGACTGCCCCAGGCGCGCCCCAGCCCGTGCCTCCCTGCGACCGGCAGGAGAAAAAGCCACGCCCATACTTCCCGCCGACCACAAAGGCAGCCTTCTTGACGCCCGGGACGACGACGACGCAGGCCGATTTGTCCAGCAACTCCTGAGGGATGCCCTTGTCCGGCGCAGACATGACTTCCTGGAAGACCTCGGCCGCGCGGCCCAGCCGCTCGGCATCGGAATCCTTATCGGCGCCGTACATCAGGCACGCGCCAGTCAACAACAGCATCGGCAGTGTTCGCTTCATCGTTTGATTGCCCTCCTAGAGACTGTGTAGCACAAAGTAGAGGCGGCGCGGAATGGCCTTGGGGAGCCAACAACAGGGATAAAAAAAGGGGAGCCCGAAGGCTCCCCTGGATTCGTAGAAACCTGCCTCAGAACGTGAACTTCGCGACGAGTTGCGCGGAGCGCGCGTTGCTGGGGAAGTACTGGTCGTAGTGGCCGAAGTCCGCGTTGCTCGGAATGAGCGAATTACGCGAGACGGCGTTGGTAGTATACGGCGTTACGTCAGACAGGTACCCGCCCGTGAACTGCGCCTTATTGAACACGTTGAACGCCTGGATACCGAACTGGATCGCCATCCGCTCGTTGATGTTGAATTTCTTCTGGAGGGACGCGTCGATGTTGTTGATTGGATCGAAGGGCAGCGTGTTGCGTCCGCCGTTCGACAGGGCGCCGAGTCCAGCCACGATGTAACGAGCATTCGAGTTGTTGGCCACGTAAGCGACTGTGGTTCCCTGGCATGCAGCCAGGGTTTTGAATCCGGCGCAGCCCGGCGACTTCAGCGAAAGGAGGGATTGTCCGGAAGTGTTGTACGGGGTAACGCCGCTGCCGACGTTGGTCGCGCCGGCCGGGTTCACGATGGCCCGGTCCAGCGCATCGCCGTTCTGGTTGGAATCCACGCCGCTCTGGACCGTGGCATACTCCGGCGACTGATACGTGTATGTCGCCGAGAACTTCCAGTTTCCGACAAGGTTCTTCATCACCCAGTTGCCGTTCTGGAAGGGCTTGAAATCGTAGATCGGCGTAAAGGTGAAGCGAAGGCGGCGGTCCAACGCCGAATCGGACCATTCCGCTGCCATGTTCTGGAAATCCTGCGCGCGTCGCGGCGAGAGAATGGTGGAGAAATTGGTTGCCGTCGAGTCGTCCTGCGCGTGGCTCCAGGTGAAGGCGGCGATGTACTGGAAGTTATTCGAATAGCGCTTGTTCATCTGCAGCGCCAGGCCGTTGTACTTCGAGTTGCCTCGCGGATTGTATCCGGTGATGTTGTTGGGGAAGCCATACTGGTCCAAGAGGTTGCGCGGCTGCGCCTGGATTTGCCCAAGGGTGTTGGTGAGCCCGGCGAGCGCCGAAGCGGACGGCATTGTCAGGTATGTTGGAAGATAATCCGTCGGCGTCACCTTGGAAATGATGTTGATGCGATCCTGATTCCACAGGTGAACGCCCTTGGTGTAGACGTAGCGCGCCTCAAGGGTGTAATCCTTGCCCAGCGAACGCTGGATGCCCAATGTTCCGGTCATGGCGTAGGGACGGTGCGTCTGATCGAACGTATAGGATGCGACCGCCGCGCGCGCATCCGCCGGCGTGGCCCATCCGCCGGCTCCTGCCGTGCTGTGCAGCCCGCCACTGGCCAGGAAGCCGGTTGCCACACACTGATCCGGGCAATCCAGCGTGGTGGCGAAGAACGGAGGGGACGCGTTCTGGTTGAGATTGATGTAGGTGTTGTCGTACGACCGCGCCACACCGCCGCGGACCGACCACACGCCGCTGTTCCCGGGCGACCACGCGAAGCCGAGGCGCGGCGACCAGTCGTTCTTGCCCGTCTTCGGCACGCCAAACGAGATGACGCCGGGAACGTCCGCCAGGGCGCTCTGCGCCTGGTAGCGCGAGCCTACCGGCACCTGAACGTACTCGTAGCGGACGCCCAGGTTGAGGGTCAGGTTCGAACGAACGCGGAAATCGTCGTTGAAGTATGCCGCCTGCATCAGGAAGCCATACGGCACGTTCGAGAGTCCGGCGCTGCGCTCGCCCGAGACGCCACTGAGGTTGCCGCCCGTGGGCGCCTGGTCCAGAAGGTACTCCTCGAGGGTGGCATAGTTATAATCGCCGCGGACGCGCTGGACGAAGAACCCGGCCAGGATGACGTCGGTCGCGCTGTAGCCCGCCTTGAAGGTGTGCCGGCCCATCGTCTTGGTCAAGTTCTCCTGAAGCGTGGAAAGGTTCTCGATGGAGCCCGAGGGAGTGTTCGGATCGGGTCCCAACTGCAAGTTCAAGTCGTCAAACGCCAGGTTCGGGAACATGGCCAGGCCTGGAAACTTGAAATTGCCGGCGGTGACGTTCGCGTTATTCCGGTTGTACGAAACACGCAGCTCATTCTGCAAGGTGGGAGAGAAGTTGTGGAATTCCGAGAAGGAGCCGCTGTTGTTCACGTTCGGCTCGGGCTCGAAGAACACCGGCAGGTTGGCAACCGCGTCGAGGCCCTTGCTGCTGTTGTAGATGTACCGGCCGCGAAGCTGATCCTTGTCACTCATGTTGTAGTCGACGGCGACCACCGCATTGTAGCTATTGAAGTAGTTCGGCGAGGCGAACGTGAGGGCGCCGAGCGGAATACTCACGCCCCCCACGGTAGTGGAGTCGATCGCCGCCCCTGACGCCACGGGCACATACTGCTTGAACACGCCCAGATTGGTGGCGCTGACCCCGGGGATGGTGCCCAGCGCCGCGATGCCGGCCGCAGTCGGCGCCTCCACCGTCCCGGCCGGGTTCGCCGACTGGCCCAGTGGGTTGTACTCGAAATCGCCGAAGTAAAAAAGCTTGTTCTTGATGATGGGTCCGCCGATCGTCGCGCCCAGGCGGTTCGAGTCGAAACGCGGCTGGGAGGTGTCCCCCGCGATACGCTGTTGTTGGTCCAGGGCGTTCAGGTCACGATTCTGCAGGTACTCATAAATGGACCCGTGGATCGTGTTGGTCCCGGACTTCACGCTAGCGTTGAACACGCCGCCCGAAGCGCCGCCGAACTCGGGGCTGAACTGGTTCTGCAGCAGCGTGAACTCGCCTATGGCATCGTTGGGGACTGTCACCTGCGGCCCGGTTACATAGTGGTTGTCGTTCACCACGCCGTCGATGTTGAAGGAGTTATTCTCCGGACGCTGCCCGGCAACGCTGGGGCCCGTTCCCTGTCCAACACCTCCGGACGAGGTCACTCCAGCACCGAGCAGGCTGAGATTCCAAATCCCCGACCCGTTCACGACCTTGGACGAGGCCGCGATGCCCATGTCCTCCGCGATGTTGGTGGTGAATGTAGTCTGCAACTGTGACGAGGAGGTGTCGATCAGAGCCGCCGCCGCCGTAACTTCCACCGTTTGCGAGAGCTCGCCTACCGGCAACGTCAGGTTGATCGTGGCCGTATGGTTAAGATCCAGGGCAACACCCGACACTTTGGCGGCCGCAAAACCCTTCGCGCTCGCCGAAACATCGTAATTCCCGATTGGGACGTTGTTCAGCCGGTATTCTCCGGCCGCGTTAGTGACCGCCGTGTGCTTGACGCCGGTGGCTGTATTGAGGGCCACGACCGTGGCGTCTGGCACTGCGGCTCCGCTGGCGTCGGTCACGGTCCCGACGAGAATGCTGTCCATTGCCTGCCCGTTGAGCGCAGCCGTAATGAGCAAGCTTGCAGCCATGAGCAAGATCAGCCTGGTCGCAAGAAAACGAATCTTTGTCGTTAGCTTCATTTTTTCCTTCTCCCGTTCTCCCTGATTCCCGCCTGCCGCCTGGTTGACGCCCAAGCTGGGTTTTTCTGCTTCCTGGATTCCGCCGATCAATTCGAGCGGACTCCCTTCTCTCACCGGTACCATCCAAAAGATCCGGCTTGCCTGCGCGGGGCTAAACTGATCCCGCTCAGAGGCCGATCTACTCGACTACGGTACCTCTGCGCACGACAGGGTGCTCTTGCCGTCACAATAGTATAGCGGAAAACCCGGCCCGTGCATGACTTACACGTGTCGCCGCGAATATTCCGCGGCGTCCGGGTTCGAACTGCTCTGAAAAAGTGCTGCCAACGCCCCAGTTCTCCTGCGATCCCCAGCACTGAAGTCCCCGCGGCAACCACGGTAGGAAGACGCGACGAGGCTGCCCGCTAATACACCAACCCCCGTTAAGGTGGGTCTACCCATGTCCGAGGCATAGCAGCTTCGGTGCCAAACACGTAAGTGGCTCACCGTTCAGCACTTCCCACTAGAACGCCGCGCCCGGTCTCTTGTTTTTGGTAGGCGGGTGGTCAGTCGCTACCAGATTCAGTATTATGAGGCTTTAATCTCCCGGCCTCCCGAGGTCAGTCGGCGCCGCTCCCCGCAGCACCCGCTCTCGTGCATAATTAAGGGAACGCATGGCCGAACAAGCGGAGTCCCAGTCCGGAGCCCAGGCTGCGGTGGAAACCAAC
>Ga0265316_10006269_pt1 | contig 11399 bp, 8 predicted proteins | sample 4522metaG_FD_202092 | JGI IMG/M metagenome (GOLD analysis project Ga0265316, IMG submission 202092) | Rhizosphere microbial communities from Carex aquatilis grown in University of Washington, Seatle, WA, United States - 4-5-22 metaG | ecosystem: Host-associated > Plants > Roots > Rhizosphere >...
GCAAAGCTGATCCGCCTCTTCCATGTCATGCGTGGTCATCAGAATCGTTGTGCCGTATTCGCGCCGTAGTTCGCGGATGCGTTCCCACACCGAGCGTTTCGCCGAAGGATCAAGCCCCACCGAAGGCTCGTCCATGAACAAAACGCTGGGCCGGTGCAACATGGATTGCGCAAGCTCGAGGCGCCTGATCATGCCCCCTGAATATTGCTTCACAAGTTTTCCGCCGACGTGCGACAAATCCATAAATTCAAGAGCCTGTCCGATGCGCAGCATGCGTTCCGCCCGGGGAATGCCGAACAGCTTTGCGGAGATCAGCAGATTTTCATATCCAGTCAGATCGCCGTCCGCAGACAGCATCTGCGAGACGTATCCGATCTTACGCCTCACCGCTTCGGGATGTTTCACGACATCGAAACCCGCAATTGTCGCCGTCCCCTCGCTTGGCTGCAGCAATGTCGTTAGCATCTTGATGAGCGTACTCTTGCCGGCACCGTTGGGTCCCAGCAATCCGAACGTCACTCCTGCCGCGCAGGAGAACGTCAGATGATCGACCGCGACGAGCGTGCCGAAACGGCGCGTCAGGGAAAGAACTTCGATGGCGTTCGAGTCCGGTAGAGTTTCCATGAGTCTATGAGTTTACACTGACATGTGTTTGATGCGAACCGCGTCTATGCGGGAACATTCCGGAACCGCAAAGAAACTTTCGCCGCTTGCAAACGTCCATTAGAAGATAGGATAGAGTGCCGTGACAGGTTCACTCTCTTGGAGCACAAAATGAAGTATTGGAAACGATATTGCTTGGCCGCACTTGCCCTGATCCTCGCAATCGCGGCCTCATCGACACAGGCCGCCCCGCGAAACATGGCGGCGCGTCCGGCCATTCCCGCCATCCAGCAAGTCCAGATCCCCATCCAGCAATTCACGCTGAAAAACGGGCTGCGGGTTGTGCTCTCGGAAGACCATGCGGCGCCGACCGTCTCCCTTTGCATGACTTACGACACGGGATCGCGCAATGAATTGCCCGGGCATACCGGATTCGCGCATCTGTTTGAGCACATGATGTTCCAGGGGTCGGAAAATGTGGGCAAGGGCGAGCACTTTATTCTGATTGAGAACAACGGCGGCGACATGAACGGCAGCACCAGCAGCGACTCGACCAACTATTACGAACGCTTGCCGTCCAATCAACTCGATCTGGCGCTATTTCTGGAATCCGACCGCATGAAAGCGTTACGAGTCACCCAGGCTACGCTCGACAACCAGCGAAGCACCGTCCAGGAGGAGCGGCGCCTGCGCTACGATAATCAGGCCTATGGAAAGACGGAAGAAATCCTGGAAGGTCTTGCCTACGACAATTTCGCGTACAAGCATTCCACAATCGGGTCGATGGAGGATCTGAACGCGGCGAAGCTGGAAGACGTCGCGCAATTCTTCAAGACGTATTACGCGCCGAACAACGCAGTCCTCGTTCTCGTCGGGGACTTCAAAACGCCCGAAGCGATGGAGAAAATCAAAAAATATTTCGAGGACATCCCTTCGCAACCCGTCCCGCCCGCGGTGGACATGACCGAACCTGCGCAAAACGCCGAACGCAGATCGCAAATTGAAGACGCCTTTGCGCGACTTCCCCGCCTCGACGTCGTTTATAAAACGGTCCCCGCGAATACGCCCGATTGGTACGCGCTCGACATGCTCGGCGACATCCTGTTCAGCGGCCCGTCTTCGCGCATGTATCAAAAACTGGTGAAGGAGAAACCGCTCGCCCTGCAGGTTGCAGGAGGAATGGACCTGCGGCGCGGAACCTCCCTGTTCCAGGGCTTCGCGCTGCTGCGGCCGGGGCAGGATGCCGGGGAAGTCGAAAAACTGATGTACGAGGAGTTCGACCGCGTGAAACAGGACGGTGTGACGCGAGCGGAAATGGATAAAGTGAGAATTCAGGACGACTTGCAGCAGGCCCGGTCGTTAACAAGCACGCTCGGGCGCGCGATGATGTTGGGGCGCTATGCCGTTTTCTTTCACGACCCGACGCTGGTCAACACGATCCTCAAAAATTACGATGGAGTCACTTCCGCCGACATCCAGCGTGTGGCTCGCAAATATCTCGGGTCCGCGCAGCGAACCGTATTGCTCACAACTCCCAAAGCTCAGCCGAAAATGGCGCCACCTGCCCGGTAAGGGTGAAGAGGAAATCCGATGACATTCACGCAAAAGAAAAATATTTTCGCGCGGACAGCGATTGTATTCGCGTTAGCCGTTTCCATGGCTGGAACCAGTTGGAGCCAGGCCGAACCGGCCCAGGACAAGGCCACGCCGCTCAGCAAGGTCGAGCGGCTGAATCGCGCGCCGGTTTCGAAGGAAGTTTTGAAGGTGAAACTCCCGCGCCCGGTGGAAACAGTACTGTCGAACGGAATCCACGTGATGATCCTCGAGGACCATCGTTTCCCGCTTGTCACCGTCGAGTTTGATATCGACGGAGCGGGCGCGTTCTACGAACCGGCAAATGTGCCCGGGCTCGCTGGAACGACGGCGCGATTGCTGGACCAGGGTACGAAAACTCGAACGAGCAAGCAAATCGCCGAACAAATCGATTCGCTGGGCGCAAGCATATCCGCGTCCGCTCCGTTCGGATCCGGCTCGACTGTAGTGAACGCTTCCGGCCTGTCGGACACGTTCGATCAATGGTTCGCGCTGGCGACGGATGTCCTCCTCCATCCGACATTTCCAGCCGATGAGCTGATGCAATATCAATCGCGCGCAAAACCAGCATTGCTGCAACAGCGCTCGCAGCCGAATTTTCTGGCGAACCAGACGATGAGCCGCGCCCTGTACGGGAGCTATCCTGCGTCCGTTGTAACGCCGACTCCCGAATCGATCGACGCGATGACGCCCGCGATGCTGGCCGACTGGCATGATAAGCGTTACGCACCGCAAAACACGATCCTCGCGATTTCGGGAGACGTGCACGCCGAGGCGCTGATTCCCAAGCTACGCCTGTGGCTCGCGGAATGGAAAAGCTCGAAAGTGTCCGTGAAGTTTCCGCCCAGCCCGGCGGCGCAGGTCAAAACCAAAGTGTTTCTGGTGGATCGCCCCGGTTCGGTGCAGACGACTTTACTGATGGGCAATCTCGCGATCGACAGGACCAATCCGGATTATCCCGCGCTGGTTGTGCTGAACGAAATTCTCGGCGGCGGCGCGGCGAGCCGCCTGTTCCTGAATCTTCGGGAAGAAAAGGGCTACACCTACGGCGTGTACAGCAATCTGGTCGCGCGCAAATATGCCGGCCCGTGGACTGCGGGCGGCGATCTGCGTACGGAAGTGACCGACGGAGCGATGACGGAATTCCTTCGTGAATTGAATCGCATCCGCGATGAGAAAGTTTCCGACGCGGAACTCGATCCCGCGAAGCGTTCCATCGTCGCGCACTTTGCGCTTTCGCTCGAATCGCCGCAACAGGTGATCGGCTACGCGATCACGCGCAAGGCTTACAATTTTCCGCCCGATTATTGGGATAAATATCCCGCGCAAATCGCGGCGATCACCGCAGACGACGTCCAGCGCGTGGCGAGAAAATACATCAATCCGGCGACGATGCAGGTGGTGGCCGTCGGCGATGCGAGCAAAATTAAAACGATCCTCGAGAAATACGGCCCGGTGGAAGCAGTAGATTCGTCCGGGAAGTAGGGTTCTAGTAGGATAGAATTCAGCCTGTCCGATTTTGAATTTCGATGGAGTTACCAAAAGTCAAAAGGGGACAGGCTGAAGCTTATCCTACTAAAACCATCACCCCATGCGCGACGATGAGACCTTCGGCCGGCAAAAAACGAAGAGTGCGATCCCCGCAAGAACAGATACGACGCTGGCCGCCTGCGCGTTCGAGAGACCGTAGAACGTGCGCGGATTAATACGAATCATTTCGACCAGAAATCTTGCGACACCGGTAAGCACAAGATATGCCGCAAAAATAATCCCGTTCGGCGCGCGCGTTTTCAAACCGCGCGCACCCAGACGCCACAGAATCCAGAAAATAATCAGCGCGACCAGAAATTCGTAAATCGGTGTGGGATGAACCCGTTCGGTTGTCGGCACAATGCCGTTCGGAAAACTCATGCCCCACGGCAGCGAGGTGGGAATACCATAATCGCCGTCGCCGGAAATCAGGCATCCGATCCGGCCGATCCCGTATCCCAGCGCCGCGGCGGGTGAAGCCACGTCCAGCATCAACAGGATGGGGATGCGAAATCGCCGCGCCAGCAGCACCAGGGCGATGAATCCTCCGATTACCGCGCCGAAAAAAGCAAAGCCCATCGTGCTGAATAACTGCGGCCACGGATCGACGAAAAACTCGCGCGGAGACTCCAGTAAATGATACAGCCGCGATCCTGCGAGTCCCGCAAGACCTGTGATGCCAATGATCGCTTCAGCATCCGCCGAAACTCCCCGGCGTGCAAAGTCCGCGCGCAGAATAAAAAATGCGCAAATCAATCCGACGGCTACCATCAAGCCGTACGAGCCAAGCGTCAGCGGTCCAATGTGAATAAAGGGATACAACGAAGCTCCAATTTCGTCTTTAATTTCGCGATGCGAACTGCGAGTGACGCGTGAAACCTGCAAGCTTGTCTGCAAAAGTATAACTGAGATGCGGCGAACCCGCCCAGGCGCTGCCCGGTGTCTGGTAGCGCCGGCATCTTGCCACCGCCACGAAAACCGTTCTTCTCACTTTAAAGTTTCTCGGAACCCGAACAGGCGCTGGCCACCCTCTTGAGCACAAGCCACGGCAATTGCAGAATCGTCAACGGATGCGACCACAGGCGCTTCGCCATCAACCATGTGTGGCGGCGCGACGCGTGGATGCCGTCCGCATCGAGAATCCGCGTTGCGTCGTCAATTGTGTATAAATGCCACCACGCGCCGATCATCGCGCGATTGCTCTTGAATTCCGGCTCGTCTTTTCGAGCGGCCTGTCCCTGGAAACGATGTGCGTAATCGTGATTTTGATGAATTGCGACGACGGAGTTTGACGCGTCGACAAGTTCCGCACCGCGCGAGTGCACGCGCCACAATAGATAATTATCAAAACCGGGGCGTCCGATCGCCAGCGGCAGGAGCCCGCCGCACAAGCCGCGAGGAAAAACAAAATAGTCGATAAAATTTCCAGGCCGCTGCACGTTCGCACGCAGCGCCTGCTCTCGTATCTTTTCGGCCCAGCCCGCTTGAGCGAAATCGAGCCGTTCGTTCCAATCCACATCCCAACGGCGTCCGACCATCATGAATCTTTCATATCGCGACCGGACTCGATCAACCGCGGCGCAAAAATCGTTCCGGAGAATGATATCGGCGTTCACGTAGCCGAGCAGCGGCGTTGTGGCGTGATGTTCCGCCTGCCGGAAAAGATCGTCGAGTAGGGGAGTGCCGAACTCATTGCGCGCGACTTCGGGAACATGCCGCAGGCCAAACTCGGCGGCGATTTTCGCGGTCCCTTCTTCGTTCCCAAATAAAATAATTTCCGGGCGCGGATCAAGTTGATTCCAACTGCCGATTGCGTTTCGCTGGATCGTGCCGATGTGCCCGCGAAAATGTTTGGGCATGGCAAATAAGGTGAGCATGCCGCGCGTCAGGTTCGCTTCCTCTTGCGGGAATGTTTAATGTTCCGGCGAAGCCGCCGCAGCGTTTTGGTAATTCCTGTCGGGTCGGTGGTCCACAGGTCGCCCGAAGGCTTCGGTTCGGGAGCAGGTTCGATAAGAGGAGAACTGATGGGCGTGAGTGAAGCGGCGATCAAAGTACGCGCGCGGGCGCGGCCAATTCCCGAGCGATAGTTTTCATGGTCGGGAAGTTCGCGAAATTTATACACATGCGGAAATCCGGCGCGGTACGCCATTTTAATGATGGCGCCCTCAGAGGGATAGCAACTGACGGCGCCGAGGCTTTGATCTTCTCCGGCAGGCTCGTCAAGGACAATCATGTACGGCTCGTCGTGAGGGACAGCCATGCTTTCCAGCAGCAAAAGTTTCCCGGTGAGAGCGCGAAGATTTCGAATGGCGCGCAACGGATTTTCCAGATGATACAGCAGACCGGCGCATAAGACGAAATCGAATGTGCCGAGCGCCGAAACCGCAGGGTCTTCCGCATCGGCAACGCGAAATTCAATGCCGGAATGCCGCTCGCGAGCCTCGGAGATATTTCCCTCGCGCGCGTCTGCTGCGGTCGTCTGAAATCCCAGGTCTCGAAGCATGGCCGAAAAATATCCCACGCCGCAGCCCAGATCGAGAGCGGTGCGCAGTCCCAGCGCGGATTGCCACGGCGGAATCGCGCGGCGAAGAAAATCGACCTCGGCCTCGCGCATTTCGGACTGCATGGGCCGGTCGAATACTAGAGGTTTGGGCAAGAAAAGCGGCTCCTGGTGCGATCTACACACTGTTCGAAATTTGAAAGCTCATCATAGCGTGTCGTTTATGTACGGAGCAAGACGAGTAGAGATGATCCTGGTCGATGCGAGATGGAGTGATATTAAAACCCGCACCCTTGTAAGCCCGCAAGAGTGCGGGTTTTCTCCAACGCCATCGATAATCGCCCTCCCGGAAAACAAATCATAGCGAGGACGGGCAAATCACTTCACGATTTCACCAAAAAAATTCCAATTTCGGCCCAGGGAACCTGGAGGGAGTTCACTTCGTCCGCCGTCGGCATCGACGGATCGAGGTGCATCTTGTCGAAAATCACATCGCGGTCCGCGAGAAGTTTTTCCGAATCGAATCCATCGTAGCCGGGGAATCGGCTCCACGCAGGCTTTTCGGGCGGCGCCAGGGAAGGCGCCGCCTCCAGCATCTTTCGCAGATTGAGTTCCGCGCTGATGCCAAAACCCTCCTTCTGCAGAATCGGATTGGTCGAAAACACATTTAACTTTTTTTCGTTCAATCCGATCAGGTAGCTCACCGTCATCGCCACCATTCCGCCGGGAACCAGAACGCGCTCTGCTTCGCGAAAAAAAAGCGTCTGCCCGGCGGCGGAAAAATGCTCGATGCTGCTGACGCTCGTGACCAGGTCCACCGAAGCATCCGGCATGGGAATTCCCTGCTCGAGATCGGCCCGCACGATGCTGGTATTCCCTTCGGTCCGCGAATCGATCAGAAAATCGAGCAGGTAGGCGTGCTTCACGCGCGGGCGATACCAGTTCAGCAGGCGATTCGAGAGGCCTGAGCCCGCATCCAGCACGCGAATTTCGCCGAGCGGCAGCGCCTCCATATGGCGACGAACCCACGCGTGCGCCCAGCGGCGCGTCCCGAAATGTTTCGGGCAGATAAGGCGCGCTTCCGAATGTCTTCCCCAGCAAACGGTGCGATGTACCGTCTGAAACGGCGACGTAGCGGAAAAAATACGGGTCAGTCCCAGGCCAAGTCCCATTCGTAAATCATACAGGGTTTTCGTAGAACAGGCTTCAGCCTATTCCACTGAAACCTAATGCATCGCAGGCTGCTCGCCGGCCGGCGCCTTGTTTCGTTTCATGATCAACAGAAACGGCACCAGGCAAATCACAATGACGGCCATGACGGAAATCACTTCGACATAAGCGAGCGTCGTCGCCTGCCTGTCAATCATGTAGGAAATCATTCCGTAGGCCTGGTGCGTCGCGTCGGGTCCACTGGCGCCTTGTTTTTTGAGCGTCTCGGTTAGACCGCCCACCATGCCGTCGAATGCGGGACTGCCGGGAGCGGTATGGGCGGTGAGCGTTCCGCGCCGCTGCTGTCCGATGCGCGAGATCGATGTTGAGATCAATGCAATCCCAATGCTTCCACCGACGTTGCGCACAAAACTATTCATCGCCGATATCTGATTGTTTTTCTCGCGAGGCACGCCGACGTAGGAAAGAACGTTCTGCGGCACGAAAATAAACGCCAGTCCAAGCATCTGCAGCGTGCGAATCATAAATGCCGTCCGGAAATCCATGGTAAGGCTGAAGACGGACTGCATGTGGTACAGCGCAGTGGAAATGGCAATGAAGCCGAACGCCATCAGCTTGCGCGGATCAACGCGAGAAACGAGGGTTCCGACAAGCGGCAACATGCAGATCATCGCGAACCCGCCGCCGGCAAGGGCTTCCCCCGCTTTTACTGCGGAGTATCCGAGCTGCACCTGCAGAAATTGCGGGATCATGAACGTCGTGCCGTACAGCACCATGCCCAGGGTAAAGCTGAAAAACATCGCCGTGGCAAAATTGCGCCGCTGAAACAAATGGATATCTACAACCGGATTCGGATGATTCCACTCCCAGACAATCCAGATCATGAACGCGTAAATGGAAAGGATAACCGCGCCCGTAATCCACGGCGAAGAAAACCAGTCGGCCTCCTGCCCCTTGTCGAGCGCAATCTGCAAGCTGGCAATCGCAATCGTGAGCAGCCCCAACCCAACGTAATCGGCGCGAATGCCGCGCCTGCGTTCCTGTTCACGCTTCAGGAACGGCGGGTCCTCAACCATCTTGTTGGTCAGATAGAGAGAAAGAATTCCGATGGGCACATTCACATAAAAAATCCAGCGCCACGAAAAATTGTCCGTGATCCATCCGCCCAGTGTCGGCCCCACGGCCGGAGCGAGAACAACGGCCATCCCGTATACCGCGAACGCCATGCCACGCTTCGCCGGAGGAAACGTGTCGGCAAGAATTGCCTGCTCGCTTGGTTGCAAACCGCCGCCGCCCACACCCTGCAAAATCCGGAAAAAAATCAGCATGCTGAGGCTCGGCGCTAGTCCGCACAAAAAACTGCTTACTGTGAATAGCCCCACGCAGGTCATGTAGAAACGCTTGCGGCCGATTATTGTGGAGAGCCACGCGCTGATGGGAAGAATAATCGCGTTCGAAACAAGATAGCTGGTAAGCACCCACGCCGATTCTTCATGGCTCGCGGAAAGGCTTCCCGCGATGTGCGGCAACGACACGTTGGCGATCGATGTGTCGAGCACCTCCATGAACGTCGCCAGCGTGACCGTCAGCGCGATCAGCCAGGGATTAAACCTCGGCTTCCACGGAGCCTCCAGTGTGTCCGTCGCGGCCATCTTCGCCTACTTCAGCCAAACCTTGGGCACAACGGACATGCCCGGCCGCAAGCGGTCCAGCCCCGGCTGACCCGGCTTAAGCCGGATTCGAACGGGCAGGCGCTGCACGACCTTCACATAATTCCCCGTTGCATTTTCAGGAGGAAGCAAACTGATCACCGATCCGGTCGCGCCGGGCATCGCTTCAATGACGCCGTCGAATTTCTGATCGAAGGCATCCACGGTCACGGTCACCGATTGACCTGCGTGCATTTGCCGAAGCTGGCTTTCCTTGAAATTCGCCGTAACCCATAAATCGCCGAGATCGGAAATCGTGAGCAGCCTCTGGCCCTTGCTCGCGTGTTCACCCACTTCCACCGAACGCTTGCTGACGACTCCCGAAACGGGCGAAACAATCCTGGTGTAACTCAGATCGAGTTGCGCGCGGTCCACGGCCGCCTGGGCCGCCTGCACATCGGCTTGCTTGGATTGCAAATTCGCCTTGGTGATTGCGACTTGATTCGGTGCGTTCACATCGGCCAGCGTCCTCTCGCTGCGTGCCTGATCGAGTTGGGCGCGCCGTTGCTCGACCACCTTTTGCGCCGCCAGGGCCGAAGATCGCGCGGAATCCACCGAAGCCGCGAGAGCCTTGGCCGTTGCGACCACCTGGTCATAGTCGGAACGAGAGACTTCATCCTTTTCCACCAGGGCCTTGTAACGAGCAACATCGGCTTGCGCCTTCGCATTGTTTGCCTCCACTTCCAGCAAACGGGATTGCGCGGACGCTTGATCTCCTTCGGCTGCCGCCACGGCAGCCTCGGCATTCGAGACTCCCGATTTACTTGTGGAAATGCTGGTCTGGGAAGTGCTCTGCGTGATTGGCAGATTCGGATTTTCGGCGCGCACATCGGCTTGCGCCTTCAGCAATTGCGCCTGCGCCTGCTCCAGAGCGACCTGATAATCGCGTGGATCGAGTTCCACGAGAAGCTGCCCGGCCTGCACGGATTGATTCTCTTCCACGTAGACCACTTTCACTTCGCCGTCAATGCGCGCCGTAATTCCGTTGAGATGGCCGTCCACCTGTGCGTCATCGGTGGTTTCATACGTCATCGCGTAGAGCCAGAAACCGATGGCACCGATGAGGATCACCGCACCGACAATGCCCGCGAATAACAGGCTCCTGCGGCGTCCCTCGGCAGTGCTGCCCCCGCCGTCACTCGGCGTTGGCGAATTGGCCGAAGTTCCGGCGCGCGGCGTTTCCGGACGCGCCGCGGGGGTTTGCTGCAATTCATCGACTGCCATGATTATTGACTCCTCAAAAGAGTGCGCATGATTTTTTCAGCCTGTCCCGTGGCGCGCGCCACGCCGGCTTTCGCCAGATTGTGCGCATTGAGACTTGCGATGTAATCCTGCTCCGCGCCGGAGACTACTTCCTGCGCCTGGACGACCTCAATCGTATCCGCGACACCGGAGGAAAAACGATCGCGGGCCTGCGCCAGTTCGTCTCTGGCAAGCTCGCGGCGGCTCTGCGCGACGCGAACTTGATCGGCGGCGGCATTCAGGTCGAGAAACGCGTTGCGCACATCAGCCTCGACGCGCGCGCGCAGGTTTTCATAATCGGCGCGGCGCTGCTCAAGCGATGCGTCAGCCTGCAAGATGTCGCCGTGAACACGGTTGCCTTCCCAGATGGGAAACTTCACCTCGCCGGTCACCGAAAACGTGCCATGCGAGTTCGACGGGTTGATCCCGATCACGCCGTAATCCGCGGCGATGTCGAGGGTGGGATAACGCTCCGCAACCGCAGCTTTTCGAGACAATTCCGCCGCGTGAAATCGCGCTTCCGCCGCTTTCAAGTCGGACCGGTTTTGCGAGGCCAGCGCGATCGCCTGATCGAGCGTGAGATTTTCCAGCGGGGCGTACGGCAACGTGTCCGTCAGGATGATTTCTTGTCGGGACGATAGCCCGATGAGCCGGGCCAGCGCAATTTTGTCCTTCGCGTAATCGGCCTGTTCCCCCGTGAGCCGCTGCTGCTGCGTTTGCAATTCGACCTGGCTGCGCGTCATATCGATTTTCGCGCTGAGGCCGGAATGGAATCGATCCGCCGCCTGCTGGTAAATCGCCTGCGCGCTGGTCACCTGAACGTTTGCCGAATCCACGCGAGCGGCTTCCGCCAGGACTTGCAGATATCCTGCGGTCACCACGTAGACGACGATTTCGCGCGCGTCCGCGGCAGCCAGATCGGCCGCACGCTCAGATTCGCGCGAGGATTGGTATGTCCGGATCGCCTGCACGTCGGCCAGCCGCTGGGTCAAAGCCCCGCGCAGATCGAAATAATTAAAGGGCCCGACAATATTCGGAAAGGAAAATCCGGA
>Ga0265316_10006271_pt1 | contig 11397 bp, 15 predicted proteins | sample 4522metaG_FD_202092 | JGI IMG/M metagenome (GOLD analysis project Ga0265316, IMG submission 202092) | Rhizosphere microbial communities from Carex aquatilis grown in University of Washington, Seatle, WA, United States - 4-5-22 metaG | ecosystem: Host-associated > Plants > Roots > Rhizosphere >...
CGACCTTCGTCAGGTCGTAACGCTTGGGATCGAAGAACAGCGCGCGCAGGAGGTTCCGCGCGTTGTCGAGCGTCGGCGGCTCACCCGGGCGCTGCTTCTTGAAGACCTCGATCAGGGCCTCCTCCTCACGTGCGGAAGGGTCCTTCTCGAGCGTGTTCACGATGTAAGACGAGTTGTCGAAGAGGGCGAGGATCGCCTCGTTCGTCGAGGTGTCGAGCTTGAAGCCGGTCGTCGGATCCTCGGCCGGGAGGGCGCGGAGGAGCGTCGTGATCGGCAGCTTGCGCTTGCGATCGATCCGGGCGTAGACGATGCCCTTCTTGTCGATCTCGAGCTCGAGCCACGAGCCACGGCTCGGCATCAAGTTCGCGGTGAAGACCTGCTTCGTCGCGTCCTTCGGCTCCATCAGATAGGCGCCCGGCGAGCGGACGAGCTGCGTGACGATCACGCGCTCGGTGCCGTTGATGATGAAGGTGCCGAACTCGGTCATCATCGGGAAGTCGCCCATGAAGACCGTCTGCTCGCGGATCTCGCCGGTGTCCTTGTTCACGAACCGGACCGTCATCGAGAGCGGAGCCTGGTAGGTCAGGTCCTTTTCGCGGCACTCCTTGATGGAGAACTGCGGCTGACCGAAGATGTAGTTGCCGAACTCAACGGCGAGCGAGCCCGTGTAATCCTCGATCGGAGAGATGTCGTCGATGGTCTCGCGGAGACCCTCGTCCAGGAACCACTTGAACGAGGCGATCTGGATGTCGATCAGGTTCGGGAGCTCGAGGACGTTCTCGATCCGGGAAAAGGACTTACGCGCGCGGGGCGATGCGACCTTGGTGGTCAATAGAAAAAGCCTCCCTTAAGGACGTGCGAAATCAGCTGAATGCAGGCGTGCGGGCAATGGGCGGGCGCACGGACGTGACGAACGTCGGCGCGCAACCAGCAAGAGTACCGGAAACGACCCCTTTACCGCAAGCGTAGCCCGCGGGCGATTGCCGGATTGCCCGGAACTGTAGCGCGCTACCCCCCGTCCGTCCAGGGGGCGGAAGGAGACGGCGCCCCGGACCGGGGCGCCGTCCGGAATCCTGCGTCCTTACCGGTGGGTCGTGGTCGTGCCGGCGGTGGTCGTGGTCGCGGTGGTGGTCGTCGTCGCCGGAACCGTCGTCGTGCCGCCGTGCTCGTGCCTGCCGTGGTGCTCGTCGTGCTTCTGGGTCGTCGTCTGCCCGGTCGTCGTCTGGCCGGTCGTCGTCTGCCCGGTGGTGGTGACCGGGAACGGCCGGACGGGCCGGAGCTCGACGTTCTTCACCGTGAAGACGAGCTCGGAGCCGGTGCCCGTCGCGCAGGCCTCGGCCCCGACGCGCACGGTCTGCCCGGTGGAGCCCACGGCCAGATTCAGCTGCGTGCCCGCGGGGACGAGGCTCCGCGGGCCGGCGCGGTCGACCGTCAGGGCGAGGGTCAGCGGCGCGACCGTCCCGGAAAGGTGCACGGGGTGGCAGAAATCGCCGCGCTTCGTACCGTGCCCGCCGTGGTCGGCGAGCGCGATCGACGCGAAGATGCCCGCGGCGAACACGGCGGACAGGGCGATCAGCTTGAGCTTCATCTAAGCCTCCAGGGAGTAACTCGGGGTCGCACGTAGAGATGCTCGGCCGCGGACAAACATGCGACTCCCTTCGTAAAACCCCTGTAAAGCAGGACGAGGGGCGCCTTTCGGCGCCCCTCGTCGAACTCGAGCGTTAGAAGCGGGTTACTTGATCTCGACCGAGGCGCCGGCTTCCTCGAGCTGCGCCTTGAGCGAATCTGCCTCTTCCTGGTTGATGCCCTCCTTGACCGGCCCGGGAGCCGAGTCGACGAGGTCCTTCGCTTCCTTGAGGCCGAGCCCGGTGATCGCGCGAACGACCTTGATCACCTGGATCTTCTGCTGGCCCGCTCCGGTGAGGATGACGTCGAACGCCGTCTGCTCCTCCACCTCGGCCGCGGGTGCTCCGCCGCCGGCGGCCGCGACCGCGACCGGCGCAGCGGCGGTGATGCCCCACTCGTCCTCGATTTTCTTCTTCAGCTCGACCAGCTCGAGAACGGACATGCTCCCGAGCTGCTCGAAAATGGTGTCGACAGCAGCCATTACTGCGCCTCCTCGTGGTCTTCGGTGGTTGTCTCTTCCGTTGCGGCCGGCTCGGGAGCCTCATCCGCGGGTGCTTCCGTCGTCTCTGCGTCGGCGGCCGGCTCCTCAGCGGGAGCGGCCTCCTCGGCGGGAGCCGTCTCTTCGACGACCGGGGCGGCCTCGGCGGGAGCCGCGGACGCCGACGTCTCGCCGCCGGCCTCGAGTTGCTCGATGCGAGCGTCGATCAGGCCGTACAGGTTCTGCAGCGGTGCGGTCACGAGGCCCAGCAGGGCCGTGACGGGCGCGATGATCGCGGCGAGCACCTGGCCGCGCAGGATGTCGAGCGGCGGGAGCGTTGCAAGGCTCTCGACCTCTTCGGCCGTCATCGTGCGGCCCTGGAGCACGCCGCCCTTGATCATCAGGATCTTCGACTCGCGGGCCATGTCGGCGAGCGCCTTGGCGGCGGCCACCATGTCGCCGTCGGCCGCGAGGAAGGCGATCGCGCTCGGCCCTTCGAGCAGGGTCAGGAGCGCCTCGGAGCCGGCGGCCTCTGCGGCACGCCGCCCGAGCGTGTTCTTCACGACCGAGAAACGGGCGCCGCTCTCGAGCAGCCGGGTGCGAAGCGCGTCGATCTGCGGCATCGTCAAGCCGCGGTAGTCGGCCACGAGCAGCGTCTCGGACGTGCGCAGCCGCTCCGTCAGCTCGGCGACGACGAGCTCCTTGTCTTCTTTCTTCATCTGGTCATTTCCTTTGGAAATGACTAGGCCCGCTTGAGGCGGGCCGAGAAGCGGAGAGGCTTCGCCCGTACACGGGGCGTCTCCACGTTCGTCCCCACCTCGGCTGGACTTCTGCCGCCCCTCATCGAGGCGACTGCCAACTGTCTCCGGCGGTTCTAGTCGATTTAGCTTGCGAGTGTAGCTGCCTTCCTCGAGGAATCGGTCTCGGCCGATTCCTCCAGTTCGTCGACGATCCCGCGCACGCGGGTCGGGTCGACGTGGATCCCCGGGCTCATCGTGCTCGCCAGCGTGATCTGCTTGATGTAGCGGCCCTTGGACGCCGACGGCTTCGCGCGGATGATCTCCTCCACGACCGTAGCGTAGTTCTCGACGAGCGCGCGCTCGTCGAAGCTCTTCTTGCCGATCGCCAGGTGCACGTTCGCACCGCGGTCGGTCCGGTATTCGAGCTTGCCCGCCTTCGCCTCGCGCACGGCCTTGCCGATGTCGAAGGTGACGGTACCGGTCTTCGGGTTCGGCATCAGGCCGCGCGGGCCGAGGACGCGGCCGAGCCGGCCGACGTTGCCCATCTGGTCCGGCGTGGCGATCGCGACGTCGAAGTCGGTGAAGCCCTCCTGAACGCGCGTGGCGAGATCGGCGGAGCCCACGATGTCGGCCCCGGCCTCCTCGGCCTCGCGTGCCTTGTCGCCCTCGGCGAAGACCGCGACTCGGACGTCGCGGCCGGTGCCGTGCGGAAGCATGAGCGTGCCGCGCAGCTGCTCGTCGGCGTGGCGCACGTTCAGCCCGAGGCGGAAGTGCACCTCGACGGTCTCGTCGAACTTCGCGAGCTCCATCGCCTTCAGCTTGCGGATCGCCTCGACCGGCGTGTACGTCTTCTCGCGGTCGATCGCGCCGCGCGCGTCGACGTACTTCTTGCCGTGCTGCGCCATTACAGGTCCACCTCCACTCCCGTCGCTCGGCTGCGCCTCGCTCCCGCAGGGGAAACCCTGTTTCCCCCACGAGCCCCCTTCTCACCGGGCGCGCCTTCGGCGCGGCTCAGCTCGTGGGAAACCTGCCGGTTTCCCACACCCTTCCTGTGTGCGTTGAGGCGTGTCAGCGCGTCCGACGACATCAAAGATCCACCTCGACTCCCATCGAGCGGGCGGTGCCCGCGATGATCAGTGCGGCGTGATCGATGTCACGCGCGTTCAGATCCTGCAGCTTGGTCTCCGCGATCTGCCGGATCTGCGTGCGCGAGAGGCGCCCGACCTTGAGCCGGTTCGGCTCGGCCGAGCCTTTCTCGATCCGCAGCGCCTCCTTGATCAGCACGGCCGCCGGAGGCGTCTTCGTGATGAACGTGAAGGAGCGGTCCTCGAACACGGTGATCTCGACCGGCGTGATGCGGCCGTTCTGATCGGCCGTCTGGGCGTTGAACGCCTTGCAGAACTCCATGATGTTGACCCCGTGCTGACCGAGCGCGGGACCGACCGGCGGTGCGGGGTTCGCCTGACCGCCGGGAATCTGGAGCTTGATGATCGTCAGTACTTTCTTTGCCATCTCAAATCCCCTAGTCGAGCTTCTTCACGTTGTCGAATCCGACCTCGACCGGCACCTGCCGCTCGAAGATGTTGACCATGACCTGGAGCTTCTGGCCGTCGGCGTTGACGTCGGTGATCTCGCCGTCGAAGTCGGCCAGAGGGCCGGACGTGATCTTCACCGACTCGCCGAGCGAGAACTCGACCTGATTACGCGCCGGCGCGACGCCGCCCGCGTTGGTGTGCAGGATCCTGTCGACCTCGGGCTGCGAAAGCGGCACGGGCTTCGACCCGGCGCCGACGAAGCCCGTCACACCCGGAGTGTTCTTGACGACCATCCAGGCGTCGTCGTTCAGATCCATGTTGACGAGTACGTAGCCGGGGAGAACGCGCTTCTCGGCCGTGACCTTCTGACCGTCCTTCGTCTCGATCACCTGCTCGGTGGGGACGACGACTCGCCGGAAGCGGGCGCGCTGGTTCATCGACTCGACACGGTGCTCGAGATTGGCTTTCACCTTGTTCTCGTGCCCGGAGTACGTATTGATCACATACCAGCGAAACATGCGGTCCTCTCTATCGCAGCAAGACGTGCTGCACGACGTAGTGCCACACGGTGTCGTTGAGGTACAGGTAGACGCCCACGATCAAACAGGCGATCAGCACGACGGCCGTCCCGCTGACGACCGCCTTCTGGCTGGGCCACTCGACCTTCTTGAGCTCGCCCACGGCCTCCTGGAAGAAGTGGATCGGCCCCGAGCCGGGGATATGGCGCTCGTCGGAACGCGGCTGCTTGCGCGCGGGCTCCGAGTCGCCGCCCCCGTTCGCGGTCGGCCGCGGAGGAGTACGCGGCGGCGGGCCCCCGGCGAGTGCCGGTTGCTGCTGCGCGCGCCTGTCCCGGCGCTGCTGACGCGTTTGCCTGGCCATGCAAGGTCGGTGTTACCGAGTCTCCCGATGGGGTTGGTGACACTTGCACCAGCGGCAGTACTTCTTGAACTCCACCCGGTCAGGTGAGTTCCGCTTCGATTTCTGCGTCTGATAGTTCCGTCGCTTGCACTCTGTGCAGGCGAGCGTGATTGCGACTCTGACTCCAGTGGCCATTTCTCTGTCTTTACCTCGAAGGTGGACGCGTTGAAGTAGCGGCGGGTGGGCTCGAACCACCGACCTCTGCATTATGAGTGCAGCGCTCTGACCAGCTGAGCTACGCCGCCCCGCGCCGCGGGAGTGTAGCGAAAACGCTTCGCCTTTCCGGCCTGAGGCCGGAAAGCTCGCTTCACGGGGGAAACCAGTTTCCCCCGTGGGCCCCCTTCTGCTCCGCTACCGGTCGACGTCTCACCGCTCTCGCCGAGCAAGCTCGGCTCCGCGACGAAGATCAACCGCCCTTGTAACAGACTGTTACAAGGCCGGGCTGTCGTAGAGTTGGCGGCGGCGTCAGGCGGCGGCGAAGGGCGCCACGACCATCGCGTTCTGCCCGAAGCGGCTACATCCCCGGCGGGCTCGACATACTCTCAGGTCATGCCGAATCACCTGACACCCGAGCAGATTGCGGCCGAGCACGGGATCGCACGCGAGGAAGTCCTCCGCTTCTGCGTCGAGCACGATGTGCCCGTCTTCCACGGGCAGATCGACAGAACGCTCTTCGCGGCCGAGTGGACCGCCGCGCACGGCGCTACCGGAGAGCCCGATCAGGCTGCGGACGCGTAGCGCTCGACGAACGCGAGCACCCGCCGCCAGGCGTCGTCGGAGGCGTCGGCGAACTGCTCCTGCTTGCGATCGAAGAAGCTGTGCGGCGCACCGTCGTAGGTCACGACCTCGTGCTCGACTCCCGCCGCCGTGAGCGCCTCGTCGAAGGCCGCGTTGTCCTCGGCGAGGATGTGCCCGTCGTCACCGGCCTGCAGGGCGAGAATCGGCGCCGCGATCTCGGCGGCACGGGCGGTCGGCCCCGGAACGCCGTTGCGCTCGCCGGGCATCCCGTAGAACCCGACGGCTCCCGCGAGGCCGTGGCCTGCGGCGGCTGAGAGCCAGGAGTGGCGGCCGCCGAAGCAGAAGCCGACGGTGAACAGCGAGGTGCAGCCCCGCGCGCGCAGGTGCGCCACCGCCGCCGCGACGTCGGCCTGCACGCCCTCCGGCGTCGTCTCCTGCACGTGCGGCATGTAGTCGAACTCGTCGTCGCGCTTCTCGACGCCCGCCGTCCGCCCGAAGTAGTCGAAGGCGACAGCCGGGTACCCGCGCTCCGCGAAGCGCAGTGCGAGCTCCTCGTAGAAGCGGTAGAGACCGCGGACGTCGGGGAGGACGACGATTCCGGTCGTGCCGGGCTCGTCGGGCGCCGCGGAGAAGGCGGCGAAGCGGTTGCCGTCGGCCGCCTCGAGCACGAGGTCGTCGTGCGAGACCGCCGCGCCGGAGATGACCGGAATCGGCGGGAAGGAGTCGTTGTCGAAGCACATCCCGGGAACCTACCGGTCGGGGCCGGCAGGAGGCCGGCCGCCCGCGCCTAACATGTCGCGATGGCGGAGCAGTCTCACCGCGACGAGATGAACGCTGCGATCCGGGCTCAGCGCGAGCGCCAGGCGGCGCCGCGCACGATCGCCCCGCTCGCCGAGACGCCGGTCAACGAGACGCCGGTCGACGAGGCCGCCGCGGCCGCTCCCGAGCCGGACGCAGAACCGGCCGCCACGCAGGCGCCGGAGGCGGCGCCGCACGCACCCGGGGCGGCGCCGCGCAAGAGCATGTTCGACCGCCTGCGCGGTCGCTGACCCTCCATCTGGCAAAGTCTCCGGGATGAGGCGCGGCCTCACCTGGCTCGTCGCGGTGCCGCTGCTCGTCGCGGGCTCCCAGGCTGCGCACGCGCTGACGTACCGGCTCGTGTATCCCGGCACGGCGATCCGCGTGCACGCGCTCATGCTCAGCGGCCACGGCTACCTCGACCGGCTGCCGCTCGTGCTCGCCGTGGCGCTCGCGATCGCACTCGTCGCGCTGCTCGTCGCCGTCCTCGACGCGTCACGCGGCCGCCCGGCGCGCGCGCTGCCGGCCTGGGCGTTCGCCGTGCTCGCGCCGCTCGCCTTCGCGCTGCAGGAGATCATCGAGCTGTCGCTGCACACCGGCACGTTCGCCTGGCACGCTGTCGCGGCTCCGACGTTCCTGCCCGGGCTCGCGCTCCAGTTGCCGTTCGCGCTGCTCGCCTGGCTCGCCGCACGCCTCCTGCTGCGGGTCGCAGACCGCGCCGGCCGCGCGCTCGCGACCCGGCCGCCCGCCGGCCGCCCGGGCCCCCTCGTCGTCCGTGTCCCATCCGACGCGGCGCGGCCGCGGGCACGCGTGCTCGCACACCGCCTCGGCAAGCGAGGCCCCCCTCTTCCCGTCGGCGTGTAGCGCCAGGCCGGACGCACCTCAGGCGTCCGATCCGACCGTCCCGACGAAGGAGAAAGAGACATGACGACCAGGAGTCGCGTCACCGTGTTCGCGCTCGCCGCGCTCGCAGCGCTTGTCGCCGCGTCGGCGGCGCTCGCCCACGCAAAGGTGAGCCCGCCCGTCGCGCTCGCCAAGGAGCTCCAGGTGTTCACGCTCGCCGTTCCCACCGAGAAGGACGGAGCGACCACGACGACGATCGAGATGACGCCGCCCTCGGGCTTCTCGATCGACTCCTTCGTTCCGTCGCAAGGCTGGAAGCGGACGGTCCAACAGACCGGCTCCGGCGAGAGCGCGGTGATCACGAAGGTGACCTGGAGCGGCGGAGCAGTTCCCACGGGCGAAGACTCGACCTTCTCGTTCCTCGCCCAGACCGCCTCGACGGGGAACTACATCTTCGATGTCCGGCAGACGTACTCCGACGGCACCGTCGTCGACTGGTCCGGGCCCGAGTCGTCCGACACGCCCGCGCCCGTCGTCGAGGCGAAATCGTCGCTCGGCGGCGGCGGCTCGTCGCCGCTCGTCATCGTCGCCATAGCGCTCGGCGCGGTCGCGCTCGCGGTGGCGATCGGCGCGCTGGCGTCCCGGGGAGGGCGATCGGTCACGTGAACGCGACCCTGGTCAAGCTCCTCGTCGCGGTCGCCGCTCTCGGCGCAGGCGTCGCAGCCGTCGTCGTGATCGTGCTCCTGCTCCATGCGACGCCGGGGCCGGCATGACCCGCTCAGCGAGGCGGGAAGCGATAGCTGCGATGCGGTGGGATCGTCGGGCCGAGCTCGAGCACGAGCTCAGCGCCGTCGCTCAGGCGGACGGTTCGTGGGTCGAGCCGGTGCCTGACGCCGTTCACGTACACGCGGACAGCGCCGCGAAATCCGAGCAGGCTCGAGGTGCCGAGCGGACGACCCCAGACTGCGAAGAGGTCGCCGAGCGTTGCGCCCTGATCGAACGTGACGACACCCGTCGGGTCGGTGGTCCAGGCCCGGGCGCGGCAGCGGGCGCCGGTGACCCGGCCGAGCGCGACGTGCGCGCCGCGAAGCCCCACTGCGGCCGGAATGATCACGACGCGGCCGCCCGCGAACAGCTCGAGGTGCATGCGTGGCCCACGATCGATCGGCGCCGCGACGCAGGCGCCGTGCGCGGCAGGCGTCGGGTGATAGCGAGGACCGACGCCGATCGGCGTCGGCACGAGCGCAAGCAGCGTGGCGACCACGAGCATCTGAGCCACGGTATCCCGCTCGCGGCCCTACTCGTTCTCATTGGCCTCGTGATCCTGCTCACCGGCTGCGGCGGAAGCTCCGGCACCAAGCAGGGTGGGATCACCATCCAGCCGGCGCGCGAATACCGCCTCGACACGCTCAGCGTCGTGCACCCGAAGCCCGGGAAGCCGGCCGTGTTCTCGTACCGGATCGTGCAGCCCGACGGGACGCCGCTCACGGCGTACCGGCACGGCGCGGGCCCGCACACCGGCGTCCACATGATCTTCGTCCGGCGTGACCTGTCGACGATCGTGCACCTCCACCCGACGATCAAGCCGGACGGGTCGTTCAGCGAGACGATCGCGTTCCCGTCGGCCGGCCCGTACCGGCTCGTGATCGACGCGTACCCGCAGAACGGCACGCAGCCGAACTTCCAGCTCTTCTCCTCGGTCGACGTCGCCGGGACGTATCGGCCCAAGCTGTTGCCGGCCCTCCAGACGACGCAGACCGTCGACGGCTTCCGCTTCACGCTGCAGGGCCTCCCGCATCTCCGTGCGATCGAGCCGGCCTTCCTGCACTTCACCGTCACGAGCCCGAACGGAAAGCCGGCGGTGTTCACCCCGTGGTACGGCGCCCTTGCGCACGCGATCTTCTTTCGAAGCGGGTCGCTCGACTATTTCCACACGCACGTCTGCGCACCGGGAGCGTCGGCGTGCACGAGCGCCGTCGGCACGACGAAGGTGACGGGCACATCTGCAACGCCGGGGAAGCTGACCGTTGGCGTGCTCGTTCCCCTCTCGGGCACCTGGCGGCTGTTCCTCCAATGTCGCGTCGACGGCCACCTGATCACGGCCCCGTTCACGCTCGTCGTTAGATGAGGCGCGCGCTCGTCGCCGGCGCAGTCGTCGCGGTCGCGCTCGCGGCGCCTGCCGTCGCCTGGTCGCACGCAGCGCTGCTTCGCACGAGCCCGGCCGCGAGCGTGGTCGTGAACACGCCGCCAAAGCAGGTCGCGCTCACCTTCAGCGAGGCGGTCGAGCCCCGGTTCGCGATCGTCTCCGTCACCGACGCGGGGGCACGACAGCTCGCGTCGGGCCCCGCACACCGTTCCGCGTCGAACCCCGACGAGCTCGACGTGCCGCTCAAACCGCTGCCGGAGGGCTGGTACCTCGTCGTCTGGCGCGTCATCTCGGTCGACGGGCATCCCGTGCGCGGCGCGTTCACGTTCGCCGTCGGCCCGAACCCCGGACCCGCACCGCAGTTCGTGATCCCGAACCTGTCGGAGACGGCCGCGACCCCGACCCTCGTCGCTGCGCGTTGGATCGCGTTGCTCTCGCTGCTCGCGGCGATCGGGCTCTTCGTCTTCCGCATGATCATCGCGCGGCCGGTGGTCGCGCGGGTCGACGGCACACGGCTGCGTGCCGTCTCAGTCGCGTTCTGGGCAGCGCTCGGAGTCGCGCTCGTCGCCGTCCCCGTCTACGTGCTGCTCGCGACTGCGCAGTTCGCGCTCCGCTCGTTCTGGTCCTTCGGGGCGCTCGTTCCGCTGATGCGCGTGTCCGCGTTCGGCCGCGGGTATCTCGACCTCGAGCTCGTCCTCGCGCTGTTCGCGCTCGCGGCCGCAGCAGCGTTGTGGCTCGACCGGCCGGAGCGCGTGCAGCGCTCCGTCGCGGCCCTGCTCGCGCTCTGGGGCGCACTGCTCGCAGCCGGCGCCGCGCTTCTCGCACCGGGCATCGCCGGCCATGCGGCCCAGACGGCACCGCGGGCACTGGCGATCACGCTCGACGCGCTGCACATCGGCGCCGTCGCAGTCTGGGTCGGCGGGCTGATCGGGTTGCTCGTGCTGTGGGGAGGCCTTGCAGCCGGGCAGCGGGTTGCCGGGCCGGCCGTCGTCGTGCCGCGGTTCTCGAACGTCGCGTTCGTCTCGGTCATGACGCTGCTCGCGTCCGGTATCTGGGCGTCCGTTCTCCATCTGCCGACGCTCGCGTCGCTGTGGCAGACGTCATACGGCAAGACGATCATCCTCAAGTCGCTCATCCTCCTTGCGGCGATGCTCCTCGCCTCGGTAAACCTGCTCTACACGAAGCCGAGGCTGCGGGCCGCCGTGGAGCAACCCGATGTCGGGCCCGGCGCGGCAACGCTGTTGCGGAGGTTCGTGAGCGGCGAGGTGCTACTCGTCTCCGGTGCCGTGCTCGCGGCGGCCCTGCTCTCGAGCCTCCCCCCGCCGCCGAAAGCGCTCGCCGGCCTCGCGAAGCCGAGCGCACACACCGGCCCGGGCCCCGTGACGACCGTCGTGAACAAGAACGGTTACCGTGTCGAGCTCAGCGTGACGCCGAATCGCGCCGCCACGCAGAACACCTTCGCGGTGCGCCTCACGAAGGGCGGTACTCCTGTGCGCGGCGCGGATGTGATCGCAACGTTCACGATGCTCGACATGGAGATGCCGTCGCAATCGTCTCGCCTCGCCGAGGGAGCGC
>Ga0265316_10006272_pt1 | contig 11396 bp, 7 predicted proteins | sample 4522metaG_FD_202092 | JGI IMG/M metagenome (GOLD analysis project Ga0265316, IMG submission 202092) | Rhizosphere microbial communities from Carex aquatilis grown in University of Washington, Seatle, WA, United States - 4-5-22 metaG | ecosystem: Host-associated > Plants > Roots > Rhizosphere >...
CTGGAGGCGGTTCCGCCCGATCCGGGGGCTGGAGTGCTTTACACGGAGCCGGGCGAGGGCTCCCTCGGGCGGGCGGTGCACGACTTCGAACAGACTGAGTGTTCCGTTCGCAGGCTCGCCTTGCAGTCGTGGGCGTCGCGGTTTTCCGAAACGCAGTTTCAAACTCGCATGGGGAGGCTTCTGGGGCTCGCTTCCGGTCAGCCCTACCTGGTTCCCCGTGCGAGGTTCGGAGCCGGGGGATGAGGATGCGACTCAATAACAGGGCGGGTCTGGAGACCCGCTGCAGGCGTGGACGCCTGCCCCACTTCCTTCTGGGATTGGTGCTGGCGATCGCTCCCTTGCGGGCCCAGCAACAGCAAACCATGCCGGATTGCACGTCGCCTGAGAACATGGACGACCCACGCTGTGAAGCCGCGTCGCGCGCGCTCGGCCAGGCCGGCCGGCAGGACGTGTCTGCTCCGCGCATTCCGGTCATTCGCGATCAGAGCGCCCCACCACTCCAGACGGAGACGCTCGACCGCCGGAGGCCGGCGGACCAGCCAGCGCCGCGCCGAACGCTTCCCCCGGAAGAGCCAAGCGAGTTCCAGAAGTTCGTGGAGCAGTCCATCGGGGTCATGCTTCCGATCTTCGGGCAGAGCCTGTTCCAGGACGTTCCGAGCACCTTCGCTCCCGCTGACCGCGTTCCCGTGACTCCCGATTACGCGCTCGGTCCCGGCGACCAGCTGATGATTCGCGCCTGGGGTCAGATCGACCTCAGTGTCTCGCCGGTGGTGGACCGCTCCGGCGACATCTACGTTCCGCAAGTCGGCGCGCTGAACGTCGCGGGGCTGAAGTTCGGGCAGGTGCACGACTATCTGAAGACGGCGATCGGCCGTGTGTTTCACAACTTCGATCTCAGCGTGAACATGGGGCAACTGCGCTCCATTCAAGTGCTGGTTGTCGGCCACGCGCGGCGGCCCGGCGCATACACGATCAGCGCATTGAGCACGCTGGTCAATGCCGTGTTCGCTTCCGGAGGCCCCGACTCCCGCGGCTCCATGCGCAGCATCCGCCTCACGCGTCTCGACAAGGTGGTGGCCGAGTTCGACCTTTACGATCTGCTGCTTTCCGGCGACAAGTCGAAGGACCTGCACCTGCTCTCCGGTGACGTGATCTACATCCCGCCGGTGGGTCCGCAGGTCGCCGTGACCGGTAGCGTGAACACGCCCGCTATTTATGAGCTCAAACCGGGCAGCACGCTGGCCCACGCGCTCGAGCTCGCGGGCGGACTGTCACCCGTCGCTGCCCGGCGGGAAGCGACCATCGAGCGCATCGAGGATTCCTCGCGAAGAGTGATGCAGGTGTCCCTGGACACGGACCCCGCTTCCGCCGCCCGTCTCCAGAACGGCGATGTGATCTCGGTGCTGTCGATCGTTCCTCGCTTCGAGAATGCCGTGACGTTGCGCGGCAATGTGGCCGATCCGATTCGCATGCCCTGGCGCCCCGGCATGAGAATTCGGAACTTGATACCGGACCGTCAGGCCCTTCTGACCCGAGATTACTGGCGCACTCGCAACCGGCTCACGCCGCCGGAGCAGCGACCGCAGGAGGACGTCCTGCTGGCGTCGGCCGACGGCCTCGCTGCGACTGATGGCGCCAGCGTCGGCGCGGCTGGGACTTCTCTCGCAGGGAAGTCGGACGTTCCCGGCGCGGGACTGTTGCCCGGCACGCTGTCCGCGACGGCGACTCGGCCCAAGACGAACGAATCGGGCTCGATTGGCGCAGCCAGGGCGACAAGCGCGATCGTCAAAAACCGCGTGGAGCGAAATCCGCTGGAGGTGAACTGGAGCTACGCGGTGATCGAGCGCCGCGATCCCAAGGACCTCCGCACCAGCCTGATTCCGTTCCGGCTCGACAAGGCGGTCCTCGAAGGTGAGGTGTCCGAGAACCTGCCGCTCCAGCCGGGCGACGTCGTTACAATCTTTTCCACCGCCGATGTGCGGGTGCCTCAGAGCAAGCAGACTCGATACGTGCGCCTGGAAGGCGAGTTCCAGTCGCCGGGCGTCTATAGCGTCGAGCCCGGCGAGAACTTGCGGCAGTTGGTGGCGCACGCCGGCGGGCTCACCGAGGAGGCTTACCTGTTCGGCTCCGAGTTTCTGCGCGAATCGAGCCGCCAGGAGCAGCAGCAGCGGCTGAGCGATTTCGCGAACTCGTTCGAACGGGAGGTCGCCTCGTCGGCGTCGAATTTGCGAGGCTCGGTGATCTCGCCGGAGGAGGCGGTGGCGGCCTCGAGCCAAGTCAACGAGCAACGCGAACTGGCCAGAAAGCTGCGAGAGGTGCGCGCCACCGGAAGAATCGTTCTCGACCTCGACCCCCGGCTTCCGGGAGCCGAGGGATTGCCCGATCTAAGCCTGGAGGACGGCGACGTGTTCGTCGTGCCGAGCCGGCCGTCCTTCGTCAATGTAGTGGGCAGCGTGTACAACGGTTCGTCATTTCTGTACCAAGGCGACAAGCGGCTCGGCGACTATCTGCGCGAGTCGGGCGGCGCCACACGCACCGGCGACGCTCGCCACGTATTTCTGATTCGCGCGGACGGGTCTGTTGTCAGCAAATCGCGGTGGAACGGCGCGCTGGCGCAAAGCTTTGAAGGCCTGCGCCTGAATCCGGGCGACACGGTCGTGGTTCCGGAGCAGCTCAACAAGACAACGTTCCTCAAGGGGCTCAAGGACTGGTCGCAGGTGTTCGCGCAATTCGGACTGGGCGCAGCCGCGATCACCGTCCTGAAGTAGACATGGCACCCAAAGGATCAAACGGGCTGGGAGCAGTGACCGCTCAGGGGGGGACCCAAGGCTCGGCGGAGGCGGTCGAGACAAACGCCGCCTCCGTCGAGCACGAGGTTTCGCTGCTGGACGTCGCCGCACGGCTCGGCCGCCGCAAGGGCCTGATCGCGGGCGCCACGCTGGCCGCCATGTTTCTCTCCGCCGCCGTAGCGTTGCTGATCCCGCCGAGCTTTACGGCGGAAGCCGTGATCCTGCCGCCCCAGCCCGAGCAGTCGTCCCAGCTTCTGATGATGGGATCGCCAGCCAGTCTGGCCGGTTTGGGCGGCCTTAGCTCGGGACTTGCCGGAGGACTTCTGAGAAACCCGACGGAGCTGTACATCGGTATTCTGAAGAGCCGCACCATCGCCGATGCGCTCATCGCGAGATTTCGGCTGCAGCAGGTCTATGGTTCGAGCAGCCTGATCGCCACGCGCAAGGCTCTGGAGCGCCATTCGAGCATCGAGACCGGCAAGGACATGCTCATTAGGATTCGCGTCGACGATCACGACCGCACGCGCGCCGCGCAAATCGCCAACGCGTACGTGGACGAGCTCCACAAACGGAATTCGACTCTCGCACTGACCTCCGCCTCGCAGCGCCGGCTCTTCTTCGAGCAACGATTGGCGGAGGAGAAGAACGCCCTGGCCGATGCCGAGATCGCCATGAAGAAAATGCAGCAGGCGAGCGGCCTGGTGTTTCCATCCGGCCAGTCCGAGGCGCTCATGCGCTCCATCGCGTCGCTGCGCGCGGAGATTGCGGCGCGCGAGGTGCAGTTACAGGCTATGCGCATGTACGCCACCGCGGAAAACCCCCAGGTCCGTGTTGAGGAAAGCACGCTGGCGGGGCTGCACCAGCAACTGCAGAAGCTCGAGGCGGGCAGCGGCGACCAGCTGGTGGTGCCTGCGCGCCAGATCCCGGAGACCGGGCTCGAGTACCTCCGCAAAATGCGCGATTTCAGGTATCACGAGACCCTTTTCGAACTGCTCGCGAAGCAGTACGAGTCCGCCCGCATCGACGAAGCGAGGGAGGCGCCGCTGCTCCAGGTGGTCGATAGCGCCGTTGTTCCGGACCGGAAGAGCTGGCCGCCGCGGGTGTTGATCGTTGTCCTGGGCGGATTGCTCGCGCTGATCGCCGCCAGCCTGTTCGTGCTGCTTCAGGACTATCAGGCACGGACGAGGCCTGCACGATGAGCGCAGTCACCACCGAGCACGTCCTCCAGCCGGCCGGCCTGCGCTCGAACGTGGCGGCTCTCTCGATACTGCAGGTCATGAATTACGCGGTGCCCCTAGCGACGGTGCCGTATCTGGTTCGCGTGCTCGGCCCCGCGAATTTCGGCCTGCTTTCGTTCGCGCAGGCGCTGGTCACCTATTGCGACCTGGTGACCGACTATGGGTCGCTGCTGAGCGCCACCAGGGCCGTGGCCGTCCACCGCCACGAATTCCGGGCCTTGACGCGCATCTTCTGGAGCACGGCAGCCGCACGGCTTGCTCTTGCGCTCGCTTGCGCCCTGGCGCTGGGCGTACTCGTTTTGGCGGCGCCACCCCTCCGGGCAGCGGGCGCTTTGTACGCGGCAGCATTCCTGACCGTAATCGGGACCGCGGTCTTTCCGGTGTGGTTCTTCCAGGGCATCGAGCAGATGAGGTACGTCACCTTGGCGCACTCGTCGGCGCGACTTCTGACCGTTCCCGCCCTCTTCCTCCTGGTGCGCCATCCGGATCACTACGTCCGGGCGGCAGCCATACAGGGCGCGGTCCCGGTGCTGGCTGGAATCCTGGTGGCGCCGGTCCTATGGACGAGGCTGCGGCGCGGCTTCCACCGGCCCACCTTGGCGGAGATCGGCGGCGTGCTGCGGGAGGGCTGGAGCGCCTTCGTCGCCAACTCCGCGCTGGTGTTCAACGCCACCGCCACGATCACGGTGCTGGGCCTGGTCGCCGGACCGACGGAAGTGGGCTACTACAGCGCCGCGGACAAAGTGATCCGCGCGCTGAGCTCGCTGCTCAATCCGGTCACACAGGCGTTGTACCCGCACCTGAACAGCCTCAGGACGCGCGCGCCGCACAGGATCGTCGGGCTGATGCGCCGGAGTTATCCCTGGATCGGCGTCCTGGCTCTCGCTGTTTCGCTGGCGACGTTCGCGCTGGCACGCCCGGTGGGCATCGCCCTCTGGGGCCATGGCTTCCTGCCCTCCGTAACGGTGCTCCGTTGCCTGTCGCCGCTGCCGTTCCTCCTCGCACTGGTCAATCTGATAGGCATCCAGACGCTGCTCGTTCTCGGCCTGGATTCGCTGGTGAGTCGCGCCGTCTTTGCCTGCGCGCTCGTCAACGTGGCTCTGACGGCCTGGCTTTCCACGGACTACGGCGCGCTAGGAGCGGCCGCGGCCAACGTGACCGGCGCGGTTCTCCTGGTCTGCGCCCTGGCGTGGCCGGCGCGGCGCGCGGTCAGGAGTTGACGATGCCGGCCGCGTGGCTCCTCGCGTTCGTCCTGTTGAGCGCAGCTCCTATCGCCAAGATCGGCGATGTGCAGGTTCTAGAAATCCTGCAAGCCGCCTGCCTGGCGATGGCGGTTCCGCCCTTTGTGGGGCGCGGACTGAAGGTCCCGGTTTCCGGCCTGTGGAGAGAGTTCGGTGGGCGATACCTCGTGGTGCTCTGCCTGTGCGCCGCGCTGTCGCTCGCATCCCTGCGACTGCCGTTCTACACTCCTCCGGGCGTGTCCGTTTTGAAGCAGCCACTTTGGATATCGCTCTCGCGGATCTTCGAGCTCTTCCTGGTGGTCTACTTCATGCTCCGCGCCGCGCGGACATTCCGTCTGCGGCCGGCCCTGTTCCGTCTCGCGCTCGACGTCTACGTCTGGGCCGGAACGCTGAGCGCCTGCGTCTCGATCGCGGCCTGGGCTCTGGTGAAGGCCGCCGGCGTCAAGACGTTCGCTGTATACGGAGCGGACGAGCGGGTTCGCGGCTTTTTCAACGAGGGCGGCCCGTATGGCATCTTTCTGGTCGGTGTGGCCGTTGTCCTGCTGCTTCGCACGCGCATTTTTCCGCCGGTGTATCCCGCGCTCCGCTGGGTGATGCTGGCAGTCCTCGCGGTGGCGCTCGTATTGAGCCAGTCAAAGGCGGGGCTGCTTGTGGCACTGGGCCTGTGCGGCGTTGCCGTGTTGTTCTCCGGCAGCCGGCTTCAGAAGATCGCACTCGCAGCCCTGTGCGCGCTGGTGCTCACTACCGCCCTGAGTTTGTTCGGCGGAAAAGTGTTCGGCTACTTCTATGCCTATCTCAACCTGGAGGAGGCGATGGCTTACCGCCCTGGTGATCCGAGCCTGATCATGGGCCGCATCGCGGCTGCCGTGATCGTGCCCCGGATGATCGCAGAGCACCCGGTGCTGGGCATCGGAGTGGGTAACTACTCGCTCATGCGCAACGATCCGGAGTATCTTCAGGGCCTGCCGCCCGTGAGTGAGTGGGACTTACCGGGCATGGGGCTCGCGAGCTCTGCCGCGGAGTTCGGGATTCCCCTGACGCTGTTCCTGTTCGTGCTGCTTCTGCGCCCGCTGGCTCTCTCCCGAAAGGCGGCGCAGCCGGTAGTGATCGCAGTGGCGGCGAGCTTTCAACCCCTGGCGTTTCTACTGGGGGTGAACCTGAACTTTTTCTATCCGTGGCTGGTGCCTGCGTTCGTGATGGCGGTGGTCAATGAACGGAATGCCTCCACATAAGCCTCGGCCATCTGCCGGGTGCCGTGTCCGGCGCCGCGCTCGCGTCTCGCCGCCCGGCCCCTGCGAATCTCCGCTCGCGAACTACACAGCGTGTCGAGCAGCGCCTTCAGCTTCCGCGGGTCGCCGCCCGGAATCAGTTGTCCGGCAGCGGAGTTCTCGATCAACTCTGGAATGCCGCCCACAGCGGTGCCGACGAGGTACAGCCCATGCGCCTTCGCCTCGATGAGACTCAACGGCGCGTTCTCGCGGCACTCGGAGAGTTGCAGAAACACATCGCAGCGCGAGAACAGTTCATCCTTGCGCCGGCCCCGGACGAAACCGTGCCAGGTCATGTTGGGCACCCACTCGGCAAGCTCCAGGAAGCCCTTGTCGAGCGTCCCCGCGCCAGCCACGTGAAACTCGATTTCGCTCGATCCCGCAAATGCAGGAATCGTATCCAGCAGCGTCTGGCAGCCCTTTTCGCGTTCGAGGCGCGAGAGGAACAGCACCCGCAGCGGATGGGATGCGGCCGCCTCGGGCCGCGGCACGAACTCGACATCGACGCCGTTGCGGATAATCTCGATTCGCGGTTCCGTCCAGCCGGCCCTGCGATGCAGCTCGGCGGTCGCCATCGACGGCGAGATGAGCATCCGGACGTGTTTCTGGAAGCGGCAGTGGTACTGTGCGTACGCGCTGCAGAACCGGCACAGGCTCTCGCACATGGTTCCGTCGCGGCGTTGCATGACGGCACGCGGGCAGATGAGATGGTAGTCGTGCAGCGTGTGGGCTATCGCCGGCGTGTAGCGGCGGGCCACTTGCCACACGGCTGGAGAGAATCCGTCGATGTTGTGGGTGTTGATCACGTCCGGCCGGATCTGGTCGAGCACTTTGCGCAGCGGCGAAATGACCGATGGATTCCACAGGTCCAGGGCATGCCAGCCGGCGCGCACCAGGCGGCCCGGCTGTTCGCGCTGCTTGTCGTAACTCCAGTACAGGTTTCGAGGCGCCACGCGCCAGACCCGGATCCCGTCGCGCATCTCGCTCGAGTAAGACTGGCCGCCAAGCTGGGACCGAGCGCAAGTGGAAATGACGTCTACCTGGTGTCCCAGCCGGCAGAGCGCGCCGGCCAGTTGTGCGGCCACCTGTTCGGCGCCCCCGATGGCATAGGGCGGGAACAATGACGAGACGATCGCGATTCTCATTACCGAGCCACCATGCGACTTCTCGCTGACGCGCGCTGGAGGGGACACCACGGGATCGGCCGCTTCGCCGATGAGGTGTTGCGGCGCCTGCCCGTCGAGATTCCGCTAGAGCACGGGCCGCGTCCCCTGTCGCTGGCCGACCCGCTGTGGCTCGCCGCGCAGGTGATGCTGCGGCGTCCCTCGGTCTTCTTTTCTCCGGGGTTCAATCCGCCTCCGTTGTGCCGTGCTCCGTTCGTGTTCACCATTCACGACCTGATCCACATCGAGACCCCCGAGGTCTCGACGCCCGCCAAGCGCCTTTACTATCGGACCATCGTCAAGCCCGCCTGCCGCCGCGCGTTTCGCGTGCTCACGGTGTCGGAGTACTCCCGTTCCCGCATCCTGGCCTGGTCCGGTGTCCCCGCCGAGCGGGTCGTGAACGTGGGCAACGGCGTCGGCCCGCAGTTCCGGCCGGACGGCCCACGCTACCAGCCTGGCTTTCCCTACGTTCTGTATGTCGGCAACGCCCGGCCGCACAAGAATCTCTCGCGGCTGTGTCAGGCCTTCCACAGCCTGGAGCGCACAGACGTGAAGCTGATCCTGGCTGGAGCGGCCGGACAGCCGGTCGCGGGCGACGACGAATTGGCCGCGCTCTATCGCGGCGCCCTGCTCCTGGTTCTGCCCAGCCTTGCGGAAGGCTTCGGGCTTCCGGCGCTTGAGGCCATGGCGTGTGGAACTCCGGTGGCCGTCTCGCGGATCCCGGCACTGGTGGAGACGACGGGGAACGCCAGCCTCCTTTTCGATCCGCTGGACACGGGCGACATGGCGCGCACCATGGCACTCGCTCTCGATGACGCCGGGCTGCGCGCACGGCTGAGCGCGGCCGGACTGGAGCGTGCTCGATGCTTCTGCTGGGACCGGGTGGCCGCCCGTGTTCTCGCGGTCCTGCTGGAAGCTTGCCTCTCAGAACGACCATAACAGGCTCGTATACCCGGTGTTCGCGCGGTAGCCCTGCGCCCTGAAGAAGTCTTCGCGATAGCCGTAATACTGGTAGCCGACATTCAGCCGGATCTTCTCGGCCAAACGAAAGGACAGGCGGGCGATTGGAGATTGGAACCTCAAGGGGAATGTCTGTGCGGCTTGAAAGGCCGGAAGACCAGGTCCAACAGAGCTGGCAGTAGGGTCGGCCCGTCCGTCCCCCGTGTCCTGCACGATGCTGTACCCGAGGTAGAGACTCGCGAGCTTCTTCATCTCGAATCGAACTCCCAGATTCCCGGAGTGGATATTGCTCACGTAGTAAGACTGTTGACCCTGCACGGAGAGCGGACCCACAAAGTAGGCGATGCCCCCGATCGTGTCCAGGTGCAAGTTCGAGTAACTGGCATCCAATCCCAGCCAGGACTCCGGAGTCCATGACGCGGAGGCCGCGTAAGTGCGCGCATGAGCGCTGTAAGCGGTGAGCGCGACGGCGTTGACATTATAGTCGGCGCTGGACCAGGCCATCAGGTCGAGCTTATGCAACTTATACCGAAGGCGTCCGGTGAGGGCGTGATAGCTGCCGTCGCTCTTGGCGGCAAAGGGAAGGCTGTTGCGGCCAATCTCTCCCTCCGCCGTGAACGTCAGGGCCTTGAAACCATTCAGGCGGATCCCGAACCGCCCCGCATTCAGCCGGTTGGTCTGGTCATAGAGATTGGGCGCGTTGGCGGGAGAGAGCGCCTCCTGCACGGAGCGAATCCGGCGCTGGGAGAAGTCGTAGCCTCCGAAGAAACCCAGCCACTGTCTGGCGCGGTAGTCGACATCGGTCTGGTTCGATACGGTGAGGATTCCCAGATACTCGAAGAACACGAAATCCGCCGTCTGGGAGCCATCGTTTATCTGGGTGTAGGCGCTGTTGCCCTGGGTGCGGACGTTATAGGTCGACGTCGCGTTGACGATGGTCAGGTGGTCGGTGGGGAGCAGCGTTACGGTGAGGTTGCCCGTCGCGACCGGGCGCTGGCCGCCGCCGAAAGACGCCACCTGCCGGTTCGCGGCCGCGCCGACGCGGTCCACCCCGAGCGTGGTTTCATCGAGCAGGTAGGCTTGCTGACCAGCGGTGTAAGTGAAACGGCCGTTGATGTTGAAGTAGTGCCGGTCATAGAGCAGTCCGACGCGCCAATAAGGGCTGGTGCCGTGAGTGGGCTGGGGGCCGAGGAACGAGTTCAGTTCAGCCCCCGTGACCGGGATGGCCGACACCGGCGTGTTGAGCTGAGTGACGGTATCGTCCTTGAAGTCCTGCCAGCCGTGCGTCCAATTGAGGGTCAGCCCGCTAAAGCGGACCTGGCTTCCCACACGGTATTCGTTGCGGAGGCGGCGCACGTTCGCAAACACTGGAAAGACCGATGTGGAATCGAATGCGGGGACCGTCGAGATGCCGGCGCCGGTCTGGCTGTCGTGCGAGTAGCCCAGAAAGAACTGCAGCCACGATCCAGGCAGCAGGGTCAGGTCGTGATCCTCGGAACCGTAGGTAGTGTTGAGCAGATGTCCGCCACTCGCGCCATCCGTCACCAGTCCCGGATTGAAGTAGTCGTTCTGGCGCCACAGCAGGTCGTACTGATACCAGCGGTTCTTTTCGATGCGAAACGTCGCGGCTTCGTAGGGATCGCCGCCGAGGCCCCGAACGCTCAGGACGGCCTGGTCGAAAAAGTGCCCGTGGCCGTCCTTCGAATTGAGGGAGAGGGATCCGCTCAACAGGCGGACGCCATCCCCATAGTTAACCGAGCTGCGATACTCGTCCTCGTTCCCGTTCACGCTCTGGAAGCGGTAGCCGGTCTCGATCGAGTTGAGGATGTTGTAGTCGTCCCACGTGGATCCCCGGGGCGTGCCTACGGTTTCAGGCGTCGGCGCAACCACCTGCTGCGCCCGGCCCGCCGCGCAGGCAAGCAAGAAGGCCGTCGAACACAGGATCTGCAGTTTGTTTCTCATCGCATGAAAAGAGCGTTGCTATTCGAACCGTGAATCCGAACGTGGCAGTTCGTGCAGTTCTGAAAGCGAGGATCGGTCATGTTGTGGGTCTGGGACGGCATAGGATCGCCGGTCCCGTGCAGGCCAAACGGCGGCGCGCCGTTGTGGCATTCCAGGCACATGGTGAAAACCACGGGCCGGCGCAGCAGCCGCGAATTCGTCGAGCCGTGGGGATAGTGGCATACCTCGCAGCCTTCCACGCGTACCGGTGGATGCTCATAGACGAACGGCCCGCGCTTGTCCGAGTGGCACCTCAGGCAGGGCTCTTCGTTGGCCAGCGCGGTCTCAACCATCCGCGGCCTTTCCGCCATGCGCCAGGTGGGCGGGAGGGCCCCGTGCGGGTTGTGACAATCGGAGCACGTCATGAACCCTTCGTTGACGCGGTGTTTGAACGTCATCGAGAATTCGGCCCGCACGTTGGCATGGCAGCCATAGCAGAGCTCGCTCTCTGTGCGCGCCAGGAGAAACTTCGGCGTCTGGGGCTTGTGAATGGAGTGACAGCTGTTGCAGGCCACGTCATTCTGCGTATGAGGGGAGCGGCGGATATTCGCGCGCGATATGGTTGCTCCGTGGCATCGCAGGCAGGCATTGAGCACCGCCTCCGGCCGGAGCGCGGAGAATGCCACAATCGTGGCCTTGCCGCCGTGCGCCTCCACGTGCGCTTTGGCCGGCCCGTGGCAGCTTTCGCAGCCCGTGTTCTCCGGCTTCTCCTTGCCCAAGGCGATGCTCCTGAAAT